>Ga0126384_10002508_pt1 | contig 11135 bp, 9 predicted proteins | sample PanSoiMetPlot_36_FD_92543 | JGI IMG/M metagenome (GOLD analysis project Ga0126384, IMG submission 92543) | Tropical forest soil microbial communities from Panama - MetaG Plot_36 | ecosystem: Environmental > Terrestrial > Soil > Tropical forest > Bulk soil | place: Panama | collected 2016-02-17 | reverse complement strand
TCGGAATTACACCGACACTGGAATCAAGTTCTGGGGTCCCAAGACCGAATCTCTGAGGACCCCAGGGCCAATCCCCCAAACACTGAGAGTGTTCGGTTTCTGACCAACGAGTCGCACCTCCGCGTGGTTATTGAGATAGCGGTGCTGGCGATGTTCCACCCCCGGGAGAATCTCGCGCTTGGCGGCGCCGTAGCTCTTCAGTTTATCGGTGATGATGACCCGTGGCACGTATGTCAAGCCCTTGAGCGGCTTGCGGAAGAACTTCTTCGCGGCCCTCTTGTCGCGCCGGCATTGGACCAAGATATCAAGGACGTTCCCGTGTTGATCTACGGCCCGCCAGAGATAGTGGCGTTCGCCCTTGATGGTCAGAAACACCTCATCCGCGTGCCACTTGTCACCAGGCCGGGGACGGCGACGACGGAGCTGGTTAGCATACTGCTGTCCCAACTTGCGGCACCACTTGCGGATGGCCTCATAGGTCACAATCACGCCACGTTCCAGCAGTAATTCTTCCACATCCCGGAAGCTCAAGCAGAAGCGAAAGTACAACCAAATCGCGTGACTAATGATCTCCACAGGAAAGCGGTGGTGCTTATATTTCTTGGTGGCTGGCAGTGTATCCATGCCGCAACTTTGCCATACAGCGTGTGCCCCCTACAAGTTGACAATGCCTTTTGCAGAGCAAAGGGGTAGCGATAGAGATAAAGATCTCTGGTTCTGTCACAAAATTTTTCGATTATACTAATATCGAAATATTAATGGGGTCAAAACCATAACATATAGTATATAACAAAATGTTAAGGTCAATTGTGCAACAGAGCCAAACTATCTGTCTCTTGACAGTGATATAGCATCGGTCTATAGAGACTGATAACTTTACATCAAACTGCGGTCACTGATACCACTGCTCGATGAGTTGTTGGAGTTCACGTGATGAGTGGCCGGGTCGCTTTGGTGGCACCCATAGCGGAGGCGGAAGGTGAAAGGGAAGCAGTTTGTAGACACTCCAGCAATGTGTGGTAATCCTGGCAGTCATGTCAGGAGTGTGATCGCCGGCAGGCCGGCTTACCGTTACAGCCACATACAGACTCTCGGGTGCCGCGCAAAAGTTATAGACGGCTCCGAGCAGATACATCCCGTCCTAAAGCGTGATGCTCTTGCGTGCCAATGCCTGACCGCGGCGCGTCCGCGACTCCAGCCGCTCGCGCAAGGTGGCATTGAGCCGCTCGATGTAGGCTGTATTGATGACGCCTGCCCCCTGCGAGGCCGTCAGTCCCTTCTCGACCCGTACGGCAGTGCCCCGCGCGATCCGCCGCTCGACGTCAACAACGCGTCGTTTCTCGTAGCGTTTGACCACCTGGACGATCAGTCGCTGGGGCCAGATGCGCAGGCACGGCCGACCGCGCTGGCCGCTGGGAACCGGACTGTAGGCAAATCGCTACATCATATGGCAGAATCCCTACACCATATGACAGTAGGAATGGCGAAAGTTCCCTATGAATCCTGTCGCTTCCTTACACGTTGATTCGGCATTGCCACTTGCCAGGGCTGGAGCGATGCCTTCAGAAGCCCGATGTTGATCCTTTAACAGGAATGCTGCCAAAGCAGCAGGACAGGCACAAACTGTTGCTAGAGGTGCAGAAGCAGAACGATCGAGTTCGCCCTAAAGAGCAAAATTTTTTCAGGTGTTGACGCCTTCTCAGTGTTGGCGTTCTTGTTTGGCGAACGCCGGATCATTTTTTGCGCGACAAAAGCAAGCGGTATGTATATAGGAAAAGAGTGCTTCACTTGGAGGTATTCACGCTTCTCGTTCGCTACTCCAGGTCTTTTAATTCATTTTGAGCATCCGTTCGATTTTGGGAATAATTAAAAAAATAACCACTTAGTCGTGTTTGTTCTGATACGATTTTCATCAATTTGTCATCATGCTTTTATGAATAAATAGTGGGGTGATTCTGTTATAAACCAATATGTGTGAGAGCTGGAGGAAGTGTGGGCTGCGTGCAGGTTTCGCACATTACAAAAAGATGAGTTAACCGGCACGATTTTCGCTGGCCACCATCAACCAACCCCTACGGCTCCGAATCTTATGACTCAATACGGCTCAACCTACTTGAATCAGCAAATTGCTCAGGAACTCGATTTGAACGAACGCTGACGTGCAGCAGGTGAGGTGGCAGTTGCGGGCTGGCATTGGGACCCACGAGCCGCCAGTCCACCCAAGTGTTGAGGGGGAGGGTAAAGGAGACAAGGTCTATGTGGTGGGGGAGCATAAGGGGCACCCCGAAGCCGTGCAAAAAAAAGACGGGCAGGACACCGCCGCCGACTGAGAGGGGCGCGGGACCGAGGCACGATGGCGGCAGAATGACCGCCCATCTTCGGTATGATCCCACACACCGGGGAAATGGTCCGCCGAACTCGCGCGAATGCTCACCAGACGATGGCCGCGCCGTTACCCTAGGTAACGATTGCACCGGACACGCAGGTTTTTACCGATGAGGATGACATCTATGCACACCTCTCCAAGTGGGGATGGACGCAAAACTATCTGCCAGCGTGCCGCCGAGTATACCTGTGATGACAAGGGCGATAGCTTATATCAGGTGCATGTACATACACTTGAGGGAAAGTAATCATTGCCCCGTGCGTGGCTGCACCCTCATCAGAGATATCTCGCAAGAAAATTTGCCGCGCTCTCTAGACTTCTTCGAGTTTGTCTACAATGAAAAAAAGCGGCAAGGCCCTTTGAGGCTCTTAACTTGAACTGCTCTTACGTAACTCCCTCAAATCCAGATTGAGCACAAAGGATCTCAAATTGCTGTCCATTGCTGTACAATGTCTTTTGTTGGTGCTGGTGTTTATAGCGGGGTGCGCCTCTTTTGGAAACGTCTCTCCTCAGACCTCATCATTTCCTCCCCCTAACCAGTCGCTAAGTCCTGCTGCTTTTCCTTCACCAAACGCGAACATGATCGCCTCCTCGGCAGTTCCTGGAACAGGAACCGACTTGGAGAAAATTGCTCAGATTTGGGAGCAGCGGAGGCGGCAGAAGACGAGGACCGATTATCCCATTGGACCAGGCGACGTCTTGGAGATCTCGGTTCCCGCTATGGAGGAATTGCAGAGCCGCACTGTCCGCGTTTCCGGTGAAGGAACAGTTGCGCTCCCGTTTATCGGTGTCATACAAGCGAGCGGCTTGAGCGAGAGCCAGTTGCGGAGTGAGATCCGGCGTCGACTCCAGAAAGACTACATGTACGATCCTCAAGTCGCTGTCTTTGTCAAAGAATACCGCAGTCGTCAGGTGGCGGTGCTCGGCGCCGTGCAAAAGCCCGGTCTGTACAGCCTCGCCAGCGAGTCCGATACCCTTCTCGATATGATTTCCCTTGCCGGCGGGCCGAAGAAAGACGCTGCACCGCGCATTTTTTTCAATCCCAGTGAGTCTGAAAAGCAGAGCTCTGATCAAAATCCGCAAAATATGAGTCTATCTTCTTCTCTGCCTCCTTCGCTTAACCCAGAGCCTATTGTGATTGAGCTCAACAGCGCCACGCGTGCGCGGAACCAGATATATCTTGCCCTGCCGGCGCGACCGGGCGATGTGATTACGGTTCCGGCGAATGGAGAAGTCTTTGTCGCTGGATGGGTGGAAAAGCCGGGCTCCTATAAGATTAGCTCAGGCCTTACTGTATTAGGAGCCGTAGCTGCCGCTGGAGGTCCGCTTTTTGCCGCGGATACGGGCGCGGTGAAAGTTATTCGCATGGGGAAAGATGGGCAAGGAATACTATTCGGGGCCAACTTGGCGCAGATCCAGTCCGGAGAGAATCCGGACATCCCAGTACAAGGGGGGGACATTATCAATGTGTCGGCGTCAACCGCAAAAGTCATCCCCTACAGTTTTTACCGCTTTGTTTCATCGGTGTTAAACATTGGGGCATACAAGCCACTGTAATCAGTCGGAGTAATGATGAGGACGAAAGATACCATTGAATTTGTGCCTCAGCCGCTTGTAACTGCTCCTACAAAGAAACCAGAATGGTGGGCTGACCAAGGTGCTGCAGATGAAGAGATTCGTCTGCAGGATTACTGGTGGGTGATCAGAAAGCGAATACGGCTGGTCCTGGCGGTTTTTTTAGGCGCCATGCTGGTTACCGCTGTTCTCATGTCACTTATTCCTCCGACATACACGGCGTGGACGACCATCCTCATTGAACAGCAGATTCCCAAAATCGTTGATATTCAAAAAGATGTGATTTCCGACACGCAGGGACCCGACGAATATGACTACTATAGGACACAATACAGCATACTCCAAAGCCGCAGTTTGGCAGCCCAGGTGCTCGGCGAACTCGATCTCAAACACAACAGCCTCTATACTGGAGAGGCAGAAATAGGAGTGACCAGCCGGTTATGGAATGAAGGACGGCGATGGCTGCAAATGCTTCGCTCCTTCATCTTTCCTGCACGAGCGCACACCTCTGAGGCGGACACACAACTGCTTATTGATACCTATCTGACCCGTACATTACAGGTTGAGCCCATTAAGAATACGCGACTGGTGAATATTGGGATGAGCACACCTGATCCTGAACTGTCCGCAGCTATCGCTAATGCACATGCCGAGGCATATGTCCGCCAAGGACTCGAGTTGCGGACACGACCCAATGAAGAAGCGGAGAATTTTCTACGGAAAAAGCTGGGAGAATTAAAAGCACGTGTCGAAGCTTCTGAGACTGCACTCAACCACTACCGCCGCGAAAAAGGACTCATTTCGCTTGATGACAAAGAAAACATCGTAGTCGAACGCTTGGCTGACCTCAACAAACGCTTGACCGAGGCAGAAGCCCAACGCATCGCGCTAGAAGCACAAGTACAGCTTATCCGTAAACGTAATTATGAAGCACTTCCTGTGGTGATCAACAGTGAACTCATCCGCACATTGAAGACACAACAAGCTCGTTTAGAAGGAGAGCTCGCGCAGATTTCTAGCGAATTTAAGGACAAGTATCCTCCTGTTGCTCGTCTGCAGGCGAGAGTGAAAGTAATCAAGGGCCGGTTGCAGCAAGAAATTCAACAGGTCGTGGCAGGAATTGAGTCAGCCTATCTGGTCGCGCAAGCCAATGAGAAGACGCTGCGGATCAAAATGGAAGAGCAAAAGGCAGCAACCTTGGGGCTGAAAGATGCTGCCGTTGAGTATGCCGTTCTCTCGCGTGAACTAGATACGAACCGCCAGCTGTACCAGAGTGTTCTCCAGCGGATGAAAGAGATGGGAGTGGCAGCAGCTTTGCCCACCTCGAATGTTGTGGTTATTGATAAAGCCGAACCGCCACTCTTCCCCTCGAGCCCGAGGAAACTACGGGGCCTCGCGCTTAGCATGCTAGGTGGACTGCTCGGGAGTATCGGTCTCGCCTTTTTCTTGGAGTATCTAGACAATACTTTCAAGACTCCGGAGGAGGTCGAACGGTATCTGCATTTGCCGAATTTGGCCATGGTGCCGGATTTCTTCAGCTTACCGGAACGTAAGCAGATGTACGGGACACCACCTCGTATCTCATTCCCGCTGCCCGAAGATATGGAGGCGGCGAAAGAACTGATCCCTGCTCGCCTTCCGCCCTCTCTGGCGACCGAGGCGTACCGCAAATTGCGGACAGCAATTTTGCTCTCCCGCGCCGAAGAGCCGCCTCGCACAGTCCTGTTTACCAGCGGAAAGGCCGGGGAAGGCAAGACTATCACCGTGCTGAATACGGCTATTGTTTTTGCCCAAATGGGAGCTCGTGTGCTTGTCATCGACGCTGACCTGCGTTGCTCTGGCTGTCATAACCTTCTCGGCACGGAAAACCGGCTTGGCTTAGCGGAAGTGCTCGCCGGGCAGCGGCAGGTGAATGAGGTGATCCAACCCATTGTGCAAAACTTCATGTCCTTCCTCAGCAGCGGTTCTCTTCCTCCGAACCCTGCAGAGCTGTTGGGGTCAGACAAAATGCGGGAAATTCTCATCGCTCTCCGCAAGGAGTACGACTATGTACTGGTCGACTCGCCTCCGCTCTCAGCTGTCACTGACTCAGTACTCTTATCCATTCTGGTCGACGGTGTGGTGTTAGTCGTGGATAGCCAGGAGACCCCCCATCCGGTAGTCAAGAAAGCCTATGCTGATCTGCGTTACGCTCGGGCCAAGATGTTGGGTGTCGTGCTGAACCGTGTCAGTCCACAGAGTAGGGACTATAGGTATTAACCCGGAGGAGAAGACCATATGAATTGACGGAGAAAAGTAAGTCGCAAAGAAGAGCAACGAGGTCGGTAACGCCCATTCCTTTCCGGTGACACGTGGCGGTGGCCCGTAAAGGAACATTTGCTTACATCTCGGATTGCCTAACCCGGGATTGCCCTGCTTATGGCAGGGAAGGTCCCCGTGCCCCGTTGCACGTTTAAGACTAACTCCCTCGGGCAGGGGAGTCAACGGACAGAGGATAACTATGGCATCTCGTAAGAAAGTGCTTGTCACTGGCGCCGGTGGCTTTATCGGTCATCATTTAGTCACGTTCCTGAAAAGTCAAGGGTATTGGGTGCGCGGGGTGGACCTAAAGTACCCGGAATACAGCCCAACAGACGCCGATGAATTCCGCCAGTTCGACCTGCGGCGGTGGGAAAATTGCCTCCAAGCAACGAGTGGAGTGGACGAGGTTTATGCATTGGCTGCTGACATGGGAGGAATGGGCTTCATCTCATCCTACCATGCCCAGATCCTGCACAATAACGCGCTCATTAACGTTCACACTTTAGAGGCGGCACGCACGAACGGAGTGAAACGCTATTTATATACATCTTCGGCCTGTGTGTATCCCGAATACAAACAACTGGATACGAATGTCACTCCACTGAAAGAAGAAGATGCCTACCCAGCCCAACCACAGGACGCCTATGGATGGGAGAAGCTCATCACCGAGCGGCTCTGCCTGCATTACCGAGCGGAGTATGGGATCGAGACACGGGTCGTCCGCTTCCATAACATTTTCGGGCCGCTGGGGACCTGGGATGGCGGACGGGAGAAAGCACCCGCCGCTATATGTCGCAAGGTGGCCATGGCCAAGTTGAAGGGGAATCCAGAGATAGAAATTTGGGGCGATGGGGAGCAGACCCGTTCTTTTTGTTACATCGATGACTGTGTCACTGGAATCTACAAGCTGATGCAGTCGGACTACGCTGAACCCCTAAATCTTGGTCAAGATCGCCTCATTTCGATCAATCAATTGGCGGATTTGGTGGCGGAGATTGCCGGCACCCGCATCATCAAAAAGCACGTTTCCGGGCCCCAAGGGGTGCGGGGACGGAATTCTGACAATACGCGCCTCCGGCAGGTCCTCGTCTGGGAACCTGAGATTTCTCTCGAAGAGGGGCTGGCCCGCACATACGCTTGGATCGAGACCCAAGCGCAACAGAGCTTGAAATTGAAAGCAGCATAAGGGCTAACCGTATCTACACGAGTCAGACGGAGGCGAGTTCTCATGGTACCGCGAGTGAATATTCTCGGTGTGGGGGTAAGCGCAATCAACATGGAGATGGCCCTTCTCTCCATTGATGACTGGATTAGCCAGTGCGAGCCTCACTATGTCTGTGTCTCTGGTGTGCATGGAGTGATGGAGAGTCAGCGAGATGAGGAACTGCGGCGCATCCACAACGCCGCTGGCCTCGTTACGCCAGATGGGATGCCCCTCGTGTGGCTGAGCCATCTGAGCGGTTTCCGCCACGTCGAGCGGGTCTACGGACCGGACCTCCTCCTGGCAACCTGCGCACGCTCTAGTGAGAGAGGCTATCGTCACTTTTTTTATGGCGGGGCGGATGGAGTAGCGGAAAAACTCACGATGAAATTATGCTCGCGCTTTCCCGAGTTAACTATCGTTGGCTTCCATACACCACCGTTCCGTCCGCCAACCCCAGAAGAGGATCGTGTCGTTGTAGAATGCATCAACGCGACCCAGCCTGACATTGTCTGGGTCGGCATGAGCACTCCCAAACAAGAGCGCTGGATGGCTGCACACGTCGGAAAGCTCAGTGCCCCTGTGCTCATCGGCGTAGGGGCCGCTTTTGATTTTCATGCTGGCATAAAAAAACAGGCACCACGCTGGATGCAACGAAATGGGCTGGAATGGTTTTTTCGCCTGCTCATGGAACCACGACGCCTCTGGCGTCGTTACCTGATTAACAACCCGTCGTTTGTATGGCTGGCCCTGCTCCAGATGCTCGGCAGAGCATCCTACCGACTGGAACCATAGAAGGGGTTGAACAGAATGCTGTCTAATACGCAACCTTGGATCATAACAAGTGGGAAGAGAGCCGTAGGTTCCGAGACAATCAGCCTCCCAACTCCTCTCGCAATCTGGAGAGTGACGTGGCTCCGCTGGTGGCTGCGAGTGGCCTGTGTCGTGGTTCTATTGCTTACAGATATAGTGGCACTTTTGCTGGCGGCGTCCTTGGGGTACCTGTTTTGGGCGTGGTCTGTACACCATCAGTCTCTTTCCGTCTACCAGAACCTCATCCCTTTATTTGGACTCTTTCCTTTGGGATATGCTGGCGCGGGTTTGTACCCAGGCTTCGGCATCGGGGCGGTAGAGATGCTGCGGCGAATTTCTGGTTGTACAGGATTCGCGTTTGTCGTGTTAGCCGCAGCCAGCTACGTGATGAAGCTCTCTCCTGATTACTCCCGCATGACATTCATCATCGCTTGGGGAGCGAGCCTGATCTCTGTACCGCTTTTGCGTTTCTCCGTCCTTTCTGTTGTTAGCCGGTGGCAATGGTGGGGAGAGCCAGCCGTGGTGGTAGGTAGTGGACCATGGGTACAGTGGACCGTTCGCGCATTGGCGAAAGCCTTATCGTTGGGATATCGGCCGGTCGGGATCCTTTCGCCTGATCTCCACAAGCGTATCTCCGCGGTCGATGGAATCCCAGTGTTAGGCGGACCAGAATGGGCTCTGTATCTGGCTGAGCACGGGGTGTCGGTGGCACTTGTGGGAGAAGGAGAGCATGGGGGCATTACTCCTAGTTGGTTGCAGCAGCATTTTCGCTCTGTGCTGATTGTGAGGGAGAATGGCGACCTTCCGATCGAGGGGGTGCGTGTCCGTAACCTCGGCAGCGCACTCGGGGTTGAGTTCACGAACAACCTTCTCCAGTGGCACAACTGCTTCATTAAACGCACCCTGGATATTGTGCTTGGGACGCTTCTGTTATTCTGCGCTCTCCCTTTGATCACCCTCGGTGCACTATTGGTTAAGCTCTCCTGCCGTGGCCCCGCCTTCTTTTGTCAGATGCGGGAAGGAAGGGGGGGACGCCCGATTACGGTATGGAAACTGCGCACCATGTATGAAGATGCCGAGTGCAGGCTGGAGGAATATCTCTCCACCAACCCAGGATTGCGACAGCAGTGGGAGAGCCACTTTAAACTTGACCATGACCCCCGGGTCATTCCCGGAGTGGGGCAAATGTTGCGTCGCTTCAGTTTGGATGAGTTGCCGCAACTGTGGGGCGTGGTCAAAGGAGACATGAGCTTGGTTGGTCCGCGTCCTTTTCCTGACTATCATCTTCGCCAGTTTCTTCCAGAATTTTGTGAGCTGCGGCGACGGGTGCGCCCTGGTCTGACCGGCATGTGGCAGGTGACAGTACGCAGTAACGGCAGCATTGAGGAACAGCAATTGTACGATACGCACTATATTCGCAACTGGTCGCTTTGGCTTGACCTGTATATTCTCACGCGGACCACCTTTGCGGTCCTCTATGGTCGCGGCGCGTATTGATGGACTCTCACACTATGGAAGCTGTCGCAAAAGAGACGACTGTCGCTCGCGCACTTCTTACTCGTGAAGTTGGTATACCGGACTGGCTCGCGTGGGTGAAGAAGGGCAGTTTTGCAGTATTGGACCAAGGACTATTCGCCGGGTCAAACTTTCTGATCAATGTCGTTCTGGCCCGTTGGCTTTCACCCGCCGATTATGGAGCCTTCGCGGTTGCTTTCTCAGCGTTTCTGCTCCTGGCAACTGTTCATACCGCTATTCTCGTTGAGCCCATGATGGTCTTTGCAGCAGATAAGTATGCAAAACACTTCCGCGCCTATCTGGGCCTTCTTCTTGTGGGACATGTGGGGCTCTCCGCAATCGTGAGCTTCATTTTGGCGATCGGCGCTTTCCTCTTTTGGCACTTTGGTTCTTCCGTACTTTCCCACGCCGTCCTTGGATTGGCAATAGCCGCACCAGCGATTCTGCTGCTCTGGCTATTCCGACGCGTGTTTTATGTGCGCATGCAACCTCACTGGTCTGCCCTAGGAGGTGCACTCTATCTCTTTCTGACCATGGCTGGAGTGTACAGCTTGTGTCGCGTCCACCGGATATCGTCATTTACGGCACTTGTTGTTATGGGAGCCGCAAGTGCTCTGGTAAGTGTATGGTTTGCATTCCTCCTCCATCCTCGCTGGCAATCTGCCGGCGAGGATTTTACTCTGTCTGCTGTTGTGTCTGACCATTGGTCCTATGGCAAATGGGCAACAGCAGCGACAGTGTTACAGTGGATGCCGACAAACTTTTACTACGCAGTTCTTCCCGTTTGGGGCGGCTTAGAAGGATGCGCGGCCCTCCGGGCGATCATGAACGTCCTTATGCCAATTCTCCATACGGAGACTGCAATTTCGATTCTCTTGCTCCCGGCCTTCGTCAAAACACTCAAGACAGCAGGTTCTTTAGGGCTCAATCGTTTCGTGCGGCGTGCACTCCTTCTGTTTGTGTTCAGTTCAGTAGGCTATTGGGGCTTGCTGTCCATTTTTCACACTCACATACTCATTTGGCTATATGGCCCTCAATATCAAGGCCATGGAACCTTGTTGATCCTTGCAGGCATGCTTCCGCTTTGGGCGGGTGTTGACGCCGTCCTTAGCACGGCCGTGCGTGCGACCGAGCGTCCAGATCAAGTGTGCCGGGCTCATGCTCTCTCTAGCTTTGTCGCCGTAACCCTAGGGCTCTGGTTTGTCGCAAGAGCCAATACGGTAGGCGCGGTCCTTGAGCTCCTAGCGTCTTCAGCAGCGTCTGTCACAGTCCTGGCATGGTGGTACGCGCATCATCATCACGTCGTTAAAGAGGGGGCCCAGTAAGCGTTTCTCGCTGACGTAT
>Ga0126384_10002507_pt1 | contig 11138 bp, 10 predicted proteins | sample PanSoiMetPlot_36_FD_92543 | JGI IMG/M metagenome (GOLD analysis project Ga0126384, IMG submission 92543) | Tropical forest soil microbial communities from Panama - MetaG Plot_36 | ecosystem: Environmental > Terrestrial > Soil > Tropical forest > Bulk soil | place: Panama | collected 2016-02-17 | reverse complement strand
GTGGCCGGCTGGGCGGAAGAAGTCGGTCGTTTGTTGGCGCAGCGTGGAGCAGTTGTGGTGTGCGGTGGCCTGGGTGGAGTGATGGCCGCGGCTGCTCAAGGAGCGACTGCCGCGGGCGGCCTCACTATCGGCATCTTACCAACCTATGACGCGAAGACGGCGAATCCTGCTATTACCGTCACCATCCCCTCAGGGATGGGAGAGGCGCGCAATGTTCTGGTGGTGGCCTCTGGTGATGCAGTGATCGCCTTGCCCGGCTCGTATGGAACGCAATCCGAGGTAGCGTTAGCGCTGAAGCTGGGGAAGAAGGTAATCGGTGTGCGAACGTGGGAAGAGGTGGAGGGAGTTCAAGTGGCGCAAACGCCAGCGGAGGCGGTGGAATTGGCGCTGCGTGCAGCCCACTCAGGGGTGAAAATCTGAGTAGGGGCGAATCTTGTATTCGCCTTGATTATTGAACCGGCGCCCGACGGGCGATCACAAGGATCGCCCCTGCCCATATCAACCCTGCCGCGTCCCCGTCCCGCCCTGGCGCAAGCGTTTGCGCAGGATCGGGATGGCGTTGATCTTCATGGCACGGAGCAGATCCCAGTAGATGCCGCGGGGGCGGGGGTACACCGAACGCGTGGGGACAACTTCGTTCGGAGTCACGATGAAATCGATTGACACATCATGGGGAAACATGGGGATTTTATACAAGACAAGCTGAAGTGGATGGATGGTAGTCACAACCGGTGTGAGTTCGCGGACCTTGCCCTCTTCACGCAACAGGCCGTATTCGAGATCAGAAAATCCTCCGCCTTTTCCCAACCGGGCACCATCCCGACCGACAGCGACCGAGCCGCACACGATTAGATCGGTGTGGCGCATTTCTCGCGGAGACACCAAGCGACCATACTTGAGCGCCCCGCGGATGCTTGCCGCTAGGAGGATACGGCTCCTGAGCTTTTGCGGATCAAGTTCGACGAAACATTTTTCCGCCTTCAGTTGGGGGACGGCGACGTAGAGGATCTTTCCATCAGCCAGGGCAGCGCGGCGCACGGATAATTGCGGGGCATCGAGACTGACCTTAACGACTTGCGCCTTGCGCCACACTGCCAGCTCGCGGAGCAGTCGCGTTGCTTTGTCAGCTCCAGGAAAATTCGGGATCCTGCCGCGACCGCCGGGAAAACAGACGGCTCCTTGTTGCAGCAGGAGCTGCCAGATGCTGTTGCGCAGCTCGGCTTTCATCATCGCCCAGTGGCCGTTGTCAGTAGGATACCGCTCGCGTGCGGCCATGGTTCCCGCCTTTAGTCCTCTGAATAGCTTCTCGCCTGATTGTCTTGTAACCTGCCCATACAGACCACAGAACGCGGAAAAAAACAATACGCCGGGCGGTGACAGGCGAACACGAATCTCTTACAATCCCTTCCCACACCTTACGAGTGCCCCGGCGCGGAGGAAAACACCATGGATTTTCAGTTTACTCCACAGGAAGAAGCGTTTCGCCAGGAGCTGCGTTCCTGGCTCACGACCCATCTGCCAACCAGCTACGACCCCGATCAGTTTGCCTGGGAGATGGATACAGAGGAGCGCTTCCGTTTTCAACTGGCCTGGCACAAGCAATTACACGCAGGGGGCTGGGTCGGCATCCATTGGCCGCAAGAATATGGCGGTCGTGGCGCCACGTTGATCGAACAACTGATCTTCCATGAAGAGTTGGAACGCGCGCATGCCCCCCAGCCTACGAACGTGTTGGGGCTGATCATGGCTGGACCGGTGATTATGCATTGGGGCACGGCGGAGCAGAAGGCCCGGTACTTGCCAAAGATTCTTTCAGGAGAAGAGTTGTGGTGCGAGGGGCTCTCCGAGCCGGGATCCGGTTCTGACCTGGCCTCACTCCAGACCCGCGCTGTGGAAGACGGCGATCATTTTGTCATCAATGGCCAGAAGGTCTGGACCAGTTGGGCGCACCGCGCGCGCTTCTGTCAATTATTTGTCCGCACCGACCCAGACGCCCCCAAGCATAAGGGTATGGCCTGCTTGCTCGTTGACATGAAGACCCCTGGCATTACCGTGCGGCCGCTCGTGCAAATCACCGGCGATGCCGAGTTCAACGAGGTCTTTTTCGACAATGTGCGCGTGCCCAAAGCACAGCTGGTTGGTCCCAAAGACCAGGGGTGGCAGGTGTTGGTCACCACCCTGATGTTCGAGCGTTCAGGCATCGGTTTTAACCTGCCGGTGGATCCGACTTTGCGGCAGTTGGTCGCTCTAGCGCGACGGATGCAGATCAATGGGCGACCGGCCAACACTGATCCAGCAGTGCGGCAAAAGCTGGCACAATTTTCCATCGAGTGCAAAGCAATCCGTTACAACGTGCTCCGCCACCTCACTCGCCGCTTGAAGGGAAACCCCCCCGGTCCCGAAGGCTCGATTGGCAAGCTCGCTGGCAGTGAAGTGGGACTGAAGATGGCCGCATTTGCCACTGAGCTGTTGGGCGCCTACGCTCCTCTCACTGGAGACTCTCCGCATGCGCTGGAGCAGGGAAGGTGGGCGCGAGTAGCCCTGGGTGCGCGAGGATTGAGCATAGCTGGTGGCACCTCCGAGGTGCAACGCAATATCGTCGGCGAGCGGGTTCTAGGGCTGCCAAAAGGGTAAAGAAATTGCAAGTGTTACTTTCATAGAAGCACGAAGTATTTCTTTTTCCACTCGACTCTGGACGATATATGAAGCGTTGCCTTGAGAAAGCGGCGAATTTGGCTCTGACAGAGCAAGGGAGCGTGGCAGTTTGTTGCTCTGACCCTGTGGATAAGCTGTGGAGAACCCTGTGAATCATGAGGCAAACTCAAAGAAAAAACGCCAGCTTGATCGGTTGTGCCTAGCTTTTGACCAGTACCTCTGAGCAATACCTTAATAGTACATAAAATAGACCTTATATATACAAAAATAGAGTCGAGCACCTCTTCAAGAAATTCTTTATAAGACGTCACTGTGTAAGCCGGGACTGTTCAAGAAACACTCGCCAAGCAAGAAGGAGGATTCATGCCGTCCAAAGAACCACATGCAGGGAGCCAGACTCCGACTCCCGATGCTGCCATGAGCCTGAAGCGGGTCGAGCGTTTTCTCCGGTTGCTGACCTGGCAGATGTTTTTTCTACTGGTGCTCCTCTTATATCTGGCGTTGCGTCCGCAGGCAGGTCGCTTCCAATTTACCGTAGCCGGAGAAGATGTCGTGGTTTTTGACACGGCGAGTTCGCGGGCATTAGCAGTGAAGCTGCAGAAGCAGGTAATGAGTCCGGGCGGAAAGACTGAGCCCGGAGCCCAGCCGGCTGAAGGGGAAGGAAAGTAGTCAGTGACCCCATTGATTCATTGACTCATGGGCTCAGTGGTTCTATTGGCTCAATGAAAAAATGACTCAATCTCTCGATGGTTCAATGACTCAATGCTTCGTTGAGAGCTAATCGCTAATAGCTAAGGAGCGTGTATGTCTCGTCTTGGTGTTGTTCTGTCGACTGCGACTGAAGCTCCTCCTAAGGAGTTCGTGCAACTCGGGCAACTGGCCGAGGAGAAAGGCTTTGATGCAATCCTAGTCAATGAGGGGAGGGGAGATGCACTTGCCTGCGCCGAGGCTATCGCACTGAGAACCTCACGTATCAAGGTTGGCACCAACATTGCCAACATTTATTTCCGCCATCCCTTCCTGGCAGCGATGACCGCGGCGACCATCTCCGACTTGTCAAACGGCCGGTTGGTGTTAGGGCTTGGCGTCAGCCATCGGCCGTTGATCGAGTCACTCGGCATGAAAATGGAGCAGCCACGCCAGTACATGCGCGAATATGTGCAGACGGTGAAGAAAGCGTTGAGCGGTCAGCCTATCGGTGCGTTCTTCCGTCCGCGCCCGGCAGCGCATCCGGTGCCGGTCTACGTGGCAGCGGTCACCACTGAGAGCGCCGAGATCGGTGGTGAACTGGCCGAAGGTATTATGCCGTTTCTGCCAGCGCGTTCGTACCTGACTCGTCTGGTCGCAGCGGCCAAGAGTGCGGCGCAACGTGCCGGCCAAGATCCGATCTCAGTTGACTGCATCGTCAGCATCCCCACTTTTATCTCTGAGGATCTGGCACAAGCCCGCTCAGCCGCCCGCTACAACTTGGCGTTCTTCGCCCAGTTGCCTTTTTATCGCAAGCAGTGGCGGCGCTGTGGATTCGTCGACGAGGTCAATGCCTTGCAAGAAACATGGAAGAGGAACGATCGTCGCGCGGCCGCGGCGCTCGTTTCTGATCGCATGGTCGATGAGGTCTGTGTATTCGGCCCGCCGAGCCTGTGCCGCGAGCAACTCGCTGCCTTCCACGCAGCCGGCGCGGCGATGCCGGTAATTGCTGTGAGTCCAGTGAATGAAGAGCGCTTGGTGGCGACACGTAAAGCGTTGAGTCTGCTGGCACCTTAAGAACGGTAGGGACGAATACGATATTCGCCCCTACCGTTTATTCTCCGCTAATAAAGTCGAAACAGACCAGTTTCAGATCTTCGCGATGCAGAGAGCCAACAGGTGCGGACCCTGCGTTGTGAATGGTCGCCTGCTGCTCGCCGGACCGCTCTCGTAGCTCCTCCACTGCTGACAGGATGACCTTCACGTCGTGCTTTCTTTGAAAGTCTTTGTAGGCTCTCCGCAGCGCGTCCATCTGAACCTTGCGCATTGGTTGGTTTAAGAACCGAATCGCCTCGATAGCCTGACGGCGATCGACATCGGGATGGTTCAAATAACCCTGGAGGGCGGTCGCCACAGGGATAGGGTCTACAGAACGGGGAGCGACTTCTAAAGCTTGTTGCTCCTGGAAGGAGCGGAGAATATCTCCAACAACTTTCTCTTGTAGGTCGAAGACTAACTCATGCCTCTCCGGATCGACAATCCGAAGAGTGTCCCTATCGCAGATAATCAGATTGGCAAGCACGTAGCGGTTGTCGATAATTCTGTGGTCCTTAAGGTCGAAATATTTCCGGAAGTGCTGTTTGCCTCCTCGAGAGGTCTCGGCCTGGAAGTAAAAGAAAACCCCTTTCGCACCAGCCTTGGCAAGGCCGGAGTGGATACCGTCAGGCAGGGACTCAAGCATTTCCCACCCGCCAGCATCCAGTAGAGCACGAAGTTGCTGCGTCAGAAATTCGCTGCTAGCAAGCTCAGTAAATTGTTCCTCTTCGTCGATGACGGAGCCGTCCTCATCACCGATGCGGCGGAGGGTATTAAAATTCTGCGGATGCACGGTCTCCCCAAGGACATTAGCGTCCAGGAACCCTGCCCGGTCGATATCAGCGATCTTGCGACTGAGGCTTTCGACCAGCCCCAGCAATTTTTCCAGCCCTTCATCAAGAAACATGTTGTAGATCTAAAGAGTATCGAAGTCGGTCCCGATACGGTCGACAACGCGAGCACACGCCGCATGCTGATGCGAAGTGCTTCGACGCTTGACTCGAATCGCTTCAGGTAGCGACTCTTGAAAATCCCCACCAGAGCCTGCTCACGGCCGGCTTCGAATTCGTCTACTGCCACGCCACGTTTCTTGTATGCTTCTAAGTTGTACGGAGCGAGTTTCAAGCTCTCGATGCCGGAAACGATCTCTTTATAGATCCCTCCATAGGTAGCCTCCAGATTGTAACGGACGGTCTTGAGCTTTCGCTGCGGGAAATGGATACGTTTGCCGCCAATCGTCGCTTCGGGGTAGGCTCTGCGGATGAATGGTCGGGTGCGTCGGATCACTACTTCTTCTAGCAAGTTGAAAAGAGCGAACGCTGCGCTGTTCGTCCGAGAATCCCGGCGCGCTTTCAGGAAGTAACGATACAAATCACCAATGCCGCAGGCCGCAAAATAGCCCCTGTCTCCACGAGTGATTAGACAGAACTGGTTGTATCGGTCGGGAGCGGTCAAATAACAACTGCTGGCCGGGGCGGTCGGAGTAAAACAGCCAGCATTTGGCATGCAGAAAGCCCTTATCGTGCAAGCGTACCAGGACTGTATCGCGACGCAAATAAGCGATGAGATCTTCCACCAATCTGAGGGTTTTCTCGTCGAAGGGCAGGGCTTCTAAATCTCGTTGGATCATTCCGGTGATGTTTCCAGCGTGAGGCCGTAATCCAAGTTGTTCGCCCGAAGTCGGTTTGGCACCTAGGAGGAGGCGGAGATTACCCAGACTAAGGAGACCTTCTTTGAGCAAGCCGAATCCTCCGACAGTGAAGTAGGCAGTAGCTACATCCAGCGACCGTCCTCTGTGCTCAACCAGCAGAGCGTTCAAGATGTCCTCTAGGCGATTGGTCTGATTGTCGATGACGTAGGGGATTCGCATGGCTCTTTATAATCCCGGGGCATGGATTGCTTCCTCCAAGATGGTCGTGCGAAGCCGCGGTTTGGTAGCATCAGCCAGCACGAGGTCCATCCGACGTTGGGAAAGTGCTTCAAGAAACTCCTTCAGGTTCATGTAGGCGTCGAAGGATTTCGTCTCGAACTCGACCACGAAGTCAAGATCGCTGGCATCAGTGGCCTCGCCGCGAGCATAGGACCCAAACAGCCCTAACCGTCGGACACCGTAAGCTCTGATAGCTTCGCAGTTTTGTTGCAGGATTGCCAGAATTTCTTCTCGACCTCTGTTCATAAGTTTCCTTCATCGCTTCTCGCTGCAGCGAGTAGGGGCGGGTTTCAAACCCGCCCCTACTTGTCCGGCCGGGTCCTGAACGTTGCCAACCAGCGATCAAACGCGTCTTCACTTTTTCGCTGGGGGTTCTCGCGGTCCAGTTCCCAGCGTAGGGGATTGGTCGCAATATATTCCCTGATGTGGTGTAAGGAATCTTCATTGCAGATGACGTGCTCGTAGTAATTGTGCTGCCAGGTGGTGATGCCTGGCATACTGCGCGATTCGTTGATGCGTCGCGATGAAAACGTCTTAAATGCCCTAATGATTTCGGACAGAGGCTGCCTTTTCAGGACGGTAGGGGCGGGTTTCAAACCCGCCCCTACGGGATCGGCTAACAAGATAATTCCATGTACGTGATTGGGCATCACGACGAAGGCATCCAATTCCACAGAGAGGTAATGATTCGACAAATCATTCCAACAGGCAACAACGATTTCACCGTATTGATTCAACACCGTATGCCCATCCACTACCTGTCCGAGCAGGCATTCTCGATGGTGTGTGCAGATCGTGACGAAATATGCTCCGGTCTGAGCGTAGTCGTATCCCTGCAAACGAATAGATCGGCGGTGATGAACATCGGAGGACTTCATTCTATCGTCCGAGTGTAAGGGCGTGATTTATCACGCGCTAATTCTGTGACAGCGGTAGGCGCAATGTATTGCGCCCCTACAATTTGCATTGTACTCCCGCTTCAGCGATGAACTCTGCTAGCCTCACCATAAAGGATTGCATCATGCTCTCTGCCTGAAAATCCCGGTTCGAGATTCATTCCAGCCCATATGGGCAACCCCTGTGATCGCCCCGACACAAAAGCTGCTCTGCACTTTCCTTTCTAGAGAAAATTCGCCTCAGAGACAAATCCGACAGCGGAGAACAACAAGCTCCCTTGCTGAGTGAGCGTTCATCCTTTATAAAGACTGGCAAGACTGGCAGGGGCAATACTGATACTGGTGGGTCACACAAAGGTTGTCTACCCTTTGTGTGACAGATTGCACAGTGATTATGGAAGCGCGCGTTGTTTTTTTGCTAGCTATACTGAGCACCTGTCTGCTTTTCCCATCTCTCGGGCGAGCGCAAGGATCGCCCCTACAGGTGCAGAATCACAATGGCGAACGGACCTGGAAGACGCTGGCTGAACTGTCCGCTGACGAAAAAGCCCGCATCGATCTCTCCGAGAGTACCCCTCGGCACCCGCAGTTCTCCTATCTCCCGGCTGAACCGTACCCCTTCCAGCCACCGTTCACCGCTGAGGAGATGGGGTATCGTATGATGGAATTTACCCAGCGGCCGCGCTGGTCGTGCGCCCTGGCAAACCTGTTCGGCTCGATTACCAGCCAAGGCTTTCTCCTTGGCCAAGGGCAGGCGGTTAATCTCATAGCCTATCCTTCCTCTACGGGAGTTGCCGAGGAGCTGGGCAGGAAACCTGGAGAGGAAATCTACCGCCAGCTCACCCAGCACCTCTTCCCTCCTGAGGCATTCGGCTCACAGAATCTGCTGATCCGCTACCGGACCGATAAGGACTTCCGGAAAAAAGAGGACATCTTTTCCTACTCTCCCGCCCTGCGTCGGGTGCGCCACCAAAACCAGCTGCGGCGGGGAGACAAGTTCCCGTCTATGGCCCAAAGCCTAGACGATGCTTCGGGGCGCGACGCCTGGGAGTTTTCTTGGCGCCTGCTCGGTACGGACGTTCTCTATCAGACGGTGCGCTTCCCGGTGACTCACCCCGTGGTGACCGTGGCCGATGGGGACAATCTGCACGACGTGCCGACATCGAGCCTAAAACTCATGGGGGAAGATTATCCACTCTACACGGCGGCTGGTGGAGTTCCGTGTTATGTGGTGGAAGCCCGGGCACGGGAAGATTGGCTGCCTGGCTATTACGTGCCGCGTATCATTTATTGGCTCGATCAGCATGCCTTCTTTCCCTTGCGGACGGAGATGTACGACCGCGAAGGCCAGCTCAACCAGATTGAGGTGCGTCTGACCAAGCTCATGAATCCGGCACTCAAGGAGCGGGGCTATGGTCCGTTTATAATCCTAGACTGGGACGTGCCGCTGGACCTGATGACCTATATTATCCGTGATGGCCTCCGGCTGATGGAGTGGTCGACTGCTGACCGGCTCACCTTTTTCAGCCCGGATTTCATGCGGCGGCAGTGGTTTCTCGTGTCGGTGAAGAGCCAACTGCGGGTGAGCGCGCCAGAGGAGTTTTTCTTGCGGCCAGTTCTGGAGAGAGAGAAATTTCCGACAGAACGTCACATCCAGTTAAGTTCTGTAGTAGAAGAACGGATCCGGGCGCAGGATACGGCTGGACATCTCGTCTTCGATGCTTCCCAGCCTTCACCCATGCAACAGGTAAACACCCTAAAATGAGTCTCAGCCATCAGCTTGCAGTCTTCAGCTCAGGGTGGGGGAAGGCTGAGACTCCTTGTTACTTTACCCGGCCGACTGCTGCTTACTGAGGGTTGGCCGCTGACGTTGAGGTAGGATGCACTTCATGAATTGGTCGTCTTTTTGGCTGCTGATAACGCTGGCTCCAACCTTTGCTGTAAGTACGCTCACTCGCGCATACGCTGAAGAGCTGCCTGTGACCCAGGCACGAACCTGGAAAGCGGTGGATGAACTCTCTCCCCAGGAACTGCGGGAGGTTGATCTTTCCACCAATACCCCGCGGCATGGGCAATTTCCCTACATGCCAGCCGAGCCTTATCCGTTTACTGCACCGTATACGGCAGAGGAAATGGGCTACCGGCTGATGGAGTTTACCCAGCGGCCGCGCTGGTCGTGCATCTATGCCAACCTGTGGGGATCAATCTCTCCTGCTGGGGCCCTGCTGAACCCGGGGAAGTCGGTGACGTATTTACATTATCCTGAGCCGCTTGGCGTAGCCGCAGAATTCGCGCACAAGCCTGGCGAAGAACTCTATCGCTCTCTCAACCAAAACACCTTCCCACCAGATGCAGAAGGTTCTCAACGCATGACGATTCGCTACCGCACGGATCATGAGTTTGTCAAAAAAGAAGAGAGCTTTATGTATTCTCCGTCCATCCGCCGGGTCCGTCATCAGGCGCCCGCCCGACGGCAGGATCAATTTCCTAATCAGGCGCAAACGCTTGACGATGCGACGGGCCGTGATGCGTGGGAATTTTCCTGGCGTGTTATCGGCATTGACGTGCTGCACCGGACCGTGCGTTTTCCGGTCACGCGCCCGACGGTCATTCTTGGGAACGGTGCAGATGGGAGCTTACACGAGGTGCAGACGGCGGACATCAAGTTGATGGGGAATGCCTATCCGTACTATACCGCAGATGGGGGAGTTGAGTGTTACGTGGTGGAAGCCCGCGCGCGCGAGGATTGGCTGCCGGACTACTATGCGCCACGGCTTCTGTACTGGCTAGAAAAGCATTCGTTCTATCCCTTGCGCATCGAACAGTACGGTCGCGAGGGGAAGCTAACGCTGATCGAAACGCGCCTTACCGATATATTTAATCCTGCTTTGGGTGAGCGGGGCTACGGACCGCTGTTCGTTATCTATTGGGACCTCGCCTCAGACGTCATTACCTACTCGGTGCGGGACAACCACCGGGTGAAACAGTGGACCCCAGAGGAACAACAGCTCTTCTTTAGTCCAGACTTCATGCGCCGGCAGTGGTATCTTGACATGTCGGTCAAGAGTCAGGCGGAGGTCACACAGCCCGAGCAGTTCTTTTTGCGTCCTGCTTTAGAAGAAGGGAAATTCCCGACACAACGGTCAGTACAGTTACCCCCTGAGGTTGCTGCGCGAATACAGGCTCAAGAATCGGTTGGACGGCTGGTATTTGAAGTGGAGAAGACGGTGCCCGTCACGACGGTGGCGACGAAGCTTGAAGCGGCGCCGGTTGCCGTGCAGATAGAGGAAGGTGTGTCAAGCATGGATGAAAAGGCAGACGGGGCCTTTGCCCAACACGTAGGGCAGGACGCTCCTGCCACGCTGCGCTAGTTTTTAGCTCTCTTTCTCCGCGGGAGAGGGAAAAGACGTAAAACCTGCTATAACTGCCTGCATGCAGACACACTATGGCATGGTGCATGGACGTTTTCAGCCGTTTCACCATGGGCATTTGCGCTACACGCTGGCAGCTCTGACGCATTGTGACCATCTGATCGTTGGCATCACTAATCCAGATCCATCCCTCATCGTTGCGGAAGCCACTGATCCCGAACGCCATCTCCCTGCCACCAATGTCTTCACCTTCTTCGAGCGGCAGCGCATGATCCACGCTGCGCTGGCTGAAGCCGGGGTAGATACAGCCTGCGTCTCGATCGTGCCCTTTCCGATTCACCATCCCGAACGTTGGCGTTTTTACTGTCCTATAGAAGCGACACAGTTTGTGCGTATTTTCTCCGCCTGGGGAGAGGAAAAAGCGCACCGTTTCCAAGCAATGGGCTGGCGGGTAGAAATCCTGGATGCAGGAACAGCCAAACACCTGAGTGGGAGCGAGGTGCG
>Ga0126384_10002506_pt1 | contig 11140 bp, 11 predicted proteins | sample PanSoiMetPlot_36_FD_92543 | JGI IMG/M metagenome (GOLD analysis project Ga0126384, IMG submission 92543) | Tropical forest soil microbial communities from Panama - MetaG Plot_36 | ecosystem: Environmental > Terrestrial > Soil > Tropical forest > Bulk soil | place: Panama | collected 2016-02-17 | reverse complement strand
GCTCACGATTGGGGATCGGTGGCCGCCTACGGAGGTGCAGCACTCGAGCCAGCGCGCTGGCGCCGGTGCGTCATCATGAACGTGCCTCCGCTTGCGGTCTTCGGGCAACTCGCTTTCCGCTACGATCAGATTAAGCGCTCGTTCTACTTCTGGTTCTTTCAGATGCAAGTCTCCGACGCGATCGTACCGGCGAACGACCTCGCCTTCATCGACGGCCTCTGGGCAGACTGGTCTCCCGGCTACGATGCCAAGGAGGATCTGCCGCACGTGAAAGAGTGCCTGCGCAATCCGGCCAACCTGCGAGCCGCTATGGGCTACTACCGGGCGCTGTTCGATCCGGCTCGCTTCGGCTCGCCCGCAGGGATGGAGGAACAAAGAGCCGTGTGGGGTCGCCCAATCCCCCAGCCCACCCTCTACCTGCACGGCACCCAGGATGGTTGCATCGCTCTCGACGCGGAGGCAGCGAAGGGGGTGTCGGCTTTTCTCGGGCCGGGCTCTGAAGTCGAGCGGATCGAGGGGGTGGGCCACTTCATGCTGGTTGAGCGGCCAGCGGAGGTCAACGGCAGGATCCTGCAGTTCCTCGGCAAGAAGTAGTGAGGAATGAAAAGATGGACATCGTCGAACGAGTGAGCGCCGCTTATGCGTGGCAGCGCGCCCTGGGTCACGAGGCCGTACAGGATTCCCTCTGCTGTATCGTCAGGGATCCTGCCCATCCAGATGTATGGGACGCTAATCATGTTAGCGGCGTGCGTGCGAGCACGACAGCAGAAATCGACCAGGTACTACAGCGCGCAGACGATGCTTTCGCGCATTGCCGCCATCGACTCTTTGTCGTCGATCCGCTCACTCCACCAGCATTCGTGGCGCGGCTAGTATTAGATGATTACCAGGAGCTGACACCCACGATTCAGCTCGTATTAGAAGACTCGTTACAAGCTAATCCTCGAGACGTTGACCTCCGTCCGGTGACGACTGACGCCGACTGGCAATCTCTCTACACGCTCGTCCGGCAGGACCATATCGAAGGCGCGCGTACCCAAGGTATGGCTATACCCGCCGAGGTTACGCAGGGGATAGTCACCAGCTATCGCAAGAAATGGCCAGCGTATCAGTTCTTCCTGGCGCGCGAGGATGGCGTGGACTGCGCCTATGGCGCCGGCGTGCTCTGCGCCAATGGGATGGGCATGGTCGAGGATCTGTTCACTCTCCCCGATTTTCGCAAGCGCGGTATCGCTACGGCAATGATCGCCCGGGCAGTCTCGCATGTGCGTGACCAGGGGGCTGATCAGATCTTGATCGGAGCCCTTGCGACCGAGCCGCCGAAACGGCTCTATGCCGCGCTCGGGTTCTCGCCCGTCTGCGTGACCCGGGAATACATCAAGCACAAATGACAAGGAATAGTTCGTAAGGCTGGGGAATCACGATACCTGCGGTCCCTTCAGCACCTCTTCAGTGGACCCTTAACGTCCGGCTTCCTGCGCCGGAAGATAGGCGACAGGAACGCCGAGGTCCAGCAAGGAGGGCTTGCCCGGTTTGCACTTCTCATTGGTGACCAAGAATGAGAAGATGAAACCGCATCCCAAGAACAACACGCCCACCAGGAAGCAGTAGATCACGGCGCGATCCGGATAGTTGTCTTGCAACGATGCTACGATCAGTGGGCCCGCGATTCCCGCTGCTGCCCAAGCGGTCAGAATCGCGCCATACATCACCGACATCCTTTGTGCGCCAAAGACGTCTAGCACAAATGACGGCATGGTGCCGAAACCCCCACCGAAACAGAGTAAGACGTAGCAAACCAGTGCGCTGAACACCCACGGGTTGCGCTCGGTCATCAGCATACCGAACACAATCATCTGACTAGCCAGCAAGAGACGAAAGCTCTCGACCCGACCGATGCGGTCTGAAATCGCACCCCACAACAGGCGACCAACACCATTGAAGAGTGAACTGATGGCGATCAGTGTCGCTCCATAATCAGCGAGTACGGCTGGCTCGACTGACGGATCGGCCAGCCCCCAAATTTCCTGTAGTAGCGATGACTGAAAACTGATGACCGAGATACCTGCGGCAATGTTGAAGAAAAAGACGATCCACATCATGAGGAATTGACCTGAGAGCAAATACTCTTTGATGGCGGCGCTCGAGCCTTCGGTGTCTCCTTGCGACGGAGTCGCCGACGCAGTGGGAGGAGGCACAAGCTGGCTGCCGCCGGGCACATAGCCTGGGGGAGGGTTGTCAAGAAACGAGGTAACCGGGATGAGGACGGCTGCGAAGAAAACCCCGAGAGAGAAGAAAACGGGGACCAGATCGCCTTTCATACCACTGAGCAGCAACGGGGCGAGTATTTTGCTCATCATAAAGGCGCCGACGCCGAACCCCATCACTACCACACCAGTGACAAGCCCCCTCTTGTCGGGAAACCACTTCGCCACGGTGGAGACAGGCGTCACATACCCCAGGCCAATACCGATCCCGCCAATCACGCTATAGCCCAGATAAAAGAGCGGAATGCTCTTCAGATACAGCGCCACGCCACCAAGCAGATAGCTCAGGCTGAACAGGATGCCACCGACGCTCGCTAGTTTTCGTGGTCCGAGTGTTGAGAGCTTGACCCCCGCCCAGGAGGCGGAGACGCCCAAGGCAAAAATTACCAGGCTAAAGGCCCACGCGGCGTCCGTGTAGGACCATCGATAGGACTTCACGAGCAGCGACTGAAAAAAACTCCAGGCGTAGACCGTGCCCAGACAGAGTTGGAGCAGAGTTCCCATTAGAGCCACAAACCAACGCTTCGGCGTTTTGCCTATGCGCAGCATTACTCAACAGTTCCGCTCTCGGAGAGAGAGGTAATCTATTCTCTTGTAGTTCGTCGCAAGATGTTAGTTCACCGCAGGCAAAGACGGGGGAGGTGAGAACGACGCCGGTGCCTCCCGCTTGGAGAGGTACAAAAACAGCCGTGCCAGTTGGCCGACTTCATCGTTGCGCTCGAGCAACGCCTGCATTTCTCCAGGTTTGAGCGTAGTTGGAGCATCCGGGGCGGCCAGATGCATAGCATACCCAGCCAAACGTCTCAGCGGATTCGCCGCGAGGTTGACTAACAGGAAAGAAGCGACAATGCTGACGATGAAGATGATGGAGATGAGATAAACCTGCCGCCCTATGGCGGTCTGGATCTTCAAGGCGATCAAGCCTTTATCCATACCTACGTGCACCCACCCTGCAATTCCGTCGAGAATCGGACTCGAGATCTCGATGAACTCGCCGAATCCCGGGAGTTGACGGTGGGCCGTCCCTGTGTCCGGCCAGTCACTCGCCATGATCGCTTTAGGGACGCCGGGTACAAAGGTATGAGCAAGAATTTCGCTCTCCTCATTCACGATATAGATATACTTGATTCCCTGGATCTCTTTGAATTGGTCAATCAGAGATTGCAGTGTGGACATATCGCGGGTGAGGATAATGTCTATGCTCGAGTCAGCAATAGTTTGAGCAATTGCCCGGCTATTGGCCTCATACTCGTCGGATAACTGCTTATCAACCGTATAAATGCAAAGTGCCGAGGTAGAGAAGGCAATCAGTCCAAAGAGCAAGAAGATGCCGAACATGGTCTTCTGGAACAGTTTGGCGACCCTCATTTGAACCACTCCTTCCAGTCGTAGATGGGAATGAAACGGCTATCCTTGACGGTGGTATAATAGACTGCGTCTGACCCCTGGTTTCGTTGGGTGCCAAACGAAATCGGCGCCCCCATGCCGAGGTCAAAATCGTGGATGTCCTCCACAGTGGGTGCGATCTGGGCGCGAACCAGCTGACCATTCAAGCGCTTGAGGATTTCCACGAGCAGCTTGGCGTTGAGGAACCCTTCGAGGCTAACAAAACTGTACGGTAGAGGCTGGTAATCCGCTTCGACAAGATCCGTAGGAGGCATAGGGTCATATGTATCCATCAATGCGCGATACTCTTTGACCGCGGGAAAACTCGTGTCTTCATAGCTTGGCACGACCTGAGAATTGACTAAATTTAGGGTGTAGTCTTTGCCGTCCTCCTGGCTGGTCTCGATCAACAGCTTGAGCATGCTTTCACTACCCACGAACGAGACATTCGCGATAGGGACGTTGAGGCCGGCTTTGCGCGCGTCGCGAATAAAGGCCGCACACGCCGCATACGCACCGATGGAAATAATCGCCTCGGGGTTGACCTCTTGCAGAATGGCTACTTGCCGGTCGAGGCTTTCGGTGTATTTCGTACCACGAGCGTAAGTAGCTTCGCCGACAATTTTTGCATTCCTCCTGGCCAGTGCCTCCCGCACCCCCACCCAACCACTGCGCCCATAGGCGTCAGCTTGGTAGAAGACGGCGATGCGAGAGCGGCCAAGCGCGAGGAAGTTTTTGACCAGCCCTTCGGTCTCTTGCCGATAAGAAGCACGCAGGTTGAATGCCAGCGTGTCGTACGGTGGCTCGCGCTGTGGTTGTGCTCCGGTAAACGGGAAGAAGAGCAGGAAGTGGAGGTTGTCGTATTTCTTCAACAGAGGCAGGACGCGGGTAACGGTAGGCGTCCCCACATAGTCGAAGAGCAGAAAGACCCGATCTTCCAGCATCAACTTGAGCGTGTTTTTCACCGCCTGGTCGGGTTGATATCCGTCATCATACGCTTTCAGGATGATCTTGCGCCCATGAACACCGCCGGAGCGGTTGATCTCTACGAAATAGGCCATCGCGCCACGGTATAATTCGATGCCGAGACTATCAGAGGCCCCCGTGAATGCCGCTGACATACCAATCAGGATTTCACTATCTGTTACTCCTTCTGCACGACGCTCGCTTTGAGATGGGGACGCAGAAAGGGTATCTTGAGTTGTCTGCCCCTGATTTGCGGAAAGGATAGGTTGCGGACTACCAACAAGGAGCAGCGAGAGCACGAGTATAAGGCTCAATTCTACTAACGCCCACCGCATGAATCACCTTCCTCCCGCACATCATAACAATTCAGCAAGCTTCCGGTAGTGAGACCCATTGCGTGCGAGCCAGGTGAACGAGGACCCCTTCGCCAGCCTGAAGGCTCACTAGTTCGGCCTCACTGACTTTGCGACCTACCGACCGACTGAGCGCGCTGGCCCTGTTGCTTTCCGTGCGCAAGAGTAAAACCGTATCGTAGCGGCCGAAAACGAGGGCAGCAGGCGAAGGAAGAAGTTCCACCACCGTGACCCCGGCATTTAGCAAAAAGGTCAGGGTTTGCTCCCAATCTTGGTCTCCAGCCACACTATCGAGCAGCAAGAGGGGCGGTGGTCCTGATACTGCACCCAGAGTCCGGCTCACCGTACTGAGTAGAGTTTGGGTCACCTCGTCTGGGACTGTTCCTGAAACTGGGAGGGGCAAGTAGCTCACACTCCTGCGGAGTAGCAGGCGAAACTGGACCTCGGTCTGCTTCTGTCGGCGGGCATCAAGACACAACACTGCGCCCTGCTGGCGAACCTGACGTGATGCTAATCCGATGAGCAAGGAGGTTTTCTCGATGGCGCTGCCTCCCAGCACTGCAACGCGCCCAGACAAATCGGGTAAGGGAAGAAACGTGCGCGCGGCTTCTACCATTTCTCTACTGAGGACCGAATGTCAAATTCGTGCATCCAGGTATCGCGTGGTTGAGCAACGGCTTGAGCAACAACTTGGGCGATCGAACGCGAGTCGAGCATGCCGGGCCGCACGTCTCTGGATTCGCCCAGCGGCACGTCGTCGATGCCACCGTCGATCACTACATGGAAGACATGAATGCCCTGAGGCCCGAACTCGCGAGCGTTGCACTGCGCCAAAGCCCGCAGGGCAAACTTCCCCGGCGCGAAGGCCGAGGAACGAGCATAGCCTTTCACTGAACTGGTGGCGCCGATATATACCACCGTGCCTCCGCCGTGGGCGAGCATATCGGGAATGGCCTCTTTGGCACACAGAAACGGTCCTAAGGCGCAACCGCGAAAGTTATTGAGGAAATCCTCAGGTGTGATGTCCAGAAACGAGCCGCGTTTGGCTCCTCCGCCCGCATTGCAGATCAAGAGATTCACTGAACCTAACTCGTTGCGCACGCGAGCAAAGACCTGGCTCACCTGAGATTGGTCTGTGATGTTAGCGGTCCAGAACACACAACGCTCACCTAGAGTTCCTAGACCAGCACGGATCTGCGCGAGGGAGTCCGCATTGCGAGCGAGCGCCACGACTCGGTAACCCTCTTGAGCAAAGATCTCGACGAAACGCGCACCGATTCCTGGCCCTACTCCGGCAACAACTGCGACGCGATCGTGTGCCATATACTGTTTGCTCCTCTCTCAAACAGAAACTACTCCACAGCGAGGCAGCCCAGCGTGGCTGCCTCGCTGTCATGCGGGACTGTACCTTAAGCATGAAGGGAACGCCACCACTAAAATCATTCTTCCTTGCCTTTGTTGTCCAGGGGTGCCGATGAGTTGGCTATTGTGATTCCAGGATCAGTTCCTCGACGTCTCGGAGACGATCTTTGCCGAAGAAGATCTCCTCACCGACGAAGAACGTTGGTGATCCGAAGGTGCCGCGCTCCACCGACCGCTGGGTGTTCTCGAGGAGCCGGTCCTTGATCTCCGGAGTTTGCACCAGCGCGAAGAACCGCTCGCTATCCAGCCCTGACTCTTCGAGCGCTGCACGCAGGATGTTCGGGTCGTCCATTTTCTTGGGCTCGGCCCACATGTGCCGATACATTTCGTCGACGTAGCGCTCGAACACGCCCAGCGACTGCGCGGCGATGGCGCCCCGCATCAGCATCAAGGTGTTCACGGGAAAAAAGGGGTTACGCTGAAAGCGGGTAATCCCATGTCGGCGAAGGAAACGGTTCATCTCCAGCCGCTCGTATTCCGGCTTGTTCTTGATGCCGACCAGGCTTTCCGCCGGCGAACGATTATTCGTCAGCTTAAAGACCCCGCCCAGCAGGATCGGTACGTACGCAAACTTGACCCCAGTACGTTGTTCAATCCCAGGAAGCACCAGGTGGCTCAGGTAGGCATTAGGGCTACCGAAATCGAAATGAAATTCTACCGTAATCATAGATTCACCCTTTCTCTCCACTAACAGAGCCTTTCCAGTGATCGGCGTGGATCAGTGAATTCCTTTTGTGCGTCGAGCGGGTCCACGAACATTGGTTCGTTGGATCATCCGTTTGGCAGTAATGTGTAGGATTCGGTCAGACAGGGTTTCGTCGTTCACCGCCCGTGCGAGAGTCAGCGCGCCAGCCATAGAGGCAAATGCAGCAATTGCGTCCTCATAGCGGCGCGAAGGGTCCTCCCCGGGCATTACCCCAGCCAAGAATTCGAGCGCGTCTTTGAACTCCTCAGTGAAAGCCTCACGAACGCTTTGGGGCTGTCGGGCGACATCGGCGCCAAGAGCGGCTACGACGCAGCCCTGACCAGGTGAGTCCCTGTGCTCTCGTGAGAGGTATTTTGCCACAATGGCGGGAAACGCTTTCTTTGCTCCCTTGCGCTCTGCCAGCCGCTGCCAGAGGCGCTGTGACCCCTGAAAAGCAAAATGGATCGCCTCGGCCGCGATGGCCTCTTTAGAGCCGAAGTGGCTGTAGACGGCGCCGTGCGTCAAACTCACGTCTTTGGTAATCGAGTCAACGCCGGTGGCGCTGACTCCCTGTTCCCGGAAGAGGCGAGCAGCCGCAGTCAGAATGTCCTGACGATTTTCCGCAGCCTTTTCCTTCGAAACCCGCATCTACTTCTCCTCATTTTTTCGAGCACGCTTGACTCATTTGATGACGAGCGTTATGAATGTATCAAACATGACGATCGTAATCAATATGATCCCAGCGCCTGGACACATGAGTTGGACGTGAGACCCTTCAAAAAGAAGTTCTAGACAAGCCTGAGCGAGAAATTACCATGGCACACGATTTGACGGTGTGGGGAGTTGGCACTCCTCGCACGATGCGGGTTCACTGGATGCTTCTGGAACTGGGGCTGGACTATGAGTGTCATCCAATCCAGTCGCGAACCGGAGAAACACTCACTGACGAATTCAGACGGCTGAATCCGCGGCACAAGATTCCGGTGCTGCGTCACGGGTCGTTGGTATTAACCGAGAGCGCCGCGATCATTCAGTATCTCAGCGAGACCTTTCCACATGCCACGGAGGTCTACGTACCGAACGACGCCGTAGGTCGGGCTCGATTGCATGAGTGGTGCTACTTCATCATGTCCGAGCTCGACGCGGGTTCGCTGTACGTGGTCCGGCGCCACGACGGACTGCAACAGATTTATGGCGAAGCACCCACCGCGGTCGCGTCTGCAAAAAGCTATTTCCTCTATAATGTCGACGCAATGGCTGCGAGAATCGGGAGTGAAGGCTCCTACTTATTTGGTGAAAAGCTGAGCGCTGCAGACATTCTCTTGATGACGTGTCTCGATTGGGCAGTGGCTTGCGGCATCTCTCTACCGGAGCCCGTGTCGCACTATCGGCAACAGGTCGCGTTGCGTCCGGCGTACCAGGCGGCGCTCAAGAAGAATTTTCCACAGTACACAACCTAACTGTCATTACGGAGGATGAAAAACATGGCCGGGCCGTTAGCCGCAGTGCGAGTGTTAGATTTGACGACGATGGTCGCAGGACCGGTGGCGACCAGAATGCTGGCCGATCAGGGCGCAGACGTCATCAAGATCGAGCCGCCCAGTGGCGACCTGATGCGTCACTTCAGTAACGGCCGCAACGGAATGTCCGCATTTTTCCTGTCGTGTAACCGTAATAAGCGTTCGCTGGCGGTCGATCTCAAGGCTGGGGAAGGTCTTGAGATCGTTAAGAAGCTGATCGCCACGGCGGACGTGCTGGTGCACAACTTCCGGCCCGGGGCCGCCGAGCGCCTCGGCCTCGGCGAAGACGCAGTGCGCGGGATCCGGGGCGACATTATCTATGTATCGATCAGCGGCTTTGGCGACAGTGGTCCCTATGCCGGCCAGCGGGCCTATGATCCGGTGATTCAGGCATTATCAGGCCTCGCAGAAATCCAAACGGATCGAGACACTGGCCGCCCCAAGATGGTGCGCACCATCATTGCGGACAACACCACGGCCTTGACGGCCGCCCAGGCGATCACGGCGGCGCTGTTCGCACGGGAGCGCTCCGGGCAAGGCCAGCACGTGCGGATCGCGATGTTGGACGCGATGATTGCCTATCTCTGGCCCGAGGCCATGCCCAGCCTGACCTTCGTGGGAGAGGAGCAGGATCCCTCCGCGGGCGAGATCGGGCCGGACCTGGTGTTCGCCACGCAGGACCGCTACATCACTGCGGCTGCGCTGTCGGACGACGAATGGGCCGGCATGTGCCGGGCGCTCAATCGGCAGGATCTCATCGCTGATCTCCGGTTCAGCACGGCGGGCGCGCGCTCTCGCAATGCGGTGGAGCGCCGTGAGATTATGGCCGCTGAGCTGGAGAAGTGGCCGGCGCAGGAAATCCTGCCCCGCCTGCTCGCTAACGACGTCCCGGCCGCACCGATCCTGAGCCGCTTTGAACTGCTGCAGGATGGCCAAGTGCAGGCCAATCACATTCTCGAAGAATATCAGAGTGTGGTGTTTGGCCAGGTGCGGCAGCCGCGCCCGGCGGCTCAGTTTGACCGCACCCCGGCTAGCGTCCGCGAGCTGGCGCCTCTGCTGGGAGCGGACAACGCCGCCATCCTCAGCGAGCTGGGGTATAACGGAGCCGAGATTGCCCGTCTTGAACGTGAGCGGGTCGTGCACAAGCAATCTACTAATGCGCTGAGAGAGTAACCCGAACGAGTCTGGCAAATACGATAGTGGGAAACATCATACCGGCCGCCATCGCTGAGGAAGTGTGGCATGTTGCACACCAAGATCGCTGCGCCTGGTCCTTCGACGTTGAACTCAGACCGTTTAGCGAGACGTGGTGAAAGACCGGCTGCGTAGAAGGGGTCAAAAACTGAGTGAATACAGAACGGTCCGACTGATAGTGAGTTGCAATTGCGTCCCGTCAAACAGCGTAAACAATCTCCGCTCACCCTGAGCGTGGCCGCCGTGGTGGCGAAGTCGAAGGGCGCTGGTCGTTGGGCTTCGACTTCACTTCGTTACGCTCAGCCCGAGCGGTAACAGGAGCCGTGGCTGTACCGCACCCAAGAGAGAAGCGCTGTGAGGAGGAATCATGATTGAGCTGCGGATTTTCTCATACTTACCCAATCCCCGCATTTGGAAAGCGACCATTGCCGCGCGTCTGTGCGGAATCGAAGTGGAAGTGCGAGGCGCGCCACCGCAGGAGCTTGCCTCCTGGCTGTGGGATTTTGACGCACGACCACTCTCAAGCAATGAACTCGTGGAATCCTCAGCCATACAAGTCGGGAAAGTTGGCTTTTCCGGGACCCGTCTCCATAAGACCAGCGCCTTTCTGGACGCGCATCCCTTCGGCGCCGTTCCGGCCGCGTTCAGCCCAGATGGCAAGACCGGCATCTTTGAATCGAACAGCATCATGCGAGCCGTCGCCCGCCTTGGTGAAAGCGAATTTCCTTTGTATGGATGTGACGCCTATGAGGCGTCGCGGATCGACAGCTTTCTGGACGCAAGTCTGGTGTTCGCGCGCGATGCGCAGCTGTATCTGTTGTCGTTGATGAGTGGAACGGTTTCTCCTGAAGCCCACGCACGCGCACGTGAGGGGTTTGCAGTCTATGCCGCTGGCATCGACCAGGCGCTATCGCCCGACCGCGAGTTCTTGGTGGGCGACAGCATCACGATCGCAGACATCTGTTTCGTTGCCGAATTGAGTCTGTTCTTCAACGAGAAGAGGAGCACGGAGAAGATCGAGAAGAAGGGGCTGACGCCAATTCTCCATGCCAAGATTGATACAGAGTTTCCGCACGCCTTCGCCCATTTCGCGAGACTACGCACACACCCGGCATTTGCTCCTGATGTCGAGCCGTACTTGAAGAAAATTGAAGCATAGGAACAAGCTGAGGAGAGCATCAAAGTGGCGCACTCAGAAGAAGCGGTTCCGCGGGCGTGGCAACCCGAGGTTCTCGCGCAGCGTCATCCCTTCGTATTCGCGCCGAAAGAGCTCGCGCCGTTGTAGTTCTGGCACTATTCTATCGACGAAGTCATCGAGTCCGCCCGGCAGATATGGGAACATGATAT
>Ga0126384_10002505_pt1 | contig 11142 bp, 9 predicted proteins | sample PanSoiMetPlot_36_FD_92543 | JGI IMG/M metagenome (GOLD analysis project Ga0126384, IMG submission 92543) | Tropical forest soil microbial communities from Panama - MetaG Plot_36 | ecosystem: Environmental > Terrestrial > Soil > Tropical forest > Bulk soil | place: Panama | collected 2016-02-17 | reverse complement strand
CGGGCGCGTTCACCTTAACCGTTAACGGTTCCAATTTCGTTAATGGCGCAGTTGTCTTTTTCAACGGATCTGCGAGACCGACGACATTTGTGAGCTCCACGCAAATCACGGCGGCTATTCCTGCGTCTGATCTTGCCAGCGCTGGAACGGCGACTGTGTTCGTGAACAATCCACCGCCTGGAGGTGGCAGTTCATTTAGACCACTCTTTGCCATTGATACTGCAACAGCGACGTCAGTTGCGCTGGACCGCAACGCGCTTACAGTCACAGCGGGGCAGAGCGCAGCGGTCACTGTTCAGGCTAGCGGCTTCACGGGCGCAATCTCCACGACGTGTCTGAATGCTCCAGATGGCGTAACTTGCACGTTCAATCCGGCCAACAATTCTGTGACGATTCAGACGGCTGCGATAACCCCGAAGGGCTTCCACGTACTTACAGTTGTTGTCAACGCTCAGACACTGGCAAGCAACAGTTCCACGCCGGTGTTTCTGGCGATGGCTTTCGGAGCCTTCGCACTGCCGCTGGGCAGCGTCATCATGGAAATTCGGCGTCGGCGCAAGTTGAGGAAAGCATATTGGATTGTTCCCATTCTCGGACTGCTGCTGCTCATGATCGTTGGCTGCGGAGGCTACGGGAACTCCGGAGGAATGCAGCGAAACCCAACTCCGCAGACTCAATCTGCGCAAGCCTCGGCGGTCTTGACGTTAACAGTGCAGTGATTCAGATAATGCTAAGCGGATTAATAGATCCGCTCAGCTTCAGGGACAGAGCCAGGGCCGCACGTAGCCAGTAAGCAGCAGGGATTGGAGTAGGCGAAATCCCGCGACTATGCGCCGATTCGACCAGTCACTTGCAACTCGCGGTAGAAGCCTAGATCTTCGCCGCGGAGCATCTTCGTGATGTAACTAATCTGTCCGTAGTGCAGTCCGAAGTGCTCGATGACCTGATAGATCGCATGCAGTCCAGTGACGGTGTATCCCTGGATTTGATACGTCGCGAGTAACTCGGACTGCGTGACGCGAGGCAGTATCGTTGCTACTTGCTGCAAAGTTCCAGCGAGCGTCTCCAGCAACTGTGCCTTGGGGATTACGTGTCGCTCTGAGAATTCGGCGGGACGATTGCGTTTGTCGTCGCGATGATCGAACGGCGCAACCAGCCATTGCGTGACATTTCCATTTAAATGCAGAATCAAATTACCGATGCTGTTGCTGGTTTCATTCGGACGCCACCACACTTGCTCGTCAGTCAGGGATTCCACGCAGCCGCGAAGACGCGGCCAGTACTGCTCCAGCAACTTCCACCTGGAGAACTCGATGAATTCGTCGGTCAGACTCTTCGGTTGCATGGCAGGATTATAGGCTTCCGGACAGTCGCAGCGGGTGCGATTGAGAGAAATCACCCACCACGATCCGTCGACTAAGCCCCGTGCGTTTGGCTATTCCCAGATCGAGCGCAGTTTCCAGATGTCACCTGTCACGGCGACCGGCCTTCCATTGGCTGAGAAGAGCTCGATTCGATTGCTCGTAGAAACCGGAAAGATCAGGTTCGTCATCGCGATTGTGCCGTTTTGGGCATAGGCCTCGATGGATGAGCAATCTACGATCAGCCTGAGATTGTAAGGTCGGCTCTCGGCCAGAGGAGCGATGGTTCTTGTCGGGAAGTCCGGAGCAATCGCAGCGCTGGAATGGGTGCGATCGGTGTAGAACGCTCGATTTGCACGATCGAACCCAATCTCGGTCCAGTGGTCCTTGTCGGTGTAGAGACGAATGCCGAAGATCTGCTCAGACGGGTTTCCGAAATCCAATTCCAACTCAAAGGGCGGCGCCAGGGCGCCGGCTATGTGATTGCTCTTGGCTTCTCCAAGCAACTTGTGCTCGCCGCGAAGCGGGACAGTTATGGGTTCCTGTTTGATGGCTATTCCTGCTTGATCTTTTTGGAGCGAAAGGCGGCGCGGCAGACTCATCTGTCCTCGCCATGGGAATGTCGGCAACTTTGCTGCGTATTGCCAGTTGTTCATCCATCCGATCAACACGGGCTTGTCGCCTGGCGGCAGATTGTTGAAGCTGATCGCGCAGTAGTCGTCTTTTCCGTAGTTGGTCCATCCGTGCGGGCCACGTTCAGGCGAGCGGGCGCCGTGCGCACTGTCTCCGAAGAGAACTGATGTATTCAGTGGCACAAACTGCTTTCCATCAAAACTGCCGAGGAAATATTGTTCGCCAGAACCACCCTGGAGAGCGCCAGGATTCAGTCCGATTTTCAATACCCAGACATCGGCAGATCCGCTTCCGTCGGGAACACGAAGAAGATTGGGGCACTCCCAGTCTCCATTTACGTCGCCGGCAGGACCGAAATCGCTCAGTTGGTTCCATCGCTTCAGATCGGGAGAGGAGTAGAAGCGAATCTTATGCTCGCTGGGCAGAGAAACGGCCATGAGCCAATGAGTCTCTTTGTCATCCCAGAAGACGCTTGGGTCGCGAAAATCTGCCATTTGGAGATCAATCACGGGATTCCGCTCATATCGTTTCCACGTTCTCCCGTCATCGCGGCTGTAAGCGAGATTCTGGGTCTGTCGAACTTCTCCGGCCCCAGTTCGATGCCCCGTGTAAATCGCTATCAGGCATTCTTTGCCAGAAGCGCAGAAGCCGCTGGTGTTCTGTTTGTCGACTACAACGCTGCCGGTGAAGACCATCTCGTTGTCCACTTCGGGAATCGCAACCGGAAGCTCGCGCCAGTGGAGGAGGTCACGGCTTACAGCGTGACCCCAGCTCATGTGCCCCCATTGATCGCCGAAGGGGTTGTATTGAAAGAACAGGTGGTACTCACCGTTAAAGTGAACGAGGCCATTCGGATCGTTCGTCCAATGTGCTCGTGGAGAGAAATGGACCTGGGGACGATAACGTTCTCGGTAGACGGACCCAGCGACGGCGAACGCTAAGACTGCTGCGCACAAGCATGGGACAAGACTCTTTAGCTTAGTGGCCAGCATTTTTTGGGGAGGAGCTAATGACCTCCTGCAGTTACGTCTTGGGCACCGACTTCATGGCCCTGGAACACGCCAATCTGAACACACTGCGCTCTCTCTAATCCCGCCACGGTGGAGCTGAACTAAGCCAAAGCTACGTGGAATGAGAAGGTTTGGCTGACGTTGGGCCGAATTTCGAAGTAGCGCTAAGGTTGAGTTTCGATTCGAGCTCGCCGGTCCCCTGGCAGGTTTGACAGGTCTTTCCATTTCCATTCGTGCACCGTCCCTTGCAGGCGGGGCACATCTGCTTCATTGACATACCCATTATGATAACCGAACCCGAATCTCCAGCTCTGGTGGTCATTTTGACAGCTGGGAATGAATCCATTTTCCCGGTTGTGAACGTAATCTTCTCAGTGCCTGCACGAAGTGTCAGTTAAGAGTCCAGTTCGGGAAATCCCGCACCTAAGCAACTCTTTTCATGGAACCTTCGTGGGATTGGCAGGGGAGTGGACAGAGGTCCATCGTGGCTCGTATGGGAACAAAACTGAGTCGGGCGGGACTGTCGGTGGTCCGCTATGCACTATCAGGCAAAGTTACTTCCCACCTTATGGGATCGGAAGGGCGTACGGTCTGCGGAGTGAAGGCGAGAGGATCGCGATGGAAGCGAGGCGAGACCTTTAATCCTGAACACGATTGCCAGCGATGCGCCAAGCGCTTGCGGCATGGGGTTGTGAGCGTACTTAACTATTGTCCTAAATGCGCTTTGGATTTAAACGCCAGGTTCGTCCTATCTCCCGACCGACGATGTGCCAACTGTGGTCTGGAATGGAAATAAGACTGAAACGGTTCGGTCTCGAATGTGACCCAAAACGGGCATCTGACCATGATGGCGGAAGCGTGTGCGAGTCGAACACACCCCTGCCAGGTCGAGCCTGACAAGCGCCGGTTTTGAAGACCGGGAGGATCACCGGATCCCATTCGCTTCCGCATTCTTCCAACATAACAGGTTGTTTCCCAAGTTCCCCAGCTGCCAAGAAAAAGAGACGCAGCATGCTGCGTCTCTACAAAAAGTTGGAGCACCGGGCCGGAGTTGAACCGGCGATGCGAGCTTTGCAGGCTCGTGCCTTAGCCACTTGGCTACCGGTGCGGAAATCAGGCGACTGGCAATTAGCTGCGGATATCGCGCCACGCTGGATGCCGCTGCTGTCTCAATCTGCTGCTGCCGCTGCGAGCTTCTTCTTTGTAAAGTACCAGTCCGTCACATCAACTCCGTTGCCGTTGGATTGCACTCGTTTCTCGGCATCTGCCTGTGTGAGCGGCGCGGGAACAATGACTGCGTCTCCAGGCTTCCAGTTTGCAGGTAGGGCGCATGCGTTCTGGTCCGCTGTCTGTAATCCTTCGAAGACGCGCAGAAGTTCGTCCACGTTGCGTCCAAGGTTTAGCGGGTAGTAAAGAAGAGCCCTGATCGCGTTTTTCGGATCGATGAAAAAGATCGCGCGAACTGTCGCCGTATCGCTCACGGCCTCGTGGACCATTCCAAACGATTGTGCGACTTTCTGGTCCAGGTCGGCGATGACTGGGAATTGGATCTTTACTTTGAAGTTCTCCTCGATGTTGCGTACCCACGCAATGTGGGCGTAGATGCTGTCGACGGCAACACCAACCAGCTGAACATTGAGGCGCTCGAAATCTGCATGGCGTCGTGCGAACTCCACGAACTCTGTCGTGCACACCGGGGTGAAGTCCGCGGGATGAGAAAAGAGCATCACCCACTTTCCCTTCGACGTGTAGTCGGATAAGCGAATGACTCCGTGCGTCGATTTGCCGGTGAAGTCGGGCGCTGGCTCGTTGATTCTCGGGATTCGGGAAATGGTCGTCTCAGTACTCATGGAATCTCCTTAATTTCAAATCAAAATGAAAAACCCACCCGGCGCCGCCGGGTGGGTTCAGAGAAACTTGCGCGAGTTCCCGGTCAGCAATCAAGCCGCGTGGGCTGGCAACAACAAAAACTAATCTGGACCGGGAAATTCATCCTCGTAATTCGATTCCGAAAATTCTATCTCGATTCACGAAAGTTGGGCAATTCTCTGCTTCTCCCATACTGCGTAACCCGCTCCTCCCTGCATTTACCATGATTCTGATGATTAAGACTGCACGCCGTCGTCTTCCATACGTCCAACTTGACGTCTTTACCGATCGTCCACTTGAAGGAAATCAGCTCGCCATCTTTACCGATGCACGTGGACTCTCGACCGAGCAAATGCAGGCGCTGGCACGAGAGACGAATCTTTCCGAAACGACGTTCATCCTGCCTCGCGAAGTCGAGGAAGAGCGCCGCGACGGAACGCGAGTGCGCATCTTCACCGTCCAGGAGGAGCTTCCGTTCGCAGGACATCCGACTCTGGGAACCGCTTACTACTTGCATCGCTTTGGCGGAAGCAACGAGATCTGGCTCGACCTGAAGGTCGGAAAGATTCCCGTGCATTTTCGCGAAGAGGATTCTGAGAAATCATTTGGCGAGATGCGGCAGCGCGATCCTGAAGCAGGTCCAATCCACGACAAGAAGGAGATCGCGCGCGCTACTGGGCTGGCGGTTGACGAAATCTCTCCAGATCTTCCAGTGCAGACATTCTCGACTGGTCTGCCATTCATCATCGTGCCGGTAATTTCACTCGAAGCGATTCGCAAGGTCGGACCTTGGAGCAAGTTGGCCGAGTACCTTGAACGTACTGATGGAAAGTTCTTCTACTTCGTTACTCGTGAAACAGTAGATCCGCAATCAAAGTTGCACGCACGCATGCCGTTCTACAGCGGCGACGATCCTGCGACTGGCTCGGCTGCAGGTTGCTGCGCGGCATGGATGGCGATGCATGGAGTGATCCAGCGAGGAGAGACCGCGATCATCGAGCAGGGAATCGAAGTGCACCGTCCGAGTCGCATTTACGTGCGCGCGGAAAAGTCTGGTGACAAGGTGGTCAATGTGCATGTCGGTGGATATTGTGTGGAAGTCGCACGCGGAGAGATTTGGATCTAGCGCTCGTAGAGGTGCAGCTCTCGATTTTCCGGCAATTTTCATCGAAATCTTTTTGAGAATTTTCTTGCCAAAAAAAATTCTCAATTGGCGTCAAAGGCACTTTACACGAGCGACCACTCAGCCGTAGGATGCAAAAACGTTTTCTCAAGAAACGTTCGCCCCTTTCGAAGAAAAAAATTAGAACAGGCAGGCCGTCCTGAACACGAGTTCAGGCGCCGCGGATGTGAACTGAGCGTCGCGCATCTCAAGATTGATGCTGCGCCTCCTACACGGGTCCATTCGCCGCGCCGTTCCGGTTCCGCGACTGACCTTCCGCTGCTCTCCGCATCGCTGCGGAGTGGAAACGCACAGGTAATTCATGCGCCCAAAGAAAGTCATCCTCTGCATTGACGACAACGAACAGTCTCTTTCCATCCGTAAATTCATGCTCGAAACGCGGGGTTACCGGGTTTTGACTGCAAGCAGCGGCCGTGAAGCTATTGACTCTTTCCAAAACTCTGGATCTATCGATCTGGTTCTCGCTGACTTGGTCATGCCTGAGATGGATGGCGCTGAAGTAATCCGGATCCTCAAAGAACTTGCGCCGGAAACGCCGATGATCTTGTTCAGCGGCAAAGTGAAGATGTACGAAAAGGGAACTTGTGCTGACATCTTCCTTCCCAAAGGCTCCTATCCTCCGATGGATTTGCTGGAGCGCATTCGCATCATGCTGGTGAAGAAGCGTGGTCCTAAGAAGACCCTGGTGCACGAGTTCGCTGGGGCTCGCCCGAGTTCCGGCAATCAGATCGCTGCCAGCTGATCTGGACCGTACCCAACAAACAAAGTGAAGTTCAGCAGAGATGCGGCACGCTGCGTCTCTAACTGTCTCCTCGTGTAGACTGAAATTTTGCATGCCGCACATTATTCAGGCAGAGAACGTTAGCAAGGTTTATCACGTCGGCAAGGTGGAGGTACCCGCGCTGCGGGGCGTCAGCTTCAACGTGGAGCGCGGTGAGTTCGTCAGCATTGTAGGCCCCTCTGGAAGTGGGAAGTCCACTCTCTTCTATATTCTTGGTGGGCTGACGCGCGCGACTAGCGGCCGGGTGCTGATCGACAACGTCGACTTCGCGCAGCTCTCCGATGCGAAGCGAACTGCTCTGCGCAAAAGCAGAATCGGTTTTGTCTTCCAGAAGTTCAACTTGCTGCCGACACTTGACGCAATGACGAACATCGCCATCGCGCACGAGATCGGTGGCAAGAATGGCGACATTAACCGCGAGTACTTCGACAAGATTGTCGAGCTGCTTGGGTTGAAGGGACGGCTTCACCATCGTCCGAGTGAGCTTTCAGGCGGAGAGCAGCAGCGCGTCGCCCTGGCGCGAGCACTCATTAACCATCCGGCACTTATCCTGGCTGATGAGCCTACCGGCAATCTCGATACTAAGAACTCCAACGTAGTTCTTAATATGCTGCGCCACTCGAATCAGGAGCTCGGACAGACGGTGTTGATGATCACTCATAACCCTGAAGCCGCAGCAATCGGCGATCGCACGATCCACATGCGCGACGGAGAGATCGTCGATTGAGTGAGAGGCAGCAGAAGCGGAAGTCTCAGAAGCATCAGCCGTTAATTCCTCAAAATCGTGAGATGACGCAGCCGATTCTGCCGGGCACTGCGGCGACAGACTATGAGCGCTATCTCAGGACCGAAGAGTTACTCGCACTTCAGAAAACCTCAGATCAGCGTTCACATCCCGATGAGCTGATGTTTCAAATCGTGCATCAGGCATCCGAACTGTTGCTGAAGGGGACCGCGAATGAGTTGGAACGTGGCCGAGAGGCTATTGCTGCCCACGACTACACGCGAGCAGTGAAGCTGATGGATCGGTCATTTCGCATGCTCGATCGCGCGATTGATCTGCTGCACGTCCTCGAAACGCTTACTCCTTACGAGTATCACATCATTCGCGCGGGGCTTGGGCATGGCAGCGGGTTGGACTCCCCAGGTTTTCTTTCGCTACTCCACCTCGCTCCCAGATTGGGAGAGGCATTTTTCGATCGGCTCGACAATATTGGAATCAGCGTCGAAGAACTCTACCGGCGCAGCAGCGAATTCCTTGGTCTTCATGAGGTCGCCGAAAAGCTACTCGACTTCGACGAGCGCGTTCAACTTTTTCGCTTCCATCACATGAAGCTCGCGCATCGCATTATCGGCGGCGATGTCTTAGGTACAACTGGCCGGCCAGTGGATATTCTTCGCCAACGTCAAGAGCATGTTCTGTACAAGGAGCTCTGGGAAGTCCGGAACGAAATTACCGCGCGCGTGAATGCGAAGACCAAGATGGAAGATCAGGGCCATGGGCGGTCTGGCTGACTGTCCTCCAAACGGAGACACGGAAGCCCGGAGAACAGCCAAAGCTAACCACAAAGGAAACGAAGGATCACGAAGGAATCGGAATCCCACCTCTGTGTCCTTCGTGGTTTCATCCGGCTGTTTTTGTGCCTGTCTCCAGACGGAAAATTTACTTCAACCCCACGAAGCCATTAGCATCCTTCACCAGCTTCGCGGGATCGTAGCCCACACCATCCTTGAAAACGAGTTCGACGTTCTCAATGTCCGAGATCCTGGTCGAAGGATCGCCCTTCACTACGACGATGTCGGCTTGCTTGCCAGGCGCGAGCGTCCCGATGTGATCGAGTTCTCCGAGGTACTGGGCACCGTTATGAGTGGCGATGCGGATGGCCTCAAGTGGAGTGAATCCCGCTTCGACTAACAGCTCGACTTCACGCTGATCGCCGTAGCCAGCTACGACTGCCCCGTTTCCCGTGGGATCTAAGCCAGCAAGAAGCAGACCGCCCGCCTTTGCGAAGGCATATTCGAATTCCATCTCTTTCTTGAATAAGGCTGGCCAGGAGGATTGCGCGGCGTTCTTCGCCATGGTGTCGCGGGTCGCAAGATATTGCTCGCGCGCTTCAGGCAGCATTGCATCCAGATTCGCTTGGCGCAGCGGCGGACGATTCGGCACGAATCCTTCAAACACCGGCAGAGTCGAAGTCAGGGCCACGTGGCGGGAGACCAAGTCTTTGATCATCGACTGGACCTGCTCCCCGCTAATGTCGAGCTTAAGTAGCGTGTCGCGAATGTCTTTTTGCGGCGGACACTTATCAGGCTGCTTGCTGGGCGCGAATTCCGAGTCAACTACGATGCCGTGTTCGAGATCATCAATGCCGATTGCCGCTGCTTCGCGAAATCCGATGGAACAGAGATGCCCCGTAACCTTCAGCTTGCGCTTGTGCGCCTCTTCGACGGCAGCGCGAAGCTCGTCGCGGGTGATATTCATGTACGCCTTGAAGTTGGTTACGCCTTCATCGATCCAGTAATTCACAGTCTGGCGCGAGTCGTCTGCGTCTTTGAGTTCGTGCATTTGCGGAGTGTACGCACCTGCGCCTTCGAGATAGGGACCGGTGACGTGCATCTTGGGTCCAGGAGCTTTGCCGGAGTCGATGTCCTTTTTCAGTTGCAGGTCTGTGTAGGTCTCCACCGAGCCAGTGGTCCGGATGGTCGTTACCCCACCAGCCAGGTACAGGCGAGGAAAGCTCCACGCGTGTTCTGGGTACATCGGCAGGTTTCGGCCGGAAGCAGGATAGTAAATGTGATCGTGCATGCCGACGAGTCCGGGGATCACGCTGTGTCCGGCGAGGTCGAGGACCTGGGCGCCTTGAGGGACATTTGCACCGGAGCTGTTAATGCTCTGGATTTTTCCTCCTGAGATGACCAGCATCTGGTCGTCCTTGGTTGCTGCGCCAGTTCCATCGATTACGCGCACATGATTCAGCGCGATCACTGGCTGACCATATTTCACATAGGCTTTTGCGTCGGTGGATGGTGTTTGGGCAACAGCAGAAACAGAGCAGAGTAGAAGCAGACCAGCAATTCGCATTCGGTTTTTCGTATCCTTCCAAGAGCGCAACAGAATAAACCCTGAGTCCAGAGGACCTCCATGGTGTCTCGGCGGTTAACCCGCGTGTATGCTTCGATTTCCCTTGCGTATGCGGCGTTTTCCTCAGTAAAATCCGCGAGCTACAAACTTCACAGCCACAAGAATTTCCAGCCTTTTCGCGATGAAATTTCCAGTCCCCCGAAGCGATGGGTTGGCGCGCAAGTTACCATCCGGACCACTCCGGAAGCGGAATTTATTTACCTTGGAAGCGGTATCGGATAGGCTCGCTTTTCCTGTCAGAGTCGCTAGTTGCATAGCTAGCAACGAATTGTGTGAATAACGATCGAACAGGGTGGAAGCGCAGCAGGCGGCAACGGTCTCACGAAAATAATGCGAAACACAGCGGAAAAGGAGATCTCCCAACGCACCCATGAGTCTGACCTCTGAAGTAGCCGGCAAGACCGACCTCGGGTGTGTCCGCAAGAACAATGAGGACAATCTCGGCTGGGATCAGAGGGTATCCCTGTATGTTGTCTGCGATGGCATGGGCGGAGCCCTGGCCGGCGAAGTCGCCAGCAAGATGGGTGTCGAGCTGTTGCTCGGCTATTTTCGTGAGGGCAAGGAGACCGGTAGGTATCCCGAATTCGGTGACATACCCAGTGACATGTCGGCGGCTGGCAGCCAGTTATTAAGCGCAATCCGCCGGGCAAATGTTGCAATTTTCGAGGCTGGCCAGGCTAAACAATCGCAGCAGGGCATGGGATCGACCATCGTCGCCGCTCTGCTTCAGCAAAACTTTCTCACCATTGCTCATGCCGGCGACAGTCGCATGTACCGTTTGCGGAATGGCGTTCTCGAGCAGCTCACGCAGGATCATTCCCTTGTTATGGAGCAGGTGCGGCGAGGTTTAATCACCATTGAGGAAGCGGAAAAGTCGGAGATGCAGAACATCATCATCCGGGCTTTAGGCTCCGAAGAAGCAGTCGACCCAGACATCCAAGAATTGATCGCGCTGCGCGACGACATATACCTGCTTGCCACCGATGGTCTGACGAAGCTGGTCAAGGACGATTTGATCAAAGAAATTCTGGAGAACTCGGCTTCGCTTGACGCGGCATGCGAAGATTTGATCAAAGCGGCAAGGGAAAGAGGCGGGGACGACAATATCACGTGTCTGCTGTTGCGGGTTGTTGAACAGCCCTGGTACCAGAGGTTCCTCAACT
>Ga0126384_10002504_pt1 | contig 11144 bp, 13 predicted proteins | sample PanSoiMetPlot_36_FD_92543 | JGI IMG/M metagenome (GOLD analysis project Ga0126384, IMG submission 92543) | Tropical forest soil microbial communities from Panama - MetaG Plot_36 | ecosystem: Environmental > Terrestrial > Soil > Tropical forest > Bulk soil | place: Panama | collected 2016-02-17 | reverse complement strand
GGTCGGGTGATCGCCGAGACGCCCCGCGCGGTTCCAACCGTTCAGCTGGCGGGCACGACGACCCAGATCACGTTCCACATCAAGCGATCGTCCCCGCCGTCGCGCTAGGCGCCAGGCGCTGGAGCAGCGGCCACAGCGGCGGAGGATCGGGAGGGCTGGAAAAGGCAAGATCGCGGAGAGCAGAAGACGACTGACAGGAAGCACAGAGACCGCCTAGCGGCGGGACGCCGGCTTACCTGGCGGTGAAGAAGTAGTAGTCCGCCGAGTAGTCGACACGCGCCTGCGTCCCCAACGTCACGGGAGAACAGCCGGACGTCGGCGCCACTCCACCCGTGGTATTGACGCGCTGTACGCTCGTGACCTTGCTGAGCGCGCCGTCTGGACCGACGGACCTCGCTGCGAGCAGCAGCCACGGGATGGCGTTGGCGTCCGGCGCGTCGGCGCGTTCCTTCACCGTCCCGACAATGTTGCTGCCATCGATCGATTCCCAGTGTGGGCCGGCATAGTGGCGGCCGGCCTTGCTCCCACGCACGTCGAAGAGGTCGGCTTGGGGGGCGACGAACACCCATTCGTATGCCCCCGCTCGATCCGACTTCGCTCGACATTCGTAGATCTGCACGCCCTTTGCGGCGAGAATCAGGGTCAGCCCCTCGTTCCCCGCGGGTTTCAGCTTGTCGGGCACGTTGACGGTCTGTGGCTGACCGCTCGCGGCGGCGGCGTTGAGGAGAACGAGCACGACCGCGACGGTTGTCAGGGTCTTGGTCTTCGCCATCTCTCCTACCACCATCGATTGGCCGGCTGCTTCAGGCAGTTGCGGATGCCGCGTCCGGCATTGATCACTTGATAGGGCCCACCGCGACGACTGGACGCTGCCGCGCCGACCGCCCGCGAGCTCGTGCAGAGACTGAACCGCTGGTCGAGATTCATCGGATCACTTCCAGCCCCAGATTCTCGCCAAGCTCAGCCAACCAGCGGTGCAAACCGTCAAAAGAAGGATGAACATTTCGCCAACGCTAATCGGGAGGGTACGCCGGCGCATCCTCTCCGGCAACCGGCAGTGATGCTGGGCTGCGCTTTGGTCACCTGCACGCGCCGGGGACTCGTCTTGGCACGTCGGCTGCTGACAGCGCCACTTCGCGGCCTCGCTAGGCTCGCTCAGATGGGTGATTGTCCCGCGCCATGATGACGTTGGCGTCCCTCGCTGGTGACGCAAAGAGACTCCCATGGCAACTGTTATTCGATGGTCATCGTTGGCACCCATCCGGGCCTTGCGATGGTTGCGACATCGGGGCGTACTGGTGGGTCGGGACGCGTCGCCCATGTTCGTCAACTCAGATGGGGCGACACACTGGCTGGGAGGACAGCAACTCAGGGATGGGCGCTGGCTAGATTGATGCTCTGCCTCGAAGACTCGTGACGCCCAGCGCCAGACCTAGAAGCAGGGGAGGTGAGCCCGACCAGATGCCGTGGGGCGAGCGTCAGCGGGCAGCCGTGGAGCAGGAGCACAGGCGGGCCGCTGCTCCCGCAGCGCAGGTTGATCTGGACCTCAGGGTCGCTGGTCTGGATCCGCGGCTGCTTGATGCCCTCGTACATGGCCATCGTGATCGACCTGCGATACCGGTTGAGCCAGTCCGAGCACCGATGGTACCGTCTACGCGCCACCGGCCGGGAGGGACGATCTCTCCCGAGGGAGACGCGACGTGACGACCTGGACCTCCGGCGCGAGCCGACCCGAGCAGGAAGGCCTCCAGTATCACATCCGCTGCCGTCCCGGCGACGTCGCGCGCTACGTTCTGTTGCCGGGTGACCCCGCGCGCGTGCCGCTCATCGCCGCGCGCTGGGCCGAGGGGCGCGAGATCGCCGCGGAGCGCGAGCACGTGACCTTCACCGGCCGGCTCGTCGACGGCGGGCCGATCTCCGCATGCTCCACGGGCGCCGGCGGCCCGTCCACAGCGAGCGCGCTCGAGGAGCTGATCGCCATCGGCGCGGACACGTTCGTCCGGGTGGGCACGTGCGGCGCGATCCAACGCGACATCGAGTGCGGCGACGTGATCATCCACACCGCTGCCGTGCGCCTGGACGGCACGAGCCCGCAGTACGTGCGGATCGAGTACCCCGCCGCCGCCCATCACCTGGTCGTCCTGGCCCTGATCCAGGCCGCCGAGCAGCTCGGCGTGCGCTACCACCTCGGCGTGTCGGCCTCGACCGCCTCGTTCTACACCGGACAGGGACGTTCGGGCTGGCAGGGCTACACGCAGAGCTGGGTCGAGCAGATCCTCCCCGACCTCGCGCGCGCCGGCGTCCTGAACTTCGAGATGGAGGCCGCCACGATCTTCACCATGCTCGGCCTCTACGGGCTCCGCGGGGGGAGCGTGTGCGCCGTCGCCGCCAATCGCGTGACCGACACCTTCGTGAAGGAGGGCATCGAGACGGCGATCGACGTGGCCAATCGCGGGGTGCGAATCCTCCAGGACTGGGACGCCGAGACCGCCGCGCGCGGCAAACGCCACTGGTATCCGGGTCTCTCCGGCTCGGAGACGAAGGCGTGACGGGTGCGGCGGCGGCCACCATCCGCGAGCCTGCGCGCGATGTCCCGGTCGTCGACGAGGCCGAGGTGGTGGTCGTCGGCGGGGGTCCCGCTGGCATCGCGGCGGCGACGGCGGCCGCGCGGCTCGGCGTCAGCGTGCTTCTGGTCGAACGCGGCGGCTTCCTCGGCGGCGCCGCCTCGGGCAGCCTCGTGCTCGTATGGGACGACTGCGACGACGGCCTGCAGAAGACCGTGGGCGGAATCCTCGACGACCTGGTCGAGGCGGCCGGACGGCTCGGCGGCGTCGTGCTGCCCGACCCGGACGACCTCCGCCACCCCGAACCCGCGCTGTGGGCCAAGTGGGGCCGCTGGGGATTCACCGACTGGTTCACGCCGCGCCCCGCCGAGTCCGTGCGGCCGATTGCGTGGGCGGCGTGCGTGGATCCCGAGGTCCTCAAGCACGTCGCGGGCGAGCTCGTGCTCGCCGCGGGCGCGCGCCTGCGCCTGCACTCCTGGGTCGTGGGCGCGGCGGTCCGCGACGGCCAGATCCGCGCGGCCATCGTCGAGAGCAAGGCGGGACGGCAGGCCCTGGCCGGGCGCGTGTTCGTCGACTGCTCGGGCGACGGCGATCTCCTCGCCGCCGCCGGCGCCCCGCACGTCGTCGGGCGCTATCTCGGCACGCTGGTCCACCGCCTGGCCGACGTCGACATCGAGGCGCACCTGGCCTGGGAACAGAGCGAGCCCGAGGCGGCGGCGAGCGAGACCCGCGCCATGCGCGCCCGGTACAACATGACCTGGCCGTACTGGTGGCTTCGCACGGTGCGGCGCGGCGTGATCTGGGCGAACTGTCCGACGTGGGCCAACGTCGACGGGCTCGACCCCGCCGCCCTCACGACGCTCGAGGTCGAGAGCCGGCGGCGGATCTTCGGCGCGCTCGACTACGCGCGCGCCCACCTGCCTGGCTTCCGCGACGCCTACGTCGCCGACACCGCGCCCATGGTCGGGATCCGCCAGACCCGGCTCCTACGCGGGTCGTACCGGCTCACCCCGCGCGACGTGAAGTCCGGGCGCCGGTTTGGCGACGCGGTCGGCCGCGCGCGGAATTACTGGGTGCCGTATCGCTCGCTCTACGCCCTCGGAGCCCGAGAATCTGCTCGTCGCGGGACGCTGCTACTCGGCGACGCCCGAGGCCCAGCGCATGAGTCGTGAGATCTCCGGCTGCCTCGTCACGGGCCAGGCCGCCGGCGCGGCCGCGGCCCTCGCGGTGCGGAAGTCCGTGGCCCCGGCCCACGTGGACGTGCCCGCGCTCCAGGACGCGCTCGTCGGTCAGGGCGTGGTGCTGCTCTGACGAGAGGAAGGACCATCATGGACGGATCCCTTGCCCCGCCCAACACCTCGCTCCACACGAGAACGTGCTTCTCCCGGCGCGCATTTCTCCGCGGCGCCAGCGCCGTGACGCTCGCCCTCGGACCCGGGTGGCCGCGGATCGCCGCCGCCGCCAAGCCGGAGAGCGTGACCATGCGCCTGGGGTGGCTCGCCAACGCGCAGTACGCCGGCGATTTCGTCGCGCTGGACAAGGGGTGGTTCAAGGAGCGCGGCATCGAGCTCAAGATCGAGCCCGGCGGCCCAAGCATCGATCCGATCTCGCTGACCGCGGCGGGCTCGAGCACGATCGGCAACGTGGCGTCGATCGCTGCGATGTTCCTCGCGCGCTCCAACGGGATCCCCGTCAAGGGCTTCGCCGCGGCGCTCCAGCGCCACCCCTTCGCCTTCATCACGCTCGACAAGAACATCAACTCGCCGAAGGACTTCGTCGGCAAGAAGATCGGTATCCAGGCCACCGCGAGGCCGCTCATCAACGCGGTCATCGCGAAGTACCATCTCCCGCGTGAGCAGGTGCAGGTCCAGGTGATCGGGTCCGACACGCTTCCGCTCAAGACCGGCCAGGTCGACGTGATCACGGGCTGGGTCATCGACGCCCCGCAGATGGCCGCGGTGGGCCCCGACGCCAAGGCCATGCTGCTGTGGGATATGGGCATCCGTCTCTACGCGTACACCTACTTCACGACGGATGAAGTACTTAAGACGCGCTCGTACATGCTCGCGGATTTCCTCGCCGGCAGTGCGCGCGGGTGGGAGTGGGCGGCGGACCACCCCGAGGAGAGCGTCGACATCGTCCTCAAGTACGCCAAGGACCTCAAGCGCGACCTCGAGATCGCGACGTGGAAGCGCGAGACGCCCTTCCTCTGGTCGGACAAGACCAAGGAGCGCGGCTGGGGCTGGATGGAGCCGCAGGTCTGGGACGACGCGATCAAGGTCTACGCCGACCTCGGCCTCATCAAGACGCCGGTGACGTCCAAGGACACGATGACGCAGGACATCCTCAAGCGTGTCGACGGCCGGCCCAAGCGGTAGCGGCACGAGCCCCGCCAGCGGGGGAGGCCCCGCGGCCGGGGCCATCGCGGGCGCGCCCGGCGGGACCAGGGCCGCTCCCGCGGGAATCGTCGTCGAGGACGTGGGGATGACCTTCTCCACTCCCGGTGGCCCCGTGCAGGCCCTCGCCGGCGCAAGCCTCACCATCGCGCCGCGGGAGTTCGTCTCGCTGCTCGGCCCGTCGGGCTGCGGCAAGTCCACGCTGCTCCGCCTCGTGGCCGACATCCTCGCTCCCACCGAGGGGCGCATCTCCGTCGGCGGCGAGCCCCCCGTCGTCGCCCGCCGGCGGCGCGTATTCGGGTTCGTCTTCCAGGACTCCACGCTGTTGCCGTGGCGTAGCACGCTCCAGAACGTCCTGCTGCCGCTCGAGATCGGAGGCGACGCGCGGCGGGGCCGAGCCGATGCACTGGCGCTCCTCGAGCTCGTCGGCCTTCGCGGCTTCGAGGCGGCGTATCCCTGGCAGCTCTCGGGTGGGATGCGGCAGCGCGTCGCGATCGCCCGTGCCCTCGTCACGCGGCCGCAGGTGCTTCTGATGGACGAGCCCTTCGGTGCCCTCGACGAGATCACGCGGGAGCACATGAACCAGGAGCTCCTGCGGATCTGGGAGGCGACGGGCACGACCATCCTGTTCGTCACCCACAGCTCGCCGGAGGCGGTCTTCCTGTCCGACCGGGTGCTCGTCCTCGGCGCGCGGCCCGGGCGCGTGAAGCTCGAGCTGCCGATCGCGCTGCCGCGCCCGCGCCATCCCGCGGTGAAGGAGACGGTGGAATTTGCTCGCCACACCGCCGCGCTGCGCCGGGCCCTCGCGGGCGAGGTCGCGCCGGAATGACGGCGGTGGCCGTCGCGCCGGCTCTGCCCCGCCCTTCGCGGCGGATCGTGCGCCGCTACGTGCTCCCCGCGGCGGGGATCCTCGCGCTACTCCTCGCGTGGGAGGCCTACACGCGCGCCTTCAAGGTGCCGGACTACCTCGTGCCCGCGCCCTCGCTGATCGCGCGCACGCTCGTCGAGGAGTGGCCGACCATCCGCCGCAACGTGGGCCGGACGCTGGTCGAGGCGGTCGGCGGCTTCGTCCTCGGTAACGGCTTCGCGGTGCTGCTCGCGATCTGGTTCGCCCACAGTCCCGGCGTCCAGCGCGTCCTGTATCCCGTCGCCGTCGCGATCCGCACCGTGCCGATCATCGCGATCGCGCCGATCCTGGTGCTGCTCCTCGGCAACGGCTATGCCCCCAAGGTCGTGATCGCGGCACTCATCTCGTTCTTCCCGACGCTCGTCAACATGGTGCGGGGCCTCCAGGCCGTGGAGCCGTCCGCGCTCGAGCTGATGCGCGTGCTCTCCGCGAACCGGCGGCAGATCTTCTTCAAGCTCCGGCTGCCGTCCTCGCTGCCGTTCCTCTTCTCCGCGCTCAAGATCGCCACCGCCTCGTGCGTGATCGGCGCGATCGTCGCGGAATGGGTAGGCTCCGACACGGGCCTCGGGTACCTGATCATCGTGGCGACCTTCGAGTTCCGCACCGGCCTCCTCTACGCGACGACCGCGGTGGGCTCGTTCCTCGCGCTCGGCTTCTTCCTCGCCGTCGTGCTGATGGAGAAGGCGCTGGTCCGCTGGAAGCCCGAGACACCGCCGCCGTGACGGCCACCCCGCTGGTGCTCCTCGCCGACCAGGTCGTCACGCTCGATCCCTCGGGGACGATCCACGCGCCGGGCGCGGTGGTGGTCGAGGGCGCGGAGATCCGCTCGGTCGGTCCGCCGCCGGAGCGCCCGGCGGGAGAGGTCGTGGACCTCCGAGGCTCGGTGCTCCTCCCCGGCCTCGTCAACGCGCACACCCACACGCCGATGTGGGTGTTTCGGGGTCTCACGGAAGACGTGCCCCGGGGCGAGTGGCTCACCGCCCGGATGCTCCCGCTGGAGCGCCGCCTCGGCCCCGACGATTTCCGGAAGGCCGCGCTGGCCGGATGCCTCGAGCTGCTGCAGAACGGCGTCACAACAATCGCCGACCGCTACGGCCACATGGACGCCGTCGCGACGGCGGTCGAGGAGAGCGGGCTCCGCGCTGTGGTCGGCCACTCGCTCTTCGATCGGACCGCCGGGGCCGACCTCGCCCGGGCCGAGCGGCTGATCGAGCGCTTCGGGGCCGACCCCGCGCGCGCGCGCGTTTGGGCGGGGCTGGCGCCCCACGCCACCGACACTTGCGGCCCGGAGCTCCTCCGCCGCATCCGGAAGGTCGCGGACCGGGCCGGCGCCTTCGTGTTCATCCACGTGGCCCAGTCCGAAGAAGAGGTCGCCGCCGTCGCCGCGCGCGGCGCCGCGGGCTGCGCCAGCTATCTCGACGATCTCGGCCTCCTCGGCCCCGAGGTGGTCGCCGCGCACGCCACGTACCTCTCGGACGCCGAGGCGGAGCTGCTCGGCCGCCGCGGCACCGCGGTCGCCCACTGCCCGTCGAGCAACGCGAAGCTCGAGGGCCGCGTCGCGCCCATCGCGCGGATGCGCCGGGCCGGCGCGGTCGTCGGCCTTGGGACCGACGCCGCGTGCTGCAACAACGGCATGGACCTGTTCGAGGAGATGAAGATCGCCGGGCTCCTCAGCAAGGTGGCGGCCGACGACCCCGCGGCGTTCCCCGCGATCGACCTCCTGCGCGCCGCGACCTCCGAGGCCGCTCGCGCGCTCGGCATCGAGCATCTCGTCGGATCGCTCGAGCCCGGCAAGCGCGCCGACGTGATCGCGGTGCGCGCCCGGGGAGCGCGCGCGTTGCCGTGGCACGACCCGGTGGCCAATCTAGTCTATGCCACCCGCGGCTCCGACGTGACCGCGGTGCTCGTCGACGGTCGGCTCCTGGTCCGCGATGGACGGTCCGTGGCTCTCGACTCGGAGCGGATCCTCACCGAGGCCGTGCAAGCGGCGCGAAAGCTCGATGGCAGAGTCTGAGCGCTACCGGCGTCTGCCCAAGGTGGAGCTCCACCTCCATGCGGCGGGCTCCGTCCGCCCGGCTACGATGCGCGAATTCGTCCTGGCCGACGGCGCGCCGATGGCGCTCGCGGACGCGTATGCGCCCGCGTCGATCGGCGAGGGCCTCCCCGCGTACCTCGCGCGCTTCGGCGCGTGGGACGCGACGGTGACGACGCCGGAGCGCATCGCCCGCGTGATCGCCGAGCTCGCCGAGGACCTCGCTGCCGACGGCGTCGCCTACGCCGAGGTGAGGCTCCGGCCACCGAGCGACGACGACGGGCGCTGGCACGCGCTGATGGAGGCCGCCGCGAAGACCGCCCGCGCGAGGACGGCGCCGACGATCCGCTTCCTCGCCGTGATGCTCCGCGGCTGGAGCGCGGAGCGGGCCGAGCGCGAGGCCAGGCGCGCCGCCGCGTGGGCCGGGCGGGGCGTGGTCGCGCTGGACGTGGCGGGCGACGAGGCGCTGGGCGGTCTCGACACGCTGGCGCCGGCGGCGCGGATCGCCCGCGCGGCAGGGCTCGAGATCGCCGCGCACGCGGGAGAGAGCGCCGGGCCCGCCTCGGTGCGCGAGGCCATCGCGCGCCTGGCGCCAGACCGGATCGCTCACGGCGTCGCCTCGGCGGCGGATCCCGCGCTGATCTCCGAGCTTCGCGACCGCGGCCTCCATCTGGAGATGGCGGTCCGGAGCAACGTGCAGACTGGCGCCGTGGAGGCGCCCGAGCGCCATCCCTTCCCACGCCTGCTGCGCCAGGGCGTGAGCGTGGGATTGAGCACGGACAACCGCACGATCTCGGGCACCACGGTGTCCGACGAGTACGAGCTCGCCGCCGGCGCCCTGGGATTGTCGTGGGAGGAGCTCGCGCGAGCGACCCGGCTGGCCGCGGAGGCCAGCTTCGGCGAGGCCGAGGCACGGCGGAGGTTGATCGAGCGAGTGCGCGAGGCCTGGCGCACGGCCCCCTCATGCTGATCGAGCGAATCGACGGCAGCGTGGCCTACGACGGCCCGCGGGCGCGGCTGGCGACGCTGACCGGCAGCCCGGTCTGGGGTCTTGGCGACGGCTTCGCGTCCTTCGCCGCGCGCCTGGGCCATCGCCTTCTCGGCGTGCATCGCCCGATGACGCCCTACGGCCTCGGGCCCCAGGTCGAGTCGTACTCCGCGCCGGGCGGCGCGGCGTTCATCCGTATCCCGAGCTACGGCATGGTCTGGGGTGAGGACTGGTCGCTGCGTGCGGCGGAGTGGAAGGTCTTCTGGATCCTCTGGAAGGCCGGCGTCGAAGTGCTGCTGGTCGGCGGCACCAGCGGCACCTGCGACTGGCGCGACAGCGAGGATAGCGTCCGCCCCGGCGATCTCGTCCTGCCGTGGAGCTATCTGAGCCTCGACGCGGTCCCCTCGGGGCTCCCCGGCACGGAGCTCGAAAACGTGCTCGCCGAGCGGGTCGCGCTCATGGACGAGCCGTTCTGCCCAGCGCTGGCGCGAGAGCTGATCCGCGAGATGCACGCGCTCGATCCCGCGCCCTTCCTGCGCATCCACGGACAGGACGCGGGCGTGATCCTCCATCGATGGCAGTACGGCGCGGGATTCGAGCCGGTGGGGACGACGCTGTACCTGCGCGAATACGGAAGGGCGGTGGGCCACCCGGTGATTACCGGCGACTGTGTGAGCCCGGTGCTCGCTCGCGTGTGTGGCATCCATCTCGGCTACTACCACGTCACGTCGAACTGGGCCGAGGGCCTCCGCCCGCAGAATCTCACCGGCGGCCTCGACAAGCTCTACATGGAGACACTGCCGGAGGTCGCCGCTGCAGTAGAGCTGCGTCTGCTGTCCCGGCTCGCGACACCGACCGACTGTCGGTGCCGCGAGCTCCTGCGCCCGCGCCCGCCCGAGTACCGCCGTGCGCTGAGCCCGCCCGCGCCCTGAGCCTGCCGAGGGTAACTTCCGATCAGCCGGGGCGCGGCACGAAGATCGACACGCGCGGCTCTGGACCGACCTCGCGCGTGACGTGACCCTGGCCAGTGAGATCCTCGGCGAGGAGGATGTCGCCGGGGCCGAGCCGCCGCACGGTGCCGTCGCCAATTTCGATGTCCACCGCGCCTGAGAGCGTGAACACCGCGGCTCGACCGGGCGCATGATGCCAGGGGTTGGATCGCGACGCCTCGAACCGGCGGATGGTGATCCCGCTGCCGGGAATCAGCTCGGCGCTCTCGGAGCGGTCGCCCCGCGATGCGAAGCGCGGATGGATTTCCTCGAAGTGAGACTTGCCGTCGGAACCCGTGTAGATGCGAATGATGGCCATGTGATCTCCGATCTCGACGTGCCTTGCCTGGGTCGTCACTCGCTCCCGCTCGCGTACAGCCACCGTGCCACCAGCGCCTCCGTGTCGCCGCCGAACGCTTCGCGCGAGCCCTCCGACAGCACGGTGCCCGTCCGCATCACGTACACGTAGTCGGCGATCTCGATCGCGCGCTTGATGTTCTGGTCGACGAGGAGGACGGCCTTGCCTTCGCCGGCCAGCCCCTTGATCAGGTCGTAGATGAGCGCGGCGACTCGCGGCTCGATTCCGGCGGTGGGCTCGTCGATCAGGAACAGGGCGGGATCGTGCATCAGGCTTCGTGCGATCTCGAGCTGGCGTTGTTGCCCGCCGCTCAGCGTGCCGGCGGCCTGCCGGCGCCGCTGCCCCAGGACGGGGAACCGCTCGTAGGCGCGGCCGATCAGCTCCTCGACGCGTCCGCGCTCGCCCCGGTAGCGCCAGGCGCCCAGCCGCAGGTTCACCTCGACGGTGAGATACGGAAAGATGCTGGGGCGCTGCGGGAGATAGACGACGCCGTGCCGACCCATCTCGTGCGGCCCGACGGACCGCAAGGCGTGTCCGTCGAGACGGATCTCTCCATCCCGTGGCGGCAGAAACCCGAACAGCACCTTCAGCAGCGTTGATTTCCCGGTGCCGTTGGGTCCGAGCACGCATCGAACCTGCCCACGCCTCGCCTCGACCGAGACGCCGCGGAGGATGTCGATGCCCGGCAGGTAGCCCGCGACGAGGTCTCGTGCGACGAGCCAGGGAGCGGCGCTCGGCATGTCAGAGGCCCGCATATGCCGCCAGCACGGTTTGATCCATCCGCACGATGGCCGGCTCGCCGTCGGCGATCTTCCGGCCACGCGCCATGACGACGAGGCGCCGCGAGAGGCGAAAGATCGACTCCATGTCGTGGTCGACGACGACGAAGGTCCGCCCGCCCTGGTGGAGT
>Ga0126384_10002503_pt1 | contig 11146 bp, 8 predicted proteins | sample PanSoiMetPlot_36_FD_92543 | JGI IMG/M metagenome (GOLD analysis project Ga0126384, IMG submission 92543) | Tropical forest soil microbial communities from Panama - MetaG Plot_36 | ecosystem: Environmental > Terrestrial > Soil > Tropical forest > Bulk soil | place: Panama | collected 2016-02-17 | reverse complement strand
TGGCGCTCGAAGCCGGTGAAGCGCTCGACGACGTAGCCGAAGAAGCTCGCCTTGCCCTGCTCGCCGTCCGTGATGACGTCGACGCCGGCGTCGGTCTGCCGGCGCACGACCTCACCGACCGCCTCGCGCACCAGCCGAGCGTAGGCGTCGCGATCGTACGGCTGCGCTCGGTCCTTGGCCGTCAAGATGGGGACGAGGGCGTCAGGCCGCGACAGGCTACCGACGTGCGTCGTGAGGATCCGCTCCGTGCTCCGTTTCATCGCTGTCGGTAGATCACGCTACGCTGTGACCCGGGTGAGGAGCTCCGACTCGAGCGCGAGGACCTCCGCCACTACTCCGGCGGGCGTGAAAAACGTCCCGTACGGATCGGGAAAGACGATCGACGGATCGTCTTTGATGGCGCACGCTGCGACGAGGCGCTTGCTGAAGCGAGCGTCGGCCTCCGCATAGCGGGCGACGGGATCATCGGGCAGTGCCTCGTCGAACGACGCCGCGTACAGCACCTCGGAGCGGGCGACGTGATGCAGGACGCGGCGCAGCGGCCATCCCCCGTCCGGCGGCTGCCAGTCGAGGTGATCGTCGCTGAGCCCCGCCGCGCGCTGAGTGAGCAGCCGCATCGCCTGGTCGATACGCCAGAGCCACGCGTCGAGGTCCGCAGCCGTCAGTGGTAGGCGGTCTTCGGGCAACGTCACCGTCGACGGAACCCAGCCGTCCGTCGGAACGGGCACGACGCCGTCGCGGCGCCAGCGCTGCCATTGATCGATCTGGTTGAGATGATCGAGCGCGTGATCGAGCACGCGACGCAGCGGCTTGCGCGGCGTATACGTGTACGACGTGACCGACGTGTAATCGATCTTCTCCCGCTTGCTCGGGTCGGCGGGTTGGGTGAGGCGATCGAAGAGCTGGTTCGTCATCGGTGATCGGACCTCGGCGTTTGCCGGCTGATCGAGCAAGCGACCCAGATGGCGCCGGCAGCTCGTGTGCGTCTGTTCGAGATGCATCGCGGGATCGATCGGGGCGGGATCGAGCGTCCATGCCGCCACGATGCGGCCGGCGGTGGCGTGGGCGAGAACCGCCGCGCCGACTCCTCTACCTCGCGCGGCGGCCAGCAGCCTATCGCGTGAAGCCTCGAGAGACCCGGTCCACTTCTCTGCCGGCTGGGCGATCGCCGTCCGTGCCGCCATCCGCCACCTCCTTCGTCTCGGCCGCCGTCAACGGCGCCACCACCGCGATGGTACGCGCGCTCATGCAGCGCGTCGAATGCATTCGGAGCACACGCCGCGGCGAGTATCCCAAGATGCGCTCGATCCCCAGCCGCGCCGCTCTCGCCGCCGGGGGGCGCCGGCCGACGTGCTAGGATCGGCGCTCACCCAGCCGCTTCATGGAGGTTGCCGATGGTGTTGTTGCCGCTCCACCCGCTCGACCCTCTGACGGCCGACGAGATCAGCCACGCGGTGGCGATTGTCCGCAAGACGCGAGCCCTCGCCGACGATGCGCTGTTCGTGCGCGTCGCCCTCCACGAGCCGCCGAAGGACATCGTGCTCGGCGTCGAAGACGGCGCCCCGCTCGACCGTCAAGCCTTCGTGATCGTACGAGACCGCCGCACGCGAACGACGTTCGAGGCGGTCGTCTCGCTCGGGCGCGGCGTCCTCGTGTCGTGGCGTGACGTTCCCGGAGTCCAGCCGCCGATCACGTTCGAGGAGTTCTTCGCCTGCGAGCGACTGGTCCGATCGAGCCCGGCCTGGCTGGCCGCCGTGGGCAAGCGGGGCGTGACGAACCCCGAGCTGGCGATCGTGGATCCGTGGTCTGCCGGCTACTACGGACCGGCCGACGATCCGAGCCGTCGTTTGATCCGCGCCCTGACGTGGATTCGCACCAGCGAAGACGACAACGGCTACGCGCGCCCCGTCGAGGGCGTCGTGGCGCTGGTGGACATGGACGCGATGCAGGTCGTGGAGATCGAGGATCACGGTCTGGTTCCGCTGCCGCCACGAGCGGGAAACTATTCGGCCGCCGCGCTGCGCGATCCGAACAACGTTCCGCACGTCCCCGCAGGCCCCCGGACCGATCTTCAGCCCCTCGAAATCGTGCAGCGCCACGGCCCGAGCTTCGAGCTGCGGGGCCACGAGGTGCGATGGCAAAAGTGGCGCCTGCGCGTCGGCTTCACACCTCGTGAGGGTCTCGTGCTTCACACGGTCGCCTACGAGGACCAGGGACGCCTGCGCCCGATTCTCTACCGCGCCTCGCTCTCCGAGATGGTCGTTCCCTACGGCGATCCAAGTCCGACGCACTGGCGCAAGAATGCCTTCGACGAGGGCGAGTACGGCATCGGCATGCTGGCCAACTCGCTGGAGCTCGGCTGCGACTGCCTCGGGGAGATTCGCTACCTGGATGCGATCGTCGCCGACGCGGAGGGCAAGCCGCTCACGCTGCGCAACGCGATCTGCCTGCACGAGGAAGACTTCGGTATTTTGTGGAAGCACACCAACTTTCGTACCGGCCAGGTCGAGGTGCGGCGCTCCCGGCGATTCGTCGTGTCGTCGATCGCTACGGTCGGCAACTACGAGTACGGCTTCTTCTGGTACTTCTATCAGGACGGCACGATCGAGTCTCAGGTCAAGCTCACGGGGATCGTCTCGACCGGCGCCGTCGCGCCGGGCGTCCGACCCTCGCACGGCACGCTCGTCGCGCCGGGTCTCTATGCGCCTCATCACCAGCACTGGTTCAGCTTCCGGCTCGACATGATGGTGGACGGGCCGCAGAACTCGGTCTACGAGGTCGACAGCGCCGCCGCACCGCCGGGGCCGGACAATCCGCATGGCAATGCGTGGACGACCCGATCCCGGCTGCTCGCGCGTGAGACCGAAGCGCAGCGCGACCTGGATCCGCTGGCCGCGCGCTACTGGCTCGTCGTGAATCCAGAGGCGACGAACGCAATGGGCGAGCCCACCGCCTACAAGCTGGTCCCGGGAGAGAACGTTCGTGCGTTCGCGCACGTCGACTCGAGCATTGCCCGGCGCGCCGGCTTCATCGCTCATCATCTGTGGGTCACGCGCTACGACGCGAGCGAGCGCCACGCCGCCGGCGACTATCCGAATCAGCACCCCGGAGGCGCCGGGCTACCGGCATGGGTGCAGGCCGATCGAGAGCTGGTGAAGACGGACGTCGTCCTCTGGTACAGCCTCGGCGTCCATCATATCGTCCGCCCCGAAGATTGGCCGGTGGCGCCCGTCACCTACGCGGGGTTCTCACTCAAGCCGGCCGGATTCTTCGACAGCAACCCGGCCCTCGATGTCCCGGCGCCCACTCACCACGGCAACGGACACTGCCACGCGTGATCTGAGCATCGGTGGCTCCGATCACGCGGCGGCGCTTACTGGTGCCGCCGAACGTCGCTACTGCGGCCCGGCGGTACTCTGCGCGAGCCTCTCGACCTTTCCGGCCAGATCCCGATTCACGAGCGTTTGCAGGGCGACGCGCAGCTCCGGCCGCTTATCGATGAACGTTCGGATGCTCGACAGTGGCCAGCGTATGTAGCGTCCCGGTCGGGCGAACGCGGCGTCGACCGGCGAGAGGCTGCCGGTGAAAGCGAGACTGCTCCCAACGATCTGTCCCGGCTCGAGGCGGCCGAGGTAGTCGCCGCGCCGATGGACTTCGACCGTGCCGGAGATAGCGATAGAGATCGATTCCGCACGCTGCCCCTCGGTCAACAACTTGTCGCCGGCAACACCATCCCTCCACTCGCCCGCCAGCGTCAGCGCGACGAAATCGCGCGGCCGCAGCGAGCGGAAGCCCAGGTCGTAGAGTCGCTGCTCGTCGTCGGAGAGCACCACCGGGCGTCGTTCCGCGTAGATGCGCGCGATCTGATAGACATTGATCGCGGTGAAGACCCCGGCCCACAGGACGGGAGGCCACAGGATCTCCCGTTGGAGGAGGAAATACGGCATGTTCGTCAGCGCGGCCGCGACCGCAAACCATCGCAACCACAGGATGTCGCGCACCGAATACGAGACGAGCATGAGGATGTTGGAGAAATGAACCAGGTACTCGGCGATGGAAGCGTTCATTCGTGCCTCGGATCCGCGCCATCGCCGGTTCCGGGCACCGCGGACGGCGCGCGTTCGGGTTTGCGCGACACCAGGTCGTCCTGGATCATGCGCCGCCACAGGCTTTGCGCGATCGCGTCGAGCGGAGTCGCCTGAACCGTCGAGAGGATGGGGTTCGCCACGGTCGTTTCGCCGATCGACTCCCAGAGAATGCGACCCGACTGCGCGTCCCAGAGCTGCAGCCAGAGACGCAGCCTGGTGACCTGGCTCCTGACCATCTTGATGCCAGCCATCTCGAACTTGTCGACGAGGTTATGCTCAAGCTCGGCGACGCCCGGCAGGAACACGTAGCGTGCGCCAAGTGCCGATCCGATCCGGCGCAGACGATCGCGATCGAGGATGTTGCTGCGCGCAAAGCCGGCCATCAGCTCGGCGTACTCTCCGGCCAATCCCCGTTCGTTGAGCAGGTTCACCGTGTCGTGGGTAGAGACCACGTGAATCGGTGGAGTCACCTCGGCCAGCGCGGAGCCAAACGCATACGACAACAACGGGCTAAAGCCCTGAAGACTGGACGGGGCAAGCAGGCCGAAGGTCGCGACCGGCTCGCGCGCAAGCTCGGTCATCCTCGGCGGCTCGAGCGCGGACGTCGGCGTGGTGTGGGTCTGGGACACGTGTACCGGCGCGCACGCCGCGACGAGCGTCGCCGAGACCGCAACGACCGCGACGCGAAGCCGGGTACCTCGATGCGCCCGCGGCACCCCTCGGCCGAACCGTACACGCACGACTCCAGGGTGCCCGCACGCAGAACCGATCCAATCGGACCTTCGTCTCATGACGAGCGTGGTAACTTCGCGCTTGTCACTCTGACCTGACTCGAGACGTGATCCTAGCCCGTGCCGAGATACGCCTTCTGGATGAGGGGGTTCTCGACCAGCGCCTGCGCCGAGCCGGTGAGGACGACCTCGCCCATTTGTAAGACATAGGCCCGGTGCGCGATCGACAGCGCCATGCTCACGTTCTGCTCGATCACGAAGATGGTCGTGCCCTGCTCGTTGATGGTGCGGATGATGTCGAACACGTCTTCGACCAGCCGGGGTGCTAAGCCCATCGAGGGCTCGTCCAGACACAGCAAGGCCGGGCGGGTCATCAGCGCGCGGCCGATCGCCAGCATCTGCTGCTCCCCGCCCGACATCGTGCCGGCCAGCTGACTGCGTCGCTCTTTGAGGATGGGAAAGAGACCGAAGACGCGGTCGAGCTCGTCGGACCAGCCGGGCTCGGCCCGTCGCGTGTAGCGTCCCATCTCGAGGTTCTCGAGGATGGTCATGCGGGGAAACACGCGACGGCCTTCGGGCACGGGCGCGATCCCGCGCTTCACGATCTCGTTGGTCGACAGGTTGTGAATCGGCTGACCGCGGAAGGTGATCGTGCCCTCGCCGGGCCGCACCAGCCCCAGGATCGTCTTCATCGTGGTGGACTTGCCGGAGGCGTTACCGCCCAGCAGCGAGACGATCTCGCCCTCTCGGATCTCGTAGCTCACGCCCTTGAGCACGTGCAACGCGCCGTAATACGTATGCACGTCGCGGAAGTCGAGCAGGACATCGCCGACGGCGTTCATGCCAGCACCCGCCGCCGGCGGCCCATGTAGGCCTCGATCACGCGATCGTCGTTCTGCACCTGGGCGGGCGCTCCCTCGGCGATCTTCACGCCGTGGTCCAGCACCACGACACGATCGGACACGTCCATCACCACGTCGAGCTTGTGCTCGATGAGGATGATCGTGACGCCGAGCCCGCGCAGGCCGCGGATGAGGTCCATCAGCTCGAGCGTCTCCGCGGGGTTCATCCCGGCGGCGGGCTCGTCCAGCAGCAGCAGCGTCGGCCGCGTCATGATCGCGCGCGCGATCTCGGTGCGGCGCCGGTTGGCGTAGGACAGGCCGTACGCGGGGTGATCGATTCGCGGCATCAACCGGTTGCCGAAGATCTGCACGACCTCGAGGGCGTTCTCCACGGCCCGCCGCTCCTCCTGCCGCACGCCGGGCGGACGGATGATCGCGCCTAGCACGCCGGCCCGCAGGCGCGCATGCTCGCCGACCAGGAGGTTCTCCATCACGCTGAGGTTGTTGAAGAGGCGGATGTTCTGGAACGTCCGCGCCACGCCGCGGGCGACGATGGCGTGCGGCGGCAGTCCGGCGATCTCCTGGCCCTCGAGGCGGATGCTGCCCCGATCAGGCGGAATCAACCCCGTGATCAGATTGAACAGCGTCGTCTTGCCGGACCCGTTGGGCCCGATGACGCTGACCAGCTCGCCCCGGTGGACCGTCAGCGTGATGCCGTTGGCCGCCGCGACGCCGCCGAAGTGCTTGTGGAGTCCTTCGATCTCGAGCATCGGGCGCTGGTTGCCGCGGGTTTCCGGGCGAGCCCACGAGAGATTCACCACGGCGCCGCGCTCCGGCGCTGCCGTCTGTTGTTCCATCGTGAGGGCCGAAACGCGCCGTACCGCCGGCCACAGTCCCTCGCGCCGGAAGAGCATCATGAGCACGAGGATGAGGCCGAAGATCAACTCGAGCGAGGTGATGAGCTCCACGCGCTGTAGGAAGTCGCTGCCCACCAGGCGGCCGAGCGCGTGCACATACTCGGTGAGGTCTTGCAGGATGACCGACTGCAGAAACGCGACGAACAGCGCCGCCACCACCACGCCCCGGATCGATCCCAGCCCGCCCAGCACGACCATGACGAGCACCATGACCGACACCGGAAAGGTGAACATGTCCGGCGTGGCCGTGGTGAGCTTCGCCACATAGAACGTGCCGCCGAGACCGCCGACCGCCGCGCCCATGGCAAAGGCCAGCAGCTTGTAATGCACGTGGTTGACACCCATCGCTCCCGCCGCCAGCTCGTCCTCGCGGATCGCCATCCAGGCGCGCCCGACGCGCGACTCTTGAAGGCGGATCGACATCCACACGCCCACCGCCACGAGCCCGAGACCGAGGAAGTAGTACGGGTAAGGCGAGAAGCCGAAGTCGAAGCCGAACAGCTTCGGCGTGCGGATGCCGCCCAGGCCCTGCGCGCCGTTGGTCAGGCCTTCCCAGTTGCGGGCGACGACCGGGACGATCTCGCCGAAGCCGAGCGTGACGATCGCCAGGTAATCGCCCCGCAGCCGCAGGGTCGGTGCGCCGAACAGCATTCCGAAGAGCGCGCACACGATGGCCGTGACCGCCAGCATCGGCCAGAAGGCGATGTGGAACTGCACCGTGTCCGGCTGGCCGGGCACGCTCAGCCGGCTGACCTGTCCCATCCACTCGAGCGGCGTCCACACGCTCGACCACTCCGGCTTGAGGTGGCCGGACGCGGCGATGCCGTAGCCGTAGGCGCCAATCGCGAAGAACGCGGCGTAGCCCAGGTCCAGAAGCCCCGCGAAGCCGACCACGATGTTGAGCCCGAGCGCCAGCAGCACATAGGTGAACGCGTTGGCCGCGGCGTCCACGTTGCCGGCGTTGCCCGAAAGCCACGGAAACACGAGCCCGATGCCCAGCAAGACCGGCGTGAGGATCCACCGTCGCTGCGACACCGACAGTGCGCGCCACCGCTGGAGCATGGCAACCACCACGTCTCAAGCCTTCTGCGGCAGCCGCGCGCCCAGCAACCCGTTGGGACGGAGCACCAGGATGCCGATGAGGATCGAGAAGATGATGACGTCCGTCCACTTCACGCCGAGCACCTGACCGCCGAGCGACTGCGTGAGGCCGATGAAGAGCCCGCCCAGCACCGCGCCCGGAATGGAGCCAATCCCGCCCAGCACCGCCGAAGTGAAGGCGCGAAGTCCGGTCGTGTAGCCGATGTAGTACCCGGTGAAGCCATAGTACAGGCCGAAGAAGAGACTGCCCGCGCCGGCCAGAGCCGAGCCGAGGAAGAACGTGAGCATGACCACGCGGTCCACGTCGATGCCCATCATGCGCGCGGCGTCGGCGTCCTGGGCTGTGGCCCGCATGGCCTTGCCGAGCGTGGTGCGCCTCACCAGGTGGTTGAGCGCCAGCATGAGAAGAAGTCCGACCGCGAAGAGGACGATCTGCTTGAGCGTGATCTCGGCGGCGCCGATCGACCATCGCGAGTTGGGCAAGAGCTGCGGGAAGCGCTGGGCCTGCGGGCCCCACGTCAAGAGCATCGTGTTGATCAGGATGAAGGCGACGCCGATGGTGGTGATCATCGGCGCGGTGCCGGAGACATTGCGCAACGAGCGCAGGCAGACGCGTTCGATCAGCACGCCGAGCAAGCCGGTGACCGCCATCGTGACGAGAAAGACGACGGCGAGCGTTCCCACCAGGGTGAGGCCGGTCAGCGACCTGCTGCCGGCGGTCACGCCCATCACGTTCAGCACCGTGAGACCCACGAACGTACCGGTCATGAACACGCTGAAGTGGGAGAAGTTGATGAGCTCGATGATGCCGTAGACCATAGTGAAGCCGAGGGCGAGGAGGGCGTACATCATGCCGAGCGCCAGGCCGTTGAGAATCTGCTGGAGTACGACGTCGAACAGGCTCATGACGACGAAGCACTTCGGCCCGCACCCCGGACCGGCGGGATCACCGCCGATCCGGGGAATCGGATCACCACGCTACTTCTCGGGCGCCACGCTCACGTACTTGATCTGGCCGTCCCGCCACTGGTAGATCGAGACGGTTCGGGTCAGGATGTCGCCGTTGGCGTCGAACGCGATCGGCCCCTGGATCGAGTCCAGCTTGGTGGCCTGGATCGCGTCGCGCAGCATGGTGCGGGTCGGCGTCTTGCCGCCGGCCGCCGCGCGCTGCACCGCATCCGCGATGACGAGCACCGCGTTGTACGAGGTGATCGCGTAGTTGGTGGGCTCGCGCTTCATCGTGCTCTTGAACTTCGTCACCCAGGCCTCGAGCTTCGGCGAGGTCACGAGCTCCGGTGAGGCCTGCGAGCAGAACCAGCCATCGACGGCCTCCTTCCCCGACTGCTTCGGCCATGACAGGTCGTAGACGCCGTCGGAACCCGCCTTGATGACCTTCGGCATGACTTCAAAGCTCTGGGGCGCGAGCTTGGCCGCCGCCTGCATGACGCCGCCGTAGTAGAGCGCATCCGGGTTCATGCCCTTGATCTTGGTGAGGATGGTCTTGTAGTCGGCTTCCTTGGGATCGAGCCGGTCGCGACCGAGGATCTTCACGCCGAGCTCGCCGGCCCGCTTCTGGAAGCTGTCTGCGATGCCCACGCCGAAGGCGCCGCCGTCGTCTAGCACGTACACGCTCTTCATCTTCTGCGTGTGGAAGAGGTAGTTGGGCATGTTCGGGCCCTGGAATGCATCGGTCGTCACGGTGCGGAAGTAGACGGCCTTGCCCTTGGGCCGGTACTGGGCCTGGAACTTCGGATCGGTGATGTCGGGGTTCGTCGAACTGGGCGTGATCGTGGCCATCTCAGCCTCGGACAAAATCGGCGAGATGGCCTTGCCCTCGCCACTCATGACGGGCCCCACCGCAGCCAGCACGAGGTTGTCGGCCACGAACTTCTTGTAGTTCGTGGCCGCCTGCGCCGGATCGTACTGGCCGGCCGCCGGCGTGGCGCTGTCGAACACGACGGCCTCGAGCTTGTAGCCGCCCGCGCCGCCCTTGGCGTTGATCTCCGTGATCGCCATCTGTGCGCCCTTCAGGATGGCATCGGCACCGTCGGCGTCGGAACCGGTCAGCGGGAGCGAGAGACCGATCTTGACGATCTTGCCCTGGGCAGCCACATGACCCGCGAAGCTCGCGAGCATGAGGACGACGGTGAGCACGAGTGCACCGACCACGAGCGAGCGTCGATTCATGGCTGTGTCCTCCTGATCCAGACGGTCGGGCCCGGAGTCTAGCACGCCAACAGGGCGTGTGATTCCGCGAAGGTGGGTTCGCGGGACTATTGCTCGATCCCGCTCTCCATGCCCATGCCCGCGTACATACTCTTCGCGGACGCGAAGTTCGCGTCTGCTTCCTCCTGCCTGGCCATGTGACGATAGAGTCTGCTCAGCGCCAGGTGGCAGTGCGCAACGAGGGGACGCATGCCGAGGTCGCTCGCCAGCGCGAGCGCCGCCCGGTACACCGCTTCCGCGCGCGCGTGCTCTCCCCGAATCGTGCTGTCCATGCTGTCGCCGAGCGTCTTCAGCGCAAAGGCCTCATGCCCTCGGTGTCCATGCTGGCGCGCCAGCTCCAGACCTTTGTGGGCAGCGTGCTCGGCGGCCGCTCGATCGCCAGCAATCAACCAAGCGTCGGCAAGATACGTCATGGTCAGCGAGTGCCGACATAGGAAGTTCATGTCGACGGCCTGCGCAAAGGCGCGCTCGAGCAAAGGCGTCGCTGCGTCGAGCCTCCCGGCGCGGGCATAGGCGTGACCCAGGTAGCCGAGGGCGGCGTTGTGCATGAGGGGCATCCCACGCCGCTCGATAACCGACAGGCTGTGTTCAAGCGCCTCGATCGCCGCCCCGAACGTTCCGCGAAGAACGTTGACGATCCCGAGAGCCCACCACGCGTGAAAAAGACCGTAAGAATGGTCGAGCGCCTCCGCGAGTGTCCGTGCGTCCTGCCCGCGCGCCTGGGCCTCGGCGAACTCGCCGATCTCTGCCAGCGAGACGGCGAGGAACACCCGGGCGTGCCCGGCCGGAGGAAAGTTCATCCCGAACAGCTCCTGTGTCAGGTGACCGTCCAGCGCGTCGACGACGCCGGTCAGGAGCTCGACCGCGCGCGCGTACTCTCCGTGCGCGTGATACGCCTGCGCGAGGTAGCACATCGCGGGCGCCCGCAACGCCAGCTCCCCGACCGCGTCTGCGCTGGCCAGTGCACGCAGGCCCGTGTCGATCGCCTGAAGCGTCTCTCCGCCCGCCCAGAAGGAGTGCGCGCGATAGGTCGAGATCCGAGCCAGTCGTCGCTGATCCCCGAGCTGGTCGGCCAGTCGCTCACCTTCGGCGAGATGAGCGTCCATTCTCGGCAGCTCGCCCCCGGGGAACAGGGACTTGCGCAACTCGATCCGCAGATCGATCGACTGCTCGATCACCGCGCGGCTCGGTGGGAGCTGCCGGGATGCCTCCAGCGCGTGCTCGAAGAACGTGACCGCCTC
>Ga0126384_10002502_pt1 | contig 11147 bp, 13 predicted proteins | sample PanSoiMetPlot_36_FD_92543 | JGI IMG/M metagenome (GOLD analysis project Ga0126384, IMG submission 92543) | Tropical forest soil microbial communities from Panama - MetaG Plot_36 | ecosystem: Environmental > Terrestrial > Soil > Tropical forest > Bulk soil | place: Panama | collected 2016-02-17 | reverse complement strand
GCCGCAACGTAGCGGCTCGACAGCCTCGGTTTCAATCGGAATTGCCGTGTCGCGCCAGTCTGACAGTCATGCGATAGTCGGTCGCTCGCCTGTCAACCCGGGGATTTCATCATGCCGAAGGATGCCACGCTCGAGGATCGCATTCGGGCGATCGAAGACCGGCTCGAGATCTACAACCTGATCGCCAGCCATCCGCCCAGCGCGGACACCGCGGCTGACTACTACACCCGCGCGGTCTATGCCGAGGACGGCGTGTTCGACCGCGATCCCCATCCGGGCGGCAACGGCAACGAGGCGATCGCCGCCATGGTGCGTAGCCCGGCCCACGCGGTGGCGATCGACGGCGGGCTCGCGCATTTCTGCGGCCTGCCTTTCATCGAGCTCAACGGCGACACGGCGTCGGTCACGTCCTATCTGCAGATCCTGATGCCGGATCCGAACGGCGCGCCGGTCGAGCTGTCGAACCACGGCACCTCGAAGGGCTTCCGCATCCACCGCGTCGCCGCCAACCGCTGGGATCTCGCGCGTACCCCGAAGGGCTGGCGCATCAAGCGACGCACGCTGCGGCCGCTCGACGGCTCGGCGCCGGCGCGCCAGCTGCTGCGCCAGGCGCTCAAGGCGTTCGAGGCCACCGCTTAATCCGGAACATCATCGCCGGGCTCGACCGGGCGATCCATCGTTTTTCAAAGAGATGGATCAGCGGGTCCGACGCTGCAGGTCGGCCCGGTGATCACGGAAAGCAAGAAGGATTGACTCATGCCCGACATCAAGCTGCTCAGCCCGGAAGCACTCGGCAAACCGCTCGGCCAGTACTCGCACATGGCGCGGGTCAAGGCGTCCGAATATCTGTTCATCGCCGGCCAGGTCGCGGTCGACAAATCCGGCAACGTGGTCGGCGCCGATGATTTCGACGCCCAGTGCGTGCAGACCTTTGCCAATATCGAGGCGGCGCTCACGTCCCAGGGCGCGACCTGGGGGAACGTCGTCGAGTTCACGACCTACCTGGTGCATTCGCAGGATATCCCGAAGTTCATGAAATTCCGGCTGCGCGAGTTTCCAAAAATGTTTCCGACCGGCGCCTATCCGCCCAACACGCTGCTGATGATCGATCGCCTGGTCGGCGAGGCCTTTCTGATCGAGGTCAAGGTGGTCGCCGCATTGTGACGCGCTCCGGCGTGACTTACTCCAGCTTGATCTTCGCCTGCGCGACGAAATCGGCCCAGCCTTTGAGATCGGCACGGATGAAATCGCCGAACGCGGCGGCACCAAGCGGCGTCATCACCACGCCCATCTCGGTCAGGCGTTCGCGCGTCTCCGGCGCGGCGGTCACCGCCGACAATGCCTTCGCGAGCTTTGCAACGACGGCCGGCGGCGTCGCGGCCGGGGCCGCCATGCCGACCCAGTAGGCCACTTCCAGCGGGACACCCGCTTCCGCCATGGTCGGTACGTCGGGCATCAGCGCAAATCGCTCGGGTGCCGCGATCGCAAGTGGCGCGAGCCGGCCGGCCCGGATATGCGGCAGGCCGGAAACCGGTGTCAGAAACATCGTCTTGAGGTGGCCGGCGATCAGGTCGTTCACGGCCGGCGCGCCGCCCCGATAGGGCACGTGCAGCATGTCGACGCCGGCGCGCACCTTGAACAGTTCGCCCGCGAGATGACTCGCGCTGCCGACGCCGATCGAACCGTAGGACAGCGTGCCCGGCTCCGCGCGCGCCAGCGCGACCAGCTCCTTGACGGTCCGCGCCGGCACCGAGACATGCACCGTGAGCGCCATCGGCGACTTTCCGATCAGCCCGATCGGCGCGAAGTCCTTCACGCTGTCATAGGCGAGATTCTTGTAGAACAGCGGGTTGACGCCATGGCTGTCGGTGACCATCAGGAGCGTGTAGCCGTCCGGATCCGCGTGCGCGACCGAGGCGGTCGCGATCGTGCCGTTGGCCCCGGCCCTGCTCTCGATCACGAATTGCTGCCCGAGGCTCGCGCCCAGCCGCTCGCACACGACCCGGGTGATCAGGTCGACGAGGCCGCCGGCCGGGTACGGAACCACGACCCTGACGGGGCGGTTCGGATAGTCGGCCTCCTGCGCATGCCCGGCTGGGAGATCAAGGCCCAGCAGCGCAACAGCCACCAAGGCGGCAACCAGGATTCTCATCGACGTGCGCCTCCCTCGCCTGCCCGGTCTTCTTCCACTTGTCGGCTCCTTCACTTGTCGGCGTCGATTCCACTATAACGACCGGGGATTTCAAGGGAGAGACTGGGGTGGCTGCCGATAAATGCCGATTGCGTCGCGGAAGCGCGTGCGCTGCCACATTGGCGCTGAGCCTGCTCGCCGGCGCGCCCGCATGGTCGCAGACCCAGCAGCAGATCGATTGGTGCGTGAACACGGGCAACGCCTATCCGCCCGACCTGCGCATCGTCGGCTGCACCGCAGCGATCGAATCCGGCCAGTGGTCCGGCGGCGGCATCATCTGGGCGTTCATGAACCGCGGCCTCGCGCTTGCGAACAAGCGCGATCCGCGCGCCATTGCGGACTTCGACGAGGTGGTCAGGATCGATCCGCATCAGGTGCGGGCGCTGTTCGAGCGCGGGCGCGCCTTCGCGACGATCGTTGGCGACGTGGCGCGGGCGGTGCGCGATTTCGACCGCGCGATAGCGGTCGATCCGAACTACACCGCCGCCCGCATCTATCGCGGCGGCATTCGCCGGCGCAGCAGCGACTACGACGGCGCGATCCGCGACTTCAGCGCATCGCTGGCGGTCGACGACGACGCGCGCATCCACGTGGCGCGCGGCGGGGCCTACCGCGCCAAGGGTGACTACGACCGCGCGCTGCAGGACTACGAAGAGGCCTTGACGCTGGTGCCCGGCCGCGCGGCGTTTCTCGACGCTCGCGGCCAGGGCAACTTCTCCATGGCCCGCTACGACGCAGCCGCGGCCGACTTCACGAGCGTGCTCGACTCCGACCCCGGCTCCGCCACCGCGGCGCTGTGGCTTTTTCTCTCCCGCGCGCGCGCCGGCGGCGAGTCCGCCGCCGCGACCGACCTCGCGGCGCGCGCACCAAAGCTGCGCCAGCCCGAATGGCCTTATGCGGCGGTCGAGCTCTTCCTCGGCCGCGGCGCGCCCGAGACGGTGCTTGCCGCCGCGACGGCACCGCAGGAGCATTGCGAGGCGCGCATCTTCGTCGGCGAATGGCATGTCCTGCACGACGACCGCGCCGGTGCGACCGCGGTCCTTTCGTCGATGGAGGACGACTGCCCGAAGTTCTTCATCGATTTTCACGAGCTCGCCGAGGCCGAGCTGAAGCGGCTCGGACAGTAACGACGCGGGTCCATTGAAGCACGCGCGCGCATGTCAGGGCGCGCATGCCGCGGGAACCGACGCTCGTCAGGAACGGCCGCCCGGACGATGAGAGCACGATGCGATCAAGTAGAATCGCATCGTGCTCTCGTCTCGTTGATTCTGGAGCGTGATCTTGTCCGAAAAGTCTGCAGCCCCGGATCAAGTCCGGGGCGGGGCATTTTCGGGATGATGCTTTACTGCCAGCGGCGCGAGCGACGCACCGCGTACTGGAGTCGCCCAGATGCGTCCGCATCGGAGACTTGCGCGTAGGTCCCGGGTGATGCTTCGGCGCGCGACCAGCCGGCGGACGATTGGGCTGCATAGGGCGACACGCCTTGCCGCTTCGCCGCGTAGTAATAGCCGCGTGCGTAGTTGGAGACGGCGCGATTGGAGTTGCCACCCGCAACCCGATAGGCGCCCGCGAGATAGCGCACCGCATAGGTGAGATTCGTCTCGGGATCGAGCAGTCCGGCCGGCGACCCGCTATAGCCCATCGCGCGCGCAGTCGAATACTTGATCTGCATCAGCCCCATCGCGCCGCCGCGGCCGACGACGCGGGCATTGTAGCGGCTCTCGCGAATGACGACGCGATGGACGAGCGCCTCGGGCAGTCCGTTCATCTGGGCATGGCGCGCGATCATGGCGTCGAGCTCGCCGCGCCCGCCGCCGCGCGGCGCGAATGCGCGCGCCTCGGTCGGCTCCGCAAAGCCGGCAAAACGCTGATCGGCCGCCGCGCGGGCCTCGCGATCACGCCACCGATCCGCCGTTGGCCAGCCGTACCGCGCATGGACCATCAGGTGATGCGACCGGGCCGCATGACCCCCGTGGTGATGGCGGCCATGCTCGCGCCCGAGGGCCGGCTGTGCGAACACAGGGACGGTGAGCGCCAGAACGAAGAGACGCATGATCATGCTCCATGCTGTGAGGGCCCTCCCGTCCGTCCGCGGCGACTTGGAGACGGCGATTCGGGCTGCGATCGGGCAAAATCATGCGCGTGCGATGATCATGTCATGGCGCCGGAACCTCGCGAGTCATGGCAGCGGATGCGGCCGGCGCCGAGGCGCGCCGCGTCAGCCGAGGAGGGAGGAGTTACTGCGCGGCCGTCCAGGTCTTGTACTGCTCGGGCGTGACGCTCGCGATCTTCCTCACGAAGGCGACGATCGACCAGATTTCGTTGTCGCTCGCGCCCACCTTCTCGAAGCTCGGCATGCCGGTCATGTTGATGCCGTTCTTGATCACCCAGAAGAGCATGCGCGGCTCGTCGTTGGCGACGTCCTTGAGCTCGGGCGGATCGGGCTTGAGGCCCTCGGAGAATTTCGCCCATTCGACGCCGGGGCCGCCGTGACAATTGTAGCAGCCACGCTGCGCGAAGGCTTTCGCGCCCGCCTCGATGACCGCCTGATCGTCGAGCGATATCGGCGGGCTCAATCCGGCCGAGTAACGATCGATCGCTGCGTCGCGTACCTTGGGCAGCGCCCAGCTGACGATCGCAGGGTCTTCCTGCGCTGCACTGACGTTGTAGAAACCGAGAAAGAAAAATCCAGCGGCAGCGATTACGGCGAGGATCGCAAGGACGCCGATAAAGGCGAGCAGCAGTCTCATGGGGCCGGCTCCGGTGTGGTTGGTGAAGAACCTTTGGTCGCGCGCACTTCGTTCCTTTGTCCTTATGTCCCTTCGTTTTTATTTGGTCTCAATGCCCTTGGCTCATCCCTTGTCTTGCCGCAACGCACCCGGCTCAGCGCCGTGCCCCGTCGAAATCGGCGGCACGCTCGAGCCCGTCATGCGGGAACCCAACCGATCTTAGCACGGTTTACGTGTTCGGCAGGAGATGCTCGCCGGGGCGTCTACCCCGGAACACGTGTGGAATTCATGGTTGGTATTTGGCGGCGGATGGCGCGCGCCTTCGCCGCGGAACCCGCCCGAAGGCGTTCCAAGGAGGCTGTCAGCTGTTGCAGCTGATTCTGCAGGGAGTGACCTGGGCGCTGCGGATCGTCGATGCCCTGTGGGCCTGGTCACTGACGCAGATCCACGGCGCATTCAACGTGCCCTGGGAAAATCTGCCGGGCTGGAAGGTCGCACTCGCGTTCGTCGCGATTGCGGTGCTTGCCATCATGCTTATCTTCATGATCGTCCGCGGGCTCGAAGCCTTCAGCAGAATCGCGGCGGCGTTCTGGGCCATTGCCGTCGTCGGCTTCGGCATTCTGTCGTTCGTCGTGATGGCCGGCCTGTTGTCGCGCGGCTTCCAGTGGGTGGTCGCCTCGGTACCGGACGATTTTTGGGCAAGACTGCTGTGACAAGACTGCTGTGAAGACTGCTGGGACAAGGATGCTGTGACAAACCCACGGTGAGCCGCAACGGAACGGCGTCGCGCCGGCGCAGATTGGTCCCGTCCTTAGCCGATCGCCAAGCGGCGCCCGGCCGGTGAGTGCCGGGCACTACCTCCGCGCTCAGAAACCGAGACCAAGAGACCGCACGCGAGCGCGCGCGAGCCGAGCGCCTACACGTCAACAGGGGCTTCGCATGGCCCGAGAAGTCGAACTCAAGCTCGAGGTTCCACCCAACGGTATCCGCTGGCTCAAGCGCGGACTCGTCCGCCGCGGCAAGCACGCGCAGGAAAAGGACCTGGTGTCGGTCTATTTCGACACCGCCGGGCACAAGCTGCGAAAGCGCGGCATGTCGCTGCGCGTGCGGCACATCGGCGACAAGCGCGTTCAGACCATCAAGGCGAACAGGGCATCAGGCGCCGGAATGTTCAGGCGCGACGAATGGGAAAAGACCATCCGCCGCGACACCCCGGATCTGCGCGCGATCCGGCATACGGCCCTGGCGCCGCTGGCGACGAAGAAGCTCGCGCACGCGCTCAAGCCGGTCTTCGAGACGCGCGTGCATCGTACGATGCTGCCGGTCAAGCGCGGCCAAAGCCGCATCGAGCTCACGCTCGATCAGGGTCAGGTGCGCCTTGGCCGCAAATCCGCACCCATCAGCGAGGTCGAACTGGAGCTCAAGCGCGGCCGGCCGGCCGATCTGTTCCGGCTCGCGCGCAATCTGGCGGAACGCGTGCCGACGCGCTTCGCGCTCCGCAGCAAGGCGGATCGCGGCTACGACCTCGTCGGCGACCGGCCGGTCGCCGCCGTCGCGGCGCGCAAGATCGAACTGCCTTCCGATATCGCGACGGCGGACACATTCCGCACGATTGCGCTGTCCTGCGCGCATCACCTGGCCGCGAACGAGCCGGCGGTCAGCGCGGGTGACGCCGAAGGGGTGCACCAGATGCGCGTCGGCCTGCGCCGCCTGCGCGCCGCCATCGCGGTGTTCTCGGACCTTTTGGACGACGGCGAGACCGCACGCATCAAGGCCGAGCTCAAATGGCTCACCAATGAGCTCGGGCCGGCGCGCGACCTCGACGTCTACATCACGGGAAGCGTCAAGCCGTTGGATCGCGCACTGCCGGCGACGCGCGGGATCGAGACGCTGCAGAACGATCTGGAGAAGCGCCGCCGCGACGCCTTCGCGCGGGCCCGCAAGGCCGTGGCATCGGCGCGCTACCGTGCGCTCGTGCTCGAGACCGTGGGCTGGATCGAGAGCGGCGAATGGACCACGACCGAGGATGAGCTGATCCGGGCAAGGCGCGAGCGCCGCGCCGACGATTTCGCGCGCGAGGAGATCGCGCGACGCGGCCGCAAGGTGTCCCGGCGAGCCGGCAAGCTCGGCAAGCTCGACGCACGCCGCCGTCACAAGCTGCGCGTGGCGATAAAGAAGCTTCGTTATGCCATCGGATTTTTCGAATCGCTGTTCGCGGGCCGCAAGGCGAAAAAGCGGCTGCGCCGGTTCGTGCGACAGCTCAAGGAACTGCAGGACTGCCTCGGCGCGCTGAACGACATCGCGGTCCAGCGCCGGCTCTCCGGTGACGTCGTCGACCGCGGCGGGCGCCGACGCAACCGCATCTTTGCGGTCGGCGTCGTGTCCGGCCGCGAGCAGACCCGGGTGGACCCGCTGCGCGATGCCGCCGTCGCGGCAGCCGACCGCTTCGTCGAGCTCCACCCGTTCTGAGCGGCAGCGCACGAATGCAAAAAAGAGTCCCGGCCGCGAGGCCGGGACTCTCCATACCGCTTACGCGCTGATCAGTTATGACCCTGGAGCTGCTGGTCGCGCGGATTGTCCTGATCGTATCCGTGCGGGCTCAAGCTCGGGTTTGAGCGATCTGCGCCGTAACTGTAGTAACGCCCGCCATAATAGGGCTGCGCGTAGCCGTAGGCGCCGTAACGCGGGGCGTAGTACTGGGCGTCAGCCGCGGACGCGGTCAGCGCGGCGAAACCGATGACCGCCGTCGCGATCAACGCGTTCTGGATGTGACGCATGTATTTGCTCCTGTTTTTTGCGTGGTTGTTTTTCTCGTGGGTCCGCTGCTGGTTCGCGCAGTCCCCGAGATGCGGGCGGCGCACACATTTTTTTGTGCGCCGCACCTAAGGGTGTAACGAACGAGGACGCGAGCGTTTCCATGCTTTTCGACGGAATTTTCGGAACCCGAAAATCGATTGTTCCGCGCGCCGTCACGCAGCCCTGCGATGATCGCAACGCATCGATGCGAGGCGGCGCAGCCGATGACGCAGCCGCTGGAGCCGGATGTTAACAAAAATTTTACGGAGCGGATGTCGCGCAGCCGAGATGCTACGCGGCGAGACGCTACGCAGCGAGACACTACGCGGTATGCCCAGGATCGAAGTCATGCGGTGTCTTCTTCCTGCGCTGGGGCGTCATCTTTGCGGGCTTGAGCTCCGGCGCGCCGCGCGGACCGCCGAGGCGCGCCTGCGCGATGTCATCCTCGGTCGGCCGCTCGCCACCGGGCTTCGGCCGGTTGCCGCGCGATTTGTCGCTTCGTTGATCTACCATGTCGGGCCTCGCGCGTTTGCTGCACCCGTCGGGTGAACCAAGCGGGAGACGGATCGTTCCTTGCGCCGAACGCGGCGCCTCACCAATGGCCCTTGTGCCGGTTCCAGGCGTACAGCAGATCGGCGAAGCGATCGTAGGCGAAGCGCGTCAGCGGCCGCGCGACCGGGTTGCCCATGAGCGCCGCGAGCCAGGCCTCGCCCGGTGTGAGCCGCCACACCGCGATCGCGACATCGGCGCCCACCAGCAGGCGGCCATCCGCGTCGGTCGCATGCAGCCGTCGGCGGATGTCCTCGAGCGACGCGCCGTGCGCCGCGAGTGCATCGGGCTCGAGGTTGATGTCGCGAAACGCGATGGTGCCCGCCTGCACGGCGGCGATGAGCTTGTTGCGCTGGCGTTCGATGCCGGCGTCGCATACTGGGCAGCGGGTGTTGTACCAGACGGTGAGCTGGGGATCGGGCATTCGGTCCCAACCGGATTGACGATCAATCGCGACGCGCTTCATCCACAGAATGCTAGCACGATCCGCTGTCGAGAAGCGGCGTCCGCGCGCTCACGCGACCACTGCAGCACCGCTGTCTTCCGGCCGGACATTTGCTAGGGTCCCGCCCCCGCCCGTTCGCTGGGCATCGCTACAAGGACCAACCGAAATGGCCAAGGGCTACTGGGTGTCATGCTATCGCTCGATCACGAACCCGGACGCGGTGGCGGCCTATGCCAAGCTCGCGGGCCCGGCGCTCGCGGCGGCGGGCGGAAAATTTCTCGCCCGCGGCGTGCCGGCTCACGCCTACGAGGCCGGGATCAAGGAGCGCATGGTGGTCGTCGAGTTCGAGAGCGTGGCGGCCGCCGTCGCGTGCCACGACAGCCCCGCCTACCAGGACGCGCTCAAGGTGTTCAACAATGCGGCCGAGCGCGATTTCCGCATCATCGAGGGACTCGAATAACGCGCCGATCGCGGCGTCCGCGCGGGTCGCGCGCGCTCACTTTCCATCGAATCGCGTGAACCGTCCGCCGCGATAGACGAACAAGGTATTGGTGAGGCTGTATGACGCGGATTTGGTGAGCTGAGCCGCGAGTGCGCGCAGCTGCGCCACGCCGGCCGCATTGCGCGATCCGGTGACGAGGAGCAGGTCGCGCGACGGGATGGCGACCACGACATCGCCATCCACCTTCGCGGGGATCGCCCCCTGGGTCCAGAGATCGTCCAACAGCAGCAGGCTCGCCTCGTAGTTGCCGCCCGCCACGATCATCGACACGAGCGGACCCGCGCGCAGCTCGAGTTTCGGCAGCATCCGCTTGAGATTTGCGACCGCCAGCGCCCGCCAGTCCGCGCGCAGCACGCCCGCGTCCTCGAGATCCTTCGCCGCCAGGTAGCGAATATTGTTGGGCGTGTCTTCGGCATAGAGGACCGAAAGCTCGTCATTGTAGGGCTCGGAGATGTATTCGGGCAGCGACTTGGTGCCGCGCGATTTGAGCGCTGCCTGCGTTTCGGCCAGCCATCCTCGATCCTTGATGATCGGCACGATCTGCGCGGGATCGAGCTTGGCCTCCTTGCTCCGCTGCGCCTCCGTCAGCGACGTGATGTATTTGTGAATGACGTTCTGAAGCTCACTTTGCGGAGACGCCGTGTATTCACGGTAGGCGTTGTCGAGGAATGACGTTGTGTCCTTGCCGTCGCCATTCTTGACGACAAGCTCGAGGTCCCGCTTGACCACGACGGTCGCGGTCGGCAGTTCGGCGCGCAGCGCAGCGGCGAACGCGGCGGTGAATTCGCGAGGTGACAGCGGCTTCGCCTGCGCGGCGCCGACGCAAAGGGCGAAGATCAGTGCAGCGAAAATGCGCTTCATGTGACGGGCCCCCGCTCGCAATATGCTTATGTCGCGATGCTTATGTCGCGTATCCGAGCAGCGCGCAACGCGATGCTCCCATGATCGCCGGTACAATCATCGGGGGCCGCCGTGCTGCGCGCGGTCCGAAGATACTCCTTCTTTGTAATCGTTGAGCTTTTTGACCTAGCTTCGTTCTGCCAAAACGCGCCCGATGGCTCTCACCTCGCTTGGCCTGCAGAAATCCCGGCGCACGACATCGACCTTGCGCTGCCGCAGCGACGGCCGGCCAAGCTCGATCTCGCGCAGCCCGCGATGAGGATGCAGTTCTCACCGCGTCCTCGATTCGCGCACTAAGTGAATTGGCGATTGCACGCAAGAATAAAAAAACAGCGGGGTGAGCCCCGCCGTTCGTCTTTTTTGGTCTTGAATTGCGCCCGCGCGGCTTCAGTTGTCCAGGAAGCTCCTGAGCTTTCGGGAGCGCGACGGATGCTTCAATTTCCGCAGCGCCTTTGCCTCGATCTGGCGAATGCGCTCGCGCGTCACGCTGAACTGCTGGCCGACCTCCTCGAGCGTGTGGTCGGTGTTCATGCCGATGCCGAAGCGCATGCGCAGCACGCGCTCCTCGCGCGGCGTCAGTGACGCCAGCACCCGCGTCGTGGTCTCGCGCAGGTTCGACTGGATGGCGGCGTCGATCGGCAGCACCGCATTCTTGTCCTCGATGAAGTCGCCGAGATGCGAATCCTCCTCGTCGCCGATCGGGGTCTCGAGCGAAATCGGCTCCTTGGCGATCTTGAGCACCTTGCGGACCTTCTCGAGCGGCATGCCGAGCTTCTCGGCAAGCTCCTCCGGCGTCGGCTCGCGGCCGATCTCGTGCAGCATCTGGCGCGAGGTGCGCACGATCTTGTTGATCGTCTCGATCATGTGCACCGGGATGCGGATGGTGCGCGCCTGGTCGGCGATCGAGCGGGTGATCGCCTGGCGGATCCACCACGTCGCGTAGGTCGAGAACTTGTAGCCGCGCCGGTACTCGAACTTGTCGACCGCCTTCATCAGGCCGATGTTGCCTTCCTGGATCAGGTCGAGGAACTGCAG
>Ga0126384_10002501_pt1 | contig 11150 bp, 4 predicted proteins | sample PanSoiMetPlot_36_FD_92543 | JGI IMG/M metagenome (GOLD analysis project Ga0126384, IMG submission 92543) | Tropical forest soil microbial communities from Panama - MetaG Plot_36 | ecosystem: Environmental > Terrestrial > Soil > Tropical forest > Bulk soil | place: Panama | collected 2016-02-17 | reverse complement strand
TGGCCGAGCTGAAAGACAACATCAATACGATGATTTCCAATCTGCGCGAAACGACCGAGCGCAATCGTGAGCAGGATTGGCTCAAGACGAACCTCGCCAGATTCGCCGGAATGCTCCAGGGGCAGCGCGAGATGAGCACTGTCGGCCAGATGCTGCTGAGCGAACTCAGCCCGCTGGTCAGGGCCAATCAGGGCGCGATTTATCATCTCGGCGGGCCTGAGGCAAATCGTGAACTCCGCCTGCTGTCCACCTACGCACATACGGGGCGACCGGTCGAGATCATCCGGCCCGGAGAGGGGCTCGTCGGGCAATGCGCCGTGGAAAAGAAGCGCATCCTGCTCGACGACGTTCCGCCGGGATTCATTGCCGTGTCCTCCAGTCTGGGTGAAGCACCGCGCGTGAGTGTCGTTGTGCTCCCCATTCTATTCGAGGGTGAGACGAAAGCGGTCATCGAGCTCGCTACGGTGCAGCGCTTTACTGAGGTTAACCTTGCCTTTCTCGACCAGCTGACGGTCAGTATGGGGGCGATTTTCAATACGATCGAGGCGACAATGCGCACGGAAGGCCTGCTCGATCAGTCACAACGGCTGACCGTCCAGCTGCAATCCCGCCAGAACGAGCTTCAGCAGACCAACGAAGAGCTGGCCACTAAGGCGAAACTGCTCGCCGAGCAGAATGCCGAACGCGAGCGGAAAGAAGAGCACATCAAGCAGCTCTTGAACGAGGTGGACCATCGTTCCAAGAACGTTTTGAGTGTCGTTCAGGCAATCGCCAGGCAGACAGCTATTGCGAGCCCTGATGAGTTCGTGACACGCTTCTCCGAACGGATGCAGACCTTGGCCGCGAGCCATGACCTGCTCGTGAAGAGCCGGTGGCAAGGCATCGAAATTGCTGACCTCATTCGAGTACAGCTCGCGCACTTCAAGGATCTCATCGGTACCAGGATAAAACTCGACGGCCCGTCGCTTCGATTGTCGGTTGCTGCAGCACAGACACTTGGGATGATCATGCATGAGCTGGCGACAAACGCCGCGAAATACGGCGCGCTTTCTAACAACCTGGGTCATGTCGACATCCGCTGGCATGGGCACCAAGGTGAAGAAAACGATGTATTCACGATTAGCTGGACCGAGCGTGGCGGCCCGACCGTTGTTGCGCCGAGTCATCGTGGCTTCGGCTCAAATGTCGTGAAGACAATGGCGGAGTCGAGCCTCGACGGTCATGTCGATCTCGACTTCGCGCCAGCGGGGCTGCGCTGGCATTTGGTCTGCCCTTCATCGAAGGTACTGGACGAATTCGCGAATCGGCTACGAGAAGACAGCAGTTCTGAGACGGTTCCAGAGGCAAAGTCGTGAGCGCCCGCGTACTTGTGGTAGAGGACGAGTTTATGATTGGGCTTGACGTCAGCCAGCAGCTTGCTTCTGCCGGTTACGAGGTCGTGGGGCCGGCAACGTCTGTAGCAAAAGCGCTCCGGCTTGAGCCGGGGTGCGATGTCGCCGTTCTCGATGTCAACCTCGGCGGCGAGACATGCGAGCCGGTCGCGCGGAAACTGCGCGAGTCCGGCAAGCCGTTTGTTGTGTTGACCGGATATTCCCCGGACAATCTGGCACCGTCCTTCAATGATGCGACCATCCTCACGAAACCTCCCTGTATAGCCGATGTCGTAGCAGCTGTGCGCGCATGCACTGATACTATGCCAAAGCCTGCCAAGCATGCGTGAACATTCCCACTGATCGCAGCTAAATTGCTGGTTCTGCTTTTTCGTTCAGCGGCTCCGGCCGATCGGCGTGCTTCGTTGAATTCCGTCAAATGGAGTTTGTCTAAGCCTCGCCTGTAACCGGAAACAGCAAGGCCCGCCTCGCGGCTCTCGTCCCGCTGATGCATCAAAGCCAACCGCAACAGCGACGGCTGCGCAAGGGCCACGCCGTGATTCCTTTACTTGAAGCCCAATGAATCCTGATTGGGCGCCATGGGGCTGAGCGATATCGCGGTCGCCCGCAACGCCTGGTCGGTGGTCCTGACTGCCTGGCCGATACTGCGGACATGGCAAAACGATCTTCACACCGCGAACCCGCGCCGCCGGCTGCTCTTGTCTCCGGCCGAGCGGACCGTCTGCGAAGTCATGGAGGATCAAGCGCCTTTTTCTTGTGAAATTTCAACGACGTGTCGCAAGATGGTTTCGAGGTAAGATGGCCATCGTCGAGGAGACCCTTCATCAAGTCTCCATTTAAATGCCCGCTGACCCGGATTGAGCGCTTTCTCTGGAGCCCCGCTCGGGTGCGGTCGGTCGCACCCGCGCGCGCCGCCATGGGCGAGGTGATCCGATTTCATTGGAACCTCGCTGCAGGTGCGTCATCCGACGCCTTTCTAAACCTTCATTTGACGTGCTAATGGTGAACATGTCTCAATGATTTCAACGATCTTGGACGTATAATTCGTGACGGCGCTCGGCAAGCTCCTACGCACCACGGCATTCCGGCTTACGCTGGTGTATCTCGTGGTCTTTGCGCTGTTTGCCGCCTTCCTGCTCGGCTATTTCGCGCTCAATACCCGCCGCCTCATCAACGAGCAGATTACCGCAACTGTGAATGATGAGCTTCAACTGCTCCACGGGCTATACAACCAGGCCGGCATCCGCCGCCTGGTCGGAGCCGTTGATGTTCGCTCGCACCGCCCCGGATCGAGCCTCTATCTCGTGACCACGCCAACGGGGGAGGGCCTCGCCGGTAACGTCGGTTCGCTGGAGCCCGGCGTCTTGGAAGCCGAAGGGTGGGTGGAGACCGCCTATCGACGCCTGGAGGAGCCGGAATCGGCGGAGCATAACGCGCTGGTACGTGTGCTGCGCCTGCCTGGCGGCATTCGCATTCTGGTCGGCCGCGATCTCGACGAGCGTGAGCGGATGCTCCGGATTGTGGCTTTGGCGGGGCGGTGGTCGCTCGCGATCGTCATCGTGCTCGGTATCGTCGGCGGCGTGTTTGTGAGCCGGCGCGTGCTCAAGCGTGTCGACGCCATGACCGGCACCGCGCAGACCATCATGGCGGGAGACTTGTCGGGCCGGCTGTCGGTCATCGGCAGCGGCGACGAGTTCGACCGTCTCGCCCTCAATCTCAACGGCATGCTGGAGCGCATCGAGTCGCTCATGCGCGGCCTCAAAGAGGTTACCGACAACATTGCCCACGATCTCAAGACGCCGCTGACACGCCTGCGCAACCGTTGCGAGGCGGCGCTGCGTACCGCCAAATCCGAGACCGAATTTCGCCGCGTGCTTGAAGATACGATCGAGGAATCCGAGGGTCTCATCCGCACGTTTGACGCGCTGCTGATGATTGCGCGGGCGGAATCCGGGGAAGTGCGCGAAGGGATGGCGGAGTTCGATATCGCCGAGGTCGCGCGCGACGTGGGCGAGCTTTACGAACCGCTTGCGGAGGACAACGGGCTTACGCTCGAGGTCGACGCGAAGCAGCACGCCGCCGTGAAAGGAAATCGCGAGCTTGTCAGCCAGGCGCTCGCCAACCTGGTCGACAACGCCATTAAATACGCCGCGCCGTCAACGAACGCGTCGTCGGGCGCCGTCAATGGCGAACGCAGCGAAATTCTAGTCAAGGCCGACGCCGAGCAGGATCGAATCGTGCTCACGGTCAGCGATCGCGGCCCGGGAATTCCGCAGGCCGACCGCTCCCGCGTCGTCGATCGTTTTGTGCGGCTGGAGCGCAGTCGCTCGCTGCCGGGGTCGGGGCTTGGCTTGAGCCTGGTCTCCGCCGTGGCGCGGCTTCACGGCGGCGAGCTCAAGCTCGAGGACAATGCGCCGGGGCTCAAGGCGCGGATATCACTGCCGCGCGCCGCCGCACCGCCGCAGCAGGCCGCGTGACGGTTCCAGCCGATCGCCACAGCTTGGCGTCGCGCATTGCGGCGCCGCATGCTCTCGCGAATGACGCCGGGCGCATCCGGGTGGGCGAGTGGCTTGGCGAGCGTGCAGATTGCGAAGCCATGCTTGCGGTTCGCGGAATCCTGGCGACGCATCCGCCGGTCCGCACGCTCATCGAGGCCATGGCGTCATCCTCGGTCCATCTCTGGGACCTTATGCGCACTGATGCGGCGCGACTCGTTCGGTTGCTAGAAACCGATCCCGACGAAAGCTTGGCAGCGCTGCGCGCCGTTGCCGCGGACATGCGACCGGACGCGGCGGATGCCGAAGCCATGCACCTCTTGCGCCTCATGAAGGCCGAAGCGGCGCTGCTCATCGCGTTGGCGGACATCGGCGGCGTGTGGGGCGTGATGCGGGTCACAGCGGCGTTGACCGAGGTGGCCGATACCGCGGTCACAGCCGCGCTGCGCCATGTGCTGCGCCAGGCGGCGCACGCTGGCAAGCTCGCCCTGCCGGACCCCGCGGACCTGGAGAACGGCTGCGGACTGTTCGTGATCGCCATGGGCAAGATGGGCGCCTTTGAACTCAACTATTCAAGCGACATCGACCTGATGATTTTTTTCGACCCCCAGGTCGCCGCATTGGCATCGGGCATCGAGGCGGGATCGCTGTTCGTGCGCCTGACCCGTCAATTGATCCGGCTTCTGCAGCACCGCACGGAGCACGGCTATGTGTTCCGGGTCGACGTACGCTTACGGCCGGATCCCGCTTCGACCCAGATTGCGATTTCGGTGCCGACCGCGCTCGAATACTACGAAAGGGAGGGCCGGAACTGGGAACGCGCGGCATTGATCAAGGCGCGCGTATGCGCCGGCGACCGCGCCGCCGGGGCGGCGTTCATCGCCAATCTCTCTCCTTTCATCTGGCGCAAGTACCTCGATTTCGTTGCGCTATCCGACATTCATGAGATGAAACGCCAAATCCATGCCTATCGCGGCCACAGGGTGGTCGCGGTCGAGGGACACAATATCAAGCTGGGTCGGGGCGGCATCCGAGAGATTGAGTTTTTCGTCCAGACCCAGCAACTCATCGCGGGCGGGCGAAATTCTCGGCTGCGAAGCCGGGAAACGTTGGTGGCGCTGCGCACGCTCGCCGATGGCGGCTGGATCGATAGAGAGACGTACGCCGATCTGCAGAATGCCTACGAGTTCCTACGCACCGTCGAGCATCGTCTGCAGATGGTCGCCGACGAACAGACGCACACCTTGCCGTCGCGACGCGACAAACTTGACGGGTTCGCCCGCTTTCTCGGCTACGAGGACCGCGATGCCCTGGCGCAAGTGCTGCTCAAGCATTTGCGGGCGGTGGAGAGCCGTTACGCCAGCCTGTTCGAGCACGCGTCATTAAACGCCGCGGAGCGCCGCGGCCTTATGTTTCCGCGTGAGGCGGATGCCAAGGAAACGCTCGCGAAACTCGGCGAGATGGGCTTCCGCCACCCGGTCAGCGTCTCCGCCATGGTGCGGAGCTGGCTTGCCGGGCATCCGCGCGGACTTAAGGGAGAGGCCGCGCAGACGCATTTCGCGGCGCTGGTACCGCTCCTGATCGATCACATCGCGCGGGCAGAAAATCCCGATGCCGCACTCGCTGTCTTCGACCGCTTCCTCGGCAATCTCCACGGCGGCGCGCGCCTGTTCTCGTTGCTGCGGCAGAATCCCGATCTGGTGGCGCTGGTGGCGCGGCTGCTGGGCACGGCCCCGCGGCTCGCGGATACGCTGGCGCTGCATCCGGAGGTGCTCGATCCGCTTATCGATCCTGCCTTTTTCGGCGCGCTGCCGGGGCCGGAGCGGCTCACCACCGCGCTCGCGGCTTCACGAGACGAGGCGGACTCCTATGAGGATTTCCTCGATCACGTGCGCCGGTTCGGGCAGGAACAGGGGTTTCTCATCGGTACGCGTATTCTCTCCGGCACCGTCTCGGCGTCGCAGGCCGGCGAGGCGTTCGCGGCGGTTGCCGATGTGATCGTGCGGACGCTTCACGCCAAGGTGGCCGAGGTCGTTCGGGCGAGCCACGGGGAGGTGCCGGGCGGGGATGCCGTCGTGCTTGCAATGGGCAAGCTCGGCGGTCGCGAGATGACGGCGAATTCCGACCTTGATTTGATCGTGGTCTACGACTTCGATCCAGCCTATCCGGAGTCCGATGGGGAGCGCCGGCTCCACGCCTCCCACTATTTTGCGCGCTTTACCCAGCGCCTGGTGAATGCGCTGACGACCTGGACCAACTACGGCCGCCTCTACGATGTCGATATGCGTTTGCGGCCGTCCGGACGCTCCGGCCCGGTCGCTACCTCGATTGCGTCCTTCGAAAGCTATCAGCGCCACGAGGCCTGGACCTGGGAGCATCTGGCGCTGACGCGCGCCCGCGTGGTGTCGGGGCCGCCGGCCCTTGCGGCGCGGGTCGAGGCCGTCATCAACGATGTGCTGCGCCTCCCCCGCGATGCGCAGGCGCTGGCCTCCGATGTCGTCGATATGCGCCGCGCCATCGCGGCCGAGAAACGCGACGACGCGCGCTGGGACCTCAAATACGCAGCCGGCGGACTCATCGATCTCGAGTTCATCGCGCAATATCTGCAACTGGCGCACGCCGCAGCAGCGCCGGACATCCTCGACACCGCAACGGCGTCCGTATTCGAAAAGGCGACGCGAGAGGGGATTCTCGCGGCCGAGGACGCCGAAGTGCTGCGGCCGGCCACGCGCCTCTATCACAATCTCGGCCAGATCCTGCGCCTGTGTGCGCCGTCCCCCTTCGACCCCAAATCCGCCGGCACGGCGCTGAAGGAACTTCTCGCCCGCGACGCCGATGTTCCCGACTTCGCGACTCTTGACGCCCACCTGGCCGACACACAGGAGCGCGTACGCCGGTGTTTCGTGCGGATATTGGGGCGTGAGCGTTAGCCGCAACCCGGATGAAGCGAGGCGCAACCCGGGACCAATTCACCGGTTGGCATCGGGCTGAGGCCTGGCCAGTTCCGGATTACGCGACCGCGAAGAGCGGCCGCTCCATCGAGGCTGCTGCAAATTCACCCCTCGCCCAACGTACGCGTCACGATGTCGTGCAGGTCGCGTGACAGGGACGGGCCGGCGGCGACGCGCTTGAGTGCGGTCTCGGCCTTGGCGCGGCGCTCCGGCTCGAGGGCGCGCCAGGAGCGGAACGCCGTCATCAGCCGCGCTGCGACCTGCGGGTTCATGGCGTCGAGGGCGAGCATCGTGTCGGCGTGGAAAGCGTAGCCCTCGCCGTCGCGGCGATTGAACTGGGTCTGGTTGGCCTGGGCGAAATTGCCGATCAGGGCGCGCACCCGATTGGGATTGGACATGGAAAAGGCCGGGTGGGCGGTGAGGCTCTTGACCCGTGCGAGCGTATCCGCCTCGGGAATCGCGGCCTGCAGGGCGAACCATTTGTCGATGATGAGCGCGTCGCCTTCATGGCGGCGGTAGAAGTCGTCGAAGGCCGCCTGGCGCTCCGGCACCCGATGGTGTGATAGCGTGGCGAGCGCCGCTATGCGGTCGGTCATGTTGTCGGCGTCGCGGTATTGAGCAGCAGCCCGGGCAATGCCGGTGGTATGCTCCGCCGTCGCCAGCAGATCGAGGCAGACATTCTTCACGGCGCGGCGGCCGGCGCTGGCGGCGTCTGGGCTGAACGGACCGTGGTCGACCATGCGATGATAGGTGTCGCTTAGGGCCGCCCCGAGCTTGCGTCCGACCTCGGCCCGCAGCTCGCGCCGCGCAGCGAATATCGCGTCGGGGTCAACATCGCGGCCGATCTCGCGGGCGATGTCGCCCTCCGACGGCAATGTCATGGCCTGGGCCACGAAGGCGGGCTCGAGGCCGTGATCTCCCAGCACGGCGCCGAGGGCGTGCACGAGCGCGTCGGCGGCACGCTTCGGCGTATTGGCGCGATGCGCCGCCACATTATCGATCAGAAGCGCGGTCGCAAGCGACTGCATTGCCTCCCAACGATTGAACGGATCGGTATCATGGGCGGCCAGAAACGCAAGGTCACCGTCGCGCCGATTGGCGGTGACCTTGACCGGCGCCGAGAATCCACGGTTGAGCGAAACCACGGGGCGCTCATCGAGGCCGCCGAACACGAAGCGCTCCTTTGCCATACTGAGCGTAATGAGGCCATTCGCGAGCACGCTTCCGTCGGTGCGCGTAACCGGGCGCTCTTTTCCGTCGGGACCGAGGAAGCCGATCGCGATCGGGATCGTCATTGGCTCCTTGACGGGCTGTCCGGGCGTCGGCGGAACAGTCTGGTTGATTTCGAGCGTGCAGGTCTTGGCGCCGGCGTCGTGAGTGCCCTGCACCACAACTTCGGGGGTGCCGGCCTGACGGTACCACAGCATGAATTGGGTAAGATCGTAGCTCGCGGCATCGGCAAAGCACGAGACGAACTCGTCCACGGTGGCGGCGCGGCCATCATGGCGCGTGAAGTAGAGGTCCATGCCAGCGCGGAAACGCTCCGACCCCAGCAGGGTTTTGAGCATGCGCACTACCTCGGCGCCCTTCTCGTAGACGGTCGAGGTGTAGAAATTGCTGATTTCCCGGTACACTTCGGGCCGCACCGCATGGGCCAGTGGCCCCGCGTCCTCCACGAACTGGTGACCGCGGAGCGCCCGCACATCGGCGATCCGCTTCACCGGCCGCGAGCGGACGTCGGAGGTGAATTCCTGGTCGCGAAAAACCGTCAGGCCCTCCTTGAGGCAGAGCTGGAACCAGTCGCGGCAGGTGATGCGGTTGCCGGTCCAGTTGTGGAAATATTCGTGGGCTATGACGGTCTCAACGCTGCTGAAGTCCTGGTCGGTCGCGGTGTCGGGTGATGCCAGCACGGCCTTGTCGTTGAAGATGTTGAGGCCCTTGTTCTCCATGGCGCCCATGTTGAAGTGGGAGACGGCGACGATCATGAAAATATCGAGATCGTACTCGCGGCCGAATGCCTCCTCGTCCCAACGCATGGCGCGCTTGAGCGCCTCCATGGCGTATTCGGCGCGTGCTTCCTTGCCGGGCTCAACGAATATCTTCAGCGCCACCTTGCGGCCCGACATGGTGATGAACGAGTCCTCGACGACGCCCAGCACGCCGCCGACGAGCGCGAACAGATAGCAGGGCTTGGGAAACGGATCGTGCCACGTCGCGAAATGACGCGCGGAGCCCGGGATATCGCCGGCATCGGTCAGGTTCCCGTTGGCGAGCAGCACCGGCGCTTCGGCCTTATCGGCCTCGATGCGCGTCGTAAACACCGACATCACGTCGGGGCGGTCGGGAAAATACGTGATGCGGCGGAACCCTTCCGCCTCGCACTGAGTCGTGTAGGTTTTGCTGGCAAGATAGAGGCCCATCAGCTTGGTGTTGGCCGAGGGGTCGAGGGCCGTCTCGGTCTCCAGTACGAACGCGCGGTTCGGCGGCTGCGCGATGGTCAGCCGGTCGGGCGTCGCCACGTAGGCATCGGCCGCAAGGGTCTCGCCGTCGAGCCTGATCGCGCGCAGCCGTAGTTCGTCACCCTCGAGTACGACTGGCGCCGGCGCCGGCGCCAGTGGATTCGGCTTGAGCCGAAGCCGCGCCCGGACGACGGTGTTGGTCGGATCGAGCGAGACATCGAGGTCGACAGTCTCCACCAGCCAGTCCGGCGGGCGATAATCGGCGAGACGGACGGGAACGGCTTGTTCAGTGCGCATGTGGTGTACCGGGGGTTAGGGAGGTCCGGGCGAAGGATCTAAACTGTCCGCGAGCTGATGCATAGATCCCACCAGAAGAGGGGTCATCAGTGCCGCAGGGGCCGCTCTTGCGGCCGCCCAGCTCGAGCGGCCGCCTGCCTCTCACAGAATTGCCAGCAACGCGCAATGCGCGACTTTGTCCGGGTCCGCAGCATCCGCTGGGCAAGGGACGACCACGCGTGTCGTCCATGCGAGCAACTCCCGTGCACGCCTACCTGCACAAAAGTGGACTCGATCAATCCTTGCGAGAATTCCTCATTTGGATGAGACTTTAGGTCCAGCGAAGAAACGCTCCCAGGGAGGAAATCGTCAGGGCTTCTCGTCGGCAAGACTGCCGGCAATGGATGACCGACATCACAGAATGGTCGACAGAAATAGGCCGATAATACCGGCCCGCGAAAGGGGGATGCCTATGAGAGAGCAGTTGCGAGACTTCCGGCTTGGCGTAATCGGTGCGATGAGCGTCGCTTGCGTCCTCGCTACCGCGCCAGTGTCGAATGCGGTCGAGCTTACGGCCCCTGTCGTCACGACGACCGGCACCTATCAGGGCCTCATGAATTTCCAGGAACTGCCGGGAGATCCGACGAGCGGAGTCAACGTCTTCTTGGGCATCCGCTACGGCCAGGCGCCGGTCGGCACATTGCGCTGGAAACCGCCCCAGACGCCCAATCCTGGCCAGGGATCGATCGTCGCGGGAACCCCCGGCCACACCTGCCCGCAGGGACGGGCAACCGATTCCGAGGATTGCTTGTTCCTCAACGTCTATACCCCGTCCACCGCCACCGCGCGGTCCAAGCTCCCGGTTTTCATCTGGATTCACGGGGGCGCGCTCGTCAGCGGAGCCGGGTCTGACTACGACCCATCGGTGATGGTGGCCGAGAACAACATCATCGTCGTCACGATCAACTACCGCCTCGGCAGCCTCGGCTTCCTCGCGGCCAGCGTGCTGGCGGCGACCGAGGCCAACGCCTTCCAGAACGTCGGCGACGCCGGCAACTACGGTCTCATGGACCAGCAATTCGCGATGGCCTGGGTCCAGAACAACATTGCCGCTTTCGGCGGCAACCGGGAGGCGGTGACGATCGGCGGCGAGTCAGCGGGCGGTCTCAGCGTCTCGACGCATCTCGCCTCCACGAACACCTTCAGGCACCTCACCGGCGAGGAGCTGTTCCGCGGCGCGATCATCGAGAGCGGCGCGTACATGTATCATGACGTGCCATCGCTCGCCACCTACCAGACCCTTAGCAACACGTTCGCCCAGAAAGACGCCAACGCATTCTGCGGCGGCACCTTGAGCCTGGCCTGCCTCCAGGGGCTGACCGTAGCGCAACTCTTCGCGAATGAAGGGGTCTTCGGCGCCTTCGGCATCGCGCCCGATTTCGACACGAAAATCCTGCCGCTTGACCTCCATACGGCCTTCTCGACCCGCCAATTCAACCATGTCCCGGTGCTCCAGGGCACCAACGCCAATGAGGGCCGGCTCTTCGAGCCGGGCTTCTTCCCCAGTGCGGTCACCGC
>Ga0126384_10002500_pt1 | contig 11151 bp, 8 predicted proteins | sample PanSoiMetPlot_36_FD_92543 | JGI IMG/M metagenome (GOLD analysis project Ga0126384, IMG submission 92543) | Tropical forest soil microbial communities from Panama - MetaG Plot_36 | ecosystem: Environmental > Terrestrial > Soil > Tropical forest > Bulk soil | place: Panama | collected 2016-02-17 | reverse complement strand
TTGAACCATTATCTCTTTTATAGCATTCGCAACAGCTTCCCATATCCGTTGATCTTCTCTCGCATGCCGATCGCTTTGAAAGCCACGTACAACTGCGAAGTAATGTTAGAGATCACCGGCAGGCCAAGATCGGTTTCGATATCCTCGATGACGTCGACGACCGGAAAGTTCGCGCACGGAATAAAGACCGCCGTGGCATTTTTCGCTTCCTTCACTGCTTTCTTGGCCGCCCGGTAAATATCCGCAATCGAGGCTACGCTCGATTCAGTAAAGGTCGTCCCGAGGCTAACTAGGGAAGCGACTTCAAAGCCCCAGTCTTTTAGGTAGCTCACCATCTTGTCGTTGAGGTCCTGAGGATATGGATCCACAACGGCCAGGCGTGACGCGGAAAGATCCTTGAAAGCGTCCATGGCCGCCACAATGCTGGTCGTACAGGGCACACCGGTGATGGTTTGGAGTTTCTCCAGCAGGTTGGCTTCAAAACCTTTTCCCTGAGCCAATACCAGCGGCGCGCCGCCATGGATAATGAAATCACAAAAGCGTCTGCTCAGTTCCTTGGCGCATGCTTCAACCTGTGCCAGCGCTTGTTTGTATGCATCTTCCTTCCAGCCTCCCACCATGCATGCCACCGCGATGAGCCCGACTCCTTTGGGGACGATGCGGTAAAAATCATAGGCGTTGAGCTCGATCACTGATGGAGAGATGTAGCCTATTCTCGCTCGATAACCGAACATAAAATTTTCCTTTCTTTATGCCGCCGCTTGTTCAAAACAAATCACCTGGCCTCCTCGGTCAGGGAAAAATCAAAAATCTGGTTCGCTGAAGGAGAGCTTTTCACCCGCATGATCTCTTTTGCCGTTTCGAGAACTTCCGACTTGGCTGCATTATCCAAACCACCGTTTTCTGTCCGCGTCTGTGCATCCTCCTCATACAACAACCGTGCGAGGCGGGCATCCTTTATGGCGAATTTTTTCTGCACGTACGGAATCATGATATTCGGGTTGTCTTTATAAAACTTGGCGCCCCGGTTCCATGCTCTCACGAAACGAACCAAAACACCGCGCCTTTGCTTGATCCGAGTATCGGAGCTCACTATGCCTTCTGTAAGATAACGCACATAATCGCGCCCGCGACCGAATACCTGATATCCCAGATCCAGTGCCATAAAAGTATAAGGAGGGCTCAGCATCACTCCCGCAACCGCTCCGCTCATCATCGATTGCAAGCGCACTTCGCCTCCCATGCTAATGAGATTCACGTCCCGGTCGGGGTTTAGTCCCTTTGCCTGAAGGATGCGCCGCATGACGATGCCTCCGGTTCCTTCATTAGAACCAAGCCCGATGGACTTTCCCTTGAGGTCAGCAGGAGTTTTGATCGTCGGGAGAACGAGCAACTCGTGGGTGGGTCGGTCGCTATCCACTGAAATGATCTTCAGCGGTATCCCGCGAATAGCCGCCGCCAATGCAGTTCCCGCGTGGGTGATCGCATCGACCTCCCCGGACATGAGGCTTGCTACTCCCACCTGCCCTGCCCGGATCACTAACATTTGCAACTCAAGCCCTTCGTCTTTGAAAAAACCATTTTCCTGCCCGTAATAAAGCGGCGTGTGGCGAATCGAAAGCGCCGCCGTCATGATAACAAGCTTATCGGCCGCCATCCCGCCGTCGGCTGGAATGATGAAGATCCAAGCCAAAATGGCCGCCAGGAATATCTTTCCAACTTTCATCACGCCTCCTACGAATCGCGACCAGTAATTCAGGCGCGCGACCAGCCGGCCGCCCCTACATCATGCGCCATCCGATATGCGCCATCTGCTCTCCGCCCAGATGCTATTACACCGGGAGCGATACTTCCCCAGTTCATCGCCCCTGCGCCGCCGCTCCCTCTTGGACTCTCCTTAATAGACTCATATCTTCCAGATCGTCGGGCGTGAAGCTCTTGGCTATCTTGAAAGTCTCACGGTAGATCTCAATTTCTCTTTCCACAGATTTTCGCGGTTTCGTCCCATCTTTACTGTAAGACGCTATCTGAGTGGCAAAGGCTTTCTCCGCCAGAGGCGGATCGATTTTATGAAAGCTGGCGATATATTGTATGACCTCAGTGCGATTGGCGGGATTGTGCAGGTAAGTCATCGTTCGGTACAGACCGGCAAGGAGGGCATAAGCTTTCTGAGGGTTTTTTTTGACTGCGTCGGTAGATGCCACTAGGCCGATAAAGCTAAGGGGAGCATAAGTTCGGGCCTCCGCCAACCGGCGGTAGCCTTTGGCCTCAAGTTCTTCCGCGTAAGGCGGCGCCAACAATGTCGCCGCAACTTTTCCGGTGGTGAGTGCTTTGTAAGCGTTGTCGGAAACCTGGGTCGCCAAAAGCGTGACCCGAGATGTATCCAATCCATGCGCCTTTAGAATAACCACCGCCGACATGCCTACAGCATCGGTAAGCGCCGTGACAGCGATGACTTTTCCAACCAAGTCCTGAATGGTCTTAACCTCGGGCTGTACCAAGAGAGCGTGTGCGGGCTCCTGTTGGACATAAAAGAGTCTCCTCAGCGGGAGCCCGCGCATGATCGCAGTAGTGGCAGCCCCCAAGGTTGTGGCGAAATCCAGCTCCCCGGCGACCAGCGCAGCGATGGCGGTGGGCGGCGACATAACGACCAGCTGCGGCTCAATCGTTTCTGAGAAAAAACCTTTGTCTTTGCCAAAGTAGTAAGGCATGATCGCCAGGCTTTTCGAAGGAACATGAATAGTTACTTTGGTCGTTTGAGATGCGGCTACGGCGGGCAGACTGCTGGAGATGAAATTCACGACTAAAATCGCAACCGCGAGCCATGAAACCAAGAAGTTTTGCATTGACCCTCCAGCGGCATCTTCTAAATCGCAGTGAATTCGCGCGCAGCGATTCATCCGTAACCGCCTGCACCGGGAAGCTACCCAGGGTTTCAGACGCTGTCAAGGCGTGCAAATCGTGCGTTGAGAAGTGCAAATCTCTCGGTTACACTCAATCATCACCATGCTGGCTAAACGCATTATTCCATGCCTCGACGTGAAAGCCGGACGCGTCGTCAAAGGAGTTAAATTTTTAGAGCTCCGCGATGCCGGGGACCCAGTGGAAATCGCGCAGGTGTACGATCGCCAGGGCGCCGACGAGCTTTGTTTTCTCGACATCACCGCGTCGCACGAAAATCGCGAGATTATCCTGGAGGTCGTGGCGCGAACCGCCGATCAAGTCTTCATGCCCCTTACCGTCGGCGGCGGCACCAACAAACTCGACGACATTCGTAAGCTCCTAAACGCTGGCGCCGATAAAGTTTCCATCAATACGGGCGCCGTCAATCGGCCGGAGTTCGTGCGCGAGGCGGCGGAAAGGTTTGGCAGTCAATGCATTGTGGTCGCCATCGATGCCAAGCACGTAGATAGCCATTGGGAGGTCTTTACCCACGGGGGTAGGAACCCTACGGGACTCGATGCTTCTGACTGGGCGGCAAGAATGGAGCAGTCGGGGGCAGGCGAGATCCTGCTCACGAGCATGGATCGGGACGGCACCAAGGCTGGCTACGACTTGGAGTTAACACGGGCGATCTCGGATCGCGTAGGGATCCCGGTTATCGCCTCGGGCGGGGTTGGAAATCTCGAACACATCTACGACGGCCTCACCCGAGGGAACGCCAGTGCCGCTCTCGCGGCGTCTATCTTTCACTATCAGGAATACTCCATCGCCGAGTGCAAGACCTATTTGCACAGTCGCGGCATACCAGTGCGCCTGCCGCCATCGCATAATGCATCGCACATCTAAGAGAACTTGACCACAGAGAACCCATGGTTGGCAAATATTCCCCCCTCCTTCTCCCCCGCGGCGCAGGGAGAAAAGAGGTCGTCCGAATTTGCGTTCTCTGCGGTTGATTGTCTTCGAAGTTAATCAACTTGCCAACACCGCCCGCTTCCGCGGCGGATCGAAGAACGGCAACTTTACGACCAGCACGCTGGAGGTTTTGCGTTCGTGTTCCACAGTCACCTCCATTTGAAGTTGGTTACCAGCCTTGGCGTAATCCGTCAGAACAGTCGCAAGCGCGATGTACTTCTTGAGGGTCGGCGACCAACCGCCGGTGGTCGCGTGTCCCACCTGCTTATCCTCGCAATAGACAGGCGCGGTTCCGCGCCACGCCGTCAAAGGAATTTGCGGTGGCAAGCCGGCTTGTTGGAAAAGACGCTCATAAGCCGGCAGGTTTACTTCCAGGCCTACGATTTGGCGCCATGGGCCTCGCTCACTTTCTTCGCGCAACGCTTTGCCGCCGATGAAATGTTCTTTCTTCAAATCGACTGTCCAGCCGAGGCTGATTTCAAACGGCGAATATTTCTGCCATGGAGTCAGCGCCTTTTCGACGCTGACATAATCGACCTCCAGCAAGATAAATCCCGCCTCGAGACGCGCAACGTCAAGGGCAAGCATACCCGCGGGCTTGATGCCGAAGTTCTTGCCGTGCTCCATGAGAATATCCCAAACCTTCTCGGCGTGTTCCGCGCCCGACCAAATCTCGTAGCCGAGATCACCGGTGTACCCCGTACGTGAAATAATCGCCGGGATTTGACCGATCCTCCCCCGGGTCAGGCGAAAAAATCTGAGTTGCTCAAGTTTGACGTCTACTACTTTCTGAAGAATTCGCAGCGCATTGGGACCCTGAAGGGCCACAGCGGCAATTTGCTCCGAAACTTCGCGAATCTCGACGTCCATACCTAAGGCATTGAGCTTGAGCCAGCGGAGGCTCGGCTCCGCCAGGTGAAAGCGAAAATGAGTTTCGGCGAGCCTGAAGACGGTTCCATCCTGAATTACTTTTCCTTCGTCGTCGCAGATGCAAGCGTAAAGCGCCTGCCCGACGGCGCATTTAGAAACGTCCCGCGTTATCATGCGGTTGACCAACCTCAATGCGTCTTTACCGCGCACCTCATACTTGAACAGCGGGGACACATCGATCAGCGCGGCTGAATTCCTGATCGCGTGGTATTCATAGTCATGCACGACCTCATAGGAACTAGCGGCGAAATATCCTGACCAGGTGCGCCAGTTCTGACTCACACACAACGCTGACGTTCTTGAATGAAAGGGTGTTCCTATAGGCATATTTTGATTTTTGATTTCAGATTTTGGATTTTCGATTTCGGATCGAACCCGAAATTTCACTCACCGCGTTGACTTAACGGCGAAAATTACAAAAAATGCCCCGGTAAGCAAGGATGACCGATGAACAACAAGTATGACGCCATCGTGATCGGCGGCGGCCACAACGGTCTCACCACCGCCGCCTATCTGGCCAAAGCCGGCAAGCAGGTGCTTGTTCTCGAACGCCGGCACGTCATCGGTGGCGCGGCAGTCACCGAAGAGATTTATCCCGGCTTCAAATACTCCGTTTGCTCTTATGTCGTGAGCTTGCTGCGGCCGGAGGTGATCCGCGACCTGGAACTGCCGAAATACGACCTTGAGATCATTCCGTTGGACAGCACTTTCACGCCGATGCCCGACGGCAATCATCTCTTTCGATGCGGCGACCACGACAGAACCCGCCGCGAGATTGCGCGCCATTCGATTACGGATGCCGAAGCCTACGACCAGTACGGCCAACTGATGGTCCAGATGGCGATGGCTGTGAAGCCGATGCTCGGCATGGTTCCTCCAGAACCAACCTCGTTGAATCCGTGGGACCTTCTAAGCCTCGCTTCCGTGGGTGGTCACTTTCGCCAACTTGGCGAAAAACTCCTCTACGATCTCACCAAACTGATGACCATGAGCTCGGCGGACTTTCTCGATGAATGGTTCGAAACGGAGGTGCTCAAGGCAACCATGTCGGCGAGCGGCATTATTGGAACTTTCATGGGGCCGCGATCACCCGGAACTGCTTATGTGCTGCTCCATCATTACATGGGCGAGCTCGATGGAGCATTTCGTTCCTGGGGTTTTGCCCGCGGCGGCATGGGAACCATCAGCCGCGTCATCGCCGATGCGGCGCGTCACTTCGGCGCGGACATCCGAACGGAGGCGGCTGTCGATCACGTGCTGATCAAAAATAAGCGCGCCCGCGGCGTTGTCCTCAACTCGGGAGAGGAGATTCATGCCGACGTCATTGTTTCCGGCGTCGATCCCAAACGAACCTTTCTCAAGATGGTCGATGCCCAGCACCTCGATCCTGAGTTCGTCAAACAGGTAGACGATTTCAAAATTCGCGGGTCATCGGCCAAGGTCAATCTTGCTTTAGACGCCTTACCAAACTTTACTTCCATGCCCGGCCAAGGTCCCCATCTTTCGGGGGCGATCTCCATTAGTCCCACTATCGATTATATCGAGCGCGCCTACGACGACGCCAAGTACGGCGACTACTCCCACCGGCCTTATCTTGATATCATCATTCCATCGATGCTTGATCCCTCCATGGCTCCTTCGGGAAAACACGTGATGTCGATTTTCGTTCAGTACGCGCCGTATCATCTAGTGACCGGAACCTGGCCGGAACGTCGCGAAGCATTCGGCGATAACGTCATCGAAACGCTGAGCGAATACGCGCCTAATATGAAAGACATCATTTTGCATCGACAAGTAATCACCCCTTGGGATTTGGAACAGGAGTTCGGTCTCACCGAAGGCAATATTTTCCAGGGTGAGCTAACGCTCGACCAGCTTTTTTTTCTGCGCCCCGTTCCGGGATGGGCAAAGTATCGTACCCCGATCAGGAACTTATATATGTGCGGCGCCTGCACCCATCCTGGCGGCGGGGTTATGGCCGCCTCCGGAAGATTGAGCGCACTGGAAATATTGAAAGACTGGCAAAAGCGGGTTATTTGAAAACTTTAGCCGACGGGATGAACCCCTCTCACAGCAGCGGTCGTCGTAATCGTTGGTAACGAAACCTTGGGATCGAGTCTTATAAACGAATCCGATTCGGAGAGGAAAGCTGAGTGCGTTCGTTGGTAGGTTCCTGCTGCGCCACACCGAGTCGCTTCGTCGCTGCCGTTAGACTTGCTCGTATGCGCTCAATGGCGATGGCGAGTGCGCCGATCTCATCGCGCACCTTCACACGGGCGGAACAATCCAGCTCTCCTTCGCTAATTCGATTTGCGCTTTGGGCGAGTTGCAGCAGCGGCTGATTGATTCGACTTACGGTAGCACTGAACGTCATGATGGCGATGATCACCACTACCAGGATGAGCATGGCAATGGGCCAGAGTGTGTTGAGAATTTCCTTCTGGACCGCGTCTTTCCAAATTCCCAAATGGAGAATCCCGAGCTTGCCATCAGCTATCCCCGCACGGGTTTCATAGACCGGGTAGCCTTTGTAAAGAATCGTCGTCCAGTGCGTAAATTTGGATGACGGCTGTAAAATTAAACCAGCCTCCCGCGCTGGAAAGTCCTCGACGCTCCGCGACAAAACATTACCTTGCTCATCTTCTACGTAGATATAGGCGACATCTCCCTGCACTGCTTGCTTCAGGAGTTCCACACGAAGGGTAGGAAGATCTCTTTGCGCCACTTGCTGCGCTACGGCAGTGGTTATGTTCATCGCGATGACATCCGCACGTTTGTTGATCTGCGTTTCAAATACACCAAAGGAAAAATAATAAACGATCACAGCCGCTCCGAGGCCGAAGAGAGCTGCGATGGCCGCGAAAGACACAACCATTTTCCCGGTCACTCCCAAATCGGGAAGTTGCCATGGCCACAACGACCGTAGCGAAAAGGATTCGGCACTCTCACCCGCCGATAATTCTGACGGATGAATTTCGGCGCTTAGCCTTCGATCCCCCTCACCGCCCCGAGTACCGGGTTGTACGGCCGAGGGATAAACATCCAGAGGCCTCTCCGTCGTAACCTTCTGACTGACCGCTTCCATGGCCTTCATGGCGCTGCCCTTGGATATCATCACCAAAACAATGCCAATAAATGCTATCGATCCCAACAGGAAAAGCGTCGTAACCGAAACGTAGGAAGAAAGAGGAAAGGTAGTGACGATATAGGCAACCACCGCCAGGAACTTCCAAACCCAGCTAAGCGGGCTGCTCCCAGTCCCCAAGTAGATGGTATAGTCGATGAGCGCGAAGCAAAGCAAAAAAGATAACATGAAAGGACCGGGCAACTGAGATTTCCAAAACCGCAATTTCATGACTGTTCTGTCTACCCTGCCCCCGGGCGCCCGTCCTTTTCAGCAAATTCCTTTCTACTGCCTCAACCGGCGAGTTCGGCAAAACTACAAAACCGGCCGGAATGTCCGCCGCAACCGGCTTTGATTTTTTATCAAAATTCGTGACGCGTCAATACCACCCCGCCAAGGTTAGATAATGGATCACGGGGCTCGAACGGGCTCGCCCAACTGCATTTTCACCTCGCAGTCTGTTTTTTAATCTTGAGCCTCATTGGCTCGCAATGTTTTCAATGCCTTCTCCAGCAATTTCCGCCGCAGTTCCTTTTCTTGTTCTGGAGAAATATTCGCATCACCGACGACGTGAACGATACCATTGCCAAGAACCGTGCGGTTGGAGCCCACCATCTTGGCCACCGGCAATGCTGAGGTAATTTGCACCGTCGGGATGCCGGCTTTCTCAAGCTCCGTAGTGATCGCAGCTCCGCTGCGAGTGCTCGTCCCTCACGTTGAAGTCAGTATAACGGCATCCACCCCGAGCTGCTTTACGCGCTCAGCCATCTCCCGGCCCATGCGACGCGTGTTCGAAAGTGGATTCGCCAGTCCCGAGGTGGAGATGAATGAGTCGTAAAGCTTGCCGATCACACCTTCTTTTTCGAGTTGGCGCATGGCATCGAGTGGCACTAGGCGATCCGGATCCTGTCGGACGAACTGCGGATCATAGCCGCCGTGGGAAATTTCATAGTCTTCTCCTTTTAAATCATTACACCCTTCAATGCTGTAGGTTCCCCAACGTGTGGCGGCGGATCTCTGAATCTTGTCGGGATTGCCCTTGGGCACAAGCCCGCCGTCAGTGATTAACATGACCTTGGCTTTGGAAAGGTCAGTAATTGCGGCCGGCATCGCCACTGACGCAAATGTCGTCGCAATCATTTCCGACTCAAACGGCTCGCCTCTAACTTTCGCCAAAACCATGTCCACGAGCCGTTCTCCGCCCGTTTGCGTAACGAACTTGTCGCGAATAAGTCCGCGGGGTAAATAGCCCTCCTCCCTAGGAAAACCGATTTCCGCTTTGCTTAACAATTTTCTTGCCAAGGCTGTCATCGTGCATAGCACGTCGCGCACCTTTGCCGCGTTAGCGCCGGAGTCGACGATGCAGAGCGCTTCGCGGTAGAGATCGGCCCCGGGATTTTCTTCGCTCATCCCGGTGATAACGGCAATGCCAAGCTTTGATTGCACTTCGGCGCACAGTGCGCCTGCTGCTATACCGTAACGACCGGCCTGAAAACATGGACCGGCAACGAAAAGATCCGGATTGGCTGCGCCGATTTTTTCGACGGCAACGGCGATCATCTCCTTCTGGTTTTCCACGGCGTAGTTATCGCCGCAAACCAGAGTCATTACGACCTTCGCATCCGCGCCCAGGAGTTCTTCCAATAGCTTAGCCGGTCCAACGGCGCCCTCGCGAACTTCCAGACCCGCTCCGGCTCGCTCTTCTCCTCCAAGCCCGCCGAAAAATTGATTCAAATAATGGACGACGCGCATGTCAAACTCCCTAGGCAATAGGCATTAGCCATTAGGGAATAGTAAAAAATCTCGCGCTGCATGGCGTGTCGTTCTATTGCCTACTGCCTGTTGCCTACTGCCTTCTTCAATAAATCATTGTCCTGAGTCTTGACGCCCCCTGCTGGTTTGCCACGCCGACTACGTTTAGCGATTGAATTTCTAAGGGTCCCGCTAGCCGTTCGGCCATTTCTGGATTGGCAGCGATAGAGCGCTCAACCCGAGGCGCCTGCCACGCCGTGCCATTGCCTCCGATACAGACGATGGCGTCGACCTCCGGGAAATTAAACAGCAACGCCGACTCCACGCGCCGGTCTCGAGCCAGATCGGTGACCTGTACTGCAGTTCTAATTCCCATTCCCTCCAGCAGCCGCGCGGTTTCGGCCAAATCGCTATGGGGCACGCCTCCACCGAATTTGGTTAGCACCGCCGCATCCGCCCGCAACACCCATTTCACGAGGTGAGCAGCAAATGCGCAGCTGCGCTCGCGGTCGAAGTTGTCGGCCGCGGCCACCGTGGCGACGGTGCCGGCGAAATGCAACTCGCGCGCACCCTGACGCCGGTAAAGTTCACTGATCACTGGGTGATTTTGATAGAAATAAGTCTCCGCCCCACCTAGGGACACGTGGTACGAAGGCAGCACCGCGCCATCGAGCCACTCGTTCGGATGGAGAACCAAGGGCATCATGCCCTCGGTATCTGCGCCATAGAGGATCTGCTCGCCTTGTTCGGGCTTTCGCTGTCGCGAAAAGATCTGTCCCACGTAAGCGATGCGCGGAATTGCAGCGGGCTCTTCATCAGCAGTGTCGAAGGTTTGTGTCCATGCCGGGAAATCGTCCATCGCCGCGCGGCCTAGACGAACGGCGACTTTCAAACCCGCCAGGCGATAAGCCTTTTGTCGTGCATGACTGGGCAATCCGGGCTGAGCGTGGGGAATCACGATCAAATGGTGCAGCGATGAATACTTGCTTCCCTCCGCCGGCGCTCCGCTCATCTCCAAAATGTATCCCACCGCGCCCCGCGAGTCGCCGTCCGATGCTTCTCTAAGCACAGTGACAGCGGCGCCTTGAAGAACATGGGTCGTCCCCATCCCCGCAATTTGCGGAGGACCCAAAACTCCAGGAAAATCCGGACTCGACCCTGACGCCTTGGCCCTGGGTTCGATGATGTCAAAAACCGGCCCCGCTCGCGCGCTTTCCCCCGGCCGCACAATCTCAAAATCGACGCTGGCGAGGGAAGCATCTTCGAGCACCAACCGCCTTAACTCGTCGAGATTCAAGACCAGAGCTGTGCCCTCGAGTTGCGTTGCTGGTCCGTATCGGATTTCTCTTATAGGATGTACCGCAAGGGTCAACGGCATCTTCGTATAGCGTGACTCTAGTTCCGGATAGCCGGTATTGTCAATGCGATGGCCCGCAGCCTTTCTAAGTGCGCTTTCCGCGTCAAACAGATAAAGAGATGCGCGCGGTTTA
>Ga0126384_10002499_pt1 | contig 11153 bp, 11 predicted proteins | sample PanSoiMetPlot_36_FD_92543 | JGI IMG/M metagenome (GOLD analysis project Ga0126384, IMG submission 92543) | Tropical forest soil microbial communities from Panama - MetaG Plot_36 | ecosystem: Environmental > Terrestrial > Soil > Tropical forest > Bulk soil | place: Panama | collected 2016-02-17 | reverse complement strand
GAGAGTGCGGACCGTCTCGGTCGGGTGCTCGGGCGCCACAACATCGTCGCCGGCGCGGCGCGGATCAATGCCCAGATCGCCGCGCCGGGCGTCATCAGGCAGGGCGGCAGCTTCGCCGGGCTCGAGTTCGGCGAAGCCGACAATCGGCCCAGTCCACGCACCGAGGCCTTGCTCGCGGCCTGCATTGAGGCGGGGATTGCCGCCACCCGTTCGGCGAATATCTCGCGCAGCATCTGGCTGAAGTTCGCCATGCTGGCGCCACTGGCGGGCTTGACGGCGCTGACGCGCGGGCCGATCGGCCCGGTGCGGGCCAATCCCGACAGCCGGCAGCTGTTGGCGGCGGCGGTCGGCGAGACAATCGCGGTCGGCATGGCCGAGGACGCCGGTCTCATCGCCGGCGACGTCGCCGCCACCATGGCCGCGATCGATGCCTTGCCCGGCGGCGTGATGGCCTCGATGTGTCACGATCTTTTGGCCGGCAAGCCGCTCGAGCTCGCGGGGCTGTCGGGTGCCATCGTGCGGCTGGGGCAGCGCCGCAAGGTGCCGGTGCCAGCGCACACCTTCATTGCGCAGGCGTTGGCGCCGTTCGCCGAGGGCACGCAGGAGGTCGCACCGCCATGAGCCTGAGCCCTGAGGAAATTGAGCGCTACAAGCGGCACCTCGTCCTCTACGACGTCGGCGGCCAGGGCCAGCAGAAGCTCAAGGCGGCAAGCGTGCTCGTGGTCGGGGCCGGCGGCCTCGGCTCGCCGGCGCTCATGTATCTGGCGGCGGCCGGCGTCGGCCGGCTCGGCATCATCGATGATGATCGCGTTTCGCTCGACAATTTGCAGCGCCAGATCGTGCACGATAGCCTGACGATCGGCGCCGCGAAGGTGGCAAGCGCCAAGGCCACGATCGGTCGGCTCAATCCGCACGTTGTGGTCGAGGCCATGGCCGAGCGCCTCACCGCCGCCAATGCGCTCCCCATCATCTCGCGCTATGACCTGGTGCTCGACGGCTCCGACAACTTCGCCACCCGCTATCTTGTCAGCGACGCCTGCTATCTGGCGAAACGCACCTTGGTGTTTGCCGCGATCGGCCCGTTCGACGGCTATCTAACCACGCTCAAGCCGCACCAAGCGGCGCCGGATGGCAAGCCGTTCCCCAGCTATCGCTGCATCTTTCCATCGGCGCCGCCGCCGGGCCTGGTGGCCAATTGCGCCGAAGTCGGCGTGCTCGGGGCGGTCGCCGGCGTGATCGGCACGCTGGCGGCAACCGAGGCCCTGAAGGAAATCCTGCACATTGGCCAGACCCTGGCCGGGCGGCTCATCATCTACGATGCGCGGTCAACCCGCTTCAGCGAGGTCAAGGTGGCCTGGGACGAGGCCAACCCGCTCACCGGCAACACGCCGACCATCCGCGACCTCTCCGTGCACACGGCGACCGGCAGTGCTGCGGCCCCAGCCGCCTGATCGGCCGCAGGAGGCGATGGTGGCGGTAGCGGCGATTTTGTTCGACAAGGACGGCACCTTGCTCGACTACTGGCTGACCTGGCTGCCGATCAACCGCGAGGTCGCCCTGTTTGCCGCCGGTGGTGACGCCGAGCTGGCGCGGCGGCTGTTGCGCGCCGCTGGTCAGGACCCGCTGACCGACCGCGTCGCGGCCGGTTCCGCGCTCGCGGCCGGCAGCGCCGATGACATCGCCGCCGTGTTCGCCGCCGAGCTCGGCGGCGGGGCCGGCGACGGGCTGGCGCAGGGCATCGAGGCGATCTTTCGCCGCGGTGGCGCCCGCCACGGGCGGCTGGTGTCTGCGGCCAGGGCCACGCTCCTCGAGTTGCGGCGGCGCGGCTATCGGCTGGGGGTCGCAACCAATGATTCGCTTGGCGGCCTCGAGGCCTCGCTGGGGCCGCATGACATCCTCTCCCTGTTCGAATTCAAGGTCGGCGCCGATTGCGGTTTTGGCGCCAAGCCGGAGCCTGGCATGGTGTTGGCGTTTTGCGCCGCGCTTGCGGTTTCGGCGGATGCCGTGGCGGTGGTCGGCGATGCCGCACACGACCTCATGATGGGGCGTGCCGCCGGCGTCGGCCTCACGGTCGGCGTCCTCGGCGGCACCAGTGAGCGCCGGGATCTCGAGCCCTACGCCGATCGGATCATCGATGGCATCGGCGGCCTGTTGCAGCTAGCCGATTTCGCGGCGATCGCGTAGCCGGCCCGGTCGCGGTGGCGCAAACACAAGGGATCAGGCCTGCTAACCAACTTGAGTAAGTTCACTGGCGCGCGGATTGGCGCCTCAGGCGCGGCGCCGGATCCGCCACACGAAGGCGGCATCGCCCCAGTCGCGTCGGGCCAGCACCTCCAGCACCAAATGGCGGTCGTGGACCGCAAGGGCGCCTTCGAGGAGGCCATTCCAGGCTTCGAAGATCGCCGGCGACAGCGGCGCCAGGCCGCGCATCAGGCGCCAGTCGCCGCGCGTGACCACCACGGCGCCGTCCGGCTCCAGCGCCATCACCGCTCGATCGCCCTCGCCGGCGGCGAGCCGCAGCATAAAGCCAGCGAAGGCATCCGCGCCGCCGGGAGCAACCCTCAGCAGGGCCGCCGTCTCGCGGTAGTGCTGGGCGCCGATCAGCCGGCCGGTCACGCGCCCAAGGTGGGCGGCCTCGGCCGGGCCGAACAGTTCGGCGAGCCGCGGCAGACCCGAACGGACGTACTCCATGGCATAGTTGCGCTGCGCCTTGGCCAGCCGATCGGGTGGCCAGTCCCCCGCCGGCAGCCGCGGCGCTGCGGCGGCATCGAACGGCGGCGGCAGCTCGCCGGGCCGGAACAGCAGCCGCTGCTCGGGCGCCAGCGGCTGCTCGTGCTCGAGGAAGTAGCCGGCGAGACCGTGTTGGCCATCCGTCGTCTGCGCCGTGCACACGAAGCCCAGCCGGGGATTGCCGAGCGACACGCCGTTCTCGGCGTACCAGCCGCGCAAAAACGCGCGCGACACCTCGCTCGGCACGCCGCAGATGCTGGCGCCCGGATAGATCCAGCGCGGCGGCACGAAATTGACCCAGGCCTTGCGATCGCTCTCGCGCATGAATTCGACGCTGACACCGCCGATGCGATTGGAGAGATAGTGAAAGGCGGCGCAGGCGACGGCGTCGGGCATGCCCTTGAGCCCCAGCTTGTCGAAGCTGGCGAGGAATTTCTCATGGTGCTGGTGGCGGAACAGCCGAAACACCCATTCCGCCGCGTCGGCGGCGCTGCGGCGCGTCACCAAGGTCAGGATCAGGCCGGTAAAGTAGCTGTGGTAGAGCCCGCCGGCGGCGGTGAGGGCCGCGCCGTCGACCTCGCCCGGCGGCGGCGGCGCAGTCTCGGCCCGGCTCATGCCGATCGCCTGGGCATGGCAGCCCTCCTGTTGCATGGACGCCAAGCCGTCGAGCATCGCCGCCGTGGCGCCGCGCCCGGGGCCCGCCGCGGCGGCGCCAGCGCCACGGACTAGAACATCGCCGCGTGCACGCGGTCGGGCGGGTTGTGGCCGTCGAGAAAGGTCTTGATGTTGATCACCACCTTTTCACCCATGTCGATGCGGCCCTCGATGGTTGCCGAGCCCATGTGCGGCAGGGCGACCACGTTGTGGTTGGCGAGCAGCTTGGGATTGATGGCGGGCTCATTCTCGAACACGTCGAGGCCGGCGCCGGCGATGTGGCCGGCCTCGATCAGCCGCGCCAGCTCGTTCTCGTCGATGACCTCGCCGCGCGCGGTGTTGACGATGTAGGCGGTGGGCTTCAACAGCTTGAGGCGGCGCGCCGACAGCAAGTGATAGGTGGCCGGCGTGTGCGGGCAGTTGACGGACACGATGTCCATGCGGGCCAGCATCTGATCGAGACTGTCCCAGTAGGTGGCCTCGAGTTCCTGCTCGACGTCGTCGGCGACCCGCCGCCGGTTGTGGTAATGGATCTGCAGGCCGAAGGCCTTGGCCCGGCGCGCCACCGCCTGGCCGATGCGGCCCATGCCAATGATGCCGAGCCGCTTGCCCCAGATGCGATGGCCGAGCATCCAGGTCGGCGACCAGCCGACCCAGTGCTTGGCCGAGTCCTTGAGCAGCGCGGTGCCTTCGGCCAGCCGCCGCGGCACCGCCAGCATCAGCGCCATGGTCATGTCGGCGGTGTCCTCGGTCAGCACGCCCGGCGTGTTGGTGACGATAATGCCGCGGGCGCGCGCCGTATCGAGATCGACGTTGTCCACGCCAGTGCCGAAATTGGCGATCAGCTTCAGCTGCGGGCCGGCCTGGGAGATCAGCGACCGGTCGATGCGATCGGTGACGGTGGGAACCAGAACGTGCGCGGTCTTGACGGCATCGGTGAGCTCCGCCTGCGACATCGGCTTGTCGTCGAGATTGAGGCGGGCATCGAACAGTTCGCGCATCCGCGTCTCCACCACGTCGGGCAGTTTGCGGGTGACGATCACCAGCGGCTTTCTGATCGCTGTCGGCATGCGGTGCTCACGCGGCTTAAGGGTTGGGGCTCCGACCTCGCGGCAATCACGTCGCCCTGTACTAGCAGATACCGGGCTCGGGACAAGGTGGCGCGAGCCGAGGCCGGCGGCGGCGCTGGCCTAGACCTCGGAAGGGCTTGATCACGGGCATCAAATCGTGCTTTTGCGCTGGTTAAAGCAAGCCGCGTTGGGGGTTGGCGATGGATCGAGTGCTCGGCGCCGTGGTCTTGGTCTCAGCGGTACTGGGCGCCGCCTCGGGGCTTGCCGCGCAGCCGGCGGCCGAACCGCAGAGCCTCGGCGCCAGCGGCCTGGCGCTGCCGCGCTTTGCGAGCCTCAAGTCCGATCGCGTCAACCTGCGCCAGGGGCCCGGCACCGACTATCCGACGGCTTGGATCTTCCGGCGCGCCGGCCTGCCGGTGGAGATCGTCAAGGAATTCGACAGCTGGCGGCAGGTGCGCGACGCGGAGGGAACCACCGGCTGGGTGCTGGGCTCGATGCTAAGCGGCCGGCGCACCGCCGTGGTGCTCCCCTGGGAGCTGAAGGCGAGCCAGTCGGGGGGCGCCTCGCAACCGGTCTCCGCCGCGCTGCGCGATGATGACAGCGACACGGCGCGGCCGCTGGCCTATGTCGAGGCCGGCGTGCTTGCCAGCATCATCAGCTGCGATGGGCGCTGGTGCCGGATCTCGGTCAGCGGCTTTCGCGGCTATATCGAGCAGGTCAAGCTGTGGGGCGCCTACCAGGGCGAAGTGATCAGATAGCCACGGCCGCCGGTCCGGGCGGCAGACGGGCCGGGATTGTATGGTGCGTCATTGCCGGGCTTAGCGGCGCGGCACCAGCCGCACCACCACATCGATATGCGATATTTTCAGGTCGGCGGGCGGCTCCGGCAGGCCATCGACGCGGATGCTGTCGCCGGGGATGTCGACCAGCCGACCCTGTTCCTCGACAAAAAAGTGATTGTGATTCGACGTGTTGGTATCGAAGTAGGCGCGCTGCCCGCCGATCGCGATCTCGCGCAGCAGGCCTGCGCTCTTGAATTGATGCAAGGTGTTATAGACGGTTGCCAGCGACACCCGTTCGCCTGCGCGCACTGCCTCCTCGTGCAACAGCTCGGCCGTGACATGGCGATCGCCATTGGCGAACAGCAAGGTCGCGAGCGCGATCCGTTGCCGCGTCGGGCGCAGTCCGGCGCGCCGTAATAGCTGAGAAACTGAGTTGGCCATAGCACAGGCTCTGCCGGTGGGGACGTTCGCCAGGCCAGCGCCTGAACGACTGGCGTCCCCGCGTCTTTGAAATTGCCGTTCTTTGCAAGTATATGTCGCCCGTCCCGGCGGGGCAACGGCCCTCGTAGCCCGCGCCGCCGGCAGCGGCCAAGCAAGCAGCTTTTGACCGGTGGACGAGTATGATAGGACATCCCGGCCTGGGCCAGGACGACGCAAGCGCCGTACGCGCACCGAGATTTTCGTAGAGGGAGGGCGATGCCCGAGCGCGTTGCAACCTACGAATATGCAGATTTGCTCACCTGTGGCCGCGGCGAACTGTTTGGTCCGGGCAATGCCCAGTTGCCCCTGCCGCCGATGCTGATGTTCGACCGAATCGCGTGCATTTCCGAGCTGGGCGGCGCCCACGGCAAGGGCCAGGTGGTGGCCGAGCTCACGGTTTCGGGGAACCGGTCGCTCGACTGGTTCTTTGCCTGCCATTTCAAGGATGACCCGGTGATGCCGGGTTGCCTCGGGCTCGATGCCCTATGGCAACTGACCGGCTTTTTCCTGGGTTGGCTCGGCGCCCCCGGCAAGGGTCGGGCGCTGGGCGTGGGGGAGGTCAAGTTTACCGGGATGGTGATGCCGACGACCAAGACCGTCGAATACGTGGTCGACCTGAAGCGGGTGGTCCTGCGTCGATTGAAGCTCGCCATTGCCGACGGGGTGATGAAGGCCGATGGCCGCGTGATCTACGCGGCGACCGACCTTCGTGTCGGGCTGTTCGAGGCCGGCGAGCAGCCAGCGACCTAAGGGTGCATGATCCCTCAAGCGGGTTTGGCATGGTGAAGAGCGGCACGGCGATGCCAAGAAAGGTCTTGCAATGAGACGCGTGGTCGTCACGGGGATGGGTATCGTGTCCTCGATCGGCAACAACACCCAGGAGGTGCTGGCCTCTCTGCGCGAAGCCCGCTCCGGGATCGTGTTTGCGCCGAAGTACGCCGAGCTTGGCTTTCGCTGCCAGGTGCACGGGGCGCCGAGCCTGGAATGGGAGGCGATGGTGCCGCGCAAGGCCCGCCGCTTCATGGAGGCCGGGGTCGGCTGGTGCTTCGTGTCCATGGAGCAGGCGATCCGCGATGCCGGGCTTGAGGCCAATGACGTCGTCAACGAGCGCACCGGCATCATTATGGGCTCGGGCGGGCCGTCGACGCGCGCCATCGTTCGCGCCGCCGATGTGACGCGCGAAAAGGATCCCAAGAAGATCGGCCCGTTCGAGGTGCCCAAGGGCATGTGCTCGGGCCCGTCCGCCGCGCTGGCGACGGCGATGCAGATCAAGGGCATCAACTACTCGATCTCGTCGGCGTGCGCGACCTCGGCGCATTGCATCGGCAATGCCGCCGAGCTCATTCAGTGGGGCAAGCAGGACGTCATGTTCGCGGGCGGCTGCGAGGAACTCGACTGGACCTTGTCGTCGTTGTTCGACGCCATGGGGGCGATGTCGACCAAGTTTAACGCCACGCCGACCCGCGCGAGCCGGGCCTACGACAAGGACCGCGACGGCTTCGTGATCGCCGGCGGCGCCGGCGTGATCGTGCTCGAGGAACTGGAGCGCGCCAAGGCGCGCGGCGCCAAGATCTATGCCGAGCTCATTGGCTATGGCGCCAATTCCGACGGTTTCGACATGGTGGCGCCCTCCGGCGAGGGCGCCGCGCGCTGCATGCGCATGGCAATGCAAGGCTTCGACGGCAAGGCCGTCGGCAAGATCGACTATATCAATCCGCACGGCACCGCCACGCCGGTCGGCGACGAACGGGAAATCGAGGCCATCCGCCAGGTGTTCGGCAGCAACCTGCCGCCGATCTCCTCCACCAAGTCGCTGACCGGCCACTCGCTCGGCGCCGCCGGCGTGCAGGAGGCGATCTATTCGCTGTTGATGCTCAACAATCGCTTCATCTGCGAAAGCGCCAACATCGAGCATCTTGACCCCGCCTTTGCGGACGTGCCGATCTCGCGCCAGCGGCAGGACGACGTCAATCTCAGCTGCGTCATGTCCAACAGTTTCGGGTTTGGTGGCACCAACGCAACGCTCATTCTCAAGCGTTACGATCCATGATCGGGAGTGCCGCCATTCACCGCAGTGCCGGCGTTTTCAGAGGGCAGGTCGGAGGCTTGTCATCGAGCGCAGGGCCCGCTGAGATCGCAAGAGGAACGACGTCATGACGCACAAGGATATGGCTCAGGCCGGGCCGCTGATGGCAGGCAAGCGTGGCCTCGTCATGGGCGTGGCCAACGACCGTTCGATCGCGTGGGGGATCGCCCGCATGCTGGCCGGCCACGGGGCCCAGCTGGCTTTCACCTATCAGGGCGATGCCTTCGGCCGGCGTGCGGTGCCGCTCGCCAAGTCGGTCGGCTCCGACATCATCGTCAGCTGTGATGTGCTCGATCTCAAGAGCGTCGACAACGTTTTTGCCGAGATCAAGCAAAAATGGGGCAGTCTCGACTTTGTGGTCCACGCGCTGGCCTTCTCCGATCGGCGCGAGTTGTCCGGGCGCTACGCCGATACCACGCGCGAGAACTTCACCAACACCATGGTGATCTCCTGCTTCAGTTTCACCGAGGTGGCCAAGCGCGCCGCCGCCCTGATGCCGGCCGGTGGCTCGCTGTTGACATTGACCTTCTCGGGGGCGACCCGCTGGGTGCCGTCCTACAACGTGATGGGGGTGGCCAAGGCGGCGCTCGAGGCCTCGGTTCGCTATTTGGCCGCCGACCTCGGCGCGCAGGCGATCCGCGTCAATGCGCTGTCAGCCGGGCCGATGCGCACCCTGGCCGGGGCCGGCGTTGCCGATGCGCGCGTGATCTTCAACTATCAACGCGATCACGCGCCGTTGCGACGCACGCCGACGCTCGATGAAGTTGGCGGCTCGGCGCTCTATCTGTTGTCCGACCTCGCCGGCGCCGTGACCGGCGAGGTGCATTTCGTCGACTGCGGCTACAACACGGTGGCGATGCCCAGCCTCGACTTTTTGAAGGCGCACGAGCAGGAGGCGGCACCGTCCGGTCGCTCTCCATCCGAGGCCGCGGAATAGCGCGGCGCCGCTTGATTGTTCGCGCGCCACCGCCGTGGCATCCTGGCGGCATGATCGGCGTCTTCGATTCCGGGCACGGCGGCCTCACCATCGTTCGCGAGCTGGTCGGGCGCTTCCCGCATCTTGCCTACGTCTATCTGGGCGATCACGCCAATGTGCCCTATGGGGAGCGTCCCTCCGAGGCGATCGTGGCATTGACGCGCCGAGGCGTCGATCACCTGTTCCGCACCGGCTGCCGGCTGGTTTTGCTCGGCTGCAATACCGCCACCGCGGTGGCGGCGCGCAGCCTGCAGCGCGGCTGGCTGCCGGCCAGCAGCTGGCGCGGCCACAATGTGCTGGGGATCGTGGCGCCGACGGTGGAGGCGGCCACCCAGACCCCCTGGGCGGTGGCAACGCCGCAATACCCGCAGAAGTACAACACCGACGTCATCGCCGTGTTCGCCACCGTCAGAACGGTGGCCTCCGAGGCCTACCCTGAGGAAATCCGCAAGCGCTGCCCCAAGGCGACGGTGGTGCAGCAGGCGTGCGCCGGTCTGGTCGATGCCATCGAGGCCGGGGCCAGCGATGGAGCCATGGAGGCGCTGGTGGCGGATCAGGTGCGTGCCCTGTTGGCCAAGACCGCGGGCGAGCCACCGCACCGGGCGATCCTCGGCTGCACGCACTACCCGCTGGTCGAGCACCTGTTCCGCCGTCAGCTGCCGCCGTTGACGCGCATCCTGTCGCAGCCGCGCGCCGTCGCCGATAGTCTCGAAGATTATCTTGTGCGCCATCCCGAGTACGCCGCGGCCGGGCGCGCAAAGCCACCGGTGCTGCTGACGACCGGCGATGCGGCGAACGTCAATCGCATGGCGCGGCTGTTCTGGGGCGAGGCCCCGGCCTTTCGGCAGGTGGCGCTCTAGGGCAGGCGCGCGCCTCCTCGGCGCGCGCCCAGCGACCGGCCGCTGGCCTCCGGCTATTTGGCGAGATAGCTCTTGTGCACCCATTTGCCGTCGACGCTGCGCGCCTCGGTGAACAGCGCCGCGCTGCCGTCGCGCGTTTCCTGGCGCATGCCGGCGGCGCTCGCCTGTTCGGAAGGCGCCCCCTTTTCGGCTTCGGCCAGGAACTGATCGGCGCTGGCGGCGGCCGGCGGCGGCGCCGCGGCGGCCCCGGTCCGTTCGCCGATCGCCTCGGTGATCACGGCCGCCAGCTGCTTGTCCCACATCTTGCGGAACATGGCGTTGGACGGATAAAGGTTGGCACCCGTCAGCTGGCCGTTGATGGCCACCACATAGCCCAGGATGTCGGCGTCGGCTTCGCCCGTGCCTTTGAGCGCTGCCAGGTACGCGGCGCGGGCGTCCTTGAGCTTCTCGTTCTCGAGGCTGAGCTGCAGGCTGGTTCCCGAGGCCGGCGAGGCGACCGGGCTGTTGAGGCCGTTCGCGAGTTTATGCTGCGTCGCCGCCACCGAATCCCAGACCCGTTTCTGCTTGACGGCGGTGTCGCCGCCGGCGGTGAGCTCGCCGGCCGGCGCATAGCCGGGGCTGGGCTTGGCCGGCGGTGCCGCCATCGCCAGCAAGGCGGCGCGGGACGGCATCGCCTCGCCGGCGCTTGAGAATTTCGCCGCGTCTTCCTTGCCGCGCTTGGTCCAGCGGCCTTGCTCGACGCAGAACGAGGCGATTGGCAGCCGGCCGGACTTGGCCGGCAACAGGAAGCTCACCGTCAACACGCGATCTTGCTTGCCGCCCTTGACGATGTCGCCGGCTTGCACGAACACCTGTTCGCTTCCCCGGTTCTCGATTTCGAGGTCATTGACGCGGCCGGTTTCGATCACCTCGACCACGCCCTTGGCGACGGCCTCGGCCAAGGTCAGCGGCACCGGGCCTGCTGCACTTGGGCCGTGTACAAAGTAGATTGCCAAATTGTCATGGGCGTGCGGCCCCGATAGCCGCACGCCTTGTTCGGCGAGCGCTGGACCACTTTGCACACCGAGCGCAGCGAAGGCTGCCGCTGCAACAGGAGCAACAGACCACAGGCGCATGTCTCAACCCTTTCTCGAGGACTAGACGGATGTGCGCTCTTTACGCGGTGTTTTTGGCTGCGCCGCGATGCTCCGTGGGCGAAAGGAGGGTGGCGGTGCGGCCGCATCGTGGTGAAACGCTCCGCACGAGGATTAACGCGCTGTAATCTACGTCGGTCGGCGCTGGGCCGGCCGCGGGCGCTTGCGAGGCGGGCGTGGCGCGGCGGCGTTGCTGCCGGCAACGCCGGTCGAGCCGAAGCCGCCAGCGCCGCGCCGCGTCGGCGACAGCTTGCCGATCAGCTTGAGGCTAACCCGCGCCACCGGCTGGAACACCAGTTGCGCGATGCGCTGGCCGCGGCAAATGGTGAACGGCTGATCGGAGAAGTTGGCGAGCAGCACCTTGACCTCGCCACGGTAGTCG
>Ga0126384_10002498_pt1 | contig 11155 bp, 6 predicted proteins | sample PanSoiMetPlot_36_FD_92543 | JGI IMG/M metagenome (GOLD analysis project Ga0126384, IMG submission 92543) | Tropical forest soil microbial communities from Panama - MetaG Plot_36 | ecosystem: Environmental > Terrestrial > Soil > Tropical forest > Bulk soil | place: Panama | collected 2016-02-17 | reverse complement strand
TACAACCCGGCCCAACTACTGTCGGCATACAAGCTGCCTTCGAGCGGCGCTGGTGCCGGCCAGACGGTTGCGATTGTGGACGCCTTCGACGATCCAGCGGCGGAGAGTGACCTCGGGGTTTACCGGTCCCAGTTCGGTCTGCCGGCCTGTACCACGGGCAACGGCTGCTTCAGGAAAGCGGCCCAGGACGGCAGCACGCACTTCCCACGAGCCAACGGGGGCTGGGCGCAGGAGATCTCGCTTGATCTGGATATGGTCTCCGCTATCTGCCCGAACTGCCGCATCATCCTGGTCGAGGCAAACAGCGCCAGCCTCAGCGACCTGCTGTCGGCCCTTGACGAAGCAGTCGCGCTGGGCGCAACCGTGATCAGCAACAGCTATGGCGCCAGCGAATTCACTGGTGAGACGAGCTTTGACGCCCACTTCAACCGTCCGGGCATCGCCATAACCGCGAGCTCAGGCGACGCGGGGTTTGGTGTGCAGTATCCGGCGGCTTCGCAGTACGTTACCGCGGCGGGCGGCACCAGCCTGACCCCGAGCACCAACGCCCGGGGATGGTCAGAGGCTGCCTGGAGCGGCGCTGGGAGCGGCTGCAGCGTGCTCGAGCCTGCCCCGAGCTGGCAAGCGAGCAACGCGAACGTCGCAGGCGTCTGCAGCAAGCGAGCTACTGCGGACGTCTCCGCAGTCGCGGATCCCAACACGGGCGTCTCCGTATACGACAGCTTCAGCTTCCACGGCAGCAGAGGGTGGCTGATCTTCGGAGGGACCAGTGTCTCCTCGCCGATCATCGCGTCGGTGTTCGCGCTCGCCAGCGGAGTGACCACCTATTCAGCTTCCTACCCGTACGCCCACAGCACGTCGCTGTTCAACATCACATCGGGTAGCAACGGCAACTGCGGCAGCATCCTGTGCAACGCGGCTCCCGGCTGGAATGGTCTGACCGGTCTGGGCACTCCGAACGGGACTGGTGGCTTCTAGGCCAGTCCCGATCTATAAAGGCCAGGACCGGTCCCAGGGAAACCGGCGCCTCATTACGTCGTGCGACGACCAGCGCCAAGGGAGAGCGGCAAAGGCTTGTCAAGCGCCGGGCAAGTGGTTTCCCCGGCCCCCGCGCTGTGCCAGATAGGCGGCGGCCTCCGCCCGCCTTGCCACCTCCAGCTTGGCCAGGATCGCCGAGACCCGCTTCTTCACCGTCGCGAGTGCCTGGCCCAGCAGTTGCGCGATCTCACGGTTCGTATGGCCCTGAGTCAGCAGCGCCAGCACCCGTTGCTCGTCGACGGACAACTTGGCCAGCTTGTCGTCGAACGCCTTTCGGCGGCTGCGCCGCACCTGTTCGATGACCGGGCCGGTTACTACAGGATCGATCAGGGTGTGGCCCGCTCCGACGGCGCGCACGGCACGTGCCAGGTCGCCGGAGGAGACTTCCGCAGGCAGGTAGCCCGCGGCCCCCGATTGGATGCTGGCGAACAATGCCTCATCGTCTCCAACCGGAATGAGCACGAGCACCTGGGTATCGGGGGACGTGGCCCGGATCTCCCTTATGGCCTGGGTCCCGATGCGGTGGCCCGGCAGCACTGCTATCACCGCCACGTCCGGACGAGTCCTGGCCGACAGCGCCGTCGCGGCGCTGGCGGTGTCGGCCTCCGCCACAACCTGGATGCCATTCTCTGCCTCCAGAATCGCGCGCAGCCCGGCTCGCACGAACGCATAGTCGTCGACGACCAGGACCCGCGTCTGGGTCCCGCCCGTGAAAGCTCGCCGGCTGTCTTGAGCCGGCAGACCTCCTTGTGAATCCCCAGCGGGCATGCTGCTTCCCCCTCTTGATCTGCAGATGATCGCGCCAGACCACTGTGCGGCCTCGACGACGGCCGCTGGAGGAGCCGGATGGCTGAGCCAAATGGCTCCGTTTTTGGACACGAATGGCCCCGGCGAAGGGCCAGGTGGCGCCCGAGAGGGGGCCGAATGAACCCCAAAATCCGCCCATTTGGCTATCGAAAAAGTATCCGCTTGACTACCACAAAAGTAGCCACCTGCCACTAGACAACCCGCCGCCCAGCGATCAAGATCGACTGGCTGCTTATCGCTGAGGGTGGAGGGAATCATGGAGGGAGGACTGGATCTCGCCGGCTGGTGCCGGCTGTGACCGCCGCCGTTGCGGACGCGTCTACCGATCTGGATGGAAGCCTGTGCACCCAGGCCGTCGAGTCTTCAACGCCCACATGCAAGCACACCCGTGGCCCCTCCCTTTCCAGCCTCAGCGTGGAGGAGCGGCCAGCGTCCGCCCATTGTGCTCCACTTGTCAATTTACAACGCCGAGCACACCTGAACTACCCATTTCCCGCGCCATCTGGTCAGCCAGCGGCGCCGGGACCAGGTCTGGCGGCCATGCCCCGGCTGACCCAGGCCAACCACCACTTGTCGGCTAATGATGGCGCGGAGGGAGAGGAGTGAAAGGTAAGGCCGCATCGGCACACGTGAGACGGACGCTGCTGGCCGCCACGCTGGCGGGCGTTGTTGTAGGCGCGCAGCTGCCGGCGTCCTCCAGCGGGTTCGCAGCTCCGCGGCCGCCCACCCAAGCCGGCGCGCGCACGACTGCGCCGGTCAAGCTGCCGCCCTCGTCCGGCGAGCCCGCGGCTAAGCAGCCCAAGAAGCTGACGGTCGGTGAGCAGCCGGATCGCCGGACCCGCCATTCCTCCACGCGCTATAACGCCGACCACACCTTCACCACCACCATCTCGATCCACCCGGTCAACTACTGGGTCCGCAATGGAGGCTGGGAGGCGATCGACAGCACCCTGGTCTCCACCAAGGAGAAGGGCTACGCCTACCAGAACCGGGCCAACAGCTGGCAGACCCTCTTCAAGGACCAACTTGGCGACGACTACCTGCGCTGGATGGTCGACGGCCAGGCTGTGAGCATGACCCTTCAGGGCGCCTCCAGGACCAAGGCGACTACCAAGGGCTCGACCATCGGCTACCAGGACGCACTGCCTCACCTGGACGCCACCTACAACGTGCTGGGCAATGGCCTGGATGAGGTGCTCACGCTCAAGGACGGCAAGGCGCCTCGCAACTTCCAGTTCCTGCTCAAGACCCCTGAGGCCACCACGGCCAGCCAGCAACCGGACGGCAGCTGGGTCTTCGTCCTTCCCGGCCACGCCCCTGGCTCCTTCTGGCTCAAGGCTCCCTATGCCTACGACTCGGGCGGCAAGAGCGTGGACCCGGGCCAGCCCCACGCTCAGATGAGCGTTCAACGGGGCAAGGATGGATTTGACCTGACACTGAGCCTGGATCAGTCGTGGTTCAAGGATCGTGCGCGGCAATTCCCTGTCTACCTGGATCCCTCGTTCACCATCCAACCAGACGCAATGGACGCAATTTTCGACAACAACTGCGGTGGCTGTGCCAGCCTCTTTGGTGGAGGAAACTACAGGCTAGGGCTTGGGAATTTCCAGCACTGTATCCCGCTACAAGGCTGCTCCTACTCCGCAAATCGGTCGGCAATACAATTCGACCTGAGCGCCATCCCAGCTGGAGCGACGATCAGCACCGCCAACCTGCGCCTTTTCTGGGACCAGGTGTGCGACCCCTCGGGAAACAGGGGTGGCACCTGTGACGCCGGCGCCAATATTGAGGCACATCTGATGACTGCGGCCTGGTCGCCTTCGAGTACCACTTCCCAGCTGCAGTTCGGTAGCAAGGCTCTGTCTACCTTCACGGCTTTGGCCGCAAGCGCTCCCCCGCAATGGATGACGTTCGACGTGACCAGCACGGTAAACAGTTGGGTTACCCAAATCGCATGCCCGTTGGGGGGGCAACCGTGTCCGGGCGGCCAACCGAACTTACGGGCTCTACCTCATGATGAGCAACGACGGCCAACATAGTTCGGGAGGGCCACAACCACCGGGTTCGGGCTACTATGCGCCGGAGACGCCCCAGCTCGTTGTCACTTACGGCGGCGACTCCGTCTTGCTCAACCAGCCTGCGGTTCTCCATGCCAATGGAGCGGAGCTGAGCTGGGGCCAGTACACCGGACCTTCAGGTGCCGCCTTCCAGAAGTACGAGGTACATCGCTCCACGAGCCCCGGTTTCGTGCCCACACCGAGCACCTTGCTGACAACCACCTCCGATGTCTCAGTAACTAGTTATCGGGACACCACTGCCGCTGCGAACGCCACGTTCTATTACGCGGTGGTTGCCAACAGCAGCAAATCAAACGAAGTCAAGGTAACCCTCCCCGCCAACGGCCAGTCTTCGATGAGCCTTCAGTCGCGACCGGGCAGCGGCAAGGCTACATTCATCGCTTACTCCACAACAACGACCAACTGCGCCAACTATGGGGCTGACCCGAATCTCAACGTGGGCTCCGACTCGTCACACGTGTATCGGGCACTTATCGGGTTTGACCTGCATGCATTGCCCACTAACGCCGGCAACATCAGCGCCAAACTGAACCTCTGGGACTTCAACCAGAACTTTCAGAACAGCAGCCCTCAGACCTTCACTATGCATGCCTACCCGCTCACCGCTAGCTGGAATGAGGGCACGGGCGTGGCGAGCACGCCTACCTGCACCGGCGACGGCGCCACTTGGTACGAGAGAACGGGAGGCGTCCAGTGGAACAGCCCAGGCGGGGACTACGACGCCAGCGCGGCCTCCAGCCCGGTCACCAACCAACCTTTTCCGGTGTTGGACAGCTTTGACGTCTCAAATATCGTGTCCAAGTGGGCCAGTGGCCAGTCGCCGAACCAAGGCTTCATCATCAAGGCCGACAACGAGGGTCTGGTCAACGGCAACTTCACCACCTTGGCCAGCAACGACTACGGCCTTGTAACTGGCAACCGGCCGACGCTGCAACTGACCTACACCGATGGCAGCCACGCCATCGCGCCCACTGTGTCGGTCTCGGCGCCAGCGCCCGGCTCCATGGTCTCAGGCAGCTCGGTGACCTTGTCAGCGGCCGCCTCCAGCCCCGGCTCCGTGAGTCAGGTCCAGTTCTTCGTGGACGGCAGCTCGGTTGGCACGGTAAGCCAGCCGCCTTGGCAGGTCACCTGGAATTCTGCCAGCATCGCCAACGGCAGCCATACCATCACGGCCACAGCCACCGACAGCGCCGGCAACACCACCACTTCGGCCGGATCGACGGTCACTGTCAACAACTACTCCTCGCCGACCACCACCATCACCGCTCCCGCCAACAACGCGGCGGTGACCGGGACGGTGACCGTGAACACCTCGAACACGGTGGCCAGCGCACGGCGACCACTGCCGCCCACCCAGTGGTCAGCCGCACGGTCTACGACGCGAACGGCAACGTGGTCCAGAGTTTCAGCCCACGGGCCGTCGACTGCGCCCTGGTCGCGGCCTGCGAGCCCTCGGGCACGCTCAATTACGTCACCACCAACCACTATGACTCGCTCAACCGGCTGATCCGTCAGGACCTGCCCGTAAACACCAACAACCCCACCTCACCCGATGCGACCCAGTACTACATACACCGGGCCTACGACTTCAACGGCAACCTGCGCTTCGTCTCGCTCGCCACCAGCGTGAGCGATCCCACCCAGGTGTCAGCCGGCGCGCAGACAGTGAACGTCTACTTCGACCCGGGCTGGATCGCCAGCAGCCAGGTGGGGACCAATACGCTCATCCGCTACGACTACAACGGCAAGGGCCAGCAGACCTGCCGCCGGCCTTTGCTGGCGTGCACTACCTCGGACACCAGCAACGGGGTCCTCTGGAGCTACCTGCCTAACGGCAAGCTGGCCAGCCGCATCGACCAGCAGGGCCAGCCGGTCAGCTACGTCTACGACGCTGACAGCAACCTGGTCTCCTCGCACGACGCCAGCGGGCTGGTCTCGGCCGGCCAGACCCGGGTCGACACCCAGAACGCCTACGACGACCTGGATCGACTGGTGCGCTCGGACCTGAAGAAGCAGAGCGATGCCAACTGGACCTTCAGCAGCTTCGCGTACGACCTGAACGGAAACATCACCGATCAGAACCAGAACGGCCTGGAGAGCTCGCCCAACGGGGCCCTGGTCAAGGACGGTCATAAGCTGCACAGCGATTACGACAGCGCCAACTTGCTGACTCAGCAGATCGACAGCACGCTCAACCAGCGGGTATTGAACAGCTTCACCAAGATCGGTCTGGAGTCCAACAGGGAGATCGACAAGAGCAACGGGTCGGGCGGCTGGACCCCGCTTCAGACCACCAGCTGGGGCTATTTCGCCAATGGCAAGCTGAGCACGCTGAGCACGGTCAATGGGAGCGGGACCACGATCGAGTCGCACGCGGTCAGCTACCTGGACACCAACCCTAACTTCGCGAACACCTACGGCGTCTACGTTGACGGCAACCGGACCCAGGACCAGTACAGCCTGCGGCTCGGGGGAGGCGCTTCCAGCCCGTGTACAACGACCAGCCCGTGCCCCACCACCTACGTCTACGACCCCCGCGACCGCCTTGTCCAGAACAACGACGGCCACGGCGACCGGACCAGCTACACGCTGGATGGGGCGGGCAACATCCAGAGCCAGGTCCAGACGACAGCAACCGGGACCACCACGGTCAGCAACACCTACGACCCCAACAACCTCAATCAGCTTCAGCAGTCGGTCTCAGGCGGCCTGACCCTCAAGTACTGGTACGACAGCCTGGGCCGCCAACAGTGCGTGACCGACGCGGGCGGCAGCCAGGCCAACTGCAACCCCTCCCAGAACACTACTGCCTCTAGTGACCTGCTCCAGGACTACACGTACGACTACCTGGACCGCCTGCAGACTTATCGGGCCTTCAGTGGCGGCCCCAGCAGCAACAAGACCGATGAAGCTGACTACGTCTACGACGCCCTGAACCGGCTGGTCCAGGAGACCGAGCAGCACCCCAGCTTCAGCGGCGACCAGCACGTCACCCAGTTCAGCTACCTGGGCCTGGGTGGGCTGGAGACCGAAGAGCAGCAGACCTCCAAGAACAGCGGAAATACGTTGTTCATTAAGGACTTCATCTACGACGTCTATGGCCGCCGCCTCGCCATGACGGTGTCAAGCTCAACGCTACCGGGGGTGCCCAACGGTACCTTCACCTACGGCTACGATGTGCACGGCTCCGTCAGCCAGTTGGTGGACGCCAATGGCAACACTACCGCCAGCTACGGCTACACCCCCTATGGCAAGAGCGACAGCACCCTCAGCCAGGGCGAAAACGCCGACAAGACCAACCCCATGAACCCCTTCCGGTACTCGGCCAAGCGGGGAGACACTGGCTCAGGCACCCTGGACATGGGCGTGCGCCGCTTCGGCCCCGACGTCTCGCACTTCCTGACGCCGGACTTCTTCTACGGCTCATTGGCCAACCTGTCGTTGTCGATCGACCCGCTGACCGACAATCGCTACGACCTGGCCGGTGGCAACCCGATCAGCTTCATCGAGTGGGACGGGCACATGGTCCTCCATGACGGCTACGGCACTGCCGCCGCATACCCCATCGCCATAGACAAGCCCGTCCGGAGCATCGCTCAGGCGCCGTCGCGGGATTGTTGGTCCAACCCAAGCGCTTGTGCGGGTGCGGCCGTGGCGCAGGGCAAGGAGCTCGGAATCGGCATCTTGCAGGGTGGCGAGCAGCTGATCGGTGGCCTGTATCACACTGCAAAGCTCGGGTTTGAATGCCTCCCCCAATCCATGGGTGGCGGTCGATTCGACCCCATCGCCTGCGCTCGTGACATCTATCAGACAGACTTGGCGATTGCCCAGCATCCGGGCGAGTTCCTGGGCAGCCAGGTCGACTACGAGGACTTCAGCCACGGTCGCATTGCCCGGGGCATTGGACACCTGCTGCCCACCGTGGCCCTGATCGCGATCACAAAAGGGGCTGGCATCAGAGCAGCTGGTCCCGAAACAGCTGTGCCCACGATTGCTGGTGAAGCCCCGGAAGGGTCCGCAGGGCTACGGCTGGTCGTTGGCGGGGGCCGGGCACAGGGCTTCCCAGGACTCCAGCCCCGAGACATCTCGCTCAACATACGGCGGGCCGCTGTGCCACATGTGGTCGGCGACATCGCCGCCGCTCCATTCCGGAGCAGCTCCTTCGGGTCAGCGTATTTTGAAAGGGTGCCGTATTATGCCTTCACCGGTAAGAGTGCCGGGGCGTTGCAGGAGGCGGCGCGCGTCCTTCGGCCGGGGGGTCAGTTGACGATTGAGACCGGGTCGGACGCACCGACTGGTGAGATTGTCGGAAACTTGGCGATGGCTGGGTTCCGGGGTATAACGGAAGAGGATCTCGGGTTCAAGCGCTTTACGGCCATCCTGGGAGGACTGTAGTGTTAAAGAGCCAGGTATTCTTTCGTTGCAACGGGGGAGACTACTTTGTGGGGACGAGGTGTCCCTTCGACGGCTGGTCTTCTCCTGAGGCCGAGGAGGTGACCGCAGCGCTGAAGCACTTGAGTGCAGCCGAGTCTCCTTCAATCCAGCGACTCAAGGAGGCTGGAGTATCAGAGGCGGCCTTGGAGCGAGTGATCATTGTCGAGTTTGGGGACGACCGTGCTCGATTCGATGCCATGGCTCCCCGAGGGTACATCATCAAAGGCAAGTGGGTAGAGCTAAAGGATGTAGGGCCGGAGCTAGCGTGAGAGAGTACTTGTTTTACCGGGTTTCGGCTGGTCAACACACTGGTGGTTGATGGGCGCTTGATGGCCTCCGTGACAACGTCAGCAACATGGACGAACATGCTCAAAGAACCGGCACGTCAGATCCTGCAATCCCGTTCGTTGATGGCGCATTTGTAGCCGCCGGTGGCGACGATGTAGGCCTTGACCGTTACGTCGAAGGTAGTCGCGATCGATGCGTCCGCCTACGCTGCTCGCGGGAGCCCGCGAACTCGATCCTGTGGGTGACTACCGAGAGGCAGCTGCACGCGGCAATGAGGGAAAGTGGTGTCGATCGACTGCCGGCTGGCGGGACTCTGCTCTACTACACAGGAGCGGCGAAACTGTGGACGGATCACCTCGCTTTTGTCAGCAGCGATGCGGGACTGGATGGGGCAGCCTCTCGCTTTATTCTCGACGCCGGGGTTATCAACATAACTGACCGACGCCGTGTCAGCGGACGGTCCGGTGGACATCACCTATCTCAACCACACGGTCTGTGCCGAATACCTCTTGAATCATACTGAGGTCGTGGCTAACACCGAGCGGATCCCCTTGCACTATGGATTCTCGGTGCTAGTGGCGCCACTCAGGCTTGCGGGTGGGACTGGGTCGCCGGTCCGAAAATCTTCGCCATGTGGGAGAAGCCACAGGTATAAGCTGAGTGGCACGGTACAACGAAAGTCAAACCACAGTTTCCGGACCGTTGTGCTTGCGGTCCGAAAGGGCCGGCTTCGAACTTCCCACGGCCGAACGTGGTCTGTAAGACCGCCGCGAAAGCTATGTGGGTCGAGTCCCGACCGCCCAGGAACTGCCATTTCTCGGACATACTTGGCGCCTGTTGCAGGGAATTGTCCACAGGGCAGCCCACCGAGAGGTTGGTGGCTGTGATTAGGTTCGAGGGTGAGCTGACGGAGTGTGTGCCATCGGTAATGGCGACGCGGACGTCGGAGCGGGGGAGGAGGGGGAGGAGGACGAGCCTGCGTTTGCGTGGGTGGCGCCGACTGGGATTCGGTGCAACTTGCTGAAGTAGCGCCAGACGAGCTTGCGATTGGAGTCGATTTGGTCGCGACGAATCTGGTAGTGGGATGGTGCTTTGGGATTCCTGCCGACCGCTACGCCGGACTCCGTCACACCAACCTCAGCCCCAAGTTGAAAGGAACTCAAGACGATCTGAATAAAGCCGAATAAGGCACACATAAAGAGTCGCGCCTCTCGCCTGAATACGATTCCTGAAGACTTTATTGCCAAGGTTGAGGTAGCGGGTTCGAAGCCCGTCTCCCGCTCCAGTTTGTACTTGGTGTCCAATTTGAGTTGGATCGGAGCCCGCAACACCGGACATAATGACGCGATGAGTCAGGGCGCGTCACCATCAAAAGACCCTGGAGGCGGCCAAAAACCTCAAATAAAGTGCTCTTGCTGGGTCCCAATGCTTTTACTTCAACATTGTGGTCTGACCCGATTGGACACAGCGTCCAGAATTCGGATGATGAGTGCAAGGGCGGCGTGTAGGGCCGGACCATGCACCACCTGAAGGCGGACAGGATTCGCGTTCTCGCCAGCGCACGGCCTTCAAGGTTTGATCGGTCATGAGCAGTGGTGGTCTGCCGACTGTCCGAGGTCCTGAGCCTTCCCCAACGCCATGCGGGTGTCGAAGTAGGTCCTCGCCTGGCGAAGGCCAAACCATGCTGAGTCCACCGAGTTCTTAGAGCCAGCCAGCTTCTTTGGCAAGTTCGGACACAGCTTCGATTACGCGTTGGATCAATGCAAGCTCGTCGTTATGCCACACAGCCTCGAAGGTCAACGTCGCGCCCGGAGGTGCGAGGGTTTACGAACACGACGCTGCGTGGCGCCAGTTCCATTACGGAAGCATTGATCAGTGTCACCCCGCGTCCCTGCGCAAGGTTCCGCCAGACCGTGTTGCCCGTGGCCTGTTCATCGATCCTGGGCTCGAAGCCGGCAGCGCGGCAGTAACGCGATGGTGTCGAACAAGCCAGGGGCCATTTCGCGGGGTCAGATCTCAAACTGAACTGCCCTGGGTTCGATGGAGACTCCATTTCTTGGGAATAGAAGGAGTCACATGTCCACATCGAACACGAGCAAGCACCCCAGCCAGCGGCGGTACCCGCCTGAGCTGCGGCAGCGCGCGGTCCGCATGGTACGCGAGGCGATCGCCGAAGATGGCGAGAGCTTCGGCGTGGTCACCCGAGTGGGCCGTCAGCTGGGGATTGGGGTCGAGTCGCTGCGCAACTGGGTCAGGCAAGCGGAAGTCGACGACGGACGGCGGCCGGGCATAAACGCCGAGGAGCGCCGGCGCATCGCAGAGCTGGAACGGGAAAACCGGGAGCTGCGGCGGGCCAATGAGATCCTTAAGGCGGCGGCAAGTTTCTTCGCGCGGGAGCTCGACCCGCGACTGCCGAAGTAGTGGCCCTGATCGACGCTCATCGGGACCGCTGGGGGGTCGAGCCGATCTGCCAGGCGCTGGAGGTCGCCCCGTCCACGTACTACGCCGCC
>Ga0126384_10002497_pt1 | contig 11156 bp, 6 predicted proteins | sample PanSoiMetPlot_36_FD_92543 | JGI IMG/M metagenome (GOLD analysis project Ga0126384, IMG submission 92543) | Tropical forest soil microbial communities from Panama - MetaG Plot_36 | ecosystem: Environmental > Terrestrial > Soil > Tropical forest > Bulk soil | place: Panama | collected 2016-02-17 | reverse complement strand
GATCGTGCGCTCGCGGCAGCGCGAACGGCAGAGGCTCAGCAGCACCTCGCGACGCTCGACGCACAGCTCAGCTACGCCGTTATCCGTTCGCCGATCACAGGCATCGTTACGGAACAATTTCAATACGAGGGTGAATTCGCAGCCGCGGGCGGAAAACTGGTAACCATAGCCGACACGAGCAGCGTAATCGTGAAGGCGCCATTTGCTGACAGCGTGGCAGCAGATCTGAAAGCAGGTGATTCAGTGAAGGTGGTCCCCACGGACACTTCAGCTGGCGAAATGCATGGGCAGATTACCCTGCTGAGTCGTGCGAGCGATCCAACCAATCGCACGGTTGAAGTTTGGGTGACGCTGGGTAACGGTGACGGGAAACTGCGCGCCAATGGGGCCGCTCAGGTCACAGTCTTTGCCAACTCGAAGAACGACGCCATCGTGGTACCTGCACCGGCCGTGACGCTCGAAGCCAGCAACGGCAGCGAAGGAACCGTCATGGTTGTCGACGCACAAAATGTCGCGCACGAAAGGAAAGTGACTGTCGGAGTTCGCACTGCCGACAAGATGGAAATTACCGAAGGACTGCAAGGCGGCGAAACGGTCGTCATTGAAGGTAACTACTCTTTGCCTGACAAAACAAAGGTCGAGATTGCGAAGAAAGAAGAAAAGAAAGGCGAAGGCGAGGAAAAGAAAGAGGGAGATGAGAAGTGAATTGCGTAGATATGACTCGTTCTCAGGGTAAACAGGTCAGTACCACCACGCAGTAACGGGTGGGTCTGTCCTCGTTGATGAACCAGGCGCCGCAACCTGACCCACCCGCTACCGCGTGGTGGTACTGTTTAATTCGATGAGACTTGCTCGCGTAGTTTCCAATCAATCTCGTGCGATCGTTGTGATCGTGGCGTTGCTTTGCGCGGCGGGACTGTACGCCGCCTCGCGGCTTCCCATCGCCGTGTTCCCCCAGACCGATTTTCCCCGAATCGTTATCATCGTCGATAACGGCGAAGCGCCGGCCTCACAAACCTTGGTTTCCGTCACGCGACCGATAGAAGAAGCAATGAACGGAATTCCGGGAATTGCTCGAATCAAATCAAAGACTGCGCGCGGCTCGTCGGAGATTAGTCTTTACTTTGATTGGAACGGCAACATTATTCAAGAGTTGCAAATGGTACAGGGCCGCCTGTCGCAACTCGTGTCAACGCTGCCGCCAACTGCCGAGATTCGAAATGTCGAACGCCTCACTTTTGCAATCTTCCCTGTGACGGGATACAGCCTGACTTCGGACAAGCGCGATGAAGCCTCGCTCCGCGATCTGGCAACTTACGTCGTGCGGCCACAGCTCGCTCGCTTGCCGGGTGTCGCAATTGTTGGGGTCGCCGGAGGCAAAGCGAAGGAGTTTCACGTCACCATCGATCCGCAAAAGCTCGCGGCCCACAACGTCTCGGCTGTACAGGTAACTGAAGCAATCAAAAACTCGAACATCATTATCTCGCCCGGCTTAATCGACGAGAACCATCAGCTTGAGCTGGCGTTAATCAGCGGCCAGGCAAAGCGGCCCGACGAACTCAACAATATCGTCGTCGCCACCGTGAACAATGCACCGGTGCTGGTCTCGGATGTAGCCTCAGTAGCAGCTGGTGTCCAACCGGAATACACGATCGTCACCGCCGATGGACATCGCGCCGCGCTCGTGAACATTAACCGCCAACCTGATGCCAACACGGTCGCTGTCGTTGATGAAGTTAAAGCTGCGCTGACTGCTATGCGTGGCCAAATTCCCAGGGATGTTCGAGTAGCTGCCTATTACGATCAATCCCTGCTCGTGCGCGAGTCGATCAACTCAGTGCGCGACTCAATCATCGTCGGTCTTTTGCTCTCAGTTGTGATTCTGTATGCCTTTCTGCGCAACTGGGGCACGACCTTTGTTGCCATTCTCGTGATTCCGGTCACGGTGCTGGTCACGTTCCTGGCGATGTGGCTGGCACGACTTAGCTTTGATCTGATGACACTTGGCGGCGTGGCAGCCGCGATAGGTCTCTTGATCGACGACGCGATTGTAGTTGTCGAGAATATTTACACCCACATGGCTCGCGGCCAATCGCGCGTTGAAGCAGTCCAAAGCGCGGTTTCAGAAATCACAGTTCCAATCATCGGCTCGACTGTCACGCCTGTAGTAGTCTTTCTCCCACTGACTTTATTGACGGGCGTCACCGGCGTGTTCTTTCGGTCACTCGCCCTGACGATGTCGGTTGCATTGCTTACATCGCTGGTGCTCGCGCTCGCCTTCACTCCGGTCCTTGCCTTGCGGTTCGTGCGAGCCAAACCTGAGGGCGATATCGAAACGGAGAGTGACGACGAAGAAACCCACGGAAGGTTTCTCCTCGCGATTATCCGCCGCTATGAATCGGTGCTGAGTTTTTCCCTGGATAATCGCTGGGCGGTCGGAGTCACGATCGTCGTGGTGCTGGCCGGCTCTTATCTGCTTTATCGCTCACTTGGATCTGAGTTCCTACCGGAATTTGATGAGAGCGCCTTTATTCTCGATTACCTCGCTCCTCCAGGATCATCACTTGTTGAAACTGATCGCATGCTGCGACACGTCGAGGAGATGCTGCAAGAAACCAAAGAGGTTGAAAGTTATTCGCGGCGAACCGGGCTCGAAATGGGTTTATTTGTGACTGAACCAAACAGGGGTGATTTTGCGGTGAAGCTTAGGCCAGGTCACAAGCGCGGCACTGAGGAAGTCGTCGCCGAACTCCGCGAAGAAATCAAAAAATCCGAGCCGAGTCTTGATATTGAGTTTGTGGGCATCGTGCCGGACGTTATCGGAGACCTGCAAGGAAACCCTGAGCCAATTGAAGTAAAGCTCTTCAGCGAGGATGCTGCAGCTCTGCAGGCTAAAGCCGATGAAGTTGAAGCCTCAATCAAGAAAGTTCACGGCGTTGAAGATACGCGCAACGGCGTGATCATCAGCGGGCCTGCTGTTACCTTCAGAATCGATCCTCTGCGATCCTCGCAATTCGGCGTTACCGCGAACGACATCGCTACGACGATTACAACGGCCATGTCAGGTGACGCGGCATCTTCAATTTTGCAACAGGATCGACTGATTAAAGTGCGTGTGATCTTTCCCGCAGATGTGCGAACCTCTCTCGACAAGGTGAGGGCGCTGCAGGTCCGATCTTCTTCTGGACAGATGCTACGTCTGGACCAGGTCGCCGACATTGAATACGAGCAAGGACAGGCTGAGATCGTGCGCGAGAATTTGCGGCAGATGGTCGCAGTCACGGGCCGCCTTGCAGGAACAGACCTGGGCACAGCGATCCGACAGATTCAGAATCAACTGCCAAAAGACGTCAAGCTGCCACCAGGCATGACTGTCCAGTACGGCGGACTATATCAGGAGCAACAGTCGAGCTTTCGCGAACTGGCGATGGCGTTGATTTTGGCGGTGTTGCTGGTATTCATCACGTTGCTGATCGAATTTCGTTCGTATGCTCACCCGATAGCGATCGTCACCGGCGCAGTACTCGCACTGAGCGGTGTGTTGCTCGGTTTGTTCGTAACCGGGTCGACGCTGAACGTTGTTTCGCTAATGGGAATGATTATGATCGTCGGCATCGTCGCCAAGAATGGCATTCTGATGCTCGATGCGGTTGAAGATCACCTGGCTGCTGGGGACACTTTGCGCCAGGCGCTGCTTCGATCGGGGCGACGGCGTTTTCGCCCTGTGTTGATGACATCGTTAGCAGCGATGCTTGGAATGCTGCCGTTAGCTTTGGCTCTTGGCGCCGGCTCCGAGCTGCTACAGCCTCTTGCGATCGCAGTAATCGGCGGCCTGACGATGGCGTTGGGGTTATCACTGATTGTGACCCCTACGGTTTATGCGATGCTGCACAGGCAGCCTTCGCCGTCGGTCGAGTAAAACTTAGCTACTCGATGAAAGCGCGAGCCCAAGGTAGGAGTGTGAGGCTTTTTTGGCAGAAAGGACATTGGCATGAAACTTCTCAGACTTTTGGGAACAATGGTGGCGATAGGACTCTTCTTCTCAATCACTCAGGCACAGGAAAAGAAGATCAGGCGCTCACAACTGCCTCCCGCAGTTGAGAGGGCTGTTGCAAAAGAAAGCGAAGGCGCGACGATTAAAGGTTTCGCTACTGAAATCGAACACGGTCAGAGGTTCTACGAGGCGGAACTAGTAGTTAATGGACACACGAAAGACATGCTGTTTGACAAGAACGGCAATATTGTCGAGGTGGAAGAACAGGTGGACCTCGATTCATTGCCGGCCGCTGTACAGGATGCACTCAAATCAGCTGCCCGATCAGGGAAAATCGAAGCCGTTGAATCGCTAACAAAGAACGGGCAGCTGGTGGCCTACGAAGCACATGTGAAGACTGGGGCAAAAAGATCCGAAATTCAGGTCGGCCCCAACGGCGAGAAACTCAAGAAACCGGAGTAAAAGAATTGATAGACGCAACAGATGAACAGGTCAGTACCACCACGTGGTAGCGGGTGGGTCATCGCTGCCTAAACTCGAACATGACGAATGGATGACCCACCCGCTACCGCGTGGTGGTACTGACCTGTTCATCCGTATCTTTCAACAACCCCAGAAAGGAGCACCCATGATAACCATCAAGAGCGCAATAATTGCGGCATTTGCCATGATCGCGTGGCAAGGTGGCACCACATATAAGGTCGAGACTCGCTATCCGGTTCCGGGTAATGGTGGATTCGACTACGTAACTATCGACAGCGCTGCGCGACGGCTTTACTTATCGCACGGGACGCAGGTGGACGTTGTCGATGCCGACAACGGTAAGCTTATCGGCACCATCTCAGATACGCCCGGCGTTCATGGCATCGCTATCGCATCTGAATTCAAACACGGATTCACCAGCAACGGCCGCGAGAACAAAGTTTCGATGTTCGATCCATCCACGCTGCAGCTCATTAATAAGATAGACGTCGGCAAAGGACCGGACGGGATTTATTACGATCCGGACACCAAGCGGGTCTTTACCAACAACCACGGCACGCACGACATTTCCGCGATTGACGCCAAGACTGGCCAGGTGGTGGGCACGGTCAAGGTCGAAGGCGACGGAGAATCTGCAGTGATCTCGGAGGGGCTAGTGTATGTCAACCTTGAAGATACCAACGAAGTCGTAGTGTTCGATCCAAAATCTTTGGAAGTAAAAAAGCGCTTCCCGATCGGCCTCGCAAAGACTCCAACTGGTCTGGCCTACGATGCCAGCACAAAGCGACTGTTCATCGGTTGCCGCAACGAGCCAAAGATGGTGGTGATGGATGCGGTCTCAGGAAAAGTAATCACGAGTCTTCCCATCGCTCGAGGCGTGGACTATGCAGCCTTCGATCCTCAGGCGAAGCTCATCTTCTTCTCCTGCAGTGAAGGAGTCCTGAATATCTTTCATGAAAAGTCCGCAGACGAATACGAAGATGCTGGGCCGGTTAAGACACAACCGAGTGCACGCACAATGGCGTTCGATCCAAAAACCAAAAAGATATTCCTGAGCGCCGCAGAATATGTCGAAACTCCGCCGGCGACTGCTGGTGGTCGACCTCAGCGCAGTGTGAAACCTGGTTCATTTGTGGTGCTGGTAGTCAGCAAATAGAGCCGGACCTAATCAAGGTGAGTTAACATGCGAAGAAACAGAGTATCGAATTGCCTCTTCGGCATGGTTCTACTTGTGTTGGTGATGTCGACTGGGTCGCGGGCTTTGGCGCAGAGACCGCTTTCCAGTCCTTCGCCGTCTCCTACACCATCACGGAGTCCATCACTGGAAAGCCAGTTTTTCAAAAACGTTCTGAGCGATCAGAAAGCGATCTGGACCGCGCCGTTTCACTTACAACGCGAAGATACAAAATGGCTGGTTCCTTTGGGCCTCGGTACCATGGCTCTGATTACAACCGATCGAATTACCGGCGACGAAGTTGCGGAATCTCGCGGTTTGACCGGGCCCAGCCACACGATAAGCGAGGCCGGCTCGGCGTTAGCAGGTGGCGGAGTGGCTGCCGGCTTTTATCTGATCGGTAGAAAAACGCACAGCTATAAGGCGCGCGAGACCGGACTCCTTACCGCTGAAGCTTTGCTCGACAGCGCCATCGTAGTTACGGCCCTGAAGGGCATCACTCAACGCAAGCGGCCTGACTCAGGACACGACCGCAGTGAGTTTTGGGATGGCGGGAGTTCATTTCCTTCCGGGCATAGCGCCACGGCATGGTCGATGGCAACGGTAATCGCCAGTGAGTATCATGAACACCGCTGGGTGCAATTCGCAGCTTATGGAGGGGCGAGCGCCGTCAGCATCTCGCGATTTACGGGAGGCAAGCACTATCTTTCGGATGTACTAGTGGGCAGCGCGTTGGGATTTGGTATTGGTCGATACGTCTATAAGACTCACCACCGCAAGAATGTGGCGCCTGGTGGTGATGAGGAAGATGAATCGCTGGTCGCATCCAGGTGGCCTGTGATCTCGCCGCAGTACGATCGTCGGCATCATCGATACGGTATTGGGCTCACCTGGACCTTCTAAGTCTAACCTATGTTTGATTCTGTTCGCACAAGACTGACGCTTTGGTATGCCGGCGTGCTCGCGTTGTCCCTCATCGCGTTTGCCTTTCTGGTTTACTACGCCGCGGCCGCCGTCTTCTATGAACGACAAGATGAATCTCTGCGTTCGACGGCCCAAACGGTGGCCAGCGCTTACATGGAAGAAGTCGAGGAAGTGAAGTCCGTTGCCAAGGCGAATGAAATCGTCCTGGCGGAACTGGTGTTTCCCAACCGCTACGTCGAAGTCACAGACAGCAAGGGCCATGCGGCTGCCTGGTCAACGAATTTTTCAGGAACGCTCCTGGAGATCCCGCCACCGCCACTAGATGATGCACGTCAGCACGGCGCAGCCTTTGTTACCACCAATGGCCTGCGAGTCGCGATTGTTCCACTCTCGTCCGGCACAGAGCTGGGATTCGCAGCAGTAGCCGAACCCTTAAGTGTGGTCGATGAAGGTCTGCGGCGTTTGCGGCGCGACCTTTATGCCGGCGTTCCCTTGATCCTGCTGCTGACGTCAGCGGGCGGTTACTTCCTGGCGCGTAAGAGCCTTTCGCCTATTGCCTTAATGAATCGCCAAACTCAGCGCATCACAGCAGAACGCCTCTCCTCGCGCCTCGATGTAACCAACTCGCGTGATGAGCTCGGCCGTCTGGCTGCCACCATCAATGATTTGTTGACTCGTCTTGAAACTTCCTTCAAAGAACAGCAACGCTTTATTGCTGATGCTTCTCATGAGCTGCGCACGCCACTGGCTGTGCTGCGAGGCGAAGTTGAAGTAGCGCTCGGAAAATCACGCACGACTGAGGAATATAAAGAGTCGCTCGCCCTAATCCAGGACGAAGCTGAACGGCTTTCGCGGATAGTTGAGGATCTTTTCATGCTGGCGCGTCAGCCAATTAATGCACCGGCCGTTTTGATGAAACAGCCGCTGTCCTTAAATGCCGTCGTCAGCGATTGTGCGCGAGCTGCTCAAGTACTCGCTATGCGCAAAGGACTGCGTTTAATGACAGACTTTGACTCCACCTCAATCGTTCTGTCGGGTGACGATGAGCTGCTCAAGCGAATGATTCTGAACCTGCTGGATAACGCAGTGAAATATACGCCCGAGGGTGGCGATGTTTACGTCGAGCTGTCACGGCGGAACGGTAGCGCCCAGCTCGTGGTGCGAGACTCTGGAATCGGCATTCCCGAGGTCGATCTAACGCGTATCTTCGATCGATTCTATCGAGTGGACAAAGCCCGCTCGCGCGAGCTTGGTGGCGCGGGATTGGGACTATCAATCGTGCGTTGGATAGTCGAAGCTCACGGCGGCGGCATCGACGTCAAAAGCTCACCCAATCACGGCAGCGCCTTCACCGTTGACCTGCCATTGAATAATTGATCACCACCGTCTCAGCCCTGCTCTTTCGCATTATTCAGTTAATACTGCTCCCCGTTGCAGCTATCGGTTATCCGTTTTTTGTCATTAAATTGATCGCTTACAGTCGTCGCTCCGGAACTTCGGCCACCGTCCTTGCCTCTCTCTATACTCGATACATGCAACACAAGCTGGGAACACGAATCGACGAGCCCTGCTATCGGCTGATGAAAGTCCTGCCTACTGTTTCTCAGTTGGAACTGACACTCACGACGGCTCCAACACTGCTCGCCCATCGCCTAACGCGGTTCGTGCCGCACTTCTACCGCTATCCGTATGAAGGAGAGCCATCAATGAAGGATCAGCCGGTGGCGCGAACGACCTTCTACGACATGGCGCTGGCCCGTCACCTCGGCGGGATTAAGCAACTCGTAATTCTTGGCGCGGGCTTCGACACGCGCTGCTACAGGCTGCAAGAGGCAGATGGGATTCAATGCTTCGAAGTCGACGCACCCAGAACACAGGCGTTCAAGCTCGAGATGCTAATCAAGGCTGGGGTTGATCGGAGACGTGTTACTTACACGAGTGCCGATTTTCTTAAGGAAGATTGGTTCGCGAAGCTGGTCGAAGCAGGTTTCGATCCGGACAAGCCAAGTTTCTTTCTATGGGAGTCCGTGACAATGTATCTGGATCGCGAGTCTGTGGAGAGTACTCTCCGTAGGATTGCCGGAACTGCTCCCGGCAGCGTTGTCGCGCTCGACTATTTCTCAAAGGAAATCATTGAGTCACGATCGATCTTCATACGTTATGCAAGAGCTGTGATTAACGCCACGCGCGAACCTTGGATGTTCGGTATTGACAATACCCCGCCGGCACGAGCTCGCGTTGCTGAATTTCTCGAGTCCTGCGGTCTTACAATCGAGGAACATCACAACTTCGGACAGGAGAGCGGCGGTCATCGCGCCCTCGCCGGCTTCGCCACTGCGCTCGTAATCAACTCGATTGATCTGTCACTTCCAAAGGCGACTCATCATCTGTAACCATAGCCTTCCGTGCCGCCCGGCGCTCGACCCATTCGTAGACCATCGGCAGAATCACAATCTTGATCGGGCGCGTCACCAATCCGCCCACCACGACTATCGCCAGAGGCTTCTCAATCTCGGCTCCGGTCCCGGATGAAATGATGAACGGAATCAAGCTGATACTTCCTATCAACGCGCTCAACAGCTCAGCTCGCAAGCGCACGCTCGCTCCGGTGATTACGGCTTCTTTCAAATCCATGCCGAGCGAGCGCAGCTTATTTATATAGGACACCATCACCATTCCGTTTTGCACGGCTACGCCAAACACGGCGATGAAGCCGACTAATGCGGGCACGCTCAGAGGAAATCCCGACAACAGCAGGAAGAAGGTGCTGCCGACCATCGCAATCGGAATGTTGAAGATAATCGTCAGGGTATTGCGCAACGAATTGAAGCAGGCATAAATCAACACAAACACAAGCAGCAGCGCGATAGGTATCGCAATTAGCAGCCGGCGCAACGCTTGTTGCTGGTTTTGGAATTGGCCTCCCCACGTGATGAAGTAGCCGGGCGGCATCTTTACGCGGGTCGCAACCGCCGCCTGCGCGTCATGGACAAAGCTGCCAATGTCCCGTCCGTTGACATTGCACATCACCACGACGCGACGCAGAGAGTTCTCACGGCTGATTACGGAATCGCCGCTCGAAAGGCGGAAGGTTGCCAGTTGTCCGAGAGGAATGCGACCGCCAACGGGTGCAGCTACGAGGATGTCGTTCAGCTTCTCGACTTGATTTCTGTAGTCCTCTTTGAGTCGCACAAAGATCGCAAAGCGGCGCTGTCCTTCCAGAACGTCGGTTGCTTCGTCGCCTCCGATCGCAATCTTGGCAACTTCGAGAACATCGGCGATGTTCAGACCATAACGGGCAATCTTGTCACGGTCCAGCTCGATCTCAAGGTGCTCTTCTCCAGCAACCTGCTCGACTGCCAGATCTTCAACGCCACGTACGTGCGACATTGCCTCACGAATCTGTTCACCTGACTGGCGCAGTGTGCTTTGGTCCTCGCCAAAGATTTTAACGGCAATCTGCGCGTTGATTCCGGAGATCAGCTCGTCGTTGCGCGTTTGGATTACCTGTGAAAAGTTGAACCGAACTCCAGGAAAGCCTTCGACGCGACGCCGCATTGCGTCGACCAACTCATCCTTGGTCCGCGCGGTCGTCCACTGATTTTTTGGCTTCAAACGAACGTAGAGTTCGTCGTTGCTGACACTTTCAGGATCGCCGCCTAACTCAGCCCGGCCAATCTTCGCTACCACGGTTGTGACTTCGGGAAAAGCACGCAGCGACTTTTCGATCTGGCCCGAGATTTCTGTGGCTCTTGAAAGTGAAATGCTCGCAGGCATGGTGGCCCGCACCAGCATGTTGCCTTCGTCGATTGTCGGCAGAAACTCACTCCCCAGGATGTAGACATCCGCAACGCTCCAGACAATCAAGCCGGCGGCGATTGTGAGCGCGATGTAGCGGTGAGCAATTGCCCACCTGAGCACCGGAACGTAGATGCGTTTGAAGAAGCCGATGATTGGATTTGTCCGAACCTTCCCTTCCTTGAGACGTAGCCACAAGGCACAAAGCATCGGCGCTATGCAAAGGGCCATCAGCATTGAGCCGATCATCGAAAAGGTAACGGCGTAAGCAAGCGGTTTGAATAGCTTGCCTTCGATTCCCTGAAGCGTGAAGACCGGCAGGAAAACTGCGATGACGATCAGGATCGCGAAGAACATTGGTCGTCCGATTTCCTGGGCGGCCACCAAAATCGCCGACCGCATCGAGTGCTCGCGGTGTTCCTCGAGATGGCGATAAATGTTCTCAACCATCACCACCGTGGCGTCGACCATCATTCCGATGCTTATCGCCAGTCCGCCGAGCGAAGTGAGATTTGCGGAGAGCCCGGAATACCACATGAGGATGAAGGCGACGAGCATGCAGAAAGGGATCGCGGCGGAAGTGATGAGCGAACTCCGAAAGTCTCCCAGCAGCAGCAGCAGGATCACCAGCACCAGCAGCTCGCCTTCGATCAATGATTCGACCACCGTATGAACGCTGTTATCAACCAACTCGGCCTGATCGTAAAAATCGACGATGGTCACGCCTTCTGGAAGAGCTTTATTAATCTCGGCGACTTTCTCTTTGACGCGTTCAATCACCTG
>Ga0126384_10002496_pt1 | contig 11157 bp, 8 predicted proteins | sample PanSoiMetPlot_36_FD_92543 | JGI IMG/M metagenome (GOLD analysis project Ga0126384, IMG submission 92543) | Tropical forest soil microbial communities from Panama - MetaG Plot_36 | ecosystem: Environmental > Terrestrial > Soil > Tropical forest > Bulk soil | place: Panama | collected 2016-02-17 | reverse complement strand
CTTCACTAGTTTTGCGGGCCTACCCAACTTCATGAACAGACCTGCTGTCCGAATTTAGAAATATCTCAGGCGCTTTCGGCTGGCGGCCTGGCGGCGGCGAACTCCGCTGACGCTAGTCCAGATCGAAATTGCCGAGGAATGCATTGCAATAGGTTTGCCAAACCTCATGTGACGGATTCCAGTAGGGAAGATGTGGGAAAACCGGTGTGGATGTCGGAGCTATTTCCGGCAAACAAATAGGGCCTCCCCGTCAATTCCGTCAGCTATCCAGGCGGCAGCTTCAATAGCTCTTAGATCAATCAATACCAGCGCCGATTTATCTGGTACATGCGTTGCCCTGCGACGTCAGAGCGCGCGCCAAAATCTCGAGGCAGTGATTTGAGGAGGGCTTGTGGCAGTTCAGAGCGGTCATACCGGAACACTTCATTTCACCGAGTTTAGCTTTACGAGCAGTGACGGAGTGACCGTTATTTGTTCGCGGTGGGACGCCGCGGGCCCACTCGAGGTATGGTCCAGATTGCTCACCTCATGGGTGAACCCATCGGCAGATACACCGACACAATCGAGTCTCTAGTGTCAGCTGGATTGAATGTTTACGGAAATGAGCACCGCGGACATGGTGACGAGAAGTAAACGTACATAGCGAAAGTTTTGGAGATTCCCAAAATATAAGCGTGGGTCCTCACATACTACATGCGGACGAGCCCACAATCATTTGGGTGGTAGCGATGCGGTGGTCCTGGTACATACGAGTTGCTGTTTTGTTAAGACGGTTAGCCGGCGGCCATCTCCAGGAGGCCTTCAACAGTCGAATCCAGGGACTGTGCCACCTTGAGAGCTTCGGAATTTCCATAAGAGGCAAGCAGGCTGGCCATTTTGTCATAAGAAAGGTGAACGCCATCGGGTCGCTCATCGATAAGAATCGTTACCGGCGCATAAGAAGCCGCATCAGGAACATGTTTTACCATCTTTCTCATAGTGACTGGATTACCAATAACTAGACGCAAAACGCGCGGCGCCTTATCGCCTAACTCCTTGCGTAGGATCTCGCCCTGATCAAACCGCGCAAATTCCATAAGATTAGTTGGGCCAACAGCGGCATCAACTATCATTTCGAGTTCATCGTTGCTTGCTGCGGCGATGGCTCCAAAAAACTTTAGCATATCCGGATGCCCTATTTGCGCATCAATTGCTGCAACAACTTCGTTGAAGCTTTTCGATGACTTGACGCTGAACCGCTCCGTATTGATTTGCCTGGTCGCCATTGTCTGCGTGTCTGCTCCTGCTTCGCATTGTACAACGGAATGTGAACTCACAATGCTCAGATGATTTAACCAAAGCTTTCGCGATGGTTTATCATACAAGCAACTTTCGCGCGATCACGTCGTATTCGGTTCCATGATGTCTACAAATGATAAGCGTCTCTTTTGCCCGCGCTGCGCTACTGAGAACGGGGTTGAGCAAGGTTACTGTCGTCAATGTGGTCAGAGTCTGTTGGGTATCCAATGGGTTTTGGACGGGCGTATTGCGGAATCACGACAGCGTATGGAGGCGGCTGAGAATTGGATCAAGGCAGGCAATACGACGCTGATTGCCTTCATATCGATTGCTGTGACGATAAGCGCGCTCGGCATCGCCATCGGCAATCCGGTTCTAGGCTTCATTGCCATGCTAAATGTGGTTCTTGGCGCGCTGATAGGGTTTCCACTGGTGTTTATCGGCAATGCCCGATTGACTAAAGCCAAACGACTTCTGTCGCACCCACAGACAAGTCATCATCCTGGCATTCAGGGGACATCAAGCCAAATGCCGGCGATAGCGCAGACCAACAGACTTCCGGAGCCGCTCAATCAAGCTTCAGTAACAGAGCATACGACCCTCCACCTCTCAAATTCGGAACCTGCCCAACGACTGAATCTGGACAAGCAAAGTTAAGTGAGCCGCATGCCCAGCTTTCTTTAAGTTAGGGCACTTGTGTTTGCGCTATCGCAGGAACAATCGAGCAGACATTTTCTACCTGAACTGTTTATCAGGAATTCCAGAGACAGGAGGACATGAGAGATTTCTCGCAATGATTCCAAGTCAGAAGCTGAACGCGGGATTGTATGTTGCTGGTGTTAGTCACTGGAGATGATAGAAGGAAGAGTACGGAGTGTAGTTATTGTGGCAGGCCGATCCGGCGCAGTAGGTCTGCGTAACGCGGGTCGGAGCGGAGGTTGTCGAAAGCTAATTCTTCCTTAAGGCGCACCAGCCCGTCGGCGTGCTGAACGTAGGCCTTCTCCAGCCAAGCGAAGGCTTGATCCTTTTCACCGAGGCGGGCATAGACTGCCGCGAGATCCACGAAACTTTGCTCCATCTGGGGTTTCGATTTGAAGTACTCGATCTGTTTTTGATAAAAACCGCGGATGCTCGAGCTGGCGAACGCTCTTCTTAGCTCAGCAATCTTGTCAGGCGGGTATCCAGTTCCTGCGAACCCTTGTAGATATTCTGGCACTGCTTCGTTCAACATTCCCTTCTGATAATAGGCCTCTCCAAGACGGATATGTGTGACCGGGTTCTGGTCGTGATACAACTCGTGATCTTTTTGGTATTGCCGTATCGCGTCATCGTACTGGCGCGCGTAGAGATAGTGATAAGCGAGGTGAGCGATCGACCATTCGGAAACTGGATCGAGTTCCAGATACCTCTTGCTCTCGAGGTATGATTCATTGATCCGACCCAAAAGTAACAGCAAGTGTGAATACTGATGGTGCGCTTCCGCATAGCTGGGATTCAGCTCGATGGCCCGTTTGAGTTCTCGTTCAGCGCCCGAAAAATCCCACTCATCAAGGAGAATAACTTCTGCTAACGCCGCATGCGCTTCGCCCAGCTGCGGATCAATTGAGAGAGCTTTTGTCGCCGCCTCTCTTCCTCGGCGATGGGTTTCCTTTTGAGGTAGTTCTAGTGCGACTTCCCTCCCGAACCCGAACATATAAACATCGGCAAGCCCCGCATATGCGAGCGCGTAGTTGGAATCCTTCTTGATAGCCTCCTCGAAATACAGAACGGCCTGCTTCGACCCAGCCAGTGTAAAGTTCGACCACGCATGCCTGCCTTTCAAATAAAGCTGATAGGCCTCCGGATTGTCGGTATGCGCGCGCGTCAAGCGCTCTTTTGACTCGCCGCTTAACTTCATTTGGAGCTTGTCCGACACGTCAAGCGGAATTTCTCGCTGCAAGACCATAAGCTCGGATAGCTTCCGGTCATATTGTTCGCCCCAGATATGGCTATTGTCCCTGGCATTGACCAATTCGAGACTGATAGTAAGGGCATCATTTCGCCTAACCAGACGGCCAGTGAGAACGGCTTCGACGTTAAGCTCAGTTCCGATACTGCGCGGATCAGTTTGACGATCCTTGTAGTGGGATACGGCAGTGTGCGACATGACTCTTAGATTGGGAAGTTGTGATAGGCGTTCAATAATATTGTCGGTAATTCCATCGGCAATGAAGTCAGTGTCAGGATCCGAATTAGCATTAACGAATGGGAGGACCGCGATCGAACCAATCGCATTCGCGCCAACCGTATTGCTTGAATGGCGTGTCATATAGAACAGGAGAGTCGTGACGATTGCGCCAATTGAGATTACCAGGACCGCCACCGTCGCAACGGCCGCTTTCTTGTGACTCTTTACTTGATCAGCAATATATCCCGCGCGCGAACCATACTGCGTGTTAGAAACTCCGGCATTAGTCATGATTCCGTTTGAGGCAGCTACTTCGACGTGCTCAGGTGAGGCACTGCGCTCGACGGCGGCCTTAGTTTCCAAGGTTTGCTTTAGCCGCTTCAGGTCAATCAGAAGATCCCTACTTGTCTGATAACGCTCATCTCTGTTCTTCGTCAGCGCCTTCTCGATGATCTCCTCCAAGCGTTCAGGAACCTCATGCCTGAAGCGAGTGAGGGGCGGTGCAGGCTGTCTCGAAAGAATCGACGAGATGATTTCGTTCGCTGAGCCGGCAACGAATGGCGAGCAGCCCGCGATCATTTCGTAGAGCACAACGCCCAAACTCCAAATGTCGCTGCGCTCATCCACCTTGTCGCCGCGCGCCTGCTCCGGAGACATATAGGCAACTGTCCCCATGACGACACCTGGCCCCGTGTTCGCAAGTATTGTGTCAACACCGGAATCAGCTGGAACCTCGGAGGATCTCTGCTGATTTATCTTCGCCAAGCCGAAATCGAGAACCTTCGCCAGTTGATCCTCTCGCCGAATCATGATGTTCTCCGGCTTGATGTCGCGATGGATGATTTGGACTTTGTGCGCAGCAGCCAGGGCCGAACTAATCTGAATGGCGATATCCAGGGCGTCTTCAACGTCGAGCGGAGAACTCAACCGCTGACGTAATGTCATACCGTCAATAAATTCAGTAGCGATAAAACGTTGACCGTCACCTTCGCCAATTTCGTAAATGGTAAGAATGTTCGGATGATTCAAAGCAGACGCAGCTTTTGCTTCCTGAACAAAACGCTGCATGCGATTGCGATCGGCAGCCAGCGGCGATGGCAGAATCTTTAAAGCTGCTTTTCGGTCAAGCTTCGTGTCTTTGACGAGATAAACCTCCCCCATCCCGCCGGCGCCAAGTTGCGAGACGATTTCGTAATGACCAATCATCTGGCCCAATATTGATTCTTTTTTGTCCACCAGTTCTTTGGCCGCTACTTCCAACGCAGGTTGTTCGAGAAAACTGCGTGCGCCATTATCAGAGGCGAGCAACGCATCTAATTCCTTGCGCAGCGCGTCGTCACCGGCGCAGGCTTCATCGAGAAACGCGGCTCGCTTTTCCAGCGGCAGATCAAGCGCCGCATCCAGTAATTGGTCAATCTGGTTCCAGCGTTCACGCTTCATGAATGGACATACTGGATATTTTGACGCCGGGCGACGAGAGTACGCGACGCCGCTGAGTTCTATTCCAACGCGGCTTTCAGCCATGCTTTGGCTTTGCGCCACTCACGTTCAATCGTTCGCGACGAGACGTTCAAACACGCGGCAACCTCATCATTAGTGAGTCCGCCAAAGAACTTCATCTCTACGATCCGGCTCTTTTGTGAATCAAACTGTGCCAGCTCGCTTAGAGCCTCATCAATCGCCACCAAATCAACAACGCCTTCCTTAGACACAATGGCTGTAGCATCAAGCGATAGCCTCTGCGCGTGGCCTCCCCTTTTCTGGCGCGCGTGAGAACGCGCATGGTCCACGAGAATGCGCCGCATCAACTGCGATGCAATGCCGAAGAAATGACTGCGGTTCTGCCAGCTAACATTTCTTTGATCGATGAGTCTGAGATAAGCCTCATTAACTAACGCCGAGGTTTGCAGGGTATGCCCGGGACTCTCACGTCGCATGTAGCGACGGGCCAAACGATGGAGTTCGTCGTAAACCAACGGCGTCAATTGCTCCAACGCCGCCTCGTCACCTTGGCTCCAGGCTATCAGCAACTGGGAAACATTGTTGCTTGAAGGGCTCATTGGACTGGGGCTATTGCCTCCACCTTTTTCCACCCTTTCGTATTCGTTTGTCAAGAAAGTTTATGTCGCTCGAAGAGGGCGAACTCCGTTGTCGGGTTCTCTTCAAAAACGTCGCGTTAGTCAGTGAGCGCTAAGAATGATAACAGCGCGACAGTGGTAATTGGGCAAGACGCTTTGATTGTTCTCACTTCATCAGCAGTCCTCGTTTCAGTCGGCGTCGTTAGCCTTGTCTTACCTACGTCCACTTCTCGAAAAGGAGCATTCTGATGAAAACCATCCTGGTGGCGATCTTAATCATCTGTTTTGTTTTTTCTCAGTCGCCGTGCAGTAGCGGGCACGCGTCAAACCAAGTGAACCAGACTGGGCTGGCTTTGCCATCCTCCGATCAAATCGAACCGAACGCAGGTAACTGGCGAACCTGGATCATCTCTTCTGGTAAGGACTACCGCGTGGCCCCACCCCCAAATCCTGCAGAAACGCAGGCCGAATTAAGATTGCTTGATGACCTGATTAGTCATAACGACGAGCAGGTTCGACAGCGAATTGCGTTCTGGGACGCGGGAGCGCCGACTTACCGGTGGATCGATTTGATCAGCGCCCGACTAGTTGCAGGCACCGCAGCGACCCTATATCCGCACCGCGTCCATACCTACGTCGCGCTCGCCATGTATGACGCGACGATCGCGGCGTGGGAGTCGAAGTACTTCTACAACCGTCGTCGTCCCAGCGAATGGGACCACAATTTGCACACCGCGATTACCGTTCCAAACAGTCCGTCCTACCCCTCAGAGCATTCAGCAACAGCATACGCCGCGGCGACCGTGCTTGCGCATTTCTTCCCAACGGAGGCACAGTCATTCCAAACACTTGCCGAACAAGCGGGATGGTCGCGCGTGCAAGCAGGCGTGCAATTTCCAAGTGATCACTACGCGGGCCGCGATCTGGGCCAGAGAATTGCCGAACAGGTGATCGCGAAAGCTGACACTGACGGATCGGCTTTGCCGTGGACCGGCACTGTGCCAACTGGTCCGTGTAAATGGATTGGAACGAATCCAGGCAACGTGACTGGAGCGACTTGGAGACCTCTACTGTTGACGTCTCCTAACCAGTTTAGACCACCTGCACCGCCAGACTGCGCCTCGCCCGAGGCTCAGGCCCAAGTGGCAGAGGTTCGCAACTTTCCCAGAGCAGCGCCCGGAACGGCTGCCAGTTTTCCATTCAGGGCTAAAGCGTTCTATTGGCAAAGTCTGGAAGGCACCAATACCTGGGCTTATCGGTACGCAGATAAATGGATCTCTGAGGATGGCTTGGACCAGAACCCACCGCGTGTCGCACGCATTTATGCCCTGATTGCTGCCGTGCGATTTGATGCCTTCATCGCCAGCCAGGATGGCAAGTTCACCTACTGGTATATCAGACCTCATCAACTGGATCCGGCGATCATTCCACTGTTTCCGGTTCCGAACCACCCGAGTTACCCCTCTAATCACTCAACGGTTTCAACCGCCTACGCGGAGGTCCTATCATATCTGTTCCCGACGCGCGCAGATTTCATTCGTGCTGTTGGCACGGAGGCAGGCGATTCAAGAATCTGGGCCGGTATTCACTACCAAATGGATAATCTCGCCGGCAGAGAACTCGGTAGATCGGTTGCCCAAGTGTTTATTTCGCGAGCGCAAAACGACGGTTCACAGTGATGCGTTAAGTTATAGTTTAAGAGTGGCGCCGAACTATTCGGAACCATCGCGTGAGTTGTGCACGTACGGCGGCAGCGGTCAGAGATTGGCATCTCTGACCACTTGCCGCCGCGTCCAGGGTTTAGCAGCGAAAACCTATTCGCTTTAGTTCATTCGTTCAGCCGCAACCTTCACGGGTACGCCATTGCTGATCGAATCAAGCATTGGCGAATACTGTTGGCCCAGCGCGCTGAGTTCCTGCAACTGCTCGTCAGACACATCAGCTTTGATTCTGAGCTTCATGCGAATCTCCTGATAGCCCTTGCGCACATTCTCGTCGAGGCCGAGAAAGCCGCGCAGATCTATGTCGCCGTCAATGGACGACTCGACTTCCTCGATGGCAATTCCTCTTGCTGCGGCATGATAGACCATCGCCGAGGTTACGCACGCAGCGAGAGCATGCAACAGATACTCGCCCGCGTTAGGGCCCTGGTCCTTCCCGAGTAAGATCGCCGGCTCATCTGAGTCCACTGCAAACTTGACCGCGTGTTCAAAGTCGGTACCGGCGCCAAAAAAACTACTGATGGTTGATCGGCTGTGTCCACCATCAAGCCACTCATTGCGAATTCCGAACTTGAACTTGCCAAGCTCGGGTGTAGCTTTGATTAGGTTAACCGTCTCCGACAGTTTCTCCCGGTCGACGCCATTAATCAGCGAAGTACTGGTTTGTGTTTTGCTCGTCATTGTCCTTTCTCCTTCTTTCATTTCGAACTCTTCGTTCTGTGAATTAGACTGGGCAAGACACGCACCAAACCTGGTTCGCAACTCAAGTGCTTGGGCCTGAAGTGTTTGGGTTGAAGCACAGATTGCGGGTAAGAAACGCAATCGCGGTAAGTCACGGAATCTCGCGAGCTAGATCGCGAAAGTTCGTGAGTTTCGACCACTCAGCGGGGGCGATGAATTCCGAGAGACTTCATGCGGGATGCTAATGTCGAGGCAGGAAGTCCAAGAATGCGCGCCGCGCCAGCCAAGCCAGCGATCTTCCAGCCGGCCTGATCCAATGCCTGTAGTATGCTCGCGCGCTCCAGGTCACGAAGCTCGCTGGCGGTGCGCGGGACTTTTCGTACGGCAACTCCACCGTCATCGCTAATGTTGGAATTGGATTTCGGGATTTGCGCCGGCGGTGGCAGGATGCCATCGAGATTCAGTGATTGGCCCTGGGCCAGAATGACGGCACGCTCGATGACGTTCTGCAGTTCACGCACATTGCCGGGCCAATCGTAGGCCCGCAGCCTGCGAATGCTGTCGGGTGTTAGATCGATGGGATCACGCCCTGCTTTTTTGCAGAAGTTATTTACAAACGACTCTGCCAGAATGGAGATGTCACCGCTTCGTTCTCGCAGTGGTGGAACGTGAATAGGAAACACACTCAACCGGTAATAAAGATCTTCCCGGAAATGTCCGGCGCTGCTTTCCGATTTTAGATCTCTATTGGTGGCGGCGATGATGCGAACGTCGACCTTTCGCGTTTGCGAACTGCCGACAGGTTCGAACTCGCCCTCCTGCAGAACTCGCAACAGTTTTGCTTGCAGATCGAGCGATAGCTCGCCGATTTCATCCAGAAAAATTGTTCCGCCATCCGCCAAGCCGAACCGGCCAATGCGGCGCTGAGTGGCTCCTGTGAAGGCCCCTTTTTCGTGTCCGAAGAACTCGCTCTCCACGAGGGCTGCAGGAATAGCAGCACAATTGACTTTGATCAGTGGCTTGCTCGAACGCCGGCTGGCTCGGTGGATCGCACGAGCCACAAGTTCTTTGCCCGTTCCTGTTTCTCCTTCAATCAGAACTGTGGCATCCGTCGGGGCAACCTGGTGAATAGACTTCAGTACGTCCTTGTGTTGCCGGCTGGAGCCAAGGATCTCGGTGAAGTTATAGAAGTCGCCGATCTCTTCCTGCAAGTATGCGGATTCGCTGGTTAGCGCCGCAATTCTTCTCTCAGCTTCGATCTGGTCGCGAATGTTCCGCAGGATCAACGTATAACGGCGCCCATCACCAAGTTGAAACCGCGACAGACTTGCTTCAGCCGGGAATGCCACAGCATCTCCGCGAAGCGCCTCGAGGCCGCCGGAAATCCAAATCGATACTTGCTCATCGTCTTCAAGGCTGCGCATCAAAGTGCGCAGTTTATGTCCGCTTTCCTTCGTCAGAAATTGTAGAAACGACCGCCCAGTTATAGCTTGCTCCCCGACACCGAACGTCGCCAAAGCAGATTGATTCGCGCGCAGAATGTTCGCTGCCTGGTCCAGCTCGACTATCGCGTCGAGCGCGCTCGCAAATAGACGTGAAAATCTTTCCTCACTCTCGCGGACGCGCGCTTCCGCACGCATCCGGCGCAGCTCAGCAGCAGCCCGAACAGCAAAAATCCTAAAGACCGATTCCAGTTGTGGATCGTCGGGTAACGGCTTAGTGTTTAGGACTGCCAGATGGCCTAAAACGTCTCCCTCGTTGCCGAGTAGTGGCATTCCCATGTAACCGACCGCATTGAATGCGCGCAGGTCCTGGTCGCGAGGAAACAATTGAATGACATTATCCCGATATATGATCAATCGTTTTTCTTCGACTACCGTTTCGCAAGGCGAGCCCGAGATGTCGTACTCGTAGTCCGTCACGTAATGATCATGCAACCAGAATGCGAGAGCACGCAGCCGCTTCGGACCGGGGAAATATTCCGTCACCCAAGCCCCGTCGACAGCAAGAGCTTTGGCCAACGAACGAACCAGGGCGAATAAGAATTCCTCGCCGGTCTCTGCTGCTGTTCCCTCTAAGATGGTTTGAAGCAGAGTCTGATTGGCATCAGGATTTTCCGACTCGACCATAGCTACAACAAGGGAATTTTCCAGAACTGCGCAAAAAATTTAGTCGAGAACCGACAGCGTCACTTTAACGACATCCTCGAGTGTCTTTCGATCCTGGTTTGCCTTCGCTGTCAGCACCAATCCCTGGAAACTGTTGTGGAGAAATCGCGCCGCTGCCCGGGGGTCGCGAACACCCCTCAATTCGCCCTCCTTCTTCGCCCGCAGCAAAGCCTGGTAAAATGCGTCTTCTATGGTTCGCATGTTGCGGAGGGTTTTCTCAGCGGTCGCTTTACAACGACCTGCCAACTCTGACATCGAGTTGTTCATCAGACAGCCGCGCTGCTGTCCGTTCGTAAACGACCCTTCAATCACGCCGGTGAATAGTTGTCGGAACGCCTTCTTCACCGAACCCGGTCTCTCCATGAATGTTATAAGCTTGCGTGTCTCGACAGCTTGATAACGATCGAGCGCCTTCAAGAACAACGAGTGCTTATCGCTGAAGGTGTCGTAGAGGCTCTGACGGTTTATGCCCATATGCTCGACCAGATCCTGCATAGAGCTGGCCTCATAGCCGCGCGCCCAGAAGACCTCCATCGCCTTCTGCAATGCTTCGTCCTGATCGAACTCTTTGTGACGAGCCATCCTTTGCCCAGCCTTACACAGGTTTATACTTTTTCTGGAACGAGTAGTCAAGAATTGGTTTTTGCTTAACAACTCGTTCTTATTTCCGAGGGTCTGGAATAGTGCGCGAAGCAGCTAGGAAGGCTTCTTCAATACCGGCGAGATATATCAACGAGCTCTCAAGGTCCGCTTGCTCGTCCGTCAGAGCCGGGGTCTACTGCGCCAAAGTAATTTTTCGACTTAGGCTCATATTGAACCGCGTGAACAAGACCGAGATGCACGGAAAAATCAGGAGCAAGTGACTCGATCTGGAATCCTCGACTGCTAAGCGCTTTGATAACTGATGAATGAAACCCAGGTTGCATCTTCAGGTTCCGACCCAGCGCAAATAAACGCGGCGCGGTAACGGACTGCTCGAGGGAATAACCGCGATCGATAATGTTGCTGATTACTTGAAGAATGGCCGACGGTATGCGCTCGCTGCCGGCAGCGCCAATCACAAT
>Ga0126384_10002495_pt1 | contig 11158 bp, 12 predicted proteins | sample PanSoiMetPlot_36_FD_92543 | JGI IMG/M metagenome (GOLD analysis project Ga0126384, IMG submission 92543) | Tropical forest soil microbial communities from Panama - MetaG Plot_36 | ecosystem: Environmental > Terrestrial > Soil > Tropical forest > Bulk soil | place: Panama | collected 2016-02-17 | reverse complement strand
AGAAAGATTGTCAACGTGAGCATAACTGATGAACAGATCGTTTTCGAACCCTGGAACGTACGACATCGCTTCCTACTCCGTCTCTTCCATTCGCCGCAGAGGCATCACCCTCGATGTTCAGCCATAAACCATATACACTTCATAGACCGGAGATTGCAAAGCCTCGCCCCTCGCTTCACAACATCTGACTCATCGCTCGGTTGATTCCAGCGGCGGCATAATTAAAATCTCCCCTTTGGCGTTCCGCCCGATGCGCCACTCGCGGTTGGTCTGATGGAAGTTGAAGAACAGCTCGTCGCTCATCTCAAAAATCGGTCGTGTATACAAAATCATCGGCCAAGTTCCACCCGCAGTAACCGTCGTCATACGGAGCTCCCAACCTCGAAAGTATCGGGCTAGTGTGGACAAAGATCGGCTAAAGTGCAACAGCGTGCAAATATTGATCCGCGCAGAAAAAATTGGTAAGGGCTGACGTGATGAAAGGAGAGAAGCGTGCAGAACATAGCATAGCAGAACATAGGGTCAGATCTTGCAATCACGCATCACGACTTCACAACCTGTCAAGTGCAAGTTATCGGTACGACAAAATGCCAGAATGTAAGTCAAGACCTGACGCATTTTCCTGCATGACTCTGACTGGTGCGCCGTGAGGTGGAGACATATAATCCCATGAGACACATGTAGTGATCCGCCTGTTGAGGCGTTGGTCGTGCGCGAAATACCCATGCTTGCTCGGTTCGTATCTTCGGAGGATGCTAGGTCCCAAACCCCCTCTCCAATGGATCAGATCACTGCTCAAAACTCGCACGTCTGGGTGCAGTACGTTCCCGATGGGGCGGTGTCAGTTGCCGTGGAAGGTTCAACTCTGTTGCTGAGCCGGTCTTGTATCGTCATGCGCTGACCAAAATTTGACTTTGTGGTACGTTGGAAAAAAATAGAATTCTAGGAAAAACCATGACGCTCACGTTGCACTTACCACCAGAGGTAGAAGCTCATCTGCGAGCAGTAGCCCAGGAACGAGGTCTCGATCCGGTCGATATGGCAGAGCAACTGCTGCAAACCTATCTTCCCGCCGTCACACGAACGCCTCCTGCCAATCGCAAGACGACTCCAGAGCGCGACCCAGCATTCGTTGCTCTGGTGAAGCGCATCCGAGGAAAGTTTGCTCACACTGCTACGGCGATGGCCACCGAAACCCTCCACCAGGAACGTCAAGCCAATAGAGAGCGAGAAGAACGTCGCATCCGAGGAACGAAAACGTGAACTACGTCCTCGATGCCGGTCCCATGATTGCCTTTCTCGATGATGAACCAGGGGCCGAGATTGTCGAGCAGATGCTGACCGAACCCGGTAGCACGTGTTACGCCCACATCTTCAATTTGACGGAGATCTATTACCTCTACTTTCGGCGTGGTGGAGCAGTCATGGCTGAGGAGGCCCTGCAATCATTGACTGACGCTGGCATTGTCACACGAGATGACCATGACTCTACGTTCTGGAAAGAAGCCGCCACGTTTAAGGGCTCTCATGCTATCGCCCTTCCCGACACGTTTTGTTTGGCGCTTGCCCGTCGCCTTGGTGGGACGGTTGTCATCACAGATCACACTGAGTTCGACCCTCTCGTGTCGCTCAATTACTGTCCGGTTGTGTTCATTCGCTAAGTAACCGAGTAGATGACGCTCTACCCCCACAATTGCGTGATGGCCGGTGCGCAGGGCGTCACGGAGCTCATCAAGATTCCAATCCTCGTGCAGGTGCGCCATTGCTCCCCCTTCCCTCAGCTTTCTCCGTGCCGTCGCGAGTGACGCGCCCAGACGCGTGTACCCGATGAGGCGGCGCACCTGCGCTAAGCTTCTTGTTGTTTTGCTGAAAGCTAACGGCTGACGGCTGAACGCTTACGATAGACTCACCTTCCCATCTTAAGCCGATCCTCCTGTGCCCAGCCCTCCTTCAACGGCACCATGAAATAGGGCGTCAGCTTGACCTTCTTAAAATACCAACGCCCGTTCTCTTTCGCGTATTCGTCATCAAAACGAGCGGCGACGAGATAGCTCTCACCTTTGTGTACTGGCGTTGCCTCCAGGTAGCTGAGGCCGGTGCCCGTGTTGCCTTCCACGTGGATGACGTGGTTGTGAATGAACTGTTTGACGAACGGCACCAAGTCGGAGAGTCCCTTGCGGAAGAACTTGATGATCTTGTCTCGTCCCTTCGTCGCACCGAGGTGCGCGTAGTCAATCTCGGCATCAGTGGTAAAAAGTTCGCCGATCAACTCGGGCTGTTTCTCGTTCACGTATTCGTGATAGCGAAAACGCAAGGTCTGAATCGCGTTGTGGTCGGCTAATTCTTGTACCTGCGTCTCCAGCGTTTGTACCCGTTTTTCCAGATCTCCTGTTGCCATGGTGTTCCCTCCTTTTTTCTGTACTGCAAGGCGAGTTCCTTCTATTCCATAAGCCGGTCTCCTGCAAGAGAAACTGGGTCTTGCCAATAACTGGTGGCCACCAAGCATCCTTCTTGCTTTCTGCCGCAAAACAAGCAAGAAAGGGAGAAACAGTCGGGTCTACCAACAGAGACCGAGAACCACTTCACTCACCCTGAAAGGAGGGTCGCTATGAAAGTCGGAATGTCTGTCTTCATGCAAAACACCAACAACAAGTGGTCGGACTACGAAGTCTATCGCAACGATCTCAAGCTCGCTGACCTGGCCGAGCCTCTCGGGTTCGACTCGATTTGGAGCGTCGAGCACCATTTCACGCCATACACCATGGTTCCGGATGTGGTGCAGTTCCTCACTTACATGGCTGGCCGTACCAGCAAGATCGAATTGGGCACTATGGTTGTCGTGCTGCCCTGGCACGATCCGGTGCGCGTGGCTGAGCAGGTCGCCATGCTTGACCTGCTGTCCAACGGCCGCATCATCATCGGGTTCGGGCGCGGAGCCGCGACGGTCGAGTACAATGGCTTTCGCGTGCCCATGGAAGAGTCACGCGAGCGCTTCGTCGAAGCCGCCGAGGTAGTGGTAAAAGCCCTGGCTAATGAGCGCTTCGAGCACAACGGCAAATTCTTCCAGATCCCCGAGATGAGCATTCGACCGCGACCGTTCTCGCATCCTGAGCGCCGGCTCTACGGCGCGGCGGTTAGCCCGGACACGGCGGAACGCATGGCCAAACTGGGACTGGGCGTGCTGATTGCCATCCCGCTGTATGGCTGGGATGCACAGGCCGAAGACGTCAAGCGCCACCAGCAGATTCTGCGCCAACAGGGGCACGAACCGGTGCCGCCGATCTCATCGAGCTTCGTCTTTTGCGCTGAGACGGAGAAAGAAGCACGAGAGGGCGCACGTCAGCACATGGGCGGGTACTGGGGCTCGGCGGATGCCCATTATCATTTCTCCGATGGGCACCTCAAGACCGTCAAGGGCTACGAGCATTACGGTGTGATTGCCGACAACGCCAAGACCACTACCCCTGAGCAGGGCGTCGAAGGCTTTGTCAGCTTGCAGGTGGCTGGCACACCAGACCAGTGTCTGGAGCAAATCTACACCATGCAGGACAAAGTGGGGCTCAATCACTTCATCGCAGTGTTCAGCTATGGTGGCATGCCGCACGAGGCGGCTGAGCGCAATTTGCGGCTGTTCGCCGCCGAGGTTATGCCTAAGTTGCAACGTGAGGAGCGTAAAGTCGTACCGGTGGGGGCAACTCATACGGCAGCGCAGGCGCCGGCAAAGTAATACGGTTTGCCTACACATCCCAGGTAAGGGAGCTCCTGTGGGGGCTCCCTTTTCTTTTTATTCCGGTGAGAGCGTTTCTTCTACGTTTCTTTGAAACATCCTTGGTGAAGAAGATCTATGACCCCAAAGAAACATATTTTATGTATCGGTGCCGGCTATGTGGGCGGGCCAACTATGGCAATGATTGCCGCCAAGTGCCCGCGCTACAAGGTCACGGTTGTGGACATCAACCCAGCTCGGATCGCTGCCTGGAATAGCGAGACTCTCCCCATTTATGAACCTGGCCTCGACGAATTGGTCAAAAAGACAAGGAATGTCACTCTCTTTTTTTCCACCGACATAGAAAGGGGAATTCAAGAAGCGGACATCATCTTTGTCTCGGTGAACACGCCGACAAAGACTTTTGGCCACGGGTTGGGAAAAGCCGCCGATTTGCAATTTTGGGAAAAGACGGCACGGCAAATCCTTGCGTATTCGACCACTGATAAAATTGTCGTAGAGAAATCTACCCTTCCGGTCCGAACGGCTGAAGCAATGGAGAGAATCCTCAGCAGCAACACAAAAAATATTCACTTCGAAGTCGTTTCTAATCCGGAGTTCCTAGCGGAAGGAACAGCGATTGTTGACTTGGCCAATCCCGACCGGGTTTTGATTGGCTCTCAGGAGACTCTTGAAGGAATCAAAGCTCGCAAGGTTATTGCTGAAATCTATGCGAACTGGGTCCCGCGGGAGAAAATCATCGAATCCAATGTTTGGAGCGCCGAACTTTCCAAATTGACGGCGAACGCCTTTTTGGCGCAAAGAATCTCGTCCATCAATACTATCTCTGCCCTCTGCGAGAAAACCGAAGCCGATGTGGACGAGGTGGCATATGCGATCGGCCAAGATTCCCGCATTGGTGCAAAGTTTTTAAAAGCCAGTGTCGGCTTCGGTGGTTCTTGCTTCAAGAAGGATGTCCTGAACTTGGTCTATATCTGCCAAAGCTACGGCTTGACTGAGGTAGCAAACTACTGGGAATCCGTCGTCAAGATCAATGAATGGCAGGAAAACAGGTTCATTCGCATCATGCTGGAGAGTATGTTCAACACCGTAGCCGGGAAGAGAATCGCCCTCTTCGGTTTTGCCTTTAAAGCCAACACTGGGGATACTCGCGAATCTCCTGCTCTTGCGATTGCTAGGGGGTTGCTGGAAGAACGCGCTCATGTCGTCCTCACTGATCCCGAAGCCTTAGAGAACGCCAAAGAAGACCTCAGAGATATCAAAGAAGGGCTCAGTTTTGAGGCCGATCCCTACCGAGCCACAGAAGGTGCGCATGCCGTGGCCCTCCTCACAGATTGGCAACTCTACCGAGACCTGGATTACCAGCGCATTCTGCGATCCATGGAACAACCCGCCTTTCTCTTTGACGGTCGCAACGCCCTCAATCATAAAAAATTGTTCGACCTAGGGTTTAACGTATTTGCCATTGGCAAAGTCCCTTTAAAACACTTTTGAGCACCGCGGAACTGGAGGCTGGGAGTGAAGTTCTGTGGTAGACGCGCACTGCTCCAGCGCGAGTGTAAGGTGAAGATACAAAAGCGAGGAAAGAGGAAATCTGCTATCCGAATTTGCCTCCCATGCTGTAAGGATCAAATCCCTCAGACCGGCAGAGAGCCTCGATAAAGCAAAGCTTTCCCAGTTTCCTCGAATATCGAAACCTACCTATGGTACGCAAGCTGGGATCAGCCAATTCTGACTTAAGTTTTTTCCCGACGTGCCGATATCCAAGCCATAAGGAGTACATGAAAAGGGCCGCTCGGATCGGGAAAAAACTATGAGCAGTTGCTCTCCTCGACTCATCCTCGCTTTCAGCGTGTTGCTCTCCCTTTTGCCCGTCGCAGTTCAAGCGCAGTTTATTATCGAATTTACCGATGGCAACCGCATAACCGTCTCCAATTACAAAGAAGAAGGGCAGAAAATTAAGATCCGCACGTCGGAGGGTTGGTTTGCTTTTCGTAGAGAAGACGTGGCAAATATTATCGACCTGACTACCGATAAAAAAGCGCGGAACTTACCCAGTCCCCAGGACATGCCATCAACCTCTTCTGCTGAGATAAAAGAGAAGGCGAAACCTCAAATCGTGGAATCCGCGCCGGCTCCAGAGAGAAGCAAAGCCCTAACCAAGATAGAGACTCGCCCCACTCTGGAGCTTCTGCGAGAAGCCGCTAGCTCGGTAGGAACCCTACCGAAATTCCAAGACCTCTTCGAACAAGTGAAAAAAGGAATCTTCGAGATCAGATACGTGATCGCTCTGCTCTTAGGGGTCAAGGTGCTGAAGATATTTTTTTCCGCTAGTATTCGCTGATTCTTCCGAGTTGCTGGTAGCTTCCCCGTCGGCTAGAGCTGTGGTTTGACCTTGCTCATGAACGTTTCCATCGTCCGTGCGCTGCTCTCGAACGACTGTAGAGAGAGTTCAAAAATAAGATGCTGCACGCCCGCTTCCTGATAGGCGCGCAAGCGGGTGGTCACCGTATTCAGGTCCCCGCGGAGCAAGTCGCGGCCGGGTCTGGGCCCATAAGGGAGGACGTCCGTAGAGATCCCTTCGATAAACAACGCTGCCCGCATTGAGAGTACTGGCTCGCCAGCCCGCCCTTTCTTTTGCCATAAACCCTTGAAGTGCCGGGCTCCCTCGGCAAAAGCCTCCGGAGTTAGCGCAGTCGCATGCCAGCCATCGCCAAATTCGGCCGCCCGTCGGCGCGCGCGCGGGCTGACACCACCGACCCATATCGGCAGATGTTGCTGCACCGGCATGGGCGAGACCTGCATATCCTGAAACGTCGTATAATTGCCGTTAAAGCTCACGGTCTCGCGCGTCCAGATCTCTCGCATCAGACGCAGATATTCATCACTGACTTTGCCTCGTTCTGGAAAAGGTGTGCCCAGTGCCGCAAACTCTTCGGTCATCCAGCCGCCACCCACACCAACAATCAAGCGCCCGCCGGAAAGCTGATCAATCGTCGCCAGCATCTTGGCCAGGACTACCGGATTGCGGTAGGGCAGGATCAAGACGCTGGTGCCAAGCTTCACCCGTGGCACCAGCGCAGCCACGTGGCTGAGCAACGTGACCGGCTCCAGCATGTTATCGCGGTAAATGAGGTCCATCGTGTGCGGCACGATTATATGGTCGGTGACCCAGACGGAATCAAAACCCAAAGCTTCGGCGTGGCGAACATTGGCGATGATCCCCTGCACGTCGACCGTTTTGCCGTAGTGCGGAATACAGATACCGAATTCCATATACGTTCCTCCTGAGGATGAGGGTCAGCCAGCGGTTCTTGACCGCTCGCAAGATAGTGTTAGTCCCCTACTTACGAGCAAGTCTGCGATTTGGCAACGGTAAGCTGATTCTGGTATTTCTCTGTGTTTGCTGATAGCTGAAGGCTGAGAGCCGAAAGCTTTTCACAAAGGAGGGATGTTATGACACGTCCTCTGATCGTGGCCGCGGCTCAGTTAGGACCCAGTTCGCCGAGCAAAGCACAAACCGTCGAGCGCATGGTGGCGCTCATAGAGGAGGCTGGTGAACGCGGAGTGGAGCTTCTGTCTTTTCCTGAACTTTCTCTCACTCCATACTTTGCGACAAAAGTGCACAAATCCTGGGACGACTTCTTTGAAGAGACAATACCCTCATTGGTCACTCTTCCCCTTTTCCAAGTCGCGCGCCGGACACAGACGCACTTTGTTCTTCCTTACGCCGAACGTGAGAATGGTTGCTACTACAACAGCGCGGTGTTCGTCACCCCAGAAGGCACGGTCTTGGGCAAATACCGCAAGACCCACATCCCGGGCTGGGTCGAGCCGCGCTGGGAGGGATTGAACATCCTGGAGAAGCGATACTTCTCATTCGGCAATCTCGGCTTCCCGGTCGTCACCCTCCCCAAAGCTCGGCTGGGGACGCTCATTTGTTATGATCGCCGTTTCTCCGAAGGCTATCGCGCGCTGGCCCTAGGCGGCGCGGAACTCATCTGCGTGCCGTACAATACCCCGACCTTTAGTCAATCCCGCGCAGCCGGACAAGAAACTTCGGAAGTCTTGCTGCGCGCCGCAGCTATCGAAAACCAGTTCTTCATCATTGCTGTAGGGAAAGCCGGAGTGGAGGACGGAGCTGAGTATATTGGTGGCAGTGAAATTATCTCCCCGACCGGTAAAGTGTTAGCAAAGGCGCAGACAGAAGGCGATGAGCTGGTGACTGCCACTATCGATCTGGAGGAGATTGCCACGCTCAAAAACAAATGGGACCTGCTTGCCGACCGCCGGCCGGAGATATATCAGCAGCTTGTGCAGTGAAAAAAAATAGAGAGATAAACAAAAGGAGGATAGTATGGGCGCCGCTGAAAATAAAAAACTAATCCAAGATGTCTTTGCTGCCTGGGCGCGTGGAGACGGTGCTGCGTTCTTCAACATCCTGGCTGACGATGTGCGCTGGACGGTGATCGGCTCGTCCCCGGTCTCGCGCACCTACACCAGCAAGCAACAGTTCTTTGAAGGAGCGACCAAGCCGCTGAATGCGAAATTAGCAGGACCGATTCAGCCGACGGTCCGCAACGTGATTGCCGAAGGGGATAACGTTGTGCTGCAGTGGGAAGGCCGGGCCACCTCTAAATCCGGGAAGCCGTACAATAACAGCTATTGCTGGGTGATGCGCATAGAGAACGGAAAAGTGAGAGAAGGGACGGCTTATATCGATACCGAGCTGGTGTCGGAGTTGTGGAAGTCGTAGAAGCGATATTGCGTTCTTGGCGATATCCGAGCTGCAATCGTTAGGAAGCAGAACACAGGCCGCGGGCTCACGTGTGCGGCTCTGACACGATCCCTCTCCCGCCGGGGGAGAGGGAACTTGAGACTGGTTCGGTCTCTGCCAACAATACACTGCGCAGCGCCGCTTTCTCCGCTTTCTCCTGCTTCACTCGCTGTTCATAAAACCACACGGGAAGAAGGATGAGCGAGCCGAGCGTCGCCCCCAGGCCCAGGCCGGAGAATCCCCAGAAGAACGAACCAGTGTGATCGTAAAAGTACCCCAAGATCAGCGGGCCCGATACTCCGCCGAGTCCGCCAAAAAGTCCGATGCTCACCCCAGCAGCAATGCCAATGACCTCTGCTGGGAGGAGGTCGAAGAGTAGAATCGCCGTCGCATTAAATGCTGCCGCGTTAAGAAAGAGCACTACGCTCATCAGCAAGATAACCTGCTGCACGTCCTGGCTGAGCATCAACACGATCATGGTGGGACCGGTCAGCAGTCCAGTGCACAAGCCAACGAGGCTACGGTTTCCTATGCGATCGCCTAGATAACCACCGGCCAGCGAACCAGCAAAAGCCGCGAGATAAGGGAAAGTCAGATAGAGCCCGCTTTTCATGACGGTGTATCCCCTGTCCTTTACGAGGTAACCGGGAAGCCAACTCAAGTTGGTAAATCCCACACAGAGCGTAAAGAACAGGCTCAGACACACACCCCAGAACACCCAGTTACTGGCCAGACTGTGCAACCCCTCGGTAAACGATAGCGTCTGGACTGCGCCTCGTTGCGGGTCAAACGTTACCCGGTCCTTGACCAGGGCCTCGGCAATCAGAGTCTTCTCTTCCTGTGACACCCAGGGATGTTCCTGGGGATGGTCATATACCAGCAGCCAGAAGAGTCCGACTCCGAGCACGGTCAAGACACCGGTACCATAGAACATCACCCGCCATCCCCACCCGGTGATCAACCAACTCACCAAAGGAAGCCCAACAATGAGACCACAGTAACCGGCCCCTGCAGTGGCTCCGTACACCAAGCCACGTTCATTCGGCAGGAGCCAATGGTTCTCCAGTTTATTAATGGGATTGGCCACCGACCCTTCAGACACCCCAAAGAGCCCGCGTACCACGGCAAACTGTCCGATCGAGCGGCAAGCGCCGGTGAGCACGGTCAGCACGCACCAGAAAGAAAACATGACCGACGCCCATTTGCGGATACTGAAACGGTCGGAAGCCACTCCACCTCCGAGTTGACCGGCAATGTACCCCCAGTAGTAGGCACTGAGGATAAAGCCGGTCTCGACCCCGCTCAGCCCCAACTCGTCCATGATGTACGGAGCGGCCAGCGAAATATTGACCCGGTCAAGAAAGAGGAAGAACGCGGTCATCCACAAGGCGCCCATCACGACGAAACGGAATCGTGGAGAAGGGCGCGTCATCAGGGATGAGGATTGAGACGACGTCCTCCTCTCGCTGTGTTCGGTCTTCTTCATGGCTCCGCCTTTCTTATGCAGCAGCGGGTAAGGGACGCTTTTTACTTAATGGCATAAGCATTGGGCGGAGAACCGACACCGCCAGGAAGATTAAGGGGAGCGGACACCAGCATACACTCATAAACGCCATCTCTGGCGCAATCCTGGGCGAGTTCGTCCAGATCCCACACCTCACCGATCGGCATACCTTGCAACGCAATCAGCCGCCGGTGTTGAAATCCCACTGCCACTTCTACGGGTAGGGCTTCAAGCGCAACGTTGTCTGCGGCCATGGCAGCGATTTGCTGGTCCCACACCCAGCCTGCAGTGGCTTGGCTGGGGTCCAGTCCCGGACAGCCCATCCCCCCTTCACCAGGATGCAGGGTTCCTCTGAGCGCCTCGCGCCCCGCTTCATCTAAGCCCTTGTACCAGGTCAGCCAACCAGTACGCAGGAGCACGACATCCCCAGGTTCGATCCGCACGTTTTCCGCCCGAGCGACTTCTTCGAGAAACGCACCATCCATAGAAAACTTCTTGGTCGCGTCCAGCGGTGTGCCGCGCCGCTCCATAACACCGGCCGCATCCAGTAACACGCCCCGGCCGATGATGCCGCGTCGCGCCCAGTTCTCGATGCCTAACTCGCCTTTGCCGTCGAGATCTTGATCTTGTCGTCCGCCGTAGTAGCCAAACTCGCGAAAGCGAATGTGGCGCAGACTATCCCACTGGCTGGAGCCCTGCATGGCAAAGTTGTCTACATAGTCATCGCGGCCGCCACGGTTCACTTCGATGTGATGCCGGTAGCCAGTACGAAATCCGCCGTAGAGCGTGATAGGAAAATTGAGCGGCAGGTTGAGGTTGATGACCTTACCGGTACGCACCAGCGCAGCCGCACGCTTCACTCGCTCAGGAGTAAGGAGATTTACCGTGCCGAGTTGATCGGCGCGACCGAACACATCCCAGGTATGACGTTCACCAGTCTGGCCGACCAATGGTAGCTGGGCGAATTTAGGCAGAGTGGACATGGGGGAGCCTCCTTTTTCTCAAGTACGTTTCCCTCTAAAGAATTCCCCCTTGAGCTGTCAATGGTCTTGAGCGGATCGTTGGTTATGCTGGGGGCACGAGCAAAACCGCGGCGAGTTAAGGCATAGCTCTATCGAGCCCCAAATCCGCAACGATTGTGGCGCCGAGT
>Ga0126384_10002494_pt1 | contig 11159 bp, 8 predicted proteins | sample PanSoiMetPlot_36_FD_92543 | JGI IMG/M metagenome (GOLD analysis project Ga0126384, IMG submission 92543) | Tropical forest soil microbial communities from Panama - MetaG Plot_36 | ecosystem: Environmental > Terrestrial > Soil > Tropical forest > Bulk soil | place: Panama | collected 2016-02-17 | reverse complement strand
TCTCGGCGCGGCAGGACTTCGCCAAAGGGATGAATCTCGATCCACGCAGGATAACGATGCTTGATCTCCTTCTTGAGCGCCGAACCGAACCCGGGTACGCTCCAGGCATAACTGCCGACTCCCTGCTGACAACCTATGCCCCAGAACTGGACGCCAAAGCCTCGGAGGTAATCGCGTTTCCGGCCACGATGATTGAATCTGGGCATGTAGATATGTTCGCCGCCGATGCCATCATCGTTCGTCGTTTCACGGCCGAATAGCTCGGGGAGAAATGCTCGGGCTTCTGCGCGAACCTGCTCACAAAGGTATTTGCCAATTACATCGGAGCCGTTGCCGACTCCATTCGGATACTTATCCGAAGTCGAGTTGAGGAGTATGCGGGTCGAATCAATGCACGAAGCTCCGAGCACAACAACGCGTCCGCGCACTTGATACTCCTGCTTTGAATTTCGATCGAAATACTGTACCCCGCTCGCCCTTCCACGATCATCTACCAAAATCCGCGCTGCGACCGCATTGCTGAGCAACTCGAGACGACCAGTCTTGAGTGCGGGCTTAATCAGGTAGTCGGCTGCGTTAAAGAAACTCGAGGTATCACAACCGCGACCACAGTTGCCGCAATAGTGACACTTTGGAAAACCATTGTGGTCTCGAGTGAGCACCGCTCGCCGGCCGCTCACAATTGGAATGCCTAATTTGCCGGAAGCCTTCTTGAGCAGCATCTCCCCACATCGAGGGTTTGGAGCGGGCAGATGATACTTACTTCCAGGCAAAACATCGGAATTGTCATCGCCGCCGCAAATGCCTATCAGCTGGTCAACCTTATCGTAGTATGGCGAAATGTCTTTATAAGTAATTGGCCACGGTATCTCCCAACCGTCACGGTCTGCCGCTTTGAAATCTATATCGGAGTAACGAAGACTGACTCGTCCCCATACGTTGGTTTTTCCGCCTAATCCCCAAACGCGGGTTAACTCGAACGGTTGATTGTCCGGAGTGAAGTATGGCTGTTCTTTTGTACTGAGGAAAAACTGAGGCGGTAGCTCACCTGCACGGACTCGCTCACGCCATTCATAAGGCATGACGTGTGTCCAAAAACTGTTGCGCTCAAACCGCTGACCGGCATCGAGCACCAGGACGCTGACGCCCTGACGCGTTAGATTCCACGCCGTCATGCCGCCAGATGCGCCTGAACCGATGATGATTACATCGTAGACCTTCGGCTGTTTTATTACTTGGGGAGACGGCATTTGAAAACCTGTGACATAGGACAAATAGGACTTATAAGTCCGATTCGCCGTTAGTTTATGCTCACTGCAGCGTGAACTTGTCCTTCAAGCCGCCAATTATTACTTCGAAATCTCCGGGCTCAACAACCGGTTTGTTGTTACGGCCGATAAATAAGAGATCGGCGGACCGTAACTTGAAAGATAACGTTCTGGCCTGTCCAGGCTCGAGATGTATTTTTGCAAATCGCCTCAGCCGCTTGCCCGCAGGGGTGATCGAAGCTACAACGTCCCGAACATATAGCTGCACCACCTCTTTCCCCGCTCTCCTGCCGCTATTTGTCACAGTTACCGAGACTGTTAATTCTCCATTCTGTTTCATCGCAGAACTATCGAGGCTTAGTTTCGTGTACTCGAAGGTGGTGTAGCTCAAACCAGCGCCGAACTCAAATTGCGGCTTCAACGCCGTGTAACCGAACGGTGTATCGCCGGACTCCCAGATCTTGTGATCGTACGAAAGTTGAGCATTCGCGTACCTTGGGTAGGTGAACGGAAGCTTGCCGTTAGGATTGTAGTCGCCAAACAGAACATCGGCGATTGCCTGGCCACCTTCAAGCGAGGGGTTGTAAGCCATGACAAGAGCATTCACCCTTTCGGCAATGCGTGCAATGATACGAGGCCGGCCCTCAACAAGCACCAGCACCGTCGGTTTGCCCGTGGCGATGATTGCTTCGGCTAGCTTTAACTGAGATTCACTAAGGGTCAGATCATCAATATTACCCGGGGTCTCTGCGTACCCCCCTTCGCCGAGACATATGATTGAGACATCAGAATCGCGCGCTGCCCCGGCTGCTTCAGCAATGTTGACTTCCTTGTCGAGGGACGCGCCGGGCACAAAGGTTACGTTCTGCTTACCGACCTTTCCTTCGATCGCCCTTAGAATCGTTGGCCGATCTTTTGGATACAGGTCTGCTTTCGTTCCCTGCCAGGTGTATGTCCACCCGTTATTCAGAGAGATCTGTGAATCAGCCGTCGGCCCTGTTACGAGTATCTTGCGGGCTTTCGCAAGCGGCAACAGGTTATTAGAGTTCTTCAACAGTGTGATTGATTCCTGCGCAGCCTGAAGGCTCACGGCTCTGGACTCGGGTCTCCCGAAATTCGCCTTCACGCTTGCATCAGGCATAGGGGATTCAAATAAACCAAGTTCGTATTTCAAATGGAGTATACGACGCACCGCTTCATCGATGCGGGCTTGAGGGACGGAGCCTTCCTTAACCAGAGCGATCAGGTGATCGCTGAAACTGTAATCGCTGGGTACCATGCTCATATCGATTCCGGCCATTACCGCCATCCGGGTGGCATCCTTTTCCGTCGCGGCAACGCCATGCTGGCTCACCAGCTTTTTGATATCTTCCCAGTCGCTTACAACCATTCCGCGAAATCCCAACTCAGTGCGCAGCAGATCTGTCAAAATGAAGCGGCTCACGTGAACGGGTTCGCCATTTACTTCGCCCGAATTGACCATAATAGTGTGCGCCCCGGCGGAGATCCCAGCTTGAAAGGTCGGCAGGAAGTATTCGCGCAGGTATATCTCAGGTATCCAGGCAGGCGAACGATCTTTTCCGCTCAATGGAAAACTGTAACCGACGTAATGCTTCAGGCAGGACGCGACCTTATCCTTAGCAGCGATGTTTGAGCCCTCGTAGCCACGCACTGTGGCCACTCCCATTACGGTTGCGAGGTATGGGTCCTCTCCGAACGTCTCATAGAAACGTGGCCACAGCGGTTGACGGCCGATATCGAGCACCGGCGAGAAGTTCCATGGAATACCGCTGGCGCGGGTCTCCATTGCGGCGATCTCGGCAGTCCGCTTCATCAATTCCGGATTCCAGGTAGCTGCCATGCCGAGCTCTTGAGGGAAAAGCGTTGAACCTTGCGTGTAGTTGACCCCGTGAATGGTGTCTATTCCATAGATCACTGGGATCTTCAGACGCGTCTTAAGCGCAGCGGTTTGGATCTGACCAATAATCTGATGCCACTTGTCGACAGGCAATGCTTCATCTTTTACGTTGAGTATCGAACCAACGCCGTATTTCACAACTGCCCTTTCGAGCTTCGCGGGATCGATCTGAAGGGCCTGGTCTTTACCGCTACAGACCATGCCGATCTCGAGCTGGGTCATCTGCCCGACCTTTTCTTCAAGCGTCATCTGCTTAAGCAGCGCGTCAACTTTGGAGTCCCAGTTATTGGATGGGAAACGCACGCTTGAATTGCTTTCGAAGAAGGCCTGGCTGTCTGAGACTTCGGCAGTCACCGGGCCGTCGAGGGCCGGATTAGACAGGGTAGTATGAGGGGAACCGAAAACATAGGCACGAGACATCTGTAAATTTGAGCACATTGTACACAACCCGATCATTATTGTTACTACAAGTCGATGTTTCATGGCGCACCCTTAGCATCACACAAGGTAATTGCTGCTGCGTGGAGTCATTTCTAATATACCAATCAGCACTGACGTGCAAGGAAGCGGGCGAGCCCAAAAGTGGCAGCATCGAACCGCAGGTTGATGAGTCTAATAACAAGTGTTATTAGGTTGGAGCTGAAGTTATGTCAATCTACTATCCGATGCGAGTCTGGTTTTTCCGCACACGCCGAGTTGCCGCATGGACCACCCTTATCGCCTTTATCAGCATGGTTGTAGCGGAAAATACTCTGAGCTCAAAGTTTGGTACGAGATCATGGTCGGATCCGGCGGCCAGGCCGACTTTGTTCGAATGGTTACTGCTCTGGCGCAACTGCAGTCTACTTTTTGCATTGGTGACTGGATTGATCGCATTGCCGCGGTGGCAATCATGGGTTGGCTTGGCTCTGACTATTGGTTACACATACGTCTTGGTGTCTAGCTACTAGCTCTCAAGGCAAACACATCGTTGACAACCACTAATAAAGCGGAGGCTGCCGTGGCTAAGCAAAAGATCTACGACGCGGTAATCATCGGATCGGGTGCATCTGGCGGAATGGCCGCAAAACAACTGACCGAGCGCGGAATGGAAGTGCTCGTCCTGGAAGCCGGCCCTCCCGCCGATCGCAATCGCGATATGAATACCCACAAGTGGCCGTGGGAATCGATGTATCGAGGATTCGGTCCGCCCGGATGGAAGGATCACGATCAGTGGATGCAGGACACGGCAAGCGAGTTCAGCCGCCACTTCTACGTCAAGGATACCGAACATCCTTATACTACTGATCCTGGCAAGCCCTTTATGTGGGTGCGCGCTCGAATCGTCGGCGGAAAGACTCTCCATTGGGGCAGATTTTCGTGGCGAATGTCGAATCTCGATTTCAAAGCTTCCAGTCACGACGGCTTCGGTGACGACTGGCCCATCAACTATGAGGAGATCGCACCTTACTACGATCGAGCAGAAGAGTTCATCGGCGTAAGCGGCAACCAGGACGGCATTTCGTATCTGCCGGACGGAAAGTTTATGCCGCCAATGCCGTTGACCTGCGGTGAGCAGATGTTGCGGCAGGGCGCGCAAAAAACCGGGCGCCGGGCAATAGCTTCACGAGTAGCAATGCTTACAGGCCAGCCGCAACCGCATATGAAAGGGCGCGCCAAATGTCATTACTGCGGGAACTGCGGCGAGGGATGCGACGTAGGCGCGATGTTCAACTCGCTGGTTTCTACGTTGCCCGTGGCAGCGGCAACAGGCCGGATGACTCTGAGGCCGAATTCAATCGTCCGACACGTGATAATTGATACCAACACAGGCAGGGCAAAAGGTGTCGCGTTCGTAGACCGCGTGACTCATCAAGAGCAAGAGGCTTTTGGCCGTGTGATTGTGATAGCGGCATCAACTCTTGAGTCGACCCGGATAATGCTCAACTCGAAATCGCGTCAGCATCCTAAAGGACTGGGTAACTCCTCGGGCGTACTCGGGCATTACCTCGTGGACCATTGGGGAGGAATCGGCGCAGGCGGTTACTTTCACATGCTGGCCGGTCGAGACCCAGTGAACGAAGACGGCAAGGCTTCAGGTTTGTACATTCCCCGTTTCCGCAACATAAGCAAAGAGACCAAACATCAGAAATTCGTCCGCGGGTATGGCTTCGAATGCGGCGCAGCTACCTGGATGTATCCCGGGATGGCTAAGGATCCTTCGCATGCACCGGGCTTCGGGTCCGAATTCAAGAAGCATGTTCGACGCTGGTACACATCGCCGGTTTATATGACTACTCGCGCTGAGATGCTCTCGCGATTTGAGAATCACGCGGAGATAGATCCAAAAGGTGTCGTCGATGCGTGGGGAATTCCGGTTCTAAAAATACACATCCAGCACTCGGACAATGAACGCGAGATGGCAAAAGACGCCGCCGAAACCAGTGAAGAAATTTTGCGAGCTGCCGGCGCGGAAGTTACCTGGAAAGGCGGACAGCTAACCGCGCCGGGCCGCATAATTCACGAACTCTGCACTGCCCGCATGGGAGCCGACTCCAAAAAATCGGTGCTGAACAAATTCAACCAGTGCTGGGACGCTAAGAATGTTTTCGTGACCGACGGTGCAAGCTTCTCATCCAGCGCTTGTCAGAATCCGACCCTCACGATACTTGCGCTGACGATGCGCGCGTGTGACTACATCGCCGATGAGTACAAGCGAGGGAATCTCTAATGAGTACTTCAAGGACTGATAAGAATACCCGGCGTGTGACTGCAAAAGGTCTAGTCGGAGTTCCAGCGAAAAGGCTTTACTCTGTGCCGATCTGGCTAAGCGGGCGATCGTTTGCAGGTGGTTTTGATTACGCGGGCGGCAAATACAATCTGGTGTTTGCTCCGTCGGGAGCGTCGACGCCCGACAACGAATTGGAATTGCTGGGCCGGCTCACGATTACCGATCCGCGAGGCCGAGTGCACAGCCGTAATTCGGTGCGCGCGAAACTGGCAAGCATACAAGGCGGAATCGGCGATGCCCCTGTTCGTCGACGAGTGGTGGCAACCGGCGGCGCGAGGGGGGATGTTTCAACTTCGCAGCAGAAACAACAGACTGCCGCTGAATCTGAAAAAGCGGGACAGAAAGCAGAAGAGAATCGCCAACCCAGAGCCAGCGGCCTTCCAGTGACCGAAAGCACCGGGCCTACCTCATTCACCGGAGTGATGTATTTTCACCTCGAGGCTTTGGATGGGAGGGCGCTTGGGGTTCCGGTTGATCTCAGCCGCGTTCAGCTCAACCTGCGGTTGGATCCGCTTGATGAAACCACGCGTACGATGACTGAGCTATACAGAGATTTGGTAGACGCCCTCCATTTGAAAGCCGATGCGAACGCTGTGGCGGTCATTCTTCGCGAGTTAAACCAGCTGTTACGGACTTAAGGATTTCAGTTAAGGGGGCTGAGAAGATTGAAAGATCTAAACATAGTTACGGAAACATCAGCTTGATTACTCCGACCCAACCAACGCCAACACCGCAAACGCCGTCGCAGAGTCCGACATAAACATTCGCCGCCACGGTTCGCCTTTGTCGCCACCGTGCTCGCGGTCGAAGTTTAGAGAATGGGCGCGCCAGGCGTGCCAGCTGTGTTCACTGACCTGCACCTCTTGCTGGTGTGTTACGAGCCATTTCAGACCCCTGGTAACCGCAGGATGAGTGACCGGCAACCCACCCTTCCGAAGCGCATAGACGACTAGCCCTGTCCCATACCCATCAGAGTTCGCGAGGAGTGACGCGTCTGTCGTGCCGGGTGGACGAAACGGCGCAGCTGACTTGCTCCATCGCCACTGACCCAGCGACTCCAGAGACCATCCACCATCCTCCAGTTGTCGGGCTTGAATCTCACTAATCAACGCTGTCCGTTGCGCACTTGTCAGTAAGTCTTTCAACCGAGCTGATGCAAGAAACAGCCATGATCGATTAAACAGGCTTTGAGCAGAATACTTATCCTTCAAATATCCTCGCAGTTTTCTGATGCCACTCAATGTATCAGCGTCGCGACTGGCGAAGGAATCGGGTAGTCTGCCGACAGCCATGGCGGCGAGCGTTGTCCCGAAATAAACGCCGTCAACCGTCTCAAAGGGCTCAAGCCCGAAATCGAGCCAGTCCCATGCTCCATCAGGCCGCTGCGTTGCCCACAACTGCTTTAGGGCCTTTTGGGTTGCAGCGCTCGGTTCCCGCCGGCTTTGAGCAGCATCGGCACTCGCGAGGATCAGGGCATTGAGCACCGCTTCTGTTCCCCGGGATTCCGTTTTCTTGCTCTCGGTGTGGTCGGAAAGCAACTGGTGCACTTCGTAACTTTCCACACGTTTAGTTGCTTCGCTGATTATTCTCGATTCTTGAGGAGCTAAATCACTGACGTGTATCGACTGTCTTAGTACAGGTCTCGCGAGCACATAAGGGACTGTCGTGTGGCACGAAACGCAAACGGTCACAGCCTCGCCGGTGCGAAGCTTCTTTCCGTTGGCGAACCATACATCCATTCGCTCATCAAGGTATTTCGCTGCACCCTCGCGATCCCAACTGCCAGGAGCTTCAATAACATTCCTGGAGTGTGCGCGCTGAACACCGAATCCAAGCATCAAAGCGGCGAAGACGACAGCGATTGCAAAACTGCTTTTCAGTTGTGTTCTCGCACAATTCATAGCACTCACTTTACAACAATCAGTTTTCAAGAGCTACTTAGTAATTCTTGAAGCCAGCCCTGATTCCTCCGTGCAAAGAGACTGCGCGAAAAATCCAAATCCCACCCACGGCAGAAGATTTGAAAAATTCAAAAACTCCACCCACGTGCTGTTGATAGCCGAATTGCCATTTCAAGTCGCTCAGGGCAACAATACCGAAATGCGAACACTAAGAATTGTCCTTATCCTGCTGGTTTGCTCTACTCTCGGTTCTCCGGGCACCGTTGCGCAGCAAGATCGAATCAAGCTCATCCTTGATACCGATATCGGCGATGACATCGACGATGCATGGGCACTCGGCTTCGTGATTTCACATCCACCGTTCACACCGCTCGGCATAACTATCACCCATGGAAACACTCCCGAACGCGCGAAGATTGCGTGTAAGCTGCTTCACATTACCAGTAACGATAACATCCCGGTGTTCATCGGACGCAAAACCAACGACAAAGTGTTCCAGCAATATTCGTGGGCCGAAGATTTTACTGCCAAGCAACCAGACAAGCAGTCCGCCGCCGACTTCATAGTTCAATCAGTTAAGCTGTATCCCGGAGAGGTGATCCTGCTTGCCGTTGGGCCGTTGCAAAACATCGCGGATGCGTTGCGTAAAGAACCTAACCTGGGCAAATACGTCAGGCGAGTAGTACTTATGAGCGGTTGCGTGTATGGCACTTCTTCAAACCCTGGAACCCCGGTTCGAGAATGGAATGTCTATCAATCCATTGCAGATGCACAGCTGGTGTATGCGGCTGGCTTGCCGCTGACGATCGTGCCACTCGATTCGACCACCCATGTGCGGCTGAGCGATGAAGAACGGAAGCGAGTCGCAAGCCACGGTTCAGCACTCAGCTACGCACTGGAGTGTTTGTATCGGCTCTGGCTGAGCAGTCCCACCGATCGCATGACTCTGCATGACCAACTAGCAGTCGCTGAGGCCGCCGCGCCAGGCAGATTCTTTCACAAGCAAGAGACATTGCCGCTGATCGTCGACGACCAGGGTTACACACGGATCGATCGGAACCGCGGGAAGGCGGTTACGGTGTGCCTGGAGCCAAAACGCGATGATTTCATGAAGTATTACCTCGACGAACTCACTTCCCATTAATTAGCCGTACGAAAACAACAACTACGTCAGGCTTAAGAAAAGTTCGTCGAACTGCCCTGCAATAGTGTCCCACGAGTATTTTGGATTCTGAGCTGCGGTGAACGAAAGTTGGGCAAACCGCTGGCAGCGGAGCGGATCTGTGTAGAGACTGTTGAGAGATTGCGCCACCGCGACTGGCGACACTTCGCTCATCTCGAGTATTGAGAATTCCGGTATATAGCTCCTTGCTGGAGGTATCAACTCAGCGCGGCCGCTCCAGAGCTCGGTGCAAGCGGTGTGATCGGGAACAACTTGTGCTGCGCCCGCCGCGCCGTGCTCGAAACTGACCAATCCCCAGCCTTCGCCCATCGAAGTGTTTATGCCGACATCACAGGCGTTGTAAAGGAGGTTCAATTCCTGATCGCCGACAACCCCGCCCGCAAGCGGGTTAAGATAGACGCGCTGTTCCAAACCAAACCGACGAATTAACGAATTGATCTGCTCCTCTTCCGCCGCTCCGATTATTGCGTGATGAAGACACAACCTGACGTTTGGCGGCTTGTCTGCGGCGAAAGCGGCAAAGCCCTGTATGGTCAGATCGATCCGTTTGCGCTTATCGGGACGGCTGGCGTTGAGGACGATAAATGAATCATTAATGCCGGGGAGATCGCGGAAAACTCTTTGTTTTGCTGCGACGCGACTCGACGAATCGAACTCAGCAGCGAGCAACTCCGGAAAAGGATAAAAGCGATCGCCGTCAACGCCGTGCGGGATGACGCTGACCGCAGGGAAATCTGCTTGTCCCTCCTCGCGCAACCTGAGAAAAGCGTGCTGGAATTCTTTTCGCGCAAAGTCGGTGTAAACTACAACGCGATCTGCGTTCTCGAGTGCTGCTGCTTCCTTCTCGCTCGTGATCTTTCCATCCAGCGGAATATAACAGACGATCTTAAGCCTCTCACGATAAGTACCTAGAATGCGAAGATAGTAGTCAAACATCCAGATGTCATGCAGGATAAAGACTAACTGAGGATCAATCTGCTTAATCAGGCTTGCAGCTTGAAACGCCGCGAAGACATCGCCGCCATTAGGGTTGGTCGGATAGATAGTGAGGCCTCGATCCCGGACTGTTTCTCCGGAGTAGCCTATTCCGAGGTAGTGAATCTCGTGACGATCAGCGAGCCGTCGCATGATCGCGTGCATCACTCTTGTTAAGCCGGTGCCGGCGGTGTTGAAACCGATTGCGATGAGTTTCACGCGAGAGTTGGACCTTTAAACATAGGACCCATCATGATTTATAGCTGTCAAGCAGTCTCGCCTGGGGATTGAAATCTCGAGTTGCGAAAAAGAGACCCATGCCTTCAGGCGCACCCGTTGAACGCTGATGTCGGACGTAAGTGACGACAAACCCCGCGTCTCTCAGAATCCCCTCGAGCGTTTCGATGGTGTAGGTCATTCCGACTGATTTCCAAAAGATCGGCTTCTTAGCTGGGTGATTCTCGCCTATCTCAATGAACTCTCCACCGATCTCGTGGAACTCGCCGCAAATTTCATCAACCAGGTTGAGCCGCTGAGAAGTAAGCAGGATGGGCCACTCGGCGCCTTCGCAGTCAAGCTTCACCAGCCTTATTCGCCTTGCGCCGCCCGAGGTCACTGCGTCTACTAATTCATCGAAGGCAAGTTTTGGAACCGGTTCTCCCGCGCCCCAGATCACCGAGCCGCCCCCGGTGTTGACAATCCCTTCCATTCCTGGATGCGACTCGGTAAAGGGGAAGTAGCCGTCAAAGAACAACTCGTCATCATTGGGCTCGGAGCGCCACACCGCTGCTCGTATTAGCTTGAAAGACCCTCGTTCGAGGTACTCGCTCAGGTGTGTCGCGGCAATTTTGCAATTTGCTGCGTCGGGCTCGATGCCGTAGACAGTCCCGCATCCTCTGCTCAATACGGCGTGAGCGAATGACCCGATGTGGGTTCCCACATCGATGATAGTATCGTTTGCAGCGAAGCAGGACGGCAGCCGGTACTCATTGTATAAGACGACGTCATTGAAGATCGCCCCATCCAGAGTGCCGTCGCGGAAGGTCCAGACCTCGCTCATAGAGTAATAATGACGACGTGTGACAAGTGCCGAGTACGGGAAAGGCCCGCACTCGGCGTAAGTCGCCAAGACAATCCAGGCTTA
>Ga0126384_10002492_pt1 | contig 11171 bp, 13 predicted proteins | sample PanSoiMetPlot_36_FD_92543 | JGI IMG/M metagenome (GOLD analysis project Ga0126384, IMG submission 92543) | Tropical forest soil microbial communities from Panama - MetaG Plot_36 | ecosystem: Environmental > Terrestrial > Soil > Tropical forest > Bulk soil | place: Panama | collected 2016-02-17 | reverse complement strand
GGACGGGACAGATGATTTTGCAGTTTTTGTCATTTCGGCCTCTTTTTTGCAGAACATTATTCTTCGAGCGCGGTGCGCAAACACCACGACCAGGTCGGCGACGCGCCGATCGCCGCCCTGGCGGCGGGCGCAAAGAAAAGGATTTTCTCAGCTCGAAATCAGCGCCGGCGACCAATTGAGCGTGCCGCCGCCCGACGAGCCGCCCTTGCGCTTGATCAGGACGGGGATGGCGACAAACACCCCGGCATTGCCGGCGGTGACGGCAAAGCTGCCGTTGAGCGCTCCGGCCATTTTCTCGCCGGGGAAAGAAAACACCGCGACCGCGTTGGCGCTATCGTTGATGATCCACACCAGCGAGGCCGCGACGTTGGACAAAAGCGATTCCATCGTGAGCGAGGCATTCGCGACCGCGTTGCCGACGACGCGATGCACCGAACTTTTGACCGGATAACCGCCGGCCTGCGCGACTGAGGCGCCGGCGAACAGAAAGATGTCGTCGCCGAGCGTTTCGCCGTTCGAAACCAAGATTTCGATGAGGGCGTCGTTAGTAAGTTGGGCCATGGGGCACCTCGAAAATGATGAAGGCCCCCGAAGGGGCCTTCATTCGGAGTTGATCGATCAACAGCCCGGATTGGTCGAGCCCATCGGCGTATAGACGCACTGGCCGTCGTTGGGCGCGATGTATTCCAGGATGTAGTTTGTTTGACCTGTCGTCGGCAGCGCGCCGACGATTGTGATGGTGGCCCATACATCGAAACCGCCATCGGCGCCGGTCTGTGCGATGCCGTTGCCGGTCGCTGCAACGCCGACGTTGGCCGCAACGATGGTGCCGGTAGTGCCGCCGCCGGCGGCCGGGCCGGTCGCCGTGGAGGCCTGAATCTGCGCGCCGGCCGAGGCGGTGCCGAGCGCGATCGATTGCGAGGTGCCGGCGTTCCATGCTGTGGTGACCTGGCTGTTGAGCCGGATCAGATAAGCATTGTATGGCAGCGCGCCGACTTTGAACGAGCAAGTCAGCGAGACATAGACGCATGAGTTGAAGTTGACGGTGAAGCGCACATAATGCACTTGCTGCGTCGGGAACTGCCGCGGCGGTAGCTGCGGGGGGATGTTGAGGGCAACAACCGCGACCGGCGCGGTGAGAAGGCTTCCGAGCGCTGCGCCGATCAGAAGCGCCGCGGCGCTCTGCCGAACATAGGTCATCAGCCTGGCGAACAGGTTGCGCATGTTTGAGTCTCCAGATTGTGAGGAAGGTTGAAGCGGCATCCTCCGGGGAGGATACCGCGATCAGCGATCAGCTATCGGCCGCGCTCGCGAAATATCCGGTAAAGACGCCCCATTCTTTATAGTTGTTGGTTGGGTTTGCTTTCGCGATCTTTTTGAGCCCGTAGGCCATCATCACGCCGACTCCCCTAAAAAATTGGTAGTCGTCTTCTTTCAGGAATGTCGGGGTTGGCATGCGGCCCCACAACCAGGCCATTGCACCTTGACCGCAGAAAAACACCGGGGCGATTTGAATGCCGCCGTTGCCGGCGGTGGTGTACGTGGTCGGAAGGCGAATATCGAGCTCGGGCACTTCGCGGATGATCATGCCGTTGTACAGAAGATCCCCGTCCTGAAAGAGCGGATTTTTGTCGAGGCCGTCGCCTTCGCGCGGTCGGCTTTGAGTGTTTCCCGTGATTATCGTGGTGTCGTTCTGAAGATCACGGAAACAGTTTGATCCGGCAAAGACGACGAAGTATTCCCGGCCATTTTTCAATTTGTACGGCCTAATACGCGGATTTGCCTTCTTGGCCAGGCGCTTCATTTTTGCGAGCGCCGCGGCCGACATGGTCATCGCGGGAGTCACGTTCGCGGCCGACGTCGCCCAATTGCCGGCGCTCAGATTGCCTTGCGCGCCGCCAAAAAGGACGCGATCGGCATTATCCGTCAGCCATGTGTTGCGCTGCCCCGCGGTCGCCTGATCGAAGATCGCGCCGTTGACGCGCTGACCATTGTTCGAGCCTAGGAGTGCGGGCGCGGTCGAGGCGAGTGGCACCGCGAAGAAGGCGTCGCAGATCTCGTCACGCTGCAACTCCTTGCCCCAATCGTCAAGGAGCGGGCGCGCCTGGCCGAACAGGTCAATGGATGATTTCTGTTCTTCAGAGCGCGGGATGCGGACGGCGTTTCTCGCCCAATCAATCCAGGCGCGATCGCCGTAATTGTCGATCGACTCTTCGTTGCCGACGAGCGTGCCGGTCGAGATTGGCTGATTCTTGAGCCGCGCGATGAGCGGAATATTGATCTGCTCGCCGCCCTTTTTAAGATCATTCACAACGCGAATGATCGCGGTCAACTCTGTTCCGATGTACGGCGCAAAAAGGTTTTGACGGATATATTCCCGATAAACCTCTTTGCGAAATACGATGAGCTTATTATTCGCAGATACAGTTGTGACGGCCATGGCACGTCGTCCTTTCGTGGTTGGACGGCGCCGCGGCCAACAAAAAACCCGCCACTAGGGCGGGTCGTGGCGGGCGGGCTGTCCGGTCGTTTAAGTGTCGTCAAAGGCCGAGTCGAAGATCTCTCGCTCGATCGATGCGCTTGTGCGGGCTGAATCGCGGCCGATATTGCTATCGCGGCCGCGGTGGGAAGTGCCGCCGGTTGAACCGTTGAGGGAGGGAGGAAGGTCGACGCGCGTTCTAGGGCCTCGGCCGCCATCGCCGCGCATGGCTTCGCCGCGCATACTGTCGATAAAGCCGCGCCGAAAATCAGGATTACTCATCCGCGCCTGAATCTGGCGATCGATGAAGGCCGTTGGATCGTTGCCGATGTCGCGCAAGAGCCCTTGGCGCTCATGCCAAGAGACAAGGGCGCGCCCCGGATTGGGGGAGCGCATCACTTGCGCAATGCTCGCGCTATCGCCGGCGCGGCCCGCATTGACTAGGGCCTCGTAGGCTTCTCCGAACCTCTCTTGGCCATGTTCCTCAATGGCGTCGTAGAAGCTCGAATTCACGCGGCGTTCCTCGGCCCGCTGCTCGATGCCACTCAGTAGTTGGCGTTCCCAAGCTTCCGGGTCGGCAAAGATGTCGGGACGTTCGGGGCGCTGCTCTTGCTGGTTTGGCGGGCGTTGCCCGCGTTCCAACGTTTGCAAGCGAGCCTCGATTTCCCGATTGCGGGCAAGGGCTGCGTCTCGCTCGGCCTCGATGGCGCGTCGTCGTTCCGTTTCCTCGCGGAGACGGCCAGGCGGCACGCCGCGGCGGTCCTGGCGCTCGTCGGGCTCGTCGGGCTGTTCGCCCTCATCCTCGCCCGAAGCGTGCTGATCATCACCGGAATCCGATCCTATTTCCTCGTCTTCCGCCTCGCCCTCGATGTTGTCATCGTCGAGCGTTTCATCGGGATCCATCTGTTCCAACGACGTGTCACCGTCGTTGTCGTCAGCCGGATTTCCGAAGGCGGAATCGTGGATTTCCTGTTCGGTTTCGCGGATAGCATCACCGATCAGAGCGCGTTCCTGTTCCTCGTATAGTTCTTCTGCGGTCTTGCGGGGCATGTTCTCTCAATCTCGCTTAAGAGTGGCGTGTGTCGTGATATCGCTCACGAGGGGCGAGGCGGATTTGGCCGATCCGCTGCGGCTTGCCGTGATTTCGCTCACGACGGGCGAAGCTATTGCAGATAGCCTTGCGCCGACATGGTGGCGTTGGTGTTGCCGGCGCCGAGCGACGGGCATGACGCTACGATGTTCGTATTGACGGCGCTCGCGGCCAGTGCCGGGGTGAAAGCAACAATGAGGGGCTGATCGGCGAGCGTGGCGCCCGCCACCGCCGTCGCTGTGTAGGATTGCGTGCCGCCCGTGGTGCCTGTCACCGTGCAGGTGACAACGGCCGCCCCGGTCGCGCCGGCCGACGTGAACTGAAAACCCGAGATATAGGCAGTCTTGCCCGCGGCCGACGTGAGCGTCGCGGTTGCCGCCGCCGCCGCGACGTTGCCGGATGAGTTTGCCAGGGGTGTTGCGCCAGGCGGAAGGCCTGCGCTGCCGGCGGCACCGCCGACACATGGCACCGCGGCGCCGGCGGCGTTGACGCACATCTGCACAAAGCCGCCGACCGTATTGTTGCCGGGCGTCTGCCATGTGTTTGAATTGTTGGCCTGGCCGAACGCAACGCCGGCAGCAAAAAGGGCCGCCAGAGCGGCCCCGATCGCCAGAAAGCAGGCTAGTCGTTGTCTCATGCGGCCCTCTTTTGCTTCCTTGGCTGTTGCATTGCCTGCTTGCGCTTCTGCGCGTGCTGAAATTCCATCGTCCTGCGCTTCTCGGCGAGCTCGGCCATTTTGAACTCGTGTTCCTGGCGCGACTGTTCCATTTCCATGCGGATACGATCGCGCTCGGCCACCTCGCGCTCGCGCTGCATCTGCGCGTCAAGCGTGGCCTGCGCCTGATCTTGCTGGGCGTTCTGCGCGACTTGCGTGGCCTGGATTCGGGCCTTCGCAATCTCGGCTTGGCCCTTCTGTACGGCCGACTGCGCCTTGATTTGCTCGCCCTGTACCTTCGGGTCGGGCCTCTGCGCGGCCTCTTGCGCGGCCTGCGCCAGGTCGTTCAAGATTTCCTTCTTCACGCTCGACGGCAGCGGCATCAGCTTGACGAGCACCGGCGCCGGAATCGTGCCGGGCGGCATCGCGGCTAAAACTTCCCAGGCATCCTGCATCATGTTCGCGACGTCGGGGCCTTCATCAAGGACAATGTCCACGTCGAGCGAGCCCACGGCGTTCGTGATGGTCGGCTGGCCCCATTGATTGAGGCCCAGACGATTGACGGAAAGGAACTGCTTGACGCCCTCGTTGTCGGTCACTCGCACCCAACGCTCGGCCGTCCACGTCGATTGAATCGTGTTCCAAATCGCTCGATAGACGCGGATCTTCCAAGCCCGATAATTGCGAAGGAACGTACCGATTTCGGCGATGCCGGCCTTCTGCAAGAGGTTGATTGCAACTCCGCTGTGCTCGTCTTTGCCGTCCTGCGCGAGCATTTGGGGATTAATGTTCGCGAACGTATCGATTTCCCCCGTCGCATGCTGTAGCAACAGCACATGCGCTTGAAGGTCGTTATTCTTGTCCGCGGCTATTGGGGCCTCAAAGCCGGCGTTGTATTCGATGAGTCCGTCAGGTCGCGCCGCCTCGCGCCTCGTCGTCTCAACGTCATCGACCGAGCCCTTTTGGACCGTGAGCCGGGAGACGTTACTTATATGCAGCGCTTTCGAACGGCGGGCGTTGATTTCGTCTTGCGGGCCTTTGAGGTTTCGCGTCAGGCCATAACGATCGCCATCGTGATCGACTGCGGCCGAAAACATAACGTAGCGTGAGCACGGCCGCCGGCGCTCGTCACGGAAAGGAGACTCGCCTTGCGCGAGAAGGATGAACGAACAGTAGAACGCCCAATACCACCGGCCGCGGTGCTTGTACCAATGCTCAACCAAGCGAATGCGGTGCTCGTTGACATAGACCCACTTGAATTCGCGATCACTGTGCGTTGTAAGGTCGAAGCCCGTCTCGACCATCAGGGACCGTATGTCGTCCTCACGATCCGGAAAAAGTTCGACGGCAGCTTCCACGTCGAGCCATTTGGCAATCCCCATATAACGCGCATCACTGAAATCCGGCTTGAAGGACCGGGGATCATAGAAAAAGTCATCCCCGAATATAAAATCCATCCCGAGATCGGGATCGCCGTGATCGCCGGGAATTAATTTCAGCTCGACGCCGGCGATGCCCTCGATCCCCGCTTGCGTCGCGCAATAATTATCCAGAAAGTACCATTCATTCGACTCAAGCACGTTGCGGACGCATTGCGTCGCAATCTCGGCGCCGTCGGCGTTCTTCGGGTTGCGCGGATAAGCCTTCGGATCCTGGCGCAGGCGAAGCATCAGGCCGGCGATTGAATCGATCTTCCGCCCCAGCCGGTTGATGGTGATGACGGGTTGCCGGCGCTCGCGCAGGATGCGGATTTCTTCCGGCGTATATTGGGCGCCGTGGTAGTAGTGGCGGGAAAGCTTCTGTTCTTCATACTCTTGAACTTTTGCCGTTAAATAATCGAGATATTGTTGTCGCAGGCGCGAGACTGGAAAGAAGCCGTCATCGTTGCCCGACCAATCGAATTCGTCTGGCGAGTGCGTCGACCAATTGCCAAGGGTGCCGGTTTGGGAGCGGAAATTTGCTCCCCCGGCGCTAGGTGCTTCGGGCATACGGGATCTCGCTTAACCACTCGCCTTGCCGGCGCTCGCGCCAGGCCTCAAGCTCGGCCCGCAGCTTGTCCGCATCCGACCAGCCATCGCCCAACATGCCATGCACGACGTCAAAGCCGAACTCGTAGACCAGCGCCCGCATCGCGGGCTTGAGCCGGTCGACGAATTCCATCACCTCGACGGAATGCGGGCTGTCCTCACTGTAAGGAGGCGTTATAGGCTTCTGCGGCGACTTGCAGTTCCTTGTCATAGGCCTGCAGTTCCTTGCCGAACTCATCAAACACGCGCGTGTCCTGGTCCGCATTGATGCGGAAGGCAACCGTGCGCAGGGTTTCCGCTATCGCGCAGTAGAACGTGAATTTGAGCGCGCGTTTCGTCTCGGGCGAGTATTTGTCGAACCAAGGAAGATTGCCGATCGACTCAAGCCACATCGCCTCGACGGTCGGATAGATCGTCGTTTGCGAGATCTCGGCCTTGTCCGATATCGGCAGCTCGATCGGCGCGGTTTTCTTCCTGCGTCGCTTTGCTTCGCCCATCACTCAAGATCCGCCGGGATTTCGGTCGACCATCGCCGTTCGGTTCTTACGCCGGCGATCCATTGCTTGACGCGCTCGGCCACGTCCGCCGGCGGGTCGTAATGAAACGGCGCCTCAGACGTGATTGAGTGGCGCTTCGATCCGCATTGGAACGTCACGTTATAGGCTCGCGTGCCGTCTTCCTGATCGAGCATCGTAAAGACGCTGATCTTGGCGCCGATATCGGCAAGGAGCTTGTTGGCCTCGACGGCGAAGGCCATTTCTTCGGGCGACGCGGGCTCAATTTTCCACTTCACAACAGCTTCACGCTCGACTGCACGTCGTCCATGTCTTCGCTTGGCGGCCGATATCCATCGCGCGGCGAATCCGGTTCCTTGATGGTCCGAGTCCATGGCCGCGAGCTGCAGGCATATCGCCAATCATCGGCCGCGTGATCTTCCGACTCGGTGTCCAGGTCCTCGGCCCTCGCCGGATCGTGCTGCAGGACCGGGATTGTCCTAATAGACGCAACACACGTTGAGAAACAGTAAACCATCGGCACGCCGGTAGGCCTGCCCTTGTCGTCAAGAATGCCGATAATGCGGGATCGCATTTGATCCCATCCCGACATCGGGCCGCGCTTGTCCTTCGACTCGCGGGTGTTAACGCGGGTGTTGTCAGCCTCGCGGAAGGCCGCAAGCTTTTGCTTGATCAGGGCGCGATTTATGCGCTCGGCTATGCTTGGTCCGCTTTCAACCCGGAACGTCGAAGGGTCGAGGACGCCATAGGCGAGCTTGGGGTCGCCCTTCTCGCGCTCGATGAGGCGTTCGGCTACTTGCTCGGCGGTGAGCTTGAGTCCCTTGCCGCCGCTTGCCGGGTCGGTCGACCCATAAAATTCTCGATATCGAACGAGGGCGCCTCGGGGGAGCAAGGCACCTGAACGTAGACGGTGGTCATCTTGGACAACAGCCCACCATCCGAAGCTGAAGGGTGAAGCCGATCCCCAATCGCCAGACCGAAAGCGAACCCAACCAGCAGGAACGCTGAAAGGAGCGACAATATTTCTTTCGGACCAACACTCAAAGAAGGCTCCTTCGATCGCCGTCCAATCACCGGAAAGCCACGCCTTGACGAGCTGCGCGGATCCGACCAGGTGAAGGCGATTTACATACTCGGGATCCTGCTCGATGAGAATACGGTTATCACGCAATCTTCCGGGGATAACCGCAACGCGATGCAACGAGCCATTTTCGAGCTTGCGGACAAGAAGCTTGGGTCGCTCGGGGAACGGGTGGAGCTCATAGCGCGCTCTAACCCAATGCTGGCCGGCGCCGCCGGGGTTGCCGGTGACGATCATCTGCACCGGGACGCCGTGCGCCGATCGCAGCACGCCGAACAGGCGCAGGATTGGATCCGGCCGCGGATATTGGCCAACTTCCTCGACCCAAGCATCGGTAACGTTGCGGCCCTGATATTCCTGCGCGTCATCGACCGATTCCAGATACTTGAAGCTTGCGCGCCCGCCGTTGGGCATCCGCCAGGTGTCGCCGCCGGTGAGCTTGCCGCCGAGCGGTTCGTAAATCTCCTTTGAGCGCTCGATGGCGTCTTCAAAGCTAATTTTGGTGCGGCGGACGCCAAGCGCATTGAAGGCCGCGCCATAGCGCGCCTCTTTTAGGGCCCACTTCCCTAGGACGCCGTCCGTTTTCCCGGCGCCCCGCGCGCCGCCATAGAAGATTTCGGCGAGCGGGCAGTTGACGAGGGCGGTTTGGGGGCCGGGCTGGGGGCTCCAGACGGGCTCGATTCGGCCGCAAACGCCTTCGTCCATTCCTCGGCCGTCATCGGCTTATCCGCGATCGCATAAAGGGGCTTAAGGCCCACATCGATCTGTTGCTTGGGTGCGCCCCAGCCGCGTTCAAGAAGGATCTTCGCGGCGTTGACGCGCGCCGACCATTCCTTCGCCTTCATCATCGCGAGGGCGAGCGTCTTAATCGCTTGTTCGGTGTATTCGCGCGCAAGGGCGCGAACGTCGGCGCCGACCTTGTTGACACTGCCCTTTTGGCGGCCGCCGGTCTTGGGCGTGCCGGGCTTTCTGCCACCCATCAGGCGGCCCGCGCTTTCACTCTTGCGTGTGCCTTCTCGGAAATGACGCCGCGCTTCTTGAGCTTGTCGGCGTGCTTGTTCGCATACTTGTTCGCGGTGGCGATCGCCACGCCCTCGTCGCCGCCCGAGCGCAGAATAGCGTTCGCGATCGACGAGGCCTTCTTGGCGCCGGCGCCGCTCAATGAGTGGTTATGGCGCGAGGCGAATTCGCCGGCGGTCCAGGGCATGACTATTGCGTATTACGCCCGCCGCCGCCGTACTGTGGCCCACGTTGGGCGATTGTGCCCTTCATGCGGGTGTTGCCGGTCTTGGGATTGGACGCCGATACGTCGCTACCGGGGATCCATCGCTTCGACTGCATTCCGCCTTGATCGATCTGGTCGTGTTTGGGCTGCGTGCCCCCGCGGGCCTGGCCGCCCGTCGACCTGGTCGCCCTGATCGCCGCCGGCGCGCCGCCGCCTCTGCCACGTCCCGGCCCCGACGGCTTCGAGCCGACACGGTCGCGCTGATTGGTCGGATGGTTGATTTCGTTCGAAGGCACCTCGGCCGTCTGTTGCGTCTTGCCTTCGTCTTTGGTCGAGTTGTCGAAGTTCGTCATTCGACCGCGCTGGGCGCGAGTCTGTTTCAGGACGGCGAGCTTGCCGTTGAGCTTCTTGGCAGCTCGAGGCGATATCTGGCCTGGAAGTGGCATGGTTGTCGGTCCTCTGACGTGGTAAAGGGAATTCCGGGAGGGGCGTTAAGCGAGGGAAGTCAATGCTCTATTGGTTCGCTCACCTGGCGGCGCCGATCGTCATCGGCATGGCTGTTGCCATCGCCATAGTCATGCGATCCGCCAACGAGCTGCGGCACCGCATTCTTGTCTCTGCGCTGTTGGGCGCCGGGATCGTATTCATGATCGGCGCTGCGATCACTCTGCGGGCGGCGCCACACCTTTACGAACACGCGGCGGCTTCACCGGATTAGCCGCCATCATGTTGTCGAGGCGCTTCGATTGCGCCTCGGCCTCGGCCTTGCGGGCATTCGATCGCGCAAGTGAACGGGTCTGCGCCTCGGCCGCGGCCCGCCCCGCCGCCTCGTCGGCCTTGGCATTCGCTTCCCGGATCGTTTTGAGCGTGCCGACACCGCGGGATTTTATGCCGTGGAAATCGCGCCGGCCGGCGCCGACTGCCATGCCGACCGCAGAAGCCGCGCCACCTTCGCCGGCGGCGCGCACGTAGTTTTCCCACGACGCCGGATCGAGCGGATTCATGTTGGCGATCGCGCGGCGCCTCACTTCGGGATCAGTCGTTGTCGCCGCGTCAATGGCGTTCGGGATGACGACGCCGCCGGCGGCCGGCAGCGATGCGCCAAGCACGGGCTCAATCGGCGAATAGGGCTTGAGCTTGGTGGCTTCCCCAAGCTGGTTTGCGCGAAGGTCGAGAGCTTGGCGGTTCGCGGCCGCCTGCTTGGCACCGCCCTTGGCGCCAGGGCCATAGGTTTGCAGGAATGCCTTGTCAGCGGCCGTGTCGGCGCGCTGGATGCGCGAAGCGCGACCCGCCGGGACGCGATAGCCCAATATTCCGCCGCCGATCGCGCTGCCGAGCTGCAGGCCTTCCATCCAATCGGAATGTTTCTCGGCGAACGTCTTGCCGAGTTCTTCCTTCTCCTTCATTGCGGTGAAGAAAATCTTCTGCGCGGTCGCAAGATCGGGCGCGCCGGCGATGTTCGCCTTCGTCGTGTCCTTCAACCGGTTGATATCGGGCTGCATCCGCGTGTGCCACGCAGTACGTGCGTCTTTTTCCTGTTGCGCCGCCAGGTCGGCGTTGCGGCGATCGCTGTCGAGCTTGATCGCGGCGTCCCGATTGGGTTGCTCTCGCGCTTCGAACTGATCGATCAGCGCCCGCTGTCCTTTGTTGGGCGTATCGCCGCGACTTAAGCCGATGCTCTTGAGGAATCCGGCCTTGCGTTCCTTGTAGCCGCCCTCGAATTTATCTTGTTCGCTCAATTGAGCGTCGCCGGCGCCGGATTGGGTCGCCGAGGGCAGCATCGTCGCGCCGATCGCCGCCACGGTCCTCGGGGCGAATTGCGCCAGGCGCGCGGCGCCGTATGGCACAACATTCCGGCCGACGGCCGCGGCCGTCTCGCGCGGCGTGTCGCCCATGAATTGCGGTGTGAGCCCCGCAGTTGCGCCCCCGAGCACCGGATTGACGAATGCCCCTACGCCGGCGGCGCCGCGTACGGCGTGCTCGGCCGTGTACATCCGTTCTTCGGGTGTTTGGCTCAATAATCGCCGGCCGATCGCCCGGCGCATCATCTGCCGCATTGCCGGCGAGAGCTGTACGCCTTCCGCCGGCGTGTCGGCGTT
>Ga0126384_10002491_pt1 | contig 11172 bp, 9 predicted proteins | sample PanSoiMetPlot_36_FD_92543 | JGI IMG/M metagenome (GOLD analysis project Ga0126384, IMG submission 92543) | Tropical forest soil microbial communities from Panama - MetaG Plot_36 | ecosystem: Environmental > Terrestrial > Soil > Tropical forest > Bulk soil | place: Panama | collected 2016-02-17 | reverse complement strand
CCCCAGCTTCATGGCATCCACGGCCGACTCGATCGACCCGTGCCCGGTCATGATGGCGATTTCCGTGTGCGGCAGCAATCTCTTCGTTTGCTTCAGCAACTCGACGCCGGACATCGCCGGCAGCTTCAAATCTGTGAGAATGAGGTCCGGCGCATCCGCTTCCAGCCGCCCGAGCGCGGCCTCGGCGCTTTCTGCTTCCATGCAGACGTATCCGAGCGTATTGCCGATGGTCATGCACAACCGGCGGATGCTTTGCTCGTCATCCACTACGAGTAACCGTGTTTTCATCTCTTCGCTCATGGTTTTCCGAAGGTTTTTTCCACCGTCGCGATCAATTGCTGCACACGAAATGGTTTCTCAATGCAAGGAGTGCCGCTCTGCGCCAGGAATGTCTGTGTCTCGCTATTCGCCGTGTCCCCGCTAATCAAAATAATTCGCGACTTCAATTCTGGCCGGTTCTTTCGAATCCACTCGTGCACGTCCGCGCCATTCACCGCGCCGGGCATTCGAATGTCAGAGATTACCCCCGTATATTTTCCACTGGAAAGCTGTTGCAACCCTTCCTCACCGGAACAAGCATCCACCACCGCGTACCCGCGGCGCTCGAGCGCCGCCCGCAAAAACGCAATCACCGAAGGCTCATCTTCGATCAGCAGAATCGGCCGTTTAAGAGAAACTGCTGGCTGCGCGCTCATCGCCCCGCCTCTTTGCTGGCTGCCGCAGCCAGCCCGCTCTCCGTTGCCACCGGAATCCGCACCACAAACGTGCTTCCCTCTCCGTCATCGTTGTTCCAGCACTGAATCTCGCCGCCGTGTGCGCGCACAATGCCGTAGCAAATGCTCAACCCCAGCCCGGTTCCTTTGCCCGCCTGCTTCGTCGTATAGAACGGATCGAAAATCCTCTGTGTATCCGTGATTCCCGTGCCGTTGTCAGTGATCGCCACATCAATCATTTCGCCTTGACGCCGCGTCTGAATCTTGATGATGCCGCGCCGCCCAGACTCCTGCACCGCGTCGTAAGCGTTGTTCAGGATGTTCAGAAACACTTGCTGCATTTGTTGAACGTCACCCAGAGCCGGCGGAAGTCCTTCCTCAAATTCCTCCGTCACTTCCACGCCATGGCTCGCAAAATCGTAGCTCCGCAGCTTGATGGTCTGCCGCAAAACGCCGTGGATTTGCACCAGCTCGCGCTGCACGGGCCGCTGCCGCGCAAAGCTCAGCAAATCCTGCACAATGTCCTTGGTTCGCTGCGTTTCCTGAAGGATGATTTTCAAATCCTCTTGGGCGGACGCGGGCACATCCGGATTCTCCAGTAGCAAGTCTGTAAAGCCAAGAATCGCCGCCAGCGGATTGTTCACCTCATGCGCCACTCCGGAAACCAGCCGCCCAATCGTCGCCATTTTTTCGCTGTGCGCCAGCTTCGCCTGCAGGAGCACCGCATCGGTAATATCTGTCATCACCACAACGACGCTGTTCACGGTATTCTGTTCGTCGCGCATCGGGCTCAAGCTAATCGAAAAGTGCCCCATGGAGCCGTCGCTTCGCTTCGCGCGCAATTCCAGGTTTTCCACCTGATGTCCGTTCGCTGTGGTCTCCAGTGCCGCTTCGAAATCCGTGCGATGCGAAGTTTCCACCCAGTCCACCAGCTTATGTCCGATCAACGCGCTCTCTTGATAGCCCGCTTCGTAACAGCGCCGGTTCGCGTAGCTGATCAATCCGGCCGTATCAAGCACCAGGATCATGCTTTGCGTGGTATTCAGGATTTTCTGGTTGAAGTCGCGCTCGCGCTGCAACTGAGCCTGAAACGATTTTTGTTCTGTGACGTCCAGCATCAAACCGCGGATTTGCACGATTCGCCCGCGCGGGTCGTGCACCGCGGTGATGTTTTGCAGCGTATGCAACGGCGTTCCATCTTTCCTGCGGAGGGTTTCCTCGTAATTGCGCAGAACGCCTTTTTCCTCGAGCGCCGTCAGAAATTTCTCGCGTGCTTCCGGCGCCGGATAAAGATGCGGGCTCACGTCCGAGCGGAGCAATTCCTCCCGCGACGCGTAGCCCAGCATCCGCACCATTGCGTCGTTTACGTCCAAGAAGCGCCCTTCCGGCGTGGCAAAAAACAAGCCTTCCTGGATGCTGTCAAACAGCTCGCGGTACCGACGCTCCGCTTCCCGCCGATCGGTAATGTCCTTCAAGACGTGAATCGTTCTGGAATCGTCGTCCGTTGCCCCTGGCGTGCGCGAAGTGGAAATCAGAAAAACGCGGTCCGCCGAGGTCGCCACATATTCTTCGCGCGTGCGTTCGTTATCGCGGCAGAATGGGCAGGGAAGGTCGTTTCCTGCCTCGGCGATCTGCCGCAAGCTGCTCATCGCTTCACCGACAAGGGCCACGGGCGGAACTCCCAGGTACGAGGCCAGCGACCGGTTGGTCCTCACAATTCTCCACCAGCGATTGTGGACCACGATGTAATCGCTGATCGCGTCAATGTCCTCTACCCACTGCTGCTTCGACCGCTCGAGTTGCGAAAAACGCTGGAAGTTTTCAAGCGATAGCGCCGCATGGCTCGCCAGCGCCTGCAGCAGTCGCTTTTCCTCTCCCGAAAGAGCTTTCTTTTTCCGGAACAGGCAAAGCATTCCCAGTTTTTCTTTGTTGCTCGAAGCGATTCGAACAAAAACTGCGGTCTGGGGCTCTATTGCGTCCGGCAAACTCGCGGCGAATTCCTTTGCCAAGGCGCGAGTTTCTATCTCGCTCCGGATTTCGCGCGCGTTCGATAGCAGCCATTCCGCGGCAAAGGGAGATTTTGGACCTTGTCTTCCCGCCATCTCATGAAATTCCGTCTCGCGGCCCTTGTATACAGCGACGGCCCCCCAACTGGCATCCAGCATGCGAGTCGCACGCAGGGCAAACTGTTCCAGGAAACTGGAGAGGTCGCGGGATTGCGCGGCCTCGACCGCAAGGTCCATCAGCTCGCCGGCGTGTCGTGCAACCGCCGAGCGCGGGTTTGTCTTTCTGGCAAGAGGTGAAGGAGTGCGTCCTCGTGATCGTGTAGCTTTCTCGCCGTTTAGTGACAAGAGGGAAGTACCTTGTGTCTCAATTTGCGAGTAATCTGAAATCCGCTTCTTTCCCACGCTACCTGTTAGTCTCATTGTGAGTCAATGAGCGCTTCGTACCATGTTGCGAAACTGCCTACGGTTCCAATTCGGACGAACCTCCATCGCCGTCTCAGCCTGAGACCTTACCTTTGTCTGCCCCGGATTTCTGAGACAGACCGGCAGCTTCTCGCGTCGCAACCTTTTCACCTCTGTTCACGGTAACGTTTTCTTTTTGTGTCGGTTATGAGTTTTTCGTGAGCCTGAACAAAACCCCTCGTTGTCGACGGGCGCATGGCATCCGACTTGCCTTTCTCTTCCTGGGGTACTTCTATTCCTCAAAGGGGATGTGTCGATGAGATTCCGCAAGTGGAAGAGGTTTGTCGCAGCGGCCGGCGCGCTAGCCATCATTTCGGGTGTTTCGTTTGCGCAATCCGGTTCGACGGACGAATCTAAACGCAAGGTCAAAACAAAGGTTTCGCCGATCTACCCGGAACTCGCCCGCCGCATGAACGTCGCGGGCAAAGTGAAGATTGAAGTGGTCATCAGCCCGGATGGCCGCGTGAAAACCACGCGCGTTGTCGGAGGGCATCCGTTGCTCGTTCAGGCGTGTCAGGACGCTGTAAAGGAGTGGAAGTTCGCGCCGGCGTCTGAGGAAACCACGCAAATCGTGGAATTCGAGTTCCGCGCCGCCGACTAGTGCGCGCGAGGGAGTTTTTGAGCAGACGCGGTACAAGTTGCGCTGTTGAGGGGACTGGAGGGATTTCGCAATGACGATTGGAAAGAAACTTTATGCGGGCTTCGGCCTAATTGTGGGCGTTCTCGCGTTTCTGTCCCTGGTGAACATCATCACGGGTTACATGGTGAAGTCAGCGCTCAACACCTACAGAGTGGCTCTCGAAAGCAAGAGTACGCTTGAGTCCGTGCGCAACCAGATCATGGTGAATCGCCTCAACATGAACAATTTTCTCCTCAGCGGCGATCCGCGCGACGAAGAGAAGGTGAACAAAGGTCTCACCGATATGGCCGACCGCATCAAGCACGGCGAAGCCCAGGCCAGCAACGATACCGTCCACACCGCGCTCATTCAGGTGGAAAGCACCGAAGTCAGTTGGGCCGACAATTTTGCCAAGCCCCTGGTTGCCAAGCGTCATCAGGTCGATTCCGGTGACGCTACGGTTTCCGATCTTCAGATTTTCTACCTACAAAAAGATCCTTCTTCCTGGCTTACAAAGTCTTCCACGGTCCTGGACCAGAGCATTGAGGATATTACCAAGCTGGCCGACCAAACTGGGAATTCCGCTGACGTTGCCAGCAAAGTCAACTTCTATACAACGCTCATCTTAACTTTCGTTGCCCTGCTAGGAGGTGGCCTGGTCGCGTTCTACACCGCGCAGTCCATCAGCGAACCTTTGAAACATCTCATGACCGTCACCCGTGAGATCGGGGACTCTGGCGACCTCGACCAGAACATTGATATCCACCGCAACGACGAAATCGGCGCATTGGCCACCACCTTCAACAACATGGTGGCCTACCTCAAGGAGATGGCCAGCGTTTCCATGTCGGTTGCCGAAGGCGACCTGACGGTCGAGGTGGTTCCGCGCTCCAAGCGCGACACTCTTGGCAACGCCTTCATTCGCATGTCCCACGGTTTGCAGCAGCTTGTGCGCACGACGCGCGATTCCGCCGGGCAAGTTTCTGCCGGATCCAATCAGGTTGCCGGCGCCGCGGACGAGTCCGCCAAGGTCAGCGTCCAGGCTTCTTCGGCCATTGAGGAAGTCACCAGCACGATGCACGAGATGAGCATCAACGTCCAGAACGTGGTGAAGAACACGCAGCTTCAGGCTTCCAGCGTCGCGGAGACCTCCGCGTCGATCGATCAGATGGTCACTTCAATTCAGCGCGTCGCAGACACCGCCAAGGTTTTGCTCGATATCGCCAACCGCTCGCGCGAGGAAGTTGTCACCGGCATCCAGACCATGGAAAAGGCCACGGACGGCCTCAACCGCACCAATCAGGCGATTCAGTCTTCCGCGGAAATCATCAACATCCTTGGTCATCGCGCCGATGACATCGGCAAAATCATCGAAGTCATTGACGACCTCGCCGAGCAGACCAACCTCCTGGCCCTCAACGCTGCTATCGAGGCGGCGCGCGCCGGCGAACATGGACTTGGTTTTGCCGTGGTTGCCGACGAAGTTCGCAAACTGGCGGAAAAGTCCACGCAATCCACCAAGGAAATCGCCGACCTTATCCAAAGCATTCAGCGCGAAGCTCGCCAGGCCGTCGAAAACATGGAACGCAGCACGCGCATTGTCGAGGAAGGCCTGAATCTCGGCAACGAACTCGGTTCAGCGCTTCACAAGATTTCTAACGTCGTCACTGAAGTCTACAAGTTCTCCCAGGAAATTGGCGCCGCCACAAATGAGCAATCCGTTGGCTCCGCGCAAATCGCAAAGGCTACCAGCCGCCTTACTGAAATCACCCAGGAAATCAATTCGGCGGTCGAAGAGCAGGCATCCGGCGCGCAAGCCGTCGTTCGAGCCATGGATAAAATGCGCGAACTCGTGCAGCAATCCGCTTCCAGCTCGACCGAGCTTTCCGCTGCCGCTGAGCAAATGTTGAAGCTCTCGCGCAATTTGCTCGACGCCATGGACCGTTTTGTGCTCGATCGCGCTAGCCACCAGCGCACGCGCCGGGGAGAAGCGGGTAGCAAGCGTCGTGGTCCGGAAGAAGAGCGCGACCAAGAGCTCGAATACGCCGAACTGGCGCGTTCCTAAGGGCCGGAGAGTCTTTGATGGAAAAGGACCTTCAAGTCGTCGGTTTCCGGATCGGCAACGAAACGTACGGGGTGCGTATCGCCTCGGTGCGTGAAATCGTCCGCGTTCCGCAAATTACTTCCGTCCCCAGCGCTCCGGACCTGGTCGAAGGCGTAATCAATCTTCGTAGCAAAATCATTCCCGTGATGGACTTGCGCAAACGCTTCGGTCAGAAGGAAATTCAACCTGACAAGAAAAACCGCATTCTCGTGGTCGAGTTGGAAAACAAACTCGTGGGTTTGATTGTCAACGCGGCGTCCGAGGTACTGAAGATTCCTCCCGCAGACATCGAAGCTCCTGGAACCGTCTTTGCGGAGGGCGAATCCGGTTACGTGACCGGCGTCGGCAAACTGAAAGGCCGCCTCATCATTCTCTTGGACATTTCAAAGCTCCTGCAGCGTCCCGAATACAAACGCCTCGAGGAGGTCGCGGAACCCGTCGCTTCCGTCAGGTAGTTTTCTCACCCCTTCGCTGACGGTCCGTCGCTCACGCACGCCATGGGAACTCTCACCACCGCCCAGGTGCAGCTCACTGAAGCGGAATTGAAGCTCTTGCAGACTTTGGTCTACCAGGAATGCGGCATGTTCTTTGACGAACGCCGCTCGCATTTCCTAAAGGACCGCCTGCAGCGCCGCCTCAAAGCCTGCCAGCTCGATTCCTTCTATTCTTATTACCGGCTTTTGACCAGCAGGGAAGGCCGCGCCGAGCTTTCCCTCCTTCTTGAAAACCTCACCGTCAACGAAACGAGTTTCTTTCGCAACAAGCCACAATTGGACCTACTCCAGAAATCGGTGCTAGAGGATCTCCTTCGGCGCAAGCAAGAGCGCCGCGATTACACGCTCCGCGTCTGGAGCGCCGGTTGCTCCTCGGGGCAGGAGCCTTACACCGTTGCCATTCTGATTTGCGATGCACTGGCTTACTACTACTTACGTAATCCGCTTCCATTTGAAATGCCGTCGCCGAAACCGCTCATTCCTCCGCCATGGAAAGTCGAGATCGTCGCATCGGACATCAGCTACGCGAGTCTTCGCATTGGGCAGGAGGGGCTCTACACCGAGCAGCAAATGGAGCCTGTGGACTACACCTGCCGCTTGCGATATTTCGAGAAGTCCGGCGAAAAGTATGCGGTTAAGTCGCAATTGAAAGAATTGATCCAGTTCGACTTTCACAATCTAAAAACGGAATTCTTGCCCAGGCGAAACGACATCATTCTTTGCCGCAACGTCATGATCTATTTCGACGAAGCCGAGCAGAAGCGCCTGATTGACAAATTCTGGAATTGCCTGAACGCCGGCGGCTACCTCTTCGTCGGTCACGCCGAAAGCCTTTTCGGCCTGACGCAGAAATTCCGCATGGTTCACGAAAACAACGGCACCGCTTATCAGCGCATCGAGGCAACCACGTGAGCCGTCAGCCCGAAGATCGCAACAACGAGCTGCGCGCTCTCTTCTTTGAGAGTGCCGCGGAACTTTTGCAGGCGCTCAATGAAGCTGGGCTGGAGCTCGAAGCGCGTCCTTCCGACGAGGAAGTCATTCGCCAGGTTCGGCGGATTGTGCACACGCTGAAGGGTGATTCGGCTGCTTGCGGACTTCATAAACTGAGCGAACTCGCGCACGAACTCGAAGACGTTCTCACGCCGCAAGTCGCTGGCGCTCATGGCGCGGACCTTCCCGAAGTCGTGCTTACCGCCGCCGATTGTTTTGACGCGGTCCTGGCTGCTTATCAGAAAAGCTCGAAACTGCCGTCTATGGACGCGCTTCATAAAATGATTCAGCGCCTGCTGCAACCGCCGGAGAGCGCTGCGAAGCGCGCTACCGAGGAAGAGCAAGCACCTGGGCAATTCGCCTGGACGGAATATGAACAGCTTATGATTTCCGAAGCTGTCCACCGCGGCGATCCTGTTTACAACATCGCGCTTCGCATTGATCCGAACAGCCTGATGCGCGCCGCGGCGTTCCAGCTCATTCGCAATGTTTTTCATGGAAGCGGCACGGTCATCGCTCTGCGGCCGGAAGACAATGTGGCTGCAGCGAATGTCGAAGTCGTCGAGGCAGCCCTCGCCAGCACACAATCTGAAGATAAGTTGTTCTATCGTTGCTGGATTCCGATGATTGTTTCCGAAGTCCACATCGAACGGGTCACGGCTGCGCAGATGCCCGAGCATGAACTGCTGGGCGACTTGCTCGAAGAACAGGCGGCGAAAATCGTTGCGAGCGGCGAGGAGGGCGTCGAGGGCGACCGCACGCCAAAAGCCCCGGCCCCGGGCTCGGCTGCCGTAGCGGTTGCCGAGAGCACCCTTCGCGTGGACGCCGCCCGCATCGACGCCGTCATGAACTTGGTCGGAGAACTCATCATCGGCAAGTCCATGCTCCACCGCACGCTCACCGAATTTGACCAGCAGCACGCCCGCGATCCCGTCCGCGCCAAGCTGGCCGACGCCATGGCTTTTCAGGCGCGCATCCTCGACGAGCTTCACAAGTGCGTTTTGAAAATTCGCATGGTTCCGGTGGAGCAGCTTTTCCGCCGCTTTCCGCGCATTGTTCGCGACGTCGCCAAACTGTGCGGCAAAGACGTTGCTCTCCAAATCTCCGGTCAGAACACCGACCTGGACAAGGGCATCCTCGACGCCCTTGGCGAGCCGCTCATGCATTTCGTTCGCAACGCTGTGGACCACGGTGTGGGCTCTGCCGAAGAGCGCCTCGCCGCCGGAAAACCAGCTCGCGGCACGGTTTTTCTCAACGCCTATCATCAAGGCACACAGGTCGTGATCGAGGTTCGCGACGATGGCCGCGGCATCGACCTTGATCTCGTTCGGACTCGCGCGGTGGAAAAGGGGATCATCAAACCCGAGGATGCGCAGCGCCTGAGCGAACAGGACGCCCTGAATCTGATCTTCGAATCCGGCTTCAGCACCGCCCTCGAAATTACCGAGGTCTCGGGCCGCGGCATCGGCATGGATGTCGTTCGCACGGTGATGGACCGCCTGAAGGGAACAATTCACGTCAGCTCGCAAAAAGGCCGCGGAACAACGTTCCAGCTTCGCGTCCCGCTCACGCTCGCCAGCATTCAGACGTTGCTCTTCCGGGTCGGCGGGCGTCTTTTTGCGGTTCCGCTTTCGTCTGTGGTCGAAATCACGCGGGTCACCGACCACGAGATTCATAAGGTGGATCAGCGCGAAGTTCTCCGCCTCCGCGAACAAATTCTTACGCTCGTGCGCTTGAATCATCTCAGCCGTCTGCGCAGCCTCGACTCGCAGCCCCAGAAGAAAAAGAACTTTGTCATTGTCATCGGCGCATCCGAAAAGCGTTTCGGCCTGGTCGTGGATAGCCTCGTAGGCGAAGAAGAGCTGGTCATCAAAGCGCTGCCGGGAGAAATTGTTTCGAGCGATCTCGTCAGCGGCGCCTCCATCCTCGGCGATGGCACAGTCGTGTTGATTTTGAACGTTCCGGCGATCGTTTCGCGCCTCTCTCGCGCGACGCCTCTCGGAGCCATCGCATGAGCGAACGCATCCGAGTACTAGTCGTTGACGATTCCGCGCTCATGCGGAAGCTGATTCCGGCGATCCTGGCGCGCGACTCCTCCATCGAAGTGGTTGGCACCGCCATGGACGGCGCTTTCGCGCTGAAGAAAATCGAAGAACTCAAGCCCGACGTCGTCACACTCGACCTTGAAATGCCGCGTATGGACGGTCTGGAAATGCTGCGGCTCATCATGAAGCGCGCGCCGCTGCCCATCATCCTTTTCAGCACCCATTCGAAAGAGGGCGGTTACGCCACTCTCAAAGCTCTCGCTCTCGGCGCGGTGGATTTTCTCCAAAAACCAAAAGACGCTGCCGCGGGCCGTCTCGAAGAGATCGCCGACCAACTCATCGCCAAAATCAAGGTGGCCAAGCGCGCTGCGAAGCGTAAGCTTCCTCCGGTTACCGTCGTTGAAGAACGGTCCCGGGTCAGGAAAGGTGCTGGTCCCACGCTGCCGCCGCAGCGCGTCATCGCCATGGGAATTTCCACCAAAGGCCCCAACGCATTGCAGTACATACTATCGCAAATTCCAAGCAATTTTCTTTCCGCCATGCTCGTCGTGCAGCACATGCCGGAAGGCTTTACCGAAATGTTTGCGAAGCGTTTGGACGAATGCTGCCCCCTCGAAGTGCACGAAGCCCGCTCAGGTGATCTGCTCATCGCCGGCCGGGTTCTGATTTGTCCCGGCAATCGCCACATGATGGTGCGGCGTATGCCGCGCGGAGACATGGTGGTTCTCTCGGACGGTCCACCCGTGAACGGCCATCGACCTTCGGCGGACGTGCTTTTCCACTCCGTCGGGCAGGAATTTGGGCTGCTGTCCGTGGGCATTCTGATGACCGGCATGGGCGAAGACGGCGCGGAAGGTCTTGGCGCAATCAAAGCCGCCGGCGGCATGACCATCGCGCAAAGTGAAGAGAGCTGCGTTGTTAGCGGCATGCCGCGCGCCGCCATTCTGAAAGGCTACGCCAACAAGGTAATTCCGCTGGAAAGCTTAGGCACGTTTTTAGCGAATCACTACGGTGCCGACAAAGATCTTGGGGAGAAAGCTGAAAAAGACGAAAAGACCAGGAAAAACGAAAAAGTGGAAGAACCAAAACCCGAGAGGATACCCGTACACTCCCAGCGCTCGTGAAAACGACCGCGGGGACAAGGAGAAGGCCATGAAACAATTCGCCGCTCTGCTGAGAAGAGACAATCAACCGGTCCGCTACCTCGTGGTGGACGATTCCGTCTTCGCGCGCAAGAACCTCATCAAAATGATCGAGATGTTCGGCGGCGAGCTGGCCGGAGAAGCCGGGGACGGCCTGACCGCCATCGCGGAATACAACCGCATCAAGCCGGACATCGTGCTCATGGACATCACCATGCCTCAGATGGAAGGCATCGAAGCGGTTGAGCGCATCGTGCGCCAGCACGCCGACGCGCGCATCGTGATGGTGTCGTCCGTGGGCTACCAGGAAAACATCCTGGCCGCGCTCCAAAAAGGCGCGAAGCACTTCGTGCAGAAGCCGGTCAAGCCCGAAGTGTTGTACGAAATCCTGCGGTACGTGCTTAGCGACGATCCAAACGCCTCTGGCGTGCCCACGGCGTTGGTGGGGGAGAGCCGCTCATGAGAATGGAACTGATTCAACTGTTTATCAACGCCGCGGACGCGGTTTTTGCCGAATCGCTCGAGGAGCCTACGAAAATCGTTGATGTCGAGATGGATGAAAACGCCTACCGCCGAAAGGGTGTGGCAGCGCTGATT
>Ga0126384_10002490_pt1 | contig 11176 bp, 12 predicted proteins | sample PanSoiMetPlot_36_FD_92543 | JGI IMG/M metagenome (GOLD analysis project Ga0126384, IMG submission 92543) | Tropical forest soil microbial communities from Panama - MetaG Plot_36 | ecosystem: Environmental > Terrestrial > Soil > Tropical forest > Bulk soil | place: Panama | collected 2016-02-17 | reverse complement strand
GGCGACCTTGTTGCCCGTCTGTTTTTCGAAGTCAGGGGCCAAAGCCATGACCACCTGCCTGAAGGCGCCAGCAGTAAGCACCTTGACCTCTGCGGCGGAACTGGATGCCAGGGCGGGTATGCACAGCGCAGCTGCAACCCAGAGAGCGCGCAAGATATGCGAATTCATGGGGCTTGTCCCAGCGATCATTGCCAAAGTACGCGATCCTGTCCCGTTCGAAGCGGCAAATTTGGGCGCTCGGATCAGGAGAGTTTCAAATCGAGACAAAACTGAATTTTCCCTTTCAATATGCCTTTTTTAGCTATGCGTTTTTGGCTTAGCTGCAGCGCAACTTTATTACTTTTCATTGCTTGGAACATCCCTATTTTCGGTGCAAGTGACTGACCGACAAAGGCCGGACCTTACGCAAAGAAAGAAGGACATTATGTTTGCCGCACTCATCCGCTTCATCCAAGAGTGGAAGCGCTATAATCAGAGCCTGAACGAACTGTCGCGCCTGGGCGACCGCGAGCTTGCCGACATTGGTATCAGCCGCTCCGATATTGCGCGAGTTGCCTGGAACGCCGCGCATCGCGACTAGCTTCGACTTTCCGACAAGCTGAATAACGCCCGCGAAAGCTTGCGGGCGTTTCGCTTTATCGGCCCTGAGGGGTCCCCCTAGTCCAGGGTCTTCCAACGCTCCAGCGGCATAATTTCCAAAGGCTGCCCGTAGCCAACTGTCGAGGATTCTATCGACCAATTGGCGCCAGTAGCCTTTTCGGTAAGCACAGCGGTGGCATGCGGCGGCCGCCCGTCGACCACGTAGCCGCGCGCCTCGGGCACGTCCACGTCGTGATAGCGCAACAGGTTCAGCTGATCGAGAACGAGTAGAAGGCTGGTGGTGTTGCGACTGGCGTCGTGCCGGCCACCGGACCAACACGCCGATCAAACCATGCGCCTGCTACTCCTACTGCCTTGCGCTCTGCCGCCGCCGACGATTTGCCCGCTGCCAGCAGCTGAGCGAGTTTGGCGCGGTCGCTGCCTGTCAAGTCCAGTTCAGCGCGATATTTGCAACCGAAGCCGTGACAGACGAAAACGACGGTTGGCGGTGGGCGGGGTAACCGAGAAGCCTTCATAGGCGGCATCAGCGACGCCGGGCTTTGTCGCGCCGCTGGCGATTGATAGAGCGGCGGCGAACGCAAGGCAGCCCACAACGACATAAACCTTTAACCTTTGCTTTCGGAGGCATGCTTAACCCTTTACCGCCGTTGCAGCTAGCCGCCCATAAGCCTAATGATCATCGAATGACAACGAGCCAATTACAAGCGGTGCACGTCATTGGCGGCGGTCTCGCCGGGTCGGAGGCAACCTGGCAGCTTGCGCAAGCCGGAGTACCCGTTGTGTTGCATGAAATGAGGCCATTGCGTGTAACACCGGTGCACAAAACCGACGGTTACGCAGAACTGGTCTGCTCGAATTCATTCCGCTCGGATGACAGCGAGCATAACGCGGTCGGTCTTCTGCATCAGGAAATGCGCAGGCTCGGTTCGCTGATCATGCGCGCTGCCGATACGAACCAGGTGCCGGCGGGCGGAGCGCTGGCAGTCGATCGGGACGGTTTTTCAGTGGCGGTGTCGGCTGCGCTCGCTGCCCATCCGCTTGTCACACTTGAACGCGGGGAAGTCGCTTCGCCTCCGGATGATTGGGACAATGTCATCATCGCGACTGGCCCGCTGACTTCACCCGATCTTGCCGCCGCTATTGGCGATCTGACTGGAGAACGGCAACTCGCTTTTTTCGACGCCATAGCGCCGATTGTATATCGCGACAGCATTGACCTGAGCCGGGCCTGGTTCCAGTCCCGTTATGACAAGTGTGGGCCCGGCGGCACAGGCGCCGACTATATCAATTGTCCGCTGTCACGCGAACAATATGAGGCTTTTGTTGCCGCCCTGTTGGCCGGCGACAAAACCAGCTTTCATGAATGGGAAACAAGCACGCCCTATTTCGATGGCTGTCTGCCAATCGAGGTGATGGCCGAGCGGGGTCCGGAGACCCTGCGACACGGCCCAATGAAACCATTCGGCCTGACCAACCCGCACGCACCGGACAGCAAGCCCCATGCGGTGGCGCAGCTCCGGCAAGACAACAAGCTGGGCACCTTGTTCAACATGGTCGGCTTTCAGACCAAGCTCAAACATGGCGAGCAGGTCCGGATCTTTCGCAGCATTCCGGGTTTGGAGAACGCGGAATTTGCGCGGCTGGGCGGGCTACATCGCAACACGTTTCTCAATTCGCCAAAACTGCTCGATCAAATCTTACGGCTGAGAGCAAACACGCGCTGGCGCTTCGCCGGCCAGATTACCGGTTGTGAGGGATATGTGGAATCCGCCGCCGTCGGCCTGCTGGCTGGGCGTTTTGCCGCCGCCGAGCGGCGCAGCGAAAGGGTCGCGCCCCCACCCGCTACCACGGCGCATGGCGCGCTGCTTGCGCACATAACCGGTGGCCATATCGACCCGATCGATGCGGGGCCTTCCTCGTTCCAGCCGATGAACGTGAATTTCGGCTTGTTTCCGCCGCTGCAAGAGGATCCGGCATTTGATCGACATAGTAAGTTAGGCAGAACAACCGCCAAGGCGCTCGCGCGCAAAAGCTCGCTGACCTCGCGCGCCCTCGCCGATCTCGGCTGCTGGATTGCCGGCGAACTGCCGACAGCGGCAGCCGAGTAATCGCTCACGCGCCAATCCGCCTAAAGGACTTTGCCGCTCGCCAGATGCACCATTGCTTTCGCCAGGGCGTCGTATGCGGCGGGTGGAACGGATCATAATCGGGCCTATCCAATTCGAGCAGCCACCGCCGCAGCGGTGCCAATGGTAAAAAGCTGGGTCGCGCAACGACAGGAATATCCGCACTGGCGCTGCCGATGAGCGCAAGGTTACGGCGCGCCCGCAAGCGCAGCTCGGCTAACGCTGCACGGAGCTCGGGTGTGACGCGCATCGCAAAAATGTCGTCTGGGTCGGCTTGGTAGTGTCGAAGGACTTCGAGCGGGACGTAAAGCTGACGACGAGCCGCATGGTGTGGCAGGAGAGCCAGCACGTCAGCGATTGTTTTGGCCTCGCCGGCTGTCGCGCTGAGGCCGGCGGTTGCCGAACCGATCCCCCCGGCCAGGATGCGAGCGGCCAATTCGAAAATACTCCCTTCGGTCCGTAAGGCATACGACCGGAGCGCTTCAAACCCCGACATGGGTTCGTTGTAGACGTCGAAGCGACGCGCCTCGATCAGATCAATCAGCCGTTCGCTTGATAAATCGTAGCGTGTCAGTGTTTCCGACAGAGCCGCTGAAACTGGATTCGCCGCAGCCTCGGTGGCGCGCTCTCCCAGCAGCATCTCACGCCACCATTGCAGCCGGATCTCGCCCGGCATCGGTTCGCGCGCAAGATCGCGAACGCGCAAAATTTCCACGTCGAAAGCATATAGTGCAAACAGTGCATCGCGTTTGTCGACCGGCGCGAACAACGTCGCCAGATATCGGTCGCGATCGACCTCGCGCACCAACGTCGTGCAATGTTTGAAATGATCTCCCATTCGACGATCTAGCGCGCCGACTCGGCCACAGCGATTAACCTGGCGCCGACAGGGCGGTTTTCCGCAAGGAGAATGTTATAGGTTCGTACGGCGGCGCCCGTCGCCATCGCGTCGACCGAAAGCGCCAATTCGCGAAATCTTTTCCGTATAGTTTCGGGCAACGTCCAGGGATCTGGGCCAGCCCCGATCAGAAAAAAATCAAGGCTTTCGGCGCGGTCAAAGACCGCCGATAGCGTTGCCTCCATCAGCTCGGTCACATCGTTGACCGACCAGGCCCAGATGCCGTCTGGAAAGCAAAGCAAGGAACCGCGGTGTGACATTCCGGCGAAACGGAAGCCTCTGTTTTTGTAAGCGTCGATGGGCGCGGGGCGCTGCGAATGCGGGGCGTCGGCGCGGCTGCCGAGCACCATCTATTTGCCTCGGTCTGGCCCGGTGAGAGCGTCGCGGCCGGTGCCGACACCGAGATAAATCAAGATCGGTGAAGCGATAAATACTGATGTGTAGGTGCCGACCAGGACGACACCGAACATCATGGTCGCGGTAAAGCTGTGAATCGCCTGTCCGCCGAACAGCAGCAGCGCCAGCAGGGCGAGAGAGACAGTGACGTGTGTGATCACCGAGCGCGAAAGCGTCTGATTGACCGAAGCATTGAGCAGATCGGGCATCGGCAATTTGCGATATCGGCGAAGCATTTCCCGAATACGGTCATAGATGACGACCGTGTCATTCAAGGAATAACCCAGGATCGTCAGCAGTGCGGCAATGCTGGTAAGGTCAAAGTCTATCTGGGTTATTGACATGAACCCGATGGTGAGCACGATGTCATGAACGTTCGCGATCATGGCGCCGAGCGCAAACTGCCATTCGAACCTAAACCACAGATAAATCAGGATCGCGAAGATCGCGAGCATCAGGCCGACCACGCCATAGGAAAGCAGTTCGCCCGAAACGCGCGGACCCACCACTTCCACGCGGCGGTATTCGACTTCATCGCCAAGCGCTCCGCGCACCTTGGCGACGGCCTGCTGCTGTGCCAGCTCCCCCCCCGGCTGCTCGGCGATGCGGATGAGTACATCGTTCGGCGCGCCGAATTGTTGCAGCTGCACTTCGCCGAGACCCAGCGAGCCAAGTGCAGCGCGCATTTTAGCGAGATCTGCCGCACCCGCCTTCGACTGCACTTCAATCAAGGTGCCACCCTTGAAATCGATGCCGAAATTCAGGCCGTGGAAAAAATAAAGCGATATCGCCAGGATCGACAGCAGCGCGGAGAGCGGAAAGCTGACGCGCCGGAAGCGCATGAAATCGAACTTTGTGTCATCGGGAACGATGCGTAGCAGGCGCACGACATAGTTTCCTTAGATGGGCACGCGCTGCGGGCGTCGCGCCCGCACCCAGTAGGCAACGATCAGCCGTGTCAGGGTGAATGCGGTGAAAACCGTCGTGATGATGCCGATGCCGAGCGTAACGGCAAAGCCGCGCACCGGGCCAGTGCCAATGTAAAACAGTACTGCGGCGGCGATGAAGGTTGTGATGTTGGAATCGAGAATTGTTGCTAGCGCCCGACTAAAGCCCGCATCGATCGCGTTGATCGGCGTTCGTCCACCCCGCACCTCCTCCCGGATGCGCTCATAGATCAGGACGTTGGAATCAACTGCGATGCCGACTGTAAGCACGATACCTGCGATGCCGGGCAAAGTAAGGGTCGCATTAAGCATCGACAGCACGCCGAAGATCATTGCCACGTTGATTGCCACCGCAATATTGGCAAAAAGTCCGAACAAGCCGTACGTCACGAGCATGAAGGCGATCACCATCGCCGCGCCGACATACGCCGAGATTTTGCCCTTGGCGATCGAGTCCTGACCAAGGCCTGGACCGACCGTGCGTTCCTCGATGATCGTAAGTGGCGCCGGCAAAGCGCCAGCGCGCAAGAGGATGGCGAGATCGTTGGCGCTCTCGACCGTGAAACTGCCGGAAATCTGTCCAGAGCCGCCTAAAATAGGCTCACGAATGACCGGGGCAGAAATGACCTGATTGTCGAGGATGATGGCAAAGGGCTTGCCGACATTTTCTTGTGTCACCTGCGCGAATTTTCTCGCACCCGATGTATTGAAGCGGAACGAAACGATCGGCTCATTGGTGCGCTGGTCGAATCCGGGTTGGGCGTCGGTCAGATCGCCTCCCGATACGAGGATCCGCTTTTCTACCAGATACGGCGTTTTCGGCTGGGTCGAACTGTAAAGAATTTCGTCGTCGGGCGGCATGCGTCCCTGCGCCGCTTGTTCAGCCGGCATCGAGACGTCAACCATGCGAAAATCGAGCTTGGCAGTTTTCCCAAGTATTTCCTTAAGACGTGTCGGATCCTGCAGGCCAGGGACCTGCACTAAGATACGATCGACGCCCTGACGCTGGATCAACGGCTCGACGGTGCCAAGTTCATTCACCCGGCGCTCGATGATCTGGATCGATTGCTCGACTGACTGGCGTACCCGTTCAACGATGGCGGGGTCGGTGAGCGCCAGCCGCACCAGATTGCCGGTTTCCGTTGTCACATTCAGACTGCGCTGGCCGCTCCCGGCGCCGAGAATGCCGCCGATCGGCTGCGACAACTCGCGCAATTTCTCGAGCGCCTGATCAAAATTGCTGCCCTCACGTATGCGAACTTCCACGCTGTTGCCGCGCACCACCAGACCAGTATAGCCAACGCGCGCATCGCGCAGCACGCGGCGCACATCGTCTCGCAGCGCCTCGAGCTTTTCCTTGCGTACCGCGTTGGTGTCGACTTCAAGCAGGATGTGCGAGCCGCCCTGCAGATCAAGGCCCAATACGACATGCCGCTGCGCCCATTTTGGCCAGCTCTGCACCATCTTCTCGGGCAGGAAATTGGGAACGGCGAACAGGCAGACGACGAGTGCCGTAAGCATAATCGCCGCCGCCTTCCACCGCGTGAAATAAAGCATGACGTCCCGAATTTGCGGCTAAAGGCCGTCAGCGTTCAGCGGCCGCGGCCTCTTCCCTGACAGGTTCCCCTTTGGCGCGAACGTCAGCCACCATCTGCCGCATCTGGCGGATGCGCACGTCGCTCGCAATTTCAATTTCGATCTGGTCGTCATCGATTACCTTGGTAACCTTGCCGATAAGGCCGCCATTGGTGATAACCGTGTCGCCCCGCCGCACGTTCTTGACCATTTCCTGGTGCTGCTTCACGCGCTTCTGCTGCGGCCGCAGGATCAGAAAATACATGATGACAAATATCAGCGCGAACGGCAGCAACGACATCAGCATGCCGCCATCCCCACCTGCACCGCCAAACAAAGACCCTTGCGCAAACGCAGGTGTTATGAACATCGAAGCCTTTTCCTTGCGTGATTCCCGGCGCCCGGGCGGCGCATGAATTTTGCGCGGACTATACCGGCCGCCCACCCAATTGCAACGCCGGTTCGCCCCTTAAAAGCCGCCGTTTTCAGCTGTTTCCCTGCAAGGCCGCTTGCGGGGGCATCGCCACCTCGCTAAGAGCAGCGCGATTGCGGAAACTCCAATGGCCAAGTCGAAGTCCAAATCGTCGCGGCGCTCCACAACATCGAAAGCCGGCGCCCGCCCCGCAGGGCAGACCGATGCTTTTGAACGCATCGCGACCGCGCTCGAGAGCCTGGCACCACAACGCCCGACCCTGCCCGATCTTACCGCCGCAGACGCCTTTGTTTGGCACCCGGATGGCCGCCTGGCGCCGGTTGCGCGCGTCAACCGCGTCGAGATGTAGCTCCCCAAGTGTATAGACCGCGTCCGCCATGTGCTCATCGAGAACACCGAACGCTTCGCCAAAGGCCTGCCCGCTAACAACGCACTTTTGTGGGGTGCCCGCGGCATGGGCAAGTCGTCATTGGTCAAGGCGGCGCATGCGGGTGTAAATGCGACTTTTGCACGCAAAACCAGTAACGGCCCCCTCAAGCTGATTGAAATCCATCGCGAGGACATCGACAGCCTCCCTGCGCTGATGTCGCTCACGCGTGGCTCATCGCATCGTATTATCGTGTTCTGCGACGATTTGTCGTTTGATGCCGAGGACACCACCTACAAATCCCTCAAGGCGGTACTGGAAGGCGGAATCGAAGGCCGGCCAGATAATGTGATCTTTTATGCGACGTCGAACCGTCGCCATCTGATGTCACGCGACATGATGGAGAACGAACGCTCCACGGCGATCAATCCGGGTGAAACGGTCGAGGAAAAGGTTTCCCTATCCGATCGGTTCGGCTTGTGGCTCGGCTTCCACCGCTGTAGCCAGGACGAATATCTAGCAATGGTCGACGGTTATGTCGCGTACTACAAAATCCCAGCACGCGGCGACTCCTTGCATCGCGAGGCGCTGGAGTGGTCAACCACCCGTGGCTCGCGATCGGGTCGCGTGGCCTGGCAATTTGTGCAGGATCTCGCCGGTCGCCTCGGCGTCGCGTTGAAGAATTGACCGTTGAAGAGCCCTCGTCGGGTCATCATCCCGGGACGCACGCGAGCGAGTGCGGACCAGGAACTCAGAAGCGACGCAGCTCTGATTTGTCTCTGGATTCCGGGTTCGCACCTTCGGCGCGCCCCGGAATAGCCGGCTAGACGCCGCCGAGGTATTGGGTTGGGTCCACCGGCGTGGAGCCTTTTCGAATCTCGAAGTGCAATTGCGGCGAAGTCACGTTGCCGGTCTGGCCGGCGTGAGCGATTACTTGCCCGCGCTTGATGTTGTCGCCGCGCTTGACCATGATTTCACTTGCGTGAGCATAGGCCGAGACAAAGCCGTTCGAGTGGCGGATCAGCACCAGGTTGCCATAGCCCTTAAGTTCATTACCCGCGTAAGCGACCACGCCATCATCAGCGGCTTTGACCGGAGTGCCCTCCGGTACCGCCAGATTAATGCCATCGTTTTGTGTGCCGTTCGGCTTGCTGCCGAAACCGGCGATAACGCGGCCGCGAACCGGCCAACGGAATGACGGCACGGCTCCGTTCGGCTCCGCGGTCTTGACCACCGCGTCGCTTTTACGGGGTTGTTCTTCTTTCGCAACACTCGCAGTCTGCGTCGGGACCGCGCTGGCAACCTTCTGCACCGGCATCGTCCGCGTTTGCGCGACTTGCGGCGCGGGCGCGGAATGCGCGGACGCTGCCGGATGGCCGCCACCCGGAATGGTGAGTCGATCCCCAACGCTAAGTTTACTCGAATTCTGAAGATTGTTCGCCCGTGCCAGCGTTGTGAGCGTCACACCGGTGCGGCGCGAGATGCTCATAAGCGTTTCGCCGGACTTGACGACGTGGACGTTACCGGCGGCAGCCTGCGGCGGAGCACGCGAAGCAGTCTGTGTCGCGCTCGTGACGTGTCTCGGAATAACGAGCCGCTGGCCAGGCCTGACCTGCGCCGCATCGCGGATGCCGTTGGTCTGCAAGATCGCCGACGAAGGCACGCCATGCTTTCGGGCAATGCTGTCGACAGTTTCGCCATACCCTACGGTGACGGCCGAGCCGCCGTTCCGCGTCCAATGACTGGACGCCGGCGGAATGGTCGCTGTCGATCCAGTGATGTCGGAATATTGACCGCTCGAGCGATGGCTGGACGAGCCTTGCGCGCCGTAAGTCCCGGGTGCGGCTGTCACCGTGGCGGGTGGGGTCAGTGCCGGCAGCGGTTGTGCCTCGACACGCGCGGACGCCGGAGGTGTCGAAATCGAACTCACATCTTGCGTCGGAATCGGACGATCGCTGCTGTACGAACTGGACTCGAAGCGTGCGGAGTCCGAACAGCCGGCGGCGCCGATACCAACCAGCGCGAGAACGAGCACGCGCGGCCAAGCACGCGGGCGAGATTCCACCTTGGGGCGCGGCATGTGGTCACTCACTCGTACGCAACAAACGTAGAGTTTGAAATTAACCAGCCGCGAGTAAACAATGCTTTAATAATTAACGCCCAGACGCGGGCGTATTTGGTCGAAAATTCCGGTAAAAAATGTCACAGTTCTTGCGCTTGGCCCGGTAACATCGGCACGAAGCGCACCGGGATGAGATTTTCGCGCCGGGTCCCTGTTTGCGACTTGGTAAGCTTGATGAGATGTTGTGAGCCGTCTTGCGAGCCAAGAGGCAAAATCATGACGCCTTGGTCGGCGAGCTGGTCGAGCAATGCTTCGGGCAGCCTCTCGGCTGCGGCCGTAACAATAATGCGATCGTAGGGCGCCCGGTCCGGCACCCCGGCGAAGCCGTCGCCAATTACTACCTCGATATTGTCATAGCCGAGCAACCTCAGACGCTCCCGTGCCTGATCAGCCAGGGTGCGGTAGCGCTCGATGCTCACTACTTCGCGCGCAAGGCGCGATAGCACCGCGGCTTGATAGCCGGATCCAGTCCCGACTTCCAGCACGCGATGGTGCGAATGCACGCCAAGCTGTTCAGTCATATAGGCCACGACATAGGGCTGGCTGATCGTCTGCCCGCATGCGATCGGCAGCGCTTGGTCGGCATAGGCGCTTCTGATAAAGCTCGTCTCGACGAAGAATTCGCGCGGCACTTCATCCATGGCCCGCAGTACCGCCTGGTCGACAATACCTCTTCGGCGCAACGTCAGCAGGAATCGCATGCGGTCGTCGTCCTGCTCATTGCTCGGCGTTTTAGACACGTTTGGGCCCCTTTACTGGCATTATTAGCATGTACGCTGGAAACTGAGCTAAGCTGGAACTCGGTGGGGTTACTCTGGTTTGAAAAGGCGGGAGACACCAATGACAGCTTCCTCGGCAGCACCGCGAGTTCTCGTGGTCGAGGATGAATATCTAATCCGCATGTTGCTTGAGGACATGTTGGACGAGCTCGGCTATAGAGTGGCTGCCGCCGTTGGCACAATCTCTGAAGCGAGCCAGATCGCCAAGAGCGGCGAATTCAGCGCTGCTATTCTGGATGTTAATCTGGACGGCCAGGAGATCTACCCCGTGGCCGATATTTTGGCCGGGCGCGGATTGCCATTCGTTTTTGTTACCGGCTACGGCGAACGCAGTCTGCCGGAGCCGTATCGGGGGCGCCCCGCCCTGCAGAAGCCGTTTCAGGCCGAACAACTCAAGTCTACGCTGGCCGGATTGCTGGCCTAGCCAAACACCTCCGCTAATTTAGTCATGAAGGGCTCGTCGGTCAGATCGAGCCGCAATGGTGTCACCGCTATGCGTTTTTCCGTCAAAGCTGCCAGATCGCTTCCCGGGGCCGCGCTAACGATGCCGCCACGGCCAAATGCGATCCAGTAGTAAGGGTTGCCGCGTCCGTCCTGGCGCGCATCGATGCGTAACAGTTCCTGGTCGCGCTTGCCTTGTGCTGTGATAGCAACCCCGGCAACTTGATCGGGCAAGCAGTCCGGGAAATTCACATTGACCAGAACGTCGCGTGGCATGCCTGCCTCTAGCACCCGCTTGATCAGATCCGGAGCGAAATTGATGGCCGTTTCCCAATATGGGTGATGCTTCGTTGTAAACGCATAGGCCTGCGAAAGCGCGATCGACGGAATGCCGAGCACGGCGCCTTCCATGGCGCCAGCGACGGTGCCGGAATAGGTCACGTCCTCCGCACAATTGCGTCCGCGGTTAACTCCGGACAGAACAAGATCCGG
>Ga0126384_10002489_pt1 | contig 11180 bp, 9 predicted proteins | sample PanSoiMetPlot_36_FD_92543 | JGI IMG/M metagenome (GOLD analysis project Ga0126384, IMG submission 92543) | Tropical forest soil microbial communities from Panama - MetaG Plot_36 | ecosystem: Environmental > Terrestrial > Soil > Tropical forest > Bulk soil | place: Panama | collected 2016-02-17 | reverse complement strand
CGGGACAGTTGTCGTAGAGTTGGCGCCGCGCCTGCCGCAGTGATTGGCCAACGGACTTACCTTCGAGCAGCGCGTCGTAGAACGACTCCGCAATCTCCACGACGATCGGCGCATCGGGGATCAACGCAATCGTGCTGATGTAATGCTGCACGCCGCGTTCGAGAAGCGCCCTGGCCATGCTGTCGTCACCGAAATAGGCGGTGCGGCAGCCGTTAGCGAAAACGAGCAATGGCCAAGGATCCACGCCCGCTTGCCGGATCGCTTTCGGATCGAGCCACTCTTTACTATTGAACCGCCAGGCGGTTTTTTCGGGCTGAGCTTTGTCCGACTCGGCCTCGCCCGCGAAATGCAGGATGTCGTAATACGGAAGGACTCGGAAGAAATCCCGAAGAGGCATTCCACGGTTATAATCCACTTTGATTTTCAGATTGGAAGATGTCCGCATTCTGAACTTGTCGGTGATCCGCTCGCCTTCAATCACAGCCGGGCTTTTGGGATTAGCGCCGTCGGCCACGATCAGGACGTTAATCTCATCCTTCGGAAAGGCTCTTGGGGCAAACGCAATCTGTCCTCCTTTGTTAGGCGGGATGATGATTTGCCGGCCGATGTCATAGGCTTCGCCCAACAACTGGTCGTCCTGGAGCGTGCTCCAGCGCGCGACAAACAGTTCCCAGGGTACTGGGATCACCTCTCCGCGAAGGCGCAGCAGCAATTTGGGAGTCGCGTCGGTCCGGGCCGGATCTCTTTCATTCCTGACCTGTGTCCGGCCAGACCAAGGCAGATTTTCTTTGTGCCGAATCAGACTCGATTTGATGCTCTGAGGCAGCAAGGCGCTGATCCTGCGACCCACCGACAACAGTTCCCGCCATTCGTCTTCACCGACCTTTCTCAGCAATGCGCCTTTGAGCGCCGATTCCGCCTCATTGCGCATGTCGAGCAACCGCTTCCGATCGAGATCATGGCTGGTAAAAGAACTCAATGGCGCATTGTGGTCGAGATGCGCAAAGATTTTGCCCGTGTCGTACCATAAATAAAGGTCCGTAATCATACCCATCATTCCCGGCGGGGGCTGCCGTCATCTACTGTTTCAACATCGAGCCATGCCACCCGATTCAAGGATCGGGTGGCGATTCGCTGATTGGAAGCTCAACACTGCCAATCAATCGTCCCCCGGAAAAGAGTTCGAGGTGATACTGTCCCGGCGCCAGGGACGGAAACCTGGCTTGCCCCTCATGAAACGCAGGCGAACTGACCAGACCCTCATCGCCGCGGTATAGCGCCGCGTGGGCTTCGGCCGACGTTTCAGCCTTCAGTCCGACGTTCAGTCGGCAGCTCTTCTTGTTCGGGTCATCGGGCATCAAGGTCAAACTCACGGCGAATTGGCCGAGGTGGTGTTCGACGACATGCGCCTCGCTCGGCCCCCGCGTTTTTTCGCGCGCAACTCCGACCGATGCGCGAACGGACAATAAAGCGCCGGACCAATAACAAGCGACGACCAATCGCATCTGTTCCCACATCACCACCAACTGTTCCAGATCTTGCTCAATCTCTATTCCTTCGAGCGACTCAGGGTGCAAGAGTCTTCGGCGCAGCCAGGCGCACGAATCGCGACATTCCACGCAGTCGAGCATGTGCCGCCACTTGGCGAGGATAAATCCGTTGATCTCGACTGCCGGACCCTGCGCCAAGGCGAAGAGTTCGTTGGTGGACAGATGCGGGCGCCTATCGGGTGGCCAGGGCCGCCTGGAAGATGCGGCGGCCAGCGCCGGCAACTCGTCTTCCAATCGTTGCATTGAGTTGAGTTCGTCTTGGCAATCTGGGCAGGCATCCAGATGTGATTTCAAATCTGACGCGCGCGCTTCTGCCAAGGCGCCTTCGCGCCAATCGAGTAGGTCTTCCTGAACTTCCTGGCAGGTCATGGTACCCCCTTATTTTTCACCCCGACCTAAAAACGCGGCGGGTTTTGTTTTCTTTCACCTCTCGGCTGAATTTCGAGCGGAGAAATTTCCCAACCGCTTTTGCAAGCATTTCATCAATGAGTGTCTGGCTCGATACAGCCAATTGGTAATGCTGGTGACCGACGAACCGAGGATCCTAGCGATCTCATCGTAGGAATAGCTCATCAAGAAAAGTCTGAGAGCGGCTTGATGGTCGTTGCTCTCCAGCTTTTGCAGACATTGATCGATAGCCTGCCGCAATCGCTTTTGCTCCAACTCTTGATGAGGACCAGCCGAAGCGCTAGGCGCATCCCAACCGGTTTCTCGCAATTCATCAGTCGAGAGCGTGGGTCTCTTGCGCCGTAGCCAGGAGAGAGAGCAGTTAATCGCCACTTTCGCCACCCATCCACTGAGCGCTCCTGAGTCCTTCCATTTGGGGAGGCTGATAAATAGCGTCAACCAAATCTCTTGTCCCAGGTCTTTGGCCTCTGCCTCATTGGGCTTTGTGAACCGCCAGGCGGTACTGCTAACTAGTGCCCTGAATCGGGTGTAAAATGCTTCGCAGGCTTCTTTGTCCCTCGCGCTGACGTGTTGTACCAGTAGCGTGTCATTCGTCCAGTCCGGAGAGTCATCAGCCATTGACATCACCTCTCTGTTCCATACTGTGTTCATGTCTAAATCGAACCAGGCAACATAGGGGTACCATGGCGGTAGCCCGACCGTGAGAGAGGACCACGGCGGAAGCGCCTACGCCCTCTCTGACGGTCGGGCTACCGCCATGTGGTCCCACAACTATACCAATCTTGCATGGTTCGATTTAGCCGAAGAGTAATTGTAAATTGCGCCGCGACTGAAGCCGCTTAAGCGCTTTCGTGCAAATGGCCAATCGGCGAATTGATCTTTACAGTACACCGCCGGGAGCAACTGCGCGCATTGTTGCGCCAATCACCCCGTCAGTTTGGGAAACCTATCTCGACATAGTCGCTCAACCTGGCAGCGGAGGTCTGTTTTGCCCAAGGCATCACCCCGCATTTAGTGAGCGATGAGACGATTCGGGACGCGCTCAAGCGTCTCAAAGTCAATTGGCGGCGAGCCAAGGACTGGATCAGTAGCCCAGACCCGGAGTATGCGCGAAAAAAAAGGCGCGAGACCGATTGATCCGACTCTCCGCGCGACATCTGGATTGGGTGCTCGGCTTCGGAACTGAAGTCTGGTGGAGTCGCTTTGCTCAACCAAGTTTGCACGCCTGGACCGAAGATCAGCTGTTGCGATTGCAAGAGTTAGTCAAAGAGAAGACTGACACCGAAGCGAAAGCTCTGGCTTGCTACGGTTTGCTGCCCCGCGACACCGATCAGATTCTTTTGCGATTAGTCACCTGGTACCCGGTCTCAAGTGTGACCATCGACTTTCTCCAATGGTTGATTGAGCGCCTGCGAGATGAAGGCAAGAAAGCTTTGCTGCTAGTTTGGAACAATGCTTCCTGGCACATCTCAAAGCAGATGCGGAACTGGCTCAAAGAACATAATCGCCGAGCGCGTCGCACAGGCTGTGTGCGGATTGTTGTTTGTCAATTACCAACTAAAAGCCCGTGGCTCAATCCGATCGTGCCATATTTGGTTCACGGTAAACGTGCGATCGTTGAACCCGATCGCGCTTTATCAAAACAGGAAGTGATGCAGCGAGTTTGTGATTACTATGGTTGCGACCCCGTTGAACCGCTTGCACAACATCCTTCCTGAGGATGCACTAGGTGATGATCGAGCCGACCGAAGCGGAAGTTGTCCGTTCGATCTATCGCGCCACGGTGGACATCCATGCTCATACACTTGACACCACTCATCGGACGCCTCCTTACTGTCGGTAATTTTTGGTTGTTGCTATTCAAGATTACTATCAGCGGGGCGTCCTTTCATATTACATGGGGGAGACAATCGAAGTGCTGTCACATCAAGATGATAGAAATGACTTCGCAGGACTTCTCCCCCGATCTACGGCTTAAGGCTTCAGCGGTGGCGCTGATCCCCGACCGCAGACGTTGAGCGAACTGATTAGTCTGGCGCAAATCTCCCCGTTTTTTTCGGTCTCCAATTCTTCCAGTCGGTAGTATGAATCATAATACGCCCATGCGTGGCTAATCGACAGGTCGTATGTTTTCAACTCAGGCATATTGTCCTCCTCGCGTGCGCTTGAGGTACCCGTCTTGAAGGGGCCAGAGGTCTCATCCCTGCAAGAAAACGGTATTGCTGGCAAACGTGGGGAGCGCATTTTACATGATTAAGAGTGCGCTTTCAATGAGACGGCGTACATTTGATTTTGGCAAATTGATTTTGGAGACCAGGACAAAACGGGGGCTAACAACAATCTCTGATCCCTAATAAGCTATGCCGCGCCATGAATGTAGGTAGCACATCCTGAAGTTTATCAACTTCAGGTCTGAACTCGGCAGATCAGTCCCATCATCTGGAGGCGTTTTTTTAATTGGCAGCGATTCTACCCTTATTGATCTTCGCAACACATTACGGATCGCCTTAGGCTGGAGTAACTTTCACCTTCATCGCTTCCGCATCCAGCGTAGCCACCGTTTTGTCTCCGACTCCATATAGCAGAGGCCGAATAAAACCGGGGGGGAGATAATTGAATAGCTGTCGTGTCAAGAAGATAGGAGTGACTTCGCATGATGTCCCTCCTGGTCTATGGCTTGAGGTGGCACCGGCGGTGTTGATCCCCGACCGCAGACGTTGATCGAGTTGGTTAATCTGGCGCAAATCTCCCCCCTTTTTTTTTTCGGCCTCCCCTTTCTGACAATAGCCTGAAATCTTCGAGCGCATGAAAGTCTCACGTTGGCGCATGAGACGCTTGTCTTGCTTCATCATAACCAGCCACTCTCATACATTTTCCGCCCTCTTGGCGCAAACGCCGCAGCCAGCTCCGAATCCACCTCAGATGTGAATAACGCCACAGGTCTCTCCATGCGGTCTTCCTTGTGAGCAATAGGTTTTGGCTGCGGGTAACGAAGCGAGCCTTGCCAGGCGAAGCGCCGGCACGCTCGATCTTCAAACTCGAACCACAAGGGGGATTACCAAATGTTTTCAAGAATCGATAGCAATCGCCGTTCAAACCACAGCATTTTCCTTCCGCAAAATTTCGGATCGCCTTTCAACGACACGGCAGAGCACATCACAGGCCTCGGCCTGGCGCGAATTGACTTCGAGCGCTGCGCGGTCGCCGGGGAGGTGATTTATTCGGTCGAGGGCGATTCGATTCCGACCAGCCAACAGGATGAAGAATCGCGCATCGCGACGCTGGCCCATGCGCTCAAGAAACTGGGCAATCCGGAAGACGCCGCCGAATTCATGCGCTGCCTCAATGCGATCTGTGAGGGGGGCGACGCTCGTTACCGGCAGGTAGATGTTGATAGCCCACACAATTCATCTCTATCAAAGCTTCAATCGCAAAACAACTAGCAGGGTAGCTACGGCCAATCCGCTGAACAGCCACCAGAAGGCCGTTTGCAGTAGATGCTGTTTCTTTTTTACCCACTGTTCGTATTGATTGCGGATGTCAGTCGGCGAATCCAAATACATCTTCGATATTTCGGTCTTCATTACTTGTATGAGGAAGTACATCGCAATTATCCAACATAGGGGCGGCATGACAAATAGAAACTTTTTCCAGAGCGCGATCTCTTCCGGAATGAATTTGGCGAAGCCGAGGATACCGAGGTAGATACCTTGTAACGCGGCGAGTGCGGTTATCATCGAACTCGCCGCACCACGTATCGCCGCTGCCGACTCAGTAATCAACTTGCGGCCGTATTCCAGCCACAGATCATCATCCGGCGCAGAAGGCGCGCTTTTATATACCTTTTTCGATGGCTGCTGCACAAGCAGTTTGTCGGATGGCTCTGTGAGGGGGCGTTCGATCAGTGCATCTTTAAGTTTCATTTCTTCAATAGTCGAGTCCATAGCTTTACCTTATCTGGGTTGGCCATTCGTTGAGCATTTCCCTTAACATCTCGCCGGTAATGACGACGCGACCTTCCGAGCAATGAAGGCATTTCAGCGAGTATCTTTCCTTAATTTCATGCGGAGAATCCGTTCCTCTCGCTGCGACTGTAGGCTTCAGTAGCCCGACGAGATCAATTTCATTGATGTGTTCGTTCGGACCATTGCATTTTATTTGAATGATCTGTTCCATTGCATCTGCTCCTTGAATGAAATGTCTCTGTACAGGTTGATTCTCTTACTCAAACCAACCCATCACCTTTGTTCTTTTCATTTTTTGGCTCTCGATTCAATCATCTCAGGATTGTCCGGCTAACAACTTCCAAGCCGTGCGAGGTGACTACCCAAAGGTTTGATCCTGCCCTCATAATGCCCAAAATCTTCTGATTTCCTTCGACCAGTCTATTTTTCGGGATCACTACAACTGACGTCTGATTCTCATTCGATGTCGCCTCTAGTTGCTCTGACTCACTAACCTGAAGAATGACCTTGGTCCCATTGGACGCCTCAGCCCATCGGGGACGGCGATCGAACGGGTTGTCCCCATCCCCTTCCCTCGGTGAGCGGAAAGAGTAATGGTCGTTATCATCCGATACCAACATGACCACTTGTTGGATATTGGACAGAGCTACCCAGAGACGGCCCCTGGTGTCAAAAGCGAGACTGGGCGTCCCCTGCTGCTGTGACCATTTCGAGCAACGCTGCGCGTGCAGATAGCGGACCGGAGTGAAAGATGGTTGGCGAAGAACGTCCGCCTGATAGAAAGCCAACCCGGCGCCAAACACCAAACCTAGTTCTTCATTCCTGCTGAAAACCTGATGCACCGCATCGAATGGGAATTGGCCTAGGGCGTTCAATTTGCTTCGCCATTGGTTCTCGACGGGTTGTGAGCTGGCGCCTTCGACCGAACAGACAATCTCCTGTCGATTTGCGGCAGGTTGAAACATGATGTGTGGGCGGTCTACGTCAGCTGAACGCGCATTCCATTCGACTCCGGTATAAATCGATTCGTGGTCAGCCTCTCTCGACCTCGTCTCCCACCGTGTCCCGTTGAAAACCGCGTTGGCGAGATCGAAGACTGAGGTCTGCATTTTCCGCCAAGCGCGGCTTTGGACATCGTAACCATACGAGCCGCCGTGCGACTTGAGGACGAGGACTCCCCGATCTACGGCGATCTCCGATCCGGCGACGCCGGAGGGCCAGGCAATCCATCTTTCCCTGCCGGATTGTCGATTGGAGTGATCGCTTTGAATAATTCCTGCCGATGACGCTTCCCAGCGTAGTGAAGCCAGGCCGGCTACAGATGTAATGCAATCAGAGGCCAATTGGCCTTTGACGAATCCGAGCGTCAGGCCACCGGTAGACAATTGGTAGCGATCTCCGTTCGACGCAAAGTGGCGGCTCCAAGCTACGATTGGCGAAAGTTGGCCATGCAATGGGGTAGCGAACGGATGGCTGCGATTGCTGGAACTTAATGCTTGCCATCCCGCTGAGTCGTCCTCGTAACGAAAGGCGAGCCCCTCGCCAATTGAAGTGTAGAGCCTGCCGTCCGCGCCCCGCCGCAATGCCGTGACAGTGGAATTTTTGAAATATTCGCGGTGTTCATTCACTACGTTCTGCGCCGTCTTCAGTCGCTGCACTCCAGCCAGCGTGACAATCCAGAAGCAATCGGAATCGCCCGCAATTTCCCGTATCACATCGTGGGTCAGGCGCATCTGCTGAGCATTGAAATCGGGCAGTACGGTCGACACGCCATTGGCAGAGATACTTTCAACCGCGACGACGCCTACATCCACGCCTAATTGCAAAGTCAAGACGCGCAGTGGAGGAAAAGCCGCTGCTGGGGCTTCATTCACTCTCATCCAATCTCCACTGGATAACCTGTAATCGCCGTCATCCGCGTGGCAAAAGATCGTTCCATCCACTTGCCCCAGGTAGGAAATTGTCCGTCGAGGCAGAAAAACCGTCTCTTGTCCGGAAGAATCGCGCCGCCGCAAACCGTAGGCCGTGCCCCACCACGCGTCGCCTCCATCAATCAAGACCTCCCGCACGTCTTCATCCGGCCAGCGGCCTCTAGTCCCGAATGGATCATCCGTCAGCGACCGATCCCGTGATGGGGTAAAGATGAAGCTGGTTATGTCTGCTCCACCCGCAATGGTGGTTCGTCGGCAATTCCAGGCGTCGGTGGCGGACCACTCAGTGGTGGGAGACGCATGTTGTGGCGGCGTCGCCGCCGGCTCGCTCAGAGCGCTATCGTTCAGAGTGCGCCGCCAACCGGCTCTAGTCTGAAACCAGGCATGATTTTCAACATCCACCGTCAGATCGAGAATCTGATCCGCATAGAAGCGCCCAGACGCTGAATCGAAGTCCGCCGCCGAAAACTCACTGCCGAGCGGCGTTTGTCGCCAATGCGCGCCATGAAATTCCACGTCGAGCGGCCAGGGCGTGGAAGTCATTTGCTTCCAGGGTTGCGCCTGCCCGCCGTCGTAATGGTAATTGGGCCCTTCCGACGACCAGTAATAAATCCTCCCCTCCCTCTTGGCTAACGCGCCCGGCGCCAGTGAGAGCGGTGTAAATCGGAGCAATTCCGGCTCCGAGCGCAACTGGTACTCGACCAGCCCCACAGGGGTTTGCGCCAACAGCAAATCGCCCTCAACGACAAAGCCGTTCAGATTGTCCTGCTCAAGTCCCCTTGGGCCGAAGCGGCATTCTTTAAGGCCGCCGTCGGGATTTTTCCATTGTAGAGTGAAATGGTTGGTATCGCGGCTCAATTTCCACTGCTTGGAATCGTCATCAAGCGGGTATTCCAGTATTTGCGGCGAAAGCCTCTCCGCATCCCTTCCGAGGTATTGCTTCGGAGTAACTTCGAGTCCGTCGCAGGCGAAGACCCAGACCCTGCCGTCATTGGTGCGCACCTTCAACTCATCGCCGTTGACCGCATATTCATTGATCATACCGGCGAAATGTTCGCCGAGGAATGGTTGATACGGGGCGATGAATAAGATTTGGATCAGCCAACGCAGTCCGAAGATGGCCACCGCTATTATCACAATAGTAATCCATCGCCAGTAAAACTCTTTTTCCTGCAGACTGATAACTGGATAAGCGCCCGGCGGGGATACACGGTCACCTTGCTGGAATTGTTCGTTCTTCCACTCTCGGACTTCGTCGCGCCAATTTACAATTATGGTCAGCAACTGAAAGAAGAAGAGGACAACAGCCACAACCAATGCGATCACGACGAGCCAGTAGAGCGCCAAGATCACATGTTCCGCGCGCGAGCGATAGGAGGGCGCGCCGTCGAAGCTGGCGACCCGCCATTCCCATGAGGATGAGACTGACTTGATCATTTCGCCAGCGTAAAGAGAGCCGTCGGGATCCATCCACCAGAGCACCCCAGGATTCGCCATTTGCAAATTCCTGGGCTGATTCGTTCCCAAAGTGGCGCTCATCCAGTCGCGGCCCCCAAGGTTGTATGTCGAAAGATTGCCGCCCTCTGTGACCACCCACAACTTGTCGTCGATAAAATTCGCCCAGACTGCCTTAGCCCATTCATCGGCTGTCACGACGCTCGCGCCCACTGTCGCTGTCCAAACTCGTTCCGGCGGACCGCCAGCGATCTCGTACCTCCACACCGCGAGAGTCGTCTGACCCCGATTTTCAGTCAGCGACCAAAGATAGCGCCCATCGAAATCGAATTGGCGGATGTGCTGTAGAAAGAGATTGGAGTCAGTATCCGATTGAGGCAGATCGAGTCCCAGTCGTTTTTGCTCCGCTTGAGTTACCTCTTGGCTGTCGCCGGAAGTGGCTTCCCAGATGCGCAATCCGCTGGGCGTCGCGGCGTAGACCCTGTCTGCATTCGGAGCGATTGAAGCAATGGCCAAGTCGTTCACGCCGTCCGGGATGACCGTGTGCCAGGTCCCGCCAGGACGGTTGTAGAGCATGACTTCGCCATTGGGCTTCAGCCCCCAGAGACGGCCGAAGCGATCCGGCGCCAGCCGACGCCACTGCGCTTGGCCGGTACCGTGGAGCAGTGTGGTGAATGATTCGGGCGATGTATGAATGAAGACTTCGCCGGACGTACTGCGGCAGAGCATCCTGTCGCCGACTGTGATCATCTGCGCCAGATCTGCCTGCCCGTGATCGACCTGCTTCCAGTCCTTGTCTTTCAGGGAGTGAATGACGCCGCGCTCGCCCGCCTTGCTCCACAAGTATAGTGAAGAACCGGCGCCTCGCAGGCGTAGCGGATAAGCGTTGGGATCGAGGCCGTTGCTGGAAGCCACGATAGCTCGCGTCTTGCGGTCGTAAGAGTAGGCCAGCGCCCGATTCTCGCCCTCCTGACGAAGGAACCAGAACGAGTTTTGAAATGTTTCGGCGGTGACAATCTTTCCGGGGCTTGACGGGAGCGCGCTAGGACCGACCAAGGGGTAGTATGACGGCGCGTCGATTTTATCGAGCGGCGCGAAATAGCCGGCTTCGCCGTTGACCTTGACCGCCCACAGGCGGTTTTCACCTGCGCGCATTTGAGCGAACGGGGTTGTGGTGTCGGCGGCCATCGCCTGCCAACTTCGCAACGAAGGGACGTAACGGGCGACGACCGAATTGTCTTTGGACGGAACGCCGACGAATAATTGATCAGCGGCCTTCTCCGCCGGGCCGAATGGAGGGCCTGAATGAATTGGCTGAAACAATCGCGCGCTGAAGGCGTCCGAGCCGAACGATTCCGGGTCAATCTTGACTGTGCCGTCCGCCATGAGCGCCATCGGTTTCGAACCGATGAACTCCAATCCCACTACATCCTCTTTTTCAGAACTGATCAGGCGCCATTGTGAAGCTTTCGGAAATCCGCTCGCCGGCGCGCCTTTCTCGCCCGGAAAGGCATCCTCCAATAGCAACCGGTTGAACCGCTGTAGTTCCTGGCCTTCATGCGGCTGGCCGATCAAACTCAAGACCTCTTCGGACAAGTCGCTCTCGCCGAAACGCCACGGATCATAAAGCGAGCGGCTCTGGAGCGCCTCATTGAGATCTTCGGCGAGTGAACGGTAAAGCTCCTGAGCTTCTGCTTCGGGCAGCGATCTATTGGCCAGTTTTTCCCTCGTCCCGTTCGAGAAGTAGCTCGACAGGCGCTGCAGAACCCGGTCCTCTCCATTCGGTCCATTCGAACTGAGCGCCCCACGCAGCTTTTCCAGGAACGCGCTCGCGTTCTTGATCTCGTCTGCCGTCAACAACCATGACTGGG
>Ga0126384_10002487_pt1 | contig 11181 bp, 14 predicted proteins | sample PanSoiMetPlot_36_FD_92543 | JGI IMG/M metagenome (GOLD analysis project Ga0126384, IMG submission 92543) | Tropical forest soil microbial communities from Panama - MetaG Plot_36 | ecosystem: Environmental > Terrestrial > Soil > Tropical forest > Bulk soil | place: Panama | collected 2016-02-17 | reverse complement strand
TTTTCTCCCATCATAAAAGATTCGTGCCGCCGAGAACTTCTAAAGTTGCTCCTTCCGGCCGACACTCAACAATGGGCATTTGGAAGAATTAAATAACAATCTTTGAGCTTTGAAATCTATCCGATCGTTGCGCTCAAGTTTTCGCCTGCGAATATTGCGGAGATTCAGCTCTGACAACTAGGGTTTCTCGCGCCATGACCGGATCGCTTTGGCATGCTTCGGATAATGACTGTAAGTGTCTAGCCGCGGTCGACGGCGGAAGCGCGTGTCGCTGGTGCAGTGCGCTTCCGGCACACTCTCGATGTAAAGGACGAGCTGCTGGTGCGTTTCATCTCGCTGTCTCAAAACCTCAGAGAGTGAAAGCCGCCGTTTCTGTTCCGTCATGAGCGCATTGAATGCATCGATGCCGCCGTACTCGGCGGCGTACGTTCGTGGCCTACCACCCTTGGTTATGAGCGGCAGATGTTTCAGCGCCTCCTGTTCCCACCATGTCACGTGCGCGATGATGTCTTTCACGGACCAGTCGCCTGTGACACGGGATTCTGTCATCTGTGAATCTGATAAACCCGCGTACGACTCATTGAATTCCGTCCATCTCTTGTCGAGTTTTTCCAAAAGCTGTGATCTATTCATGGTTCAGGACTCCAGTCAATAACGAGTGCCGCGCCGATTAGGAGTAATCGCGCCAACCTACTCGCTCACCAATGGTTCCGATGGTGAGCAATGACCCCGCAATCACAACTTCGTAGATATCAACAATCCACAGGAGCTGTGCGCTTCCAGGTGCTAGTCCATTGAGCTTCGGAACGGCCAGATTCCGAAGGTTCAGATCCATTGAGTAGATCAGGCTGGGCAGCCTAAGACTGATAGCCTGATCCACTCTCGAAGCGTCGCCTCAGGTGTGCCGACAAGCGTTCTGATTTCGACCTTCATGCGCTCACGGGCTGCCCCAGGGCGAGCAAATTCCCCTCACTATCTCTGAACCAGGCGGCTCGCTCCCCCACACCCTTGCCTGGATAGTTGTCGTGGATCGTAGCAATTCCGTTCACGGTTTTCAGGCCCGGCAAGTCGTAGTCCTCGAACACAACGCCGCGTTTCCTAAGTTCGTCGACAGTCGCCTCGATGTCAGCGATCTCCCATGCCATTTGGGTGTAGGTGCCCGACGCGGCTCCGGAGGACTCGAACAGAGCGAAGTTGCTGTTGTCGCAGCAGTACAAAAGCCCACCGGGCCTCTCTTCGATGGGCTCAAGCCCAAGCTTCTCAGAATAGAACCTTCTCGCTCGCGCGAGATCCTTGACCGGAAGACGCGTTGCCACTTTTGAATATGCGAGCGTCGTATGTCCAGCGTGCATGATTTTTTTCCTCCGCTCGGTCACATTTGACGTGTTTTCCCCGTCACCACTATGAAGGGCAGTACAAAAATGTGACAACAGGAAATGTCGTCACCAAGAAAGGAAATTAGCATGAAACGGAAGTCAATAAGTTATTGGGTAGTCACGGCAATGGTTGGGTTCTTCATCGGTTCGGGGGGCGCGGCCGAGTTGGCGCACATGCCGGGAAATGTTGAGGGACTCGTTCAACTTGGATATCCGGTGTATTTCGCGACTATTATCGGATTCTGGAAGGTACTCGGAGCAATTGCCATATTGGTGCCCGGTTTTCCAAGACTCAAAGAATGGGCGTATGCCGGCATCTTCTTTAACATGACCGGTGCGGCAGCTACGGGTTTGTTTACTCATAGCGCGGCCTGGCACGTGATCGTTGACCTTGTTTTGGCGTCGCTCACGGTCGTATCGTGGGCGCTGCGCCCGGAAAGTCGTCGCCTTGAAGGTGGCTATTTTAATAAGCATGCTGAGGTAGTGTCGTGAGCGAACCTAAAGATCTGACAACACTGTTTGAGTCGCACCGCAGTCATCTGCGCGCCGTCGCCTACCGTATGCTTGGCTCCGCCAGTGAAGCTGATGACGCTATACAGGAAGCATGGCTGCGACTGAACAGTTCCGACACCAGTGATGTCGGGAATCTTGGTGGGTGGTTAACGACTGTTGTCGCGCGGATTTGCCTGGACATACTGCGCTCGCGGCGTGCGCGACGCGAGGAAGCTCTCGATGAAGAAATCGTCGAGCCGATTGACGACAGTAAAACCGATCCTGAGAAGGAAGCGCTGGTGGCGGACTCTGTTGGTGTCGCCTTGCTGGTGGTGCTCGACAAGCTTTCGCCAGCCGAGCGGGTCGCGTTTGTGCTGCATGATGTATTTGATCTTCCATTCGACGAAATTGCGCCGATAGTGAATCGCACACCAGATGCCGCCAGGCAGCTCGCCAGTCGCGCACGCAGACGTGTACGAACCGGTGAGATAAGCTCTAATTCGGTTCTCACGAGCGAGCGCCAGACGGTCAATGCTTTCCTTTTGGCTCTGCGCACGGGCGATTTTGAAGGAATGCTTGCTGTGCTCGATCCGGATGTGTTAGTGCGGATGGATACGGGTATTCCAGGCGCGGCTCGGGAGTTTCGCGGAGCAGCAAATTGGGCGCGTGGAGCGACGGCCGCTTTTTCGCCCTATGCACGGTTCGTGCAGCCGGCCCTGGTCAACGGATCGGTGGGGTTGGTGTTTGCGCCCGGCGGTAAGCTATCGCGGGCGCTCCGCTTTACCTTCGCAAATGGAAAGATCGTAGAGGCTGAAATCATCACAGATCGCGATCGTCTGCAGCAACTCGAGTTGTCGGTCCTCGACGACTGACACGAGTCGTTTGAGAAAGGCATGACGAAAGGAACTAGCTAATTAGGTTGGGAACGAAAACTTACGGCGCGTAACACATCGAGGTTTCAGCGCGCATTGACAAGAGGTGGAAAGAAGAAGCGGTCCGAAAGGCAAATGTGACAAAAGGAGAAACGAAATGAAAATCAAAGTGACCAGCATATACGTGAACGACCAGGAGAAGGCCCTGTCCTTCTACACGGAGGTTCTGGGCTTTGCTAAGAAGTCCGATTTTAGTCAGGGCCAATTTCGCTGGCTGACCGTGGCTTCCCCGGAGGAACCGGACGGCACTGAGCTTCAGCTAGCACTGAACAGCAACCCCGCAGCCAAAGCTTATCAGCAGGCGATGTTTCAACAGAGTCAGCCGGCGGCCATGTTCTTCACCGACGACGTCAAGGGCGACTACGAGCGGATCAAGGCCCGCGGCGCCGAGTTCACGATGCCACCCACCGACGTGACCGCCTCGACCATTGCGATGCTGAACGATACTTGCGGCAACCTCATTCAGCTCACCCAACTGGCACGGTGGTCAGGCTAAGGAGAAGAACCAACGAATCCGCGGGTCACAGTTGAGTGGATTTTGAAAGGAGAGAGTCCATGGGAGATGAAGGAACGTCGATTCCGGACTTCGTTGGCACCTGGAGGCTGATCTCCTACGCTGAACTCGACGACGCCGGTGCGACACATCCCTGGGGTGAGAGTGTCGTTGGTCGCATCACGTATGAACCAAGCGGCCGAATGGCGGTCCAGATGGCAAAAGCGAATCGCCCGCGCCTGAGTAATTCCGATCTTACGGCACTGAGACAGGATGAATACCGGGAAGCGTTTCTGTCGTACTTCAGCTACTTCGGGCGTTATACGGTGCAGGACGGAGCGGTCGTCCACCACGTCGAAAGTGCCTCGATTGCGGATTGGGTCGGGACCGATCAAGTCCGCTACTGTGAGATGGAAGGGAGACGGCTCACATTGCGAACGGCGCCGCTGAATGGGCGCGAGGCAGTGCTCGTCGCAGTGTGGGAGCGGATGGAGTAGACTACGCTGCCGAACTAGCGGTTGCAACGGAGCGGGTGCACACGTCAAACGCGACCAGTCTCCCTTTTCCAGGTCAGGTCAATTTTATCCAATACTGAAACTCATCTGTCGTTGGATAATAGTGCGAAGATCTATGAAGCGAACCTTCGTTGTTATTCTCGCCGCCCTTGGTGCAGCCGCGCTGTTCGGGGGGCTTGTGCATGCTGTGCTGGTGACCGCGCATGTTTCGGAGCCAGCCGCCACCACGGTTTACGGCTTGACCTCGCGGCGACTATGGGCGACTGCGGTCGTTGTCCTGTCGCTGGTTGCCGTGGTCATCGGTGGGCTGGCTCTGGCTCGCCCGGCCAGTCGGTTCGGAATCTCCGGGCGAGTCGGAGCCGTCGTGGCCCTGGTGGCGGGACTAGCGGCCGTGGTCAACGGCGCGCTGGTCTTAGCCATTGCCACCGGTGGTCCCGGTAGCGGCAACGGAGTAGTCGGTGGCGCTGGGGCGTTCGTGCTGGGACTGATCGCCGTGGCCCTCGGTGGGCTGGCGCTGGTCCGCGCCCACCGCACCTGCTGACCCGACCATGATGCCACATGTTGGCAGGTCGCAAGTCTGGATCGCGATCAGTCTGGCAACGTAGTTAAACTGTTTCTCCCGAAATAGTCGATTGGTCGGAGCTCCCGAACATTTGCAGCCAATCCTGACGCGAACGGTTCCGTTCGTGTTTTCGGAAACTAACTGGCAGATTCCAAAACCGAAAGCGCATAGTCAATTTCCTGATCCGTGTTGTAGAGGTGTGGCGAAAACCGAAGCTTATCTTTTGCTAACGTTTGGCTCCGACGAATTTGACCAGATACTCCTGTACTTGACTCAATGAATTGTCTGACGAGATTGTTCCGACATGGTTGTCAGGCCTCAACAGAACACTGAAATCTTTGTTCGTCCCGAAAATTTCTTCCACCTCGGGTGAAATCGCGAAGGCATTGAAGTCGACGAGTTCCGGATATCGGCTTGTGAGCTCATCCTTCAGCTCCCGGAAACCCTTTGATTCGCTTGAGAAGATAAGAAAATGAAACTTAGGTTGTTGCAGTCGGTCAAAGATGTTCTGACCGTCAACCAGGCAATAGGGCAGGCGGTCGCCAGCTTTTACTTCAAAGTCTTCATCTCCGGCGTGATTGCTCAGTGAGCTGTGGCGATAGTTGATTCCAATTTGCGAGATGGTTGGAAATGCAAACCTTCTAACCGCGTCGAGACTGAATATGTGTTTGGCGATCGAAGGCAACACGTGCAGGCGGAGAAAATTCATTAGCCAATCAGTGCCGGCCGCAAAACCAAAGAATCGATCGGTCGTATTCACCAGACGCTTGGCATTTTCCAGCCGCTCTTCGTTGTAGGTCTCCAACAATTCTTCATTCGCTCCGCGAATCACCAGAGCAATTTTCCACGCGAGGTTATAGCCGTCCTGGATACCCGTGTTCATTCCTTGTGCCCCGGCGGGCGTGTGAACGTGCGCCGAGTCGCCTGCGAGAAACCCGCGGCCGGCGCTAAACTTGTTCACGTGACGCGTGTGAACTTTGTAAGTTGAGAACCATTCGACGTCGTGAATGTCCAGATGAAGTTTGGTCTCACTCTTGATCCTCGCCTCAATCTCTTCATACAGAATGTCGCTTTCGTCCTTGTTGAATTCTTCGGGAAACACGCCGACGATGCGATAACGCGTTTCGCCTTTAAGCGGAAAGAAAACCACGAACGAATCTGGCGAGAAACAAACGTGCAACATGTCGTGACTCATCTGCCAATCAACCTGCGCATCGGCAACGTAAAAGATTCGTTCGAAGGTGCTGCCTTCAAACTTAAGACCCAGAGCTTGACGCACCAGACTCTTCGGGCCGTCGCAGCCAACAATGTATTTGGCAGAGATTGTCTGCATTTCCTCGTCGGAGGTTCTAACCTGGGCCAAGACGCCATCAGGGTCTTGCCTGAAAGTTTCGAGCTCGCTTTTCCACAGAACATCCTTCTGATGACTTTGCAGATATTCGTAAAGCAGCCGTTCCGTCTTGCTTTGCTCCAACATCAGCACAAACGGAAAGGGACTCATACCCTTGCCGACATCGGAAAAACGGAGTTCGCCGCGTATTTCGCCGTCAATTATCAGGCGAGCGGTCCCAGCAAGTGTGCCTCTCGCCACAGCTTCTTGTCCTAAACCAATCTGGTCGAAGATTTCCAGGGTGCGCGCGTGCACGCCGATAGCTTTTGAGTACGGAGTGATTCCTTCGTTCTTCTCGACGATTATGAAATCGATCCCATACCTTTGTAATTGGCAACCAAGGCTCAGACCCGTAGGACCAGCGCCGACGATGAGTATGTCCGTTTTAATTGTCGGTTTCATAGAATTACTTCTAGCAATCTTTGAGAACGTCGACTAGCTTCGTTGCGAATGCCTTGACCATAGCCAGGTTCATTCGGGCCAATAATCCAGCGTTCCGTCGGACCCTTTTCCAAAGTGGCCTTCAAAGCCACCCTCGCCCGGTAGCCGGAAAGTTCACTTGTTCCCGATCCGGGAACAACAAACCATGTCGCCTTGATTTTGTCATCCTCGACGATTTCTGAACCTTGAAGCACGAAAGTGCCTTGGCGTCCGCCCAGTTTTCCTCGGAATCGTTGCACGCTGACGAGAGTGGCAGATTGATCGTTGCGTAGGACCTGTAAAGCCCGAACCGTTGATTCGCCATCAATATCTCCGGTAAACTTTTCGCTGAGACGGATCTCCATTAATGACGGGCTCACGGTTTGGTCGTAGGGCTTGGCTTCGGAACTTTGAACATAAATCTTTGCTTCAGCTCTTCTGCGAGTACCCGCTTTCTTCTGAGATTGCCCGATCGCTGGAATAGATGGTACCTGATTGTTTAGTTTCCTCATGCTGCGCTCCTCAAACTGACTGATTCTTTTTGCATCTGCGCTTTGGGAAGGACAAATCCAGCAACGATCAGCCAGATGAAACCAGGAAATCTTGTTAGCGGGATGAAGAAAAGCAATTTTGGAAAGATCAGGCTGAACCAACTTAATTCACCGAACACCGCAATCAAGAGCCCAAACGCCACAAGCCATGTCGGCAGGAGTTTCATGAATCCAGACGGTACCGAAACGCCAGCAATCAATAGGCCCATAGGTACTGAATACCCGACGCCGCCCACCGCAAATGTGATGTAGTACAGGGATCGAATGACCGACGTGTCCTGCGCGATCCCGGGATATGCCATCACCCAAAGGACAAGCGCCGATAGAGCCAAATTGAATGTGGTCATGAGCCCGCCGAAAAGAGCAATGTGAACGCCGGCGACTCTTGCGCCCAGAAAGCGCAATCGGCTGACGACGGTCGCGGTAAACAGGCCAAGCGGTACCGCCGAACCAAACTGAAAAAACGCGCACATCAAAACGTCATTGGAATGTTCCCGAAAATAGGATGAGATAATCTCTGCGTGCTCCCACGGACCAGGAAAGTGTGGTGCGTTAGCAGAAAAGGAGATGACAAAATAGAGCCCGACATTAAACAACGCAGTAAAGACTATCGCCAAAATACCCAGATGCGGTCCTTTGTGCTTTCCGCTTTCTATCGAAAGGTCTGAAGCGTTCATTTTTCAATCCCGCACGATGAAGGTTGTCAGCTTCCACAATCCCATAAAGTGCAAGAATCGAGCCAAAGACGAGGCGAATGACGTGAGCGCAGCTCCGCCTTACGTGACAAGGAAATGATGCTTGTCTGAACTGCGGTGGCGAGATATGGTCACCGACGCAATACAGTCACACCGAGGGATGAAAAATGTCCAGCTGCACAAGCTGAAATGTAAGTAGCATCAAGGACCCCCGGATTCGTTTGAGGGATGACGGCGGTCGTTGCTGATACTCAGAGACTCCGCCATCCAGTAGTACTGTTCCTAGCAGAAACTGATTGCCACACATCTCGCCTCGCAAACTCGTTTCGACTAGACTCTCGCTATTTCTTCGTGGCGGAGTTGTGCGCGACTGCGGCGCGAATCAGGGCCTTCAACGCGGATTCGTCGATCTTATCGTTCTCAGTGAAGTCGATAGCTCGTGTGGCCTTTGCGTCAAGGCCCGCATTGAACAATCGTTTCGGGTCTTTCAAAGAGGCGCCTTTGAAGAAATTAAGCTTCACATGGTCTTTGAAAGCGCCGGCTGCGCAGACCATGCCGTTGCTTGTCCACACCGCAGTACCCCACTTCCATTCTTCAGTGACGTTCGGCGCCGTATCCAGGATCAACTTGCGCAACCGGGCGAGTAGCTTACCGCGCCAGTCGCCAAGCTCGTCGATCATATTGGTAATGAGTTGCGAGGCTTTCACATCGCCTCCCTTACTTTTATTCATGAATTCTCCTTCATTGGTAACAAGCTCCATATGATGCGGATTCGATTTTAAGCTAATTCTTCTTACTCGGTGGCCGGCGCTCGGAGTCCTCGCGAAGGAGTTCTTGTGCCGTTCGGCGAATTGACTCGGGTGGCAGTTGTTTCGAGCTGCAAAGTGCCGCTCCTTCCTTAGCTAGTCTCTGATTCAGGTTGCGAACCACGAGCATATTTGCATAGGCGTGCGAGGAGTCCTTCTTTTCGCTACGGTTCTCACACATCAGTTCCAGGGTGGACGCCTGACTGGATTGTGCCAGCGCCAGTTCGACGAGTTTGGCACGATACTCCAGCTCCCAGCTTTCCAGGCTTCCAAATCTTGCCTTATCTGCGAAATGCTGTGTCTCGTGTGCAAGGAATCGCACGGAGAACGTCTCGTCGCTCAAGCTCTTGTACGCAGGGACAACTGCAAATAAACCTTCTTCCGTCGCCCAGCCACCAGCAGATCGTCGACCACACGTTGCGTAATATCCCCAGCCACGGAGCACGAAGTCGTCCAGGAAATGCACCTTCACCGTGTAAGGTCCTTCCGGCAGTTGAACATCCCTCTTCTCGATGGTCAGTTTCTTCCACATCATCAACTCTCGCAGCGGTGCGGTCCGTCCTAGCAGCAAATAGAATCCACGCTTTCGCGCTTCCTGTTGGATTAAATCTTCAGCCTTATCAAAGTCCTCGTCATTCTGGATCGCCCGGCTTAGCAAACCGCTTAACTGAGTTCTCAATTCCTTTTCTGCATCGGCTCGTGCTTCGGGACTCATCAGCGCGAGGTGCCAGTATTGAAGATATTTCTTAGCCAGCGAGTCCATCCATGGATCACCGCTGGTGGAGTCAAGGTTCGCACTCGATGCTGGAGCAAAACGAGTTAGCATGCAGTCGCGGAATTTGCTGTCAACGCCTGCGAAGGCCGCTCCAGATACCTCGGAAAGAATCTTTACTGCAGCGGTTGCATTGCCTTGTAACGCGGCCCCCACGGCACGACTCGTGGCGTCTGGCGCTGACGACGTCTGGCCTACGCCAAAAGCTACAAACCCGACAAAGTAAGGAATGAGGAGGGATAATCGACAGCCGAGCGCCGGATTCAGTCTTCGGTAATCACTTTTCAAATCCCCGTATCTCCTTCCTGTCCCTTCTCTCTTAGACGCTTTTGATACCTTTACTTGCCTGGATTGATCTGCGGCGTCTGCTCGCCGATCTTTCCCGAATAGATGATGAACTTGAAAGGATCCGTATTCTGATTCTTTTCCATCAGCTTTAAGTAAATGAGCCGCCTCTCGCGTGCCAGCGATTCGCTCTTTGGAAATTTTAAGATCGCGGGTTCAAGCAGAGATGCTGCCAGTTCAAATTTCCCGTCAGTCATTAGGCGATCTACCGCGGTGGCAATTTGGCTCTCCGAGACGCCGAGGTAGTCGACTAGCAACTCCGCGCGGTCCGGGGTGCCGATATGGTCGAGCCCCTGCAGGTTTGCTTCCCAGTAGCCCACGTTCTGATCATAGATCCGGTCAATGACATGCTCGCGCAGAATCAGATAGGGCTGATAGGCGTCCGGCTGGTTGGCAAGGAAGTCCGGAGGAATCAGGTTCGCTTGATGTATCGCGGCGCGTTCATCTCCATGGCGGATCGCCGTCAGCACCCGCTCTCGCAGCCATGTGAGATCTGTCTTCAGGTGCGCAAGCAAGGATGGTGACGAGAAAACTCGGGTGATCGGTTCATGACCGTGCAGCAAATACTGGGGATTTCTGTCCACCACTATGTCCACTGCATCGAGTAAGCCCTGCAGGTCGCCGTCCTCGTCGAAGGGAGCACCGATATAGGGCATGATGAAGTCGCCCATGAACATTACCTTCTGATCCGGCAAGTTGATGAGCATCGCATCGTGAGTCTCGCCGCCCTGAATCGGGATCAGTTCCAGGCGAGTCCCCCCGATCGTCAAATCTGTGCGTTGGTCGATGGCAACGTCGGGCTTATAGGTATGCACGTCGTCATTGCTGAAGGACTTTCCGAAAAATTGATTGGCGAAGATTCCGGGACCGTTGAACTCCCGCACCATCTCTTCCTGATAGTTGCTCCGTCCGTAGAAGCGGGGTCGAGGACTCAGTGACTCGTAATACAAATGGCCCCCGACATGGTCCCAGTGCGCGTGGGTGACTAAGACGGTGGACAACGCCGGCAACTCAGCGGCGTATGCCCGGAGCGCTTCGTATGCGCCTTTTGCGAAGTCCGGACGTGTTCCCGCATCAATTCCGATCAATTCACGCCGATCTTCTGACACCACAAAGTAATACTCCGTGAACTCGAAACCGGTGAGCATGTAGACACGACCGGGAACGATTTCGGCGATTTGCCGCGGAGCAAAAGCATGCCCCAAGACCGTTTCTTCAGAAAACGGTGTAGCGAGCGTGATCGGGTGGTCAAAGTCGGTATAGCCACTGCGACGGAGATAATCCTGAGCTTTGTCCTGGTCGCCATCACTACGTGCAAGTTTCGCGAGATGAAAGTACACCTCACGCAACCAGCCGGTATGAGGCGCCTTGTCAATGTTTTCGACGCACCATGTGAGTTCAGCGCGCGCGGCCTCTCTCTGACCAAACAACCCTGGAATTTCGGTGTAGACGATGCCGGCGATCCAGTGCACGACAAAAATCTTGCCCTCAGACATTTGCTTTGCTTGCTCAAGAATCGCGATCGTTTCCTTAACATAGCTATACCGGGACAACAGCGACAGCGACGCAGCATGCTGGGCCCGCAATAAACCGATGATGCTCAGATAGAGCGACTTTTGGATTGGCGTCAAACGACCCTCGAATTCCTTGAGGCGTGCAGAGAAGAATTCAACTCCCTCACCGGGCCGGTTGGCGTTCGCGTATTGCGTCAACAACAAGAACAACATTTGCGGGTCCTGCGGAGGGTCGGTGCTATTGATCGCTTTCAAGTATTCAAGATCGGGCAGGCTCGTCGAGGCAGAATGAGATTCGCTTCGGCCACTCCGCATGAG
>Ga0126384_10002486_pt1 | contig 11182 bp, 9 predicted proteins | sample PanSoiMetPlot_36_FD_92543 | JGI IMG/M metagenome (GOLD analysis project Ga0126384, IMG submission 92543) | Tropical forest soil microbial communities from Panama - MetaG Plot_36 | ecosystem: Environmental > Terrestrial > Soil > Tropical forest > Bulk soil | place: Panama | collected 2016-02-17 | reverse complement strand
TGCAGTGACTCGTATGAACGAGGCAGGTACCAAAGAGTACTATCCGGAACAGAAGATCACGATTGAGCAAGCGCTAGCTGCGTATACGAGCGGCTCGGCCTATGCGGAGTTCGGCGAGAAAGAAAAGGGCACGCTGGCTCCTGGAATGTTGGCCGACTTTGTCGTGCTCGACCGCGATGTGACCAAGGCTGCACCACCGGAAATCCTCAAGACGCAGGTCTTGCGCACCGTGGTGGGTGGAAAGACAGTGTTTGAAGTCGCTGAGAAGCCTTGAGTTAGACATCCCTCGCGGTAACGATTCGGCTTGGTGACACGTCTAACTGAGTCAACTTGCTCTTCGTGAACTATCCCCTTGAACAATCGGCAGTTCCGCACAGCAACGTATAATTTAAGTTTGGCTTATTTGTTGGAGGAAATGCAATGGATCGGCAACCAATGGGTTTCAGAGAGAGGCTAAAGGCGAACCGCTTTGCCTCGACTCTGGTCATTCTGGCGACGCTGTCGCTGGGAATCCTGATCGGCACGGTGGTGTCGGCAGGGGTCAAAGGCAAGGAGAAGACGGTTTCGTCGGCGGATGCCACGCCGCTGCAGCTTCCCTCGCCCCAGCAGCTTTCGAATCAGTTTTCGCAGATTGCGCGCCAGCTTGAGCCGTCGGTAGTCAATATCAACAGCGAAATGACGATCAAGAGCCCGCGCGGACGCGGCAACCGGCAGATGCCCGGCTCTCCGGACGATGAGGACAACGACAACTCCATGCAGGACTTCTTTAACCGCTTCTTTGGCGGTCAGGGTGGCGGGCAGATCCCCGGTTTGCCGGGTGGACCTGGCGGAGGCGAAGACCTGCGCGAACGTTCGCTGGGCTCGGGAGTAATCGTCGATTCCAAGGGCTACATCATCACCAACGCGCACGTGGTGGAGAAGGCGGATCGCATTCGTGTGAAGCTGATGAACGACCCGGCGACCGTTACCTATGACGCAACGGTTATCGGGAGCGACAGGGAAACGGACTTGGCAGTCATCAAGATTGATGCCAAAAGGACGCTACCGGCAGCCAAGGTGGGTAACTCCGAGAGCATGCAGGTAGGAGACTGGGTACTGGCGATCGGCAGCCCTTTCGGACTTGAGGAAACGGTTACCGCCGGCATCGTTTCTGCGCGTGGCCGCAACATTGTTCCGCAGCGTCAGTTCCAGTCTTTCATTCAGACGGACGCAGCCATCAATCCTGGGAACTCGGGCGGCCCACTGGTCAACATGAATGGCGAGGTGATCGGCATCAACACAGCCATCTTCACCAGCGGAGGCGGCTATCAGGGCGTCGGGTTTGCGATGCCGTCGAACACGGTGGTTTCGGTTTACAACCAGTTGATCGGGCCTGATCACAAAGTATCGCGCGGATCGATTGGCGTGGAGTTTAATGCAGTACCCAACCCGGCAGTTCAGCGGGTCTATGGCGTATCGAGCGGTGTGACGATCGCCAACGTGACGGCCAGCGGACCGGCGGCGAAGGCCGGGCTGCAAACGGGCGACACGATTACTTCTGTCAATGGCAAGAACGTGGCCACGGGGGACGAACTGGTGGCGGAGATTTCGGGCCTCAAGCCGGGCACCACGGCGAAAATCGGCTACGTCCGGAACGGGAAGCCGAACACCGCAGACGTAACCGTCGCCGACCGTTCGAAGCTGTTTGCCACGCGGCTCGGTGACGAAGAGGAAGGCGGCGAAGAGGCTCAACCGCAGGAAAGCAAGCTCGGCATGAGTGTCCGCGACATCACTCCCGAGATGGCCGACCGCATGAAACTGCCGAACTCCAAGGGTGTGATCGTGCAGGAAGTGAAGCCGGGTGGATTCGCTGACAACGTCGGCCTGAGCCGCGGCGATGTCATTCTGGAGATCAATAAGCAGCCGGTGAACGGCGAAGCCGACTTACGGAAGCTGCAGTCGCAGCTTAAGTCAGGACAGGATGTGGTGTTCCTGGTACGGCCCCGGGGTCTCGGACCCAATGCGGGAACTGTCTTCATGGGTGGATCGCTGCCGTAATTGGCAAACCGGCTACTATTCGAGGGCGGCTCTTGGGGCGAATGCCTGAGAGCCGTTTCCTATTTGGATTCCGGCACTTTCCTGTTTTGCACAGAAGGGTGTTTTTGCTATTCCCAAATTTGTGAATCGGCATTTACAATTGCCTGGGTCTATTGGAATTCATAGATTTCCCCCGAGGTGTTCCCTTTGCATTTCAATCTAAGAATTCTCCAATCGATCAGCTTGGCTGTCATTTCGCTGCTTCTCACGGGATCGGCAGCCGCGTCGAGTTCGCACAAGAGCACGAAGCCTTCTTCCAGTTCTCATAATGCCTCCTCCAAGTCTACGAAGTCCAAGTCCGCCAGCAAGTCAAAGAGGAAGTCCGGAAAGAGCGTTGCGCATGGCCAGCGCGGAATCGACCAATCCCGCACGCTCCAGATCCAGGAGGCGCTGGTACGGGAGCACTACCTGACTGGAGAGCCTACGGGTAAGTGGGACCAGGAAACCAAGGATGCGCTGGTGCGATTCCAGGAGGCCAATGGCTGGCAGACCAAGTCAATTCCAGACTCGCGGGCACTGATTAAGCTGGGCCTAGGGCCAGACAAAAAGGGCCTGCTGAATCCCGATACGGCCGTGATGACGTCTCCCCACGAGTTGGGAGTACCGCAGGATGGCCGGCCGGGAGGGTCAGCTCAGCAGTAGCCCAACACAGTTTCGTAATCAGACGGGGCGTGACCATGGTCACGCCTTTCGCTTTTTGGTAGACGTGCCAAGCTGGCACATCTGGCTCCGCCAGCAGATTCTGTAGGCTTTGTTTCGGCACTTTGGATGTACAATGCTGACGCGCCAGGGTTGGCCAATCGTTTCGTCACAATAGGTCACAAGCCCAAAGGGCCAAACCCACGCCCAGAGATTCAGTGAACAATGGAGGTAAGCTGTGAAACCCAGGAGTGGATGGGGTGTCTTCGTGTTGGTTATTGCTGTGCTATTGGCATCGATCGCTGAAGGATATGGTCAGACAGCGGCGGCTACGCCGGTTGCATCCACGAGCGCTTCTGCGCCTACACCTGCCCGCAAGAAGCGCGTTGCGGTATTCGATTTTGATTACGCCACCGTGCAGAGCTACTCTTCGGCTGCATTTGGTACGAATGTCGATGTCGGACGAGGCATTGCGGATCTGACGGTGAAATATCTTGTGCAGGACGGCACTTACTCTGTGATCGAGCGCAAAGCAATGGACAAGATCCTGGCCGAGCAGAACTTTTCCAATAGCGATCGTGCTAATCCAAATTCAGCGGCAAAGATCGGCAAGTTGCTGGGCGTCGATGCCATCATCGTCGGCAGTGTGACGCAGTTCGGAAATGAAAATCAGAATCAGAAGGTCGGAGGTGCAGGCGGAGGCTGGGGCGGCTATGGTCTCGGCGGTTTCGCGCACAAAAAGTCGAAAGCGATTGTTGCGGTTGACTCGCGCATCGTAAACATCGATACCGCCGAGATCATGGGAGTCGCAGCAGGCAAGGGTGAGTCCAGCCGTGAGAGCACATCGCTGCTGGGCGGCGGCTCGAACTGGCATGGATGGGGCGGCGGTGCTGTAGATTTCGGCAGCAGCGACTTCCAGCAGACGATCCTGGGCGAAGCGGTGAATGCCGCCGTAAAGCAAATGAGCGGCGAGCTAATCGCGGATGCCGGCAAGCTACAGATGCGCAGCGTGAAAGTAGAGGGCCTCGTAGCAGCCGTAGATGGCGGGCAGATCGTGCTCAACGTAGGTGGTAAGGCTGGACTCAAGGTCGGTGATCAACTGAGTGTCGAGCGGGTTACCAAGGAGATTAAGGATCCATCGACGGGTGCCGTGATACGCCGTCTGTCGTCGCCCGTGGGCGTTATTCGTTTGACTGATGTGGATGATGTTTCTGCGGTCGGCACGGCGGTGTCGGGTTCCGGGTTCAAGGTCGGAGACGCGTGTAAGACCGTGACGCAGTAGAAGACGCGCATACGATTCGTGAAGACTCGAAAGCCCTAATCATCTTTCTGAGTGGGGCTTCGGTTGTGGTAGAGCGGGGCTCTTCAGGGCCGCGTTCAGCCGCATTCGAGAAGCAATTCCGCCGTAGTGGTCACTGCAAATTACCTCTGCGGCGGAAGGAATTGTCAGTGCTGCCTTAGTGCCGGGCTGAAGCCCGGCACTGCCAGCTCTCCAAACAAGCGGAAGGTGTTCTAGAATCCGATTTCGATAGCCTCCCATCCGGCGTTGTAGTGACCGCCATTAAAGGCGTTGTTAATGATCGTGCGGTCTGCAATCTCAACATAAACCAAGTAGCAACAAGGAACGATGTTCGGATCGCTCCATGGATCCCACTTGAATTCGGTTGGAATTGGATAGCCCTGGTCCGCGATATTGCCGTTGTAGGTTTTCGACAGCGGCGTATTGGTGATGTCTACCACAGGAACCGATAGGTTCGAGTTTCCTCTGGCAGTCACCGACACGTAACTCATATTGGGATCGAAGGCATGAATGGTGACGATGATGAGTCCATCGCCCTTCTTCACCTTGCCGCACTTCAATGGAACGCGCGTTCCGTCTTTCTTTTCCAATTCGAGCTTGATGGTTGGACGTGGCAGCGGAAATGGTCCCGTGTTGTCGAGCCGAACGACTTGCGGACTGCTTACCCGGGTATTCATGGCGCCGTCGCGCACGCGAAGCCGCAAATAGTAAACGCCGTCGGGAAGCGGACTCGGCCACATCAGCAGCGTTTTCTCGCCGGCGGTAGTGCGCCCGCCATCCGAATCGGTGAGTTGATTGATCTGGAACCATCCCGGATCAGCGCCCCCGGATTGGGTGCGAGTGCGGAAATACTGGAATGTTCCCGGTGGTTGTACCGGGTCGGGAGGTACCGGCGGCGGAGGCTGGTTGGTCAACCCGGTCAAAGGATCGATCTGGTCGTATCCGCCCTGCGGGCCCACCAGAATGGGGCTGTATGGCCCAGCCGGGGCGTTGGAGACCTCCACCAGATACTCCACAGCCGTGGGCATGTTGAAGATGCCCATGAGCCATACCATGCCCCCAAAAGGGTGGTGGCCAACTCCTCCAGCAGGATTTGGTGGAGGCACGTAGAAGTTGGGAATGCTGGGTCCGCTGCCGTAGCCCAGGGCATCGATTTGGGAAATGGGAATGGATCCGACCCTGGTAATCAGTGGATCGGGCGGACAAACCTTGTGACAGTGTTTCTCGCAGCACTCAGCGCAGAAGATAACGCAGAGCTGATAGCAGTATGGTTGCAGTTTGGCCCGTTCAAGTTCCTTGTTCCAGGCGTCGACATTACCCGAGCGGATTATGTCGCACATTCGCTTGCCGAAGGCCGGGTCGCGTAAGGCCGCGCTGACTGCCTTGGCAAAGCCGAGGATCTCTTCGGCATTCACTTCTGCCGTTGAGGGTTTGGGGCAGAACTTACGACAGACTCCTACACAGCGCTTGCGGCAAAAGAAGCGGCAGACCCACCGACAACGGTCCTGTATGCCGACTTTGCCGAGGGCAGCGGCGAATTTGTCCGCATCCCCAGCAACGAATGCTTCGTATGCAGCGGAAAAGGCCTTAGGATCGCTGGAAAGCTTCTCGATGGCCTCACCGGTTTGTTGTAGCTCGTAGAGACTCAGCTCGTCACTCTTGTCCTTGCTCTTCTCTTTGTCTTCAGCCATGTAATTCACCTTTGCTGCTGTTGGGCGGGGCGCCAAAGCCCGGCGGGAAATCGGGAAGCTTCCCTCGTTGGTCTTGTTGCTCCGAGAAGCGGGACATGCCCCGATTCTCAAAACGGCTAATTAGGGTGTTCAAAACTTATGGGTGTGTATGCCTCAAAACAACGGCCTTCATCCACTGACATGCCAAGCGAATTGCCAAATAGTGCTATATCGAGGGCGTTGCGACAATCGTTTTGAAGTGGCCGAAACGGCTATTTGTTAGCCAGTCTGGCTATAGGGGCGACTTGATGCTGAACGGAGTTGTGAGCGAGTGCGGGTCTGTGAAGGGGTCTCATGGAACCTCAGTTTGTAGTTCCGAACGAAATGGCTGACATCGTTGAAGCCAAGGACGCCGGCAATTTCCTTCACTCTCAGGGAGGAGGAGCGTAAAAGTTTTCTAGCACGTGCGAGCCGCTGCAAGCGCGAATATCGCACTGGGGAGATGCCAACTTCGACACTGAACAGGTGGCGAAACCGTGAAAGCGACAAGTTCAGGTGCTTGGCAATACTGGATAGGGACACAAAGTTGCTGGTCTCCAGGTACTCAATGGCCTGTAGAATCCGCCAGTCCTTGATTGTCGAGTGCTCGACGCGAGACCCCACCGAGATTGGCTGAGGCCGGGCTCTCTGCGGTCGATCTGCATACGGCATGGCGCGCTCCTTATGCCAATGGCGCGGAAAGGAACTTCCAGCTCAAGCGTTTCCCATGGATTCTGTCATGTAACACTTACGTGGTATAACGAAGTGGTACTTAGGTGTGGAATGAATTTTCTGTCAGTGGGAGCCTAATGTCAAGCTGCTTGGGTTAAATCGCAATCTCGGGCCTGACTTAAGGCGAATCGGCCTCACTGATCGCCTCGGCAACCTGCTGCACGGCCCAGCGAATTTCGTCAGCCGTGATGATGGCGGGTGGAGCAATCATGATGTGATCGCCGCAAACGCCGTCGGCACAGCCTTGCATGGGAAAAAGCAGGACGCCACGGCTGAGTGCGCACTCGTTTACACGCGCGGCAAACTTTCGTTCGGCGGGAAAGGGCATCTTGGTCCTTCTGTCGGCAACGAATTCGACGGCCCACATGAGGCCGAGACCGCGGATGTCGCCGACAGAGTCGAGTTTCCAAAGCGGTTGCAACATGCTTTGGAGAACAGACGAAGCGCTGTTTGGTCGGCCGGAGTCGGCGGCATCGATCAAATTGGCTTGGAGAATGCGCTTCAGCACGGCACGGCCTGCAGCGACCGACACGGGATGCCCGTTGTAAGTGAAGCCATGTAGCAGCGTACTTGTTCCGCTTGCGATGGCATCGACGACGTAGCGCTGTGCAATTACTGCTCCGAGAGGAGCATAGCCGCTGGAGATGCCCTTGCCCGCCGCGATCATGTCGGGGGCGGCTCCGTAATGGTCCATGGCAAAGCGCCGTCCAGTGCGGCCAAAGCCTGTCATCACTTCGTCGGCAATAAGCAGGATGTTGTGCTCCCCACAGATTTGGCTGACGCGCTTCACGTATGACGGAGGTGGCGCTGCTGCACCTAGCGTGGCGCCGCTGACGGGTTCCATGATGAAAGCAGCAGCTGTGCCTTTGGTCTCGGCGACAGCTTGTTCGGCTTCGGCGGCATACTTCAGTCCACAATCGGCGCACCCGTTGCTGCAGTCGAAAGGACATCGGTAGCAGTAGGGAATGCTTGCCTTGGGGAATTCTCGCAGCATGGGCAAGTAAATGCCACGACGTGCCTGATTGCCGCCGACGGCCATGGCACCCAGTGTTGCTCCGTGATAGCTCTGACGACGGCTGACGACCTGGTAGCGCTCAAAGTGTCCACTCTCCACCTGGTATTGACGAGCCAGCTTCAGCGCGGTTTCGACGGACTCGGAGCCGCCACTGGTAAAGAAGATGGCTCCTCCTTCGAAAGCCGGGCCGGCGAACTCTAGAAGCTCGCGTGCGAATTCCTCCGCGACTTCCGTGGTGAAATTGCTTGAGTGCGCGAACTCAAGCTGCGCGGCCTGCTCAGCCATGGCACGCGCGATGGTGGCATCGCCATGGCCGATAAAGTTCACGACAGCACTGGAGGCAAAGTCGAGAATCCTTCGGCCGTGCGCATCGTAAATCCAGACACCTTCGCCGCGAACCGCCACGGGATAGTCCTTGGTGAGCGCGCGGTGCAAGACTGCCGAACGAGCGGCAGCAACAGCTGAAGGAGCGTCTTTCTTCACTCGCGGATTATATCTAGAAACCCGGTGTGCTAATCTTGCCCCGCTGATACTCAACAGAGGAAAGCCATGACCCAGCAAGAGCACAATTTCCAGATGGACTATGTGGAGTTTCCTGCGACCAACATTGCGGCAACGAAGCAGTTCTATGGCTCCGTCTTCGGCTGGGGCTTTACCGACTATGGTCCCGCATACAGCAGCTTTCACGATGGCAGGTTGGCGGGTGGCTTCTCCATGGATGCCAAGCCGGTGAAGGGCGGCGTGCTGGTGGTACTGTACGCTAAGGCGCTGGAGGACACCCGGCGCAAAGTGATCGAAGCAGGCGGGACGATTACCAAAGAGACGTTCGAGTTTCCCGGAGGCCGGCGTTTCCACTTTGCCGATCCTAACGGCAACGAGCTGGCAGTCTGGAGCGAATGATGCATTACCTGGGCACGGATTCGAAGACACAGAACGCGCCGGGCAGTTTCAACTTCCATTTGGTCAAGAGCATCATTGTGGGTGCCTTAGGCGGATTGTTGTTCGGCTTCGACACTGCCGTCATCGCGGGTACCACGCGTCAGTTGACTCAGGTTTTCAATTTGTCGGCGAGTCAGCTCGGTTTCACTGTGTCGATCGCGCTGTGGGGCACCGTGATTGGCGCAATGTTTTCCGGCATCCTGGGCGACAAACTCGGGGGGCGCGAAAGCCTGCGCATCCTGGCGGCTTGTTACGTGATTTCGGCGCTGGGCTGCGCCTTCGCATGGAACTGGCCGTCGCTGTTATTCTTTCGCTTCATCGGTGGATTGGGTATCGGTGGATCGTCGGTATTGGGCCCTGTGTACATTGCCGAGATCGCACCAGCGCGATGGCGCGGGCTACTGGTGGGCTCGTTTCAGATCAATGTGGTCGTCGGCATTCTGGTGGCTTACCTGTCGAATTACCTGCTCGGCCTCGCACATCTTGGGATGAACGAATGGCGCTGGCAACTGGGTGTGGCTGCTCTCCCCGCATTGCTGTTCTTCATCATGCTGTTTGGGATTCCGCGCTCGGCGCGCTGGCTAGTCACAAAGAATCGCATCCCAGAAGCCCGTGAGGTAATCGACTTGCTCGGCTCGCCGGATGGCGCCAGCGAACTCGATGACATTATCGAATCCGTACACGTGGATGGAGTAGCGCATTCCGAGCCGCTGTTCCAGAAAAAATATTGGAAGCCGATCTATCTCGCCGTCACGGTGGCTGCGTTTAACCAGCTCGCCGGGATCAATGCCATCCTCTATTACCTCAACGATATTTTTGGCATGGCGGGATTCAGCAAGATGTCGGGTGACTTGCAGGCTGTGGCGGTTGGCGCGATGAACTTGCTGGCAACGTTTTTCGCGATGACAGTAATCGACCGACTGGGCCGTAAAACTCTATTGCTCATCGGCGGAGCGGGCATGGTCTTCTGCCTCAGTGGCGTGGCCATGGTGTTCTTCACCCAGCAGCACCAGGGCATGCTGGTGTGGCTGCTCGTTGCATATATCGCGTTCTTTGCGATTTCGCAGGGTGCAGTGATCTGGGTATACATCAGCGAGGTGTTCCCCAACCGCGTGCGATCCAAAGGACAGAGCTTGGGAAGCTCGACCCACTGGGTGATGAACGCCATCATCGCGTTTATATTTCCGATCATCGCGCAGCGGTTTGGCGGAGCGTATCCGTTTGTATTTTTCGCCGCCATGATGGCGCTGATGTTCTTCATGGTGCTGTTCACGTATCCGGAGACAAAGGGCGTCACGCTGGAACAGATGCAGCACAAGCTGGGGATTGAGTACTGAGGTCATGTGTCTGGCCCATCGGGGCTGAAGCCTGCCGGTTCATCTGCCGTCCTTTCCGGGACTCAGTTTTCTAATTTGCTGCCAACCAGCCCTGAAGGCTGGGCTAACATCTGCCGTCCCTCCAGGATTGGTGGGTGCACAAGTCGGGGAGTGCAATGAAACGCTCACTTTTTTCAATCAAGTTCCTTCTGCTGCTCGCAGTTGGGATCACCATCGCTCAGCCACGGCCTCCGGCTGATCCTTACAAGCCGGTGCTCGATCGCCTGCAGTCGATCAGCACGATGCCACTGGAGCAGTGGAAGTTGGTTCCCGGTGATGCACCACACGGTGAGACGCCGGCCGCTGAGATAAAAAATGCGCAACCACTCGCGCTCAGGCAGAACCTGCAACTTCCGAGCTGGCTTCATGGAAACGCTGAAATTCCGCAGACGCTCAACGGTTATTCGATAAGCGGTTCGCGCGTGGCGCTCAATCTTAACATTGGCGGTAACACCGGCATACTAATCTCCGTATTCGTGAATGGGAACATGGTTGCGCGTGGTGACCAGGATTCACAGGTGCCGATTGCATTAACCCAGAACGCACAGCCGGGACAGGAGCTGCTGATCGCGGTGCGAGTCCTTCCGTCGGGAACCGTAGGATGCTGCGGCGGGCCGCCTGAAACGCGCATCGAATCTGCGTCGCTGGTGTTTACGCCTTCCGAGAGCCGGCCCGATCCCTCGATTCTTCGCCAGGAGATCATGGCCGCCGAGCTGCTCATCGCCGCCTACCCTGACGGCAAAGCGCAGCGCCAGCAACCGCTCGATGCGGCGGTAAAGGCCATCAACCTAGGGGCGCTCGACAAAGGCGACCAAGCCGCTTTCGATGCGTCGCTCAAAGCCGCCCAATCGAAGCTCGACGCGCTCAAGCCCTACATGAGCCAGTTCACCATCAAAGCGGTGGGCAATAGCCACATCGATATGGCGTGGCTCTGGCCGGAGACGGAAACCGTTGAAGTCGTCCGCAACACTTTTCGCACTGCCCTCGACCTGATGCGTGAGTATCTCGTCTTCAAGTTCACCGCCTCAACCGCGCAGGCGTACCTGTGTATGGAAGAAAAGTACCCGGCCATCTTCCAGGAGATTGAACAGCGCGTGAAAGCAGGCCGGTGGGAGATCGTGGGCGGAATGTGGGTGGAGCCCGATCTCAACATGCCGGATGGCGAATCGCTGGTGCGGCAGATTTTCTATGGCAAGCGTTATTTCAAGCAGAAGTTTGGCAAGGACGTGAACATCGGCTGGAATCCCGATTCGTTCGGCTATAACGCGCAGTTGCCCCAGATCTATAAGCGTTCGGGCATCGACTACTTCGTCACCCAAAAGCTATTGTGGGCCTCGGAATTCACAAAGTTCCCTTATCGGCTATTCTGCTGGCAGGCGCCAGACGGCTCACGCCT
>Ga0126384_10002483_pt1 | contig 11191 bp, 11 predicted proteins | sample PanSoiMetPlot_36_FD_92543 | JGI IMG/M metagenome (GOLD analysis project Ga0126384, IMG submission 92543) | Tropical forest soil microbial communities from Panama - MetaG Plot_36 | ecosystem: Environmental > Terrestrial > Soil > Tropical forest > Bulk soil | place: Panama | collected 2016-02-17 | reverse complement strand
GGCGAAATAGATCAGGACACCGTCGCTCAAGCAATAGCCACAGGCAATCGTGAACTGGTTGGTCCAACGGCGCCCGCGCACGGGCTTAGCCTAAAGAACGTCACCTATGATTGACTAAGCTTTGCCGTACAGTAGAATGGCAGCCGATACCGCTGCAGCTGATTAACGTGCTTGCCGACTTTAACGAAGTAGTCAAAAAGGGAACTCCAGACGCCGCTTTGTTGGCTTCAATCGCCTGGGACCGTTTGCCGCGCCACGTCGCAATCATCATGGATGGCAATGGGCGCTGGGCTGCGCGTCGCGGGCAGCCTCGCATCGCAGGTCATCGAGCCGGCGTCGAGGCCGTGCGCGCCGCCGTCGACACCGGCGCGCGGTTGGGATTAGCGGCGCTTACGCTCTATGCATTCTCGACCGAGAACTGGAAGCGGCCACGATATGAAATTGACGCCTTGATGCGTATGCTGAGGAAGTACTTGCGGATTGAGCTGGATGAGATAGATCGCCAGAACATTCGCTTTCAGGCCATCGGCCGCATCTGTGAATTGACCGAAAGTGTGCGACTTGATCTTGATAAGGCCGCCGCGCGCACCGCGGATAACAGCGGGATGGTATTGAGCATCGCACTGAACTACGGCGGCCGCGCCGAAATCGTGGACGCCTGCCGGAATGCGATTAGAAAACTGACCGCGGCCGGCAAGTCTCCAGACCAGTTGACCGAGTCAGATGTGCAATCAGAGCTTTATACAAGTGGTCTTCCGGAACTGGATTTATTGGTCCGCACCAGTGGTGAATTGCGCATTTCGAACTTTCTTCTGTGGCAAAGCGCTTATGCCGAGATTCATGTCACCGAGACCTTGTGGCCTGATTTTCGTCGCCAGCATCTGTTGGAAGCGATCATCGACTATCAGCAACGCCGGCGTCGGTTCGGCGGCTTGAAATTAGTTGTGAACGCGAAATAAAGAAGTCTTCCTCTCGGGGAAAAAGAGGAGTGTTACTACCGAACCGCGTGTGGTGAACCGGCTGGCTGCCATTTGAAATCCCAATCTCAAAAACAAAAAGCGCGACCGAAGGCACCAAAGCTATCCCCGTCGCTGGCACGAATCCTTACTGCTGTTGTCTTGTTACCGATTCTCATCGCTTCGATCCTGATCCCGAAACTCGATCTGCTATTCGTGGTGCTGGCAGTCGCGGCAATCGTTATCGCCCTCTTTGAATTTTGGATGTTGGCCAAAAAACAACAGATTAAGGTTGACGTCGCCGCCGGCTATCTTGGGACGGCCGGTCTGTTGACTCTTCTTTATTTCACTGAACCAGGACGTTGGATCGACTTTGGAATGATTCTTGGGGTCATTCTGCTGCTGACGATCGGCTCGCTCTCCGCCGCGATGTTACGCGGCGCGCCATTTGAAAAAATGATCGCGTCCGTCGGGGCCACAGTGTTGGGGGTTCTGTACATAGCCTTACTCGGCGGCCACCTGATTGCAGTGCGAGTGGGTTTTGCGGCCCCACTTTCACGGCATCTGCTTGCCTTTTTCTTTCTCGTCATCATGAGCGCAGATGTGGCCGCGTTTTATGGGGGCAGGATGTTCGGCCGCCATAAGCTGGCCGCCTCGATCAGCCCCGGCAAGACCTGGGAAGGCGCAATTGCGGGCATGATGATGAGTCTGTTGATGGCCGCCCTCGCACATTTTTGGTTTTTCCCTGAGTTGCCGCTCAAGTTTGCTCTGCCGCTCGCTGCCTTAATGAATCTGCTCAGTGTTGTCGGTGACCTGACGGAAAGTGCGCTAAAGCGGAGTGTTGGCGCGAAGGACACTGCGAAAATCCTGCCCGGTCACGGTGGCGTCCTCGATCGAATCGATAGCTTGCTGTTCAATGCGCCGGTCATCTACTATTTTGCTCGTCTGTATTTCAAATGAGCACCGGGAAAATACTTTTGATTATCGGCGGAGTAGTTGGAGTGCTCGCGCTGATCGTAGCTATTTTCGTGGGTGGAATTACGTGGTTCGTCTTTCATTCCATCGGCACCAGCGAGGCGGCCGATACAGCCCGAACCTATTTGCGAAACAATCAAACACTTGAACAGGATATCGGTGAAGTGAAGGACTTTGGTTCCTTTGTCACTGGCTCAATCAATGTCAACAATGGCGATGGTGTCGCATCTTTGCATCTTAAAGTTAAGGGCGAAAAGCGAAGTGTGAATGCGACGGTGGATTTGGCTTATCGCAGCAACCGCTCCTGGCGCGTCACAGCAGCTTCGTACGAACGAGATGGCCAAACGATCGATTTGATGCAAACGTACGGTCCGCCTGCCCCAGGCTCCAATCAAAATTAGCAGTCATGCAATCTGGCGGCGTCGCAATTCTGGGTTCAACCGGTTCAATCGGATGTAATACCCTGCGAGTGATCGAATCAATCGGGGTGGAGCGGTTTCCTGTCGTAGCCCTCGCCGCCGGGAAGAACGTCGGTAAATTAGCCGACCAGATCGAACGACACCGCCCGCAATTAGTGTCAGTTGAATCGGATGAATCGCTTGAAGAGCTCAAGCAGGAGTTAAGTCAGCGTCGCATTTCGCTACCGCGGATTGAGAAGGGCGAGAGTGGGCTGGTCGCGGTCGCAACGGCGCCCGATGCTTCGTGTGTCGTATCGGCGACGGTGGGCGCAGTTGGATTCGTACCGACGCTGCGGGCCCTCGAAACAGGGAAGCGCGTCCTGCTCGCAAATAAAGAGACACTGGTCATGGCTGGCGAACTGATGACTCGCGCCGCCGAAAATTCCGGCGCGGAGTTGCTACCGGTAGATTCTGAGCACAACGCTTTACATCAATGTCTGCGCGGCGAAAAGCGATCGGAAGTGCGGCGAATTATTTTGACAGCATCCGGTGGCCCATTTCGGACGCGCGACAAACAGGCGATCGCCTCGGCTACTGTCAGCGAAGCACTTCAACATCCGACGTGGAATATGGGCGCCAAGATCACCATCGATTCCGCGACTTTGATGAACAAGGGGCTTGAGGTTATCGAGGCGCATTGGCTCTTCCGATTCAATGGAGATGAAATCAGTATTGTGGTCCATCCCGAATCGGTTGTGCATTCGATGATTGAGATGATCGATGGTTCGGTAATCGCTCAAATGGGCGTTACGGACATGAGACACGCCATTCAGTATGCGCTAACCTATCCGGAACGATGTCCTTCGCCATTGCCGCGCCTCGATCTTACACGGCTCGAGTCGCTGCACTTTGAACCACCTGACCTGGATCGCTTCCCCTGCGTAGCGTTTGCTTATCGTGCGCTCAAAGCCGGCGGTACCCTACCGGCCGCGATGAATGCTGCTAACGAAGAGGCGGTCCACGCCTTTATTGACGAGCGCATCGGCTTCGCAGATATTCCTCGGGTGATCGAAAGTACGATGAATGCTCACCAGGGCGGCGAAGCAAGTAGTCTCGAAGCGGTGCTGAACGCCGATAAAACGGCGCGCGCTACGGCGCGGGCTATAATTGAGGGCATTTCCAGAGTAACGCTAACCGGAACCGCTGCCTAAAACCTCCCGACATAACCCTATGCAGTTTGACGCATCTTATTCGGGCCGCGTAAACTCGAATTTTGGGCGCATCTCGGCCGGCTGGCCCTTTGCGCGAACGAAAAAATGGTTCACTTTTTTACTTACTGGCTCCTTCCTTTCATCCTCGTTCTCGGGGCGGCTGTAATTCTTCACGAATTCGGTCACTTCATAGTTGCTAAGCTCTTTAAGATTCGCGTCGAAGTCTTTTCGGTGGGCTTTGGCACCCGCCTGTTCGGAAGGAAAGTTGGCGATACCGATTATCGTCTTTCCGCAATTCCACTGGGCGGCTATGTAAAGCTGGGCGGAGACGAATCGAACGCTCCGATTGAGGGCGAAGGTGCGACGGATATCCCGCCGCGCGAAAGATTTGACCTGAGACCTCGCTGGCAGCGGATATCCGTGGCTCTTGCGGGACCAGTCATGAATATTCTGACCGCTGTGGCGATTCCGTTCGCGGCCGGCTTGTTGTATGGAATTCCGGCGACGCCCGCGCCGGTTGTTAGTTCGGTCTCAGCGGGTGGCGCCGCTGAGGTGGCCGGGCTGCAACCAGGTGACCGGATCGTCTCTTTCAACGGCACCTCGAATCCTGACTGGGACACAATCAGCGGCGATGCATTGCTTTCTCCGAACGAGGGCTTACCGATCGTTGTTGATCGAAACGGACAGCGGCTGGAACTTACCATTAAGCCCAGGCCGGTGACGGTCGATGGAGAGACAGCCGGTGATTTGGACTTCATTCCTGACTACGGGCAGCCAATCGTAACTATTAGTGATGTGGCCCCAGGCAGCCCGGCAGAGGCCGCAGGGTTAACGGCCGGTGATCACGTCGTGGCGATCGGGGGACAACCGGTGAAAAGTTCCGAGCAGGTGGTCCAATATATTCGCGCCCACAAGACTGAACCGATTCCCATAGACATCGATCGAGGCAGTCAGCGACTGCAACTCGTGGCGCACATTCCACCGGGTCAACAAATCATCGGCGTTCATGTCGGTCAGCGACTCCCGGTTCAACACGGAGGAGTCATTGCCTCGGCACGCTATGCAGTTGATTCGAATGTGCGGATTCTGAAGCTCACCGGGAAGGCGCTGGGCCAGGTGTTTCAGGGCAAGCGTTCTGTGCGAAATACATTTTCGGGCCCGATTGGAATCGCGCGAGAGTCTTCGCGGGTCGTTCAAGACCTGGGATGGGCCGGGCTGTTTACAATGCTCAGTTTCCTCAGCCTGAATCTGGGCGTCTTTAATCTCTTACCCATACCGGTGCTGGATGGCGGCGCTATCTTTCTATTATTAGTTGAAAGCATTTTAGCAGTGGTGGGAATGACAATATCCAATCGGATTCGCGAACGAATTCAGCAGGTCGGCTTCGTTGTTGTGATCCTGCTGATGGTTTTTGTTCTTACGAATGACGCTCTCAAACAAGTATCGATTTGGCGGAGCTCAAACAATAACGCTCCCACGACTTCAACGCCGGCGAAATAAGGCTTATGATCAGTTCGTTTAGAGTCGACCTGTGCGCGCCGAAGCCCGAAAGGCGTCAGCCGTTAGCTGAAGGCCAGTAAATGCATGCGTAAGTCCAAGCCAGTGCAAGTTAAGAATGTTCAGATTGGAGGCGGCGCGCCGGTCGTCATTCAATCAATGACCAAGACCGACACTTCCGATGTCGGCGCTACCGTTGCTCAAATCGAAAAGATGGTGGCGGCGGGCTGTGAGATTGTTCGGCTGGCAGTGCCCGACAACGAGGCAGCGTTAGCTCTGAAAGACATTCGCCAGCGTGTGCCCGAGGTGCCGATCGTCGCGGACATTCACTTTCATTACAAACTCGCGCTGATGGCCCTCGACGCCGGGATTGATAAGTTGCGTCTGAATCCGGGAAACATCGGCAAACACGAGCGGATCGTCGAAGTCGTCCGCGCGGCACAGGCACAAAAAGTACCAATTCGGATCGGAGTCAACGGGGGCTCACTCGAAAAGGATCTGCTCGCAAAGTACGGGACCGCCACACCTGAAGCGATGGTGGAATCGGCGATGCGCCACATACAGATTCTGGAGGAACTCGACTTCCGGGACATCATCATCTCTTTGAAAGCTTCCGACGTACACCGAACCGTTGCGGCGTATCGCTTGCTCGCGGAAAAGGTAGACTATCCGTTTCATCTGGGAGTGACGGAAGCAGGCACCGCGTTTACCGGCACCGTGAAGTCGGCGATCGGTCTCGGCATTCTGTTGCACGAAGGGATTGGCGATACGATTCGCGTTTCGCTGGCGGCTGAGCCGGAAGAAGAGGTCCGCGTCGCCTGGGAAATCGTGAAATCGCTCGGTCTGCGCACTCGCGGGGTAACGGTCGTAGCGTGTCCGACCTGTGGTCGGCTGGATGTCGACAATTTTGTCGAGATCGTAACGGAGATTGAAAAGCGATTAGCACACGTTGAAGAGCCTCTGCATCTTTCGGTGATGGGATGCGCCGTCAACGGGCCGGGAGAAGCGCACGATTCGCAACTCGGCATAACCTTTGGTCGCGGCGTCGGCATGATTTTCAAAGACGGGGTCCCAATGCGCAAAGTTTCGGGGGAAAATATTGTGGAAGCTTTTGTCGCGGAAACGGAAAAGCTTCTGGCAGAGGGCGCCGCCGCGAAACCTTTGCCAAATCTTGCCTCGCAATCGGAACTGTTAACGATCAAGTGACCGCGAAACTAAGTGACCTCCGCGTCGCCGCGTCACCGTTTCCCCGCGTCTTTCTTTCTACGCTGCCGCCATTCCGACTACGAGCGCGTCGCTCGCAATCCTCCGATTGATATTGACCTCAAGCGCGGCACGCAGCCCCTCGATTTGGGTAAACCACGATTCAGCTTGTTCACTTTTCATTTGATCGGCTACTTGCTGAAGCTGATCCGTAAGGTCGTAATTCGTAATCGTCTCAGCCGGGAAACCCAGCTGAAGCGCCCACGCGTCGCGTATTAGACTTTCGAGAATATCCAATTGTTGTTCGTATTCGTCCCGGTCCGCACTGGCTGCCAACTCTTCCGCTAACCGGAGCAGTTGCGCGCCATCGTGATCAATTGCGATTGTGCGGAGGATGCCAGCCATACTTTTTCGCCATTCGCGATAGGTGTCGATGTCAGTAGCGAGCGCTCGCCCGATGCTGCCGCGGGAAACGCGAGCCAACAAGGCGGCATCCTCAGCCTGGATATCGTGTTCGGTTTTCAAAAACTTTTCGATCTGGACTGCTGGAATGGGAGCGAATCGAATAATTTGACAGCGAGAGCGAATGGTCGCGAGCAAAGCGGTCGGGTTCGCGGTTGTCAGGATCAAGTGCGAAGTAGGCTCTGGCTCTTCAAGAGTTTTGAGCAAAGCATTGCTCGCAGGTTCATTCATGTATTCGGCGCTCTCAATAATGAAGACGCGCCCGGCGCCTTCAAACGGACGATAGTTTGCTTCGCGCTCGAGTTCACGAATTGGACCGACACGAATAATCTGTTTATAAGGCCGCACCATGGCGACGTCGCCGTGCTCGCTCCAGATCAGACGATTCTTGTCGTCTTCATCCTTACCGAATGGGGGAAAAGTAGATCGAGAGATTCTGCGACAGGAAGGGCAATCATCGCATGCTTCAACCCCTTTGCGATTGCGACAATTCAGGGCCTTGGCGATTTCGAGCGCGAATAACTTCTTCCCGATGCCTGCGTCTCCGGTGAAGAGCAGGGAACTGGAAAGCCGATTAACGGCGAGCGCCCGCCGTAAGGTGTCTTTAACTTCTTCGTTGCCGATTAGAGCTGAAAACATTGGTGCGCGTTAGAGTTAATGATAGGTCATATAGGACCTATAGGACCTATAGGACCTATCGGACCTAGCTTTCCCCCTTAGCTCTTTGCCCTCTGCCCCTTTGCCATTAGTCCGCGTTCCTCCAGGAACGGAAGCACGAGTTTCTTGACGGCACTATGAGTCTCCTGCACAGAGTGCCGCGCATCTATAGGGCGGACCCGATCCGGCTCGGCCCTGGCTATTTCGAGATAAGCCTGACGCACGCGCTCGTGAAAATCTTGGTTCTCGCTGTCGAGCCGATCGGAATGCTTTTGGGCTACGCGACGTCGCGTTCGAACTGCTGATTCTGCGACTGACAAGTCAAACAACAGAGTCAGATCTGGCTTTAAGCCTCCGGTTGCCAAATCGACAATTTGTTTTACCAGCGTCGGGTCAAAACCTCGGCCCCCTCCCTGGTAAGCAACGGTCGCGTCCGCATACCGATCAGAGAGCACCACACGGTTGCCGGAAAGTGCCGGGAGCAAGTGCTTGCGCACGTGTTGGGTGCGGTCGGCAGCAAACACCAGCAACTCAGCCAGGGGATCGACTTCCTCCTGGACGTCGAGGAGCGCCGCGCGCAACTTCCGGCCTAACGGCGTACCACCGGGTTCGCGGGTCGTGACTACTTCCATCCCGCGGAGTCGCAACTCACTTGCCAACAGCCGAAGCTGAGTGGACTTACCGCAACCGTCGATGCCTTCGAAGGTGATAAAAACGCCGGCCATATCAGGCGAGGATCACGTGGTCGGAGTTTCCTGCGCGACTTCAGGCGCAGTTTCTGTCTGATGAGATGCACTTCGCAGCTCGCCTGTTGAGCGGCGTGATTGCGAGATTGTCGAGATCGCGTGCTTGAAGATCAATTGTTCCTGCGCGCCCGTCTCCAGAATGAGCGAAAACTTATCAAAGCTCTTGATGCGCCCGAGTAGTTTCGCGCCGTTAACGAGATAGATCGTTACCGTCGCCTTCTCGCGTCGGGCAAGATTCAAAAAACCATCCTGAATATTTTGTGGCGCTGCCTTCGAGTCCACGTCTCGATCCATTTAGTTTAGGTTTAGTTCAGGTGGTACGCGTTCAGAGTATAACACCGTTGGCGTCCTGACAAGTTGTGGATTTTGCTGCTGTTTACCCGGGAAATAGGTGCGCCATTAAGTCTTCGACAGCGCGCGGATCGTCTCCGAAAAAGTCGAACCATACGAGGCCCGGCTCGCGACGAAACCAGGTTAATTGCCGCTTTGCATAATGCCGCACGTCCAGTTTGGTTTGTTCGATTGCGCTACCCAGGTCGCGTTTGCCTTCAAGGTATTCGACGACTCTTCGATAACCATGCGCACCCAGGGCATTTGAAGTTGGGGACACGCCTTCTTTCAGCAGTCGCTCGGCTTCGCTAACGAGCCCGTTCTTAAAGTGCTGCTCGGTACGGGCATTTATCCGCGCGTACAACTCATTTCGCGGCGGATTGAGTGCCAATACCTGAATCCGTTCTGTGAATTTGGGCGCCTCAGGTCGATCAGGACGACGAATTGAAATCCGTTCCCGCGTCTGCACATAAAACTCGATCGCTCGTTGCACCCGTGGCCAGTCGCGAACGTTCAGTTTCTCAGCTTCATCCGAATCGAAGCGGCGCAGAATCTTATGCAGGTGTTCAGGTCCTTTAGCTTCGCGAATTCCCGTGAGGCGGCGTCGAAGCTCTTCGTCAGTCGGCGGGCTGGGGAAGAATGGCTGGCGCAAAGCCCGCAAGTAAAAACCGGTGCCGCCCACAAGAATTGCCACATGACCGCGCTTTTCGATCTGCTCGATCTCTTCCGTTGCGGCGCGCGCCCAATCGACGGCGGTAAAATTGACCTGAGGCGGAACGAAATCGATCAGGTGATGCGGAACGCCACGTCGTTTTGCAAGCGGAACCTTGGCGGTCGCGATCTGAATGCCCTGGTAGACCTGGACCGAATCGCAGCTAATAATTTCGCCCTGCAGTCTAAGCGCGAGTTCAATTCCCAATGCGCTCTTTCCGGACGCGGTCGGCCCGACAATGGAAATGATGTAGCGCAAATTGTTAGACGCAAAATGGCAGCTGCGTTACCGGGAGATGATAAGCCGGATAACGATTACCAGCCAGATGACGGCCAGCAGCAAGAGCGCTCCAATGAGTTGATTGCGGGAGAAACGCATTGGCGGAGTAAATCAATACATTTTGGTCAGTTCGATTCCCGTATAATAGGCCTTCAGGATCTGCTCGACCGTATAACCTTGCCGCGCTAAACCGTAAGCGCCGACCTGACACATGCCGACTCCGTGACCCCAACCACGGCCGGTGAATACGAAGCCAAGGACCCGGTTATTCTCGTTGTAAACCTTATCGATAACGAATAGTTGTTCACGTAAGCCCAGCGCCGAACGGATTCGGCCTCGACGTACATGACCGATGCCCTGGGTGCCGATGACCTCCAGATCGGTGACGCGTCGCGATGATCCGCGCGCAGCAATACGCAAGTCTGTGATCGAACCAATGCCGCGAACCGATCGGCCCAGACGCGACTGCACCTCTCCTAAAGACAGTTCCGCGGACCAGTTTGTAAAAGGAGAAAACCGTTCGGCAGATGCGCCATTGGCTGGCGGCTTCGCTTCCAGATAGTCCAGTTCGCCGCGGGCGTTGACGTGAAAGGTAATCGCCTCTCCACCAACCAGGGCGATCGATTTTACCTGATAAAGATAGTCGCCAAACTCGCGAAACAGAAACGCCTCGCGATTAACGACGATGGGTTGGTCCTTCCCCTTCGTGGAGCGAATCATCATGATGCCGTTCGATGCCGGCCGCGCTAAGCCTTTCTGCAATGAAAGCAGATTGCGCGCCTGCAGCAAACTGGCAATGGAGTGCAGGACGCGCGAACGGCTTAGCTTTTCGTTCGGCCGCAGCGTCGCGTCCGGGAAAAGCGTCAGGTGACGATCGCGAATGAGCATGGCAACGTCGGCGCGATTCTCCGGTGGGATTTCGCTTCCATCGTTAAAGCTCAGTAAGTAATCAATATCGGCGCTATTCAGAAGCGTATCGGCTCGCGCGTCACCAAACACTGCCTTGAGGAGCGCGGTCGCAAACGCGGGAGGCTTGGTCGCGTCTTGTGATGCGATCGGGCCGTTGGTTCGCGACAGACGAATAACGTTAAACAACCAGTCACGCACTTAGCCTTCAGAAACGTGCGTCGCCAGCCAGTCGCTGGAAATCTTTCCGTAAGGCAGCGAGAAGCCGTTTACCCCCAGGGCGGCTACGTCGCGCGCCACGTCGAGATCGTGCTCATCTTTGATCTCAAACAAGTCGCGGGAACTCCTGATTGTGAATGGCGCGAACGCCGCCTTGCCTTCGGCGGCACATTCGCGTCCGCGCAAGTAAGGAACTGCGTCGTTGAAGATGTTTTCGGAGTTTTCGGTACGCCCGCCACAGGTTGAAGTGTACAGCGCATTAATCGGTTCGCCGTTGTAAGTGGCAATGATTCCGCGCGTGTCATCAACGGCGCGCGACGAAAGCGGATGTTCGCTGCTCAGGCCGCGATAAACTTGTGAGCGGGTCGTCGGCAGCAAATCAAACCCTTCGGAGGCAAACTGGTTCCGGTTTTTGTAAGCGTAAGTGCGCGCCGCAATTGCCTGGGCTTTGAGCGCCTCGAGCGCCGGGTATCCACCCGGCGATAATTCATTCGGTACCACGCCGCGGACGTAGTCTTCGAGTCCGATGACATTTACCACTGTCAGTGCGCCACGCGGATTAGCGAATACTTCCAATCGGCCGCGAAACGGTTTGTCGTTAAAGCGCACCGGCGCGGCGGCCTCGTCGCTTGAGGCAAAT
>Ga0126384_10002482_pt1 | contig 11192 bp, 14 predicted proteins | sample PanSoiMetPlot_36_FD_92543 | JGI IMG/M metagenome (GOLD analysis project Ga0126384, IMG submission 92543) | Tropical forest soil microbial communities from Panama - MetaG Plot_36 | ecosystem: Environmental > Terrestrial > Soil > Tropical forest > Bulk soil | place: Panama | collected 2016-02-17 | reverse complement strand
CGCAACCTGCATTTCCTGCCTGTGATCTCTACCTGTGAAACAGATATAACCGTTGAAAAGAGGAACTTGGATTTGATCTAAGTTGTTCTCTTTCGGTACGGTGGTAGGTTGACACTGTGGAGATTTGCTCGGCAGGCCTGCATTGCTCTAGAGCGCTTCCTCGGGACGCAGCTCTTCTTCGGGTATCGAAAGCCGCATCGGTTACGTTCACCATCGAGCAAATCAACGACCTCCACGCCCGGCTCGTTAGCGCGAGGACGCTCCGCAGTATGTGCTGGCGCTTAAGGGGCTCGGCGTCGAACGGTACGATTCCTACCTGGCCGACGGCCATTCGGAATACTTCGGCCGAGGGAGTCACAAGGTCATCTCCCCCACCGCTGCACGAGGTGCTTTCGGTCGCTGAAATCGGTGAGCGCGAGATGTTCCTTGAGCACTTGCGCCGGCACGAGCGCCGCGAGACAACCTACGTAGAAATGTCCACGGGCCTAGCGCAGAGTGGGATAGAGAAATGGACCATCGACACGGTCAAAATGACGATGACGTTTTACGATAAGGCCGGCAGAACGCGGCGGATAATCGACCGTCATCCGTCGAGACGCGTTTTCGAATCCGAGCCCGGTAGCAACCCGTCGCACATCGGAGTAAGATTCCCCAGATGAGTCACGAGTCTTTGGACGTCTTTCACTCCTGGTTGTATTGAGGTCATTGCACGAAGGCAGCGTCATAGCCAAGGTTAATAATCAGCCCTAGGAGAACTGGGTTGGCTGCCGCAATCAAAAAGCGCACACAACCTTCGATCGATGGACCGTCTCACCTCGATTTCATCGACCTCGTAGTCCGCAAGGGTACGCTGGTTCCTGGGGTCGAGGAAGTAGCGACCTCCTGGCGTCGATGTTTAACCGCACATCACCTCGATCCGGAGATTCAAATTGCACCCCACATCATCACTGAGAAAGAAATAAAAGGCTCTGGCGAGCCCTTGGGCAATCTCATTTTGCACTCCCAGGAGGAACTCGATCGGCTATATGCCATTGTCCGACCAGAACAGTATGTGGTTCTTCTGTGCAACAGGGACGGTGTGGCGATTCACCACCGCGGGGATGAATCATTGGCAGATGCTTTCAAATATTGGGGAATCTGGCTGGGCGGAGTCTGGTCGGAGCAAATCGAAGGCACCAACGGAATCGGGACCTGCATCACTGACCAACGAGCCACGATGGTACTTCGCGGGCAGCATTTTCGCACGCGCCATTCCAAGTTGAGCTGTGCTGGCGCGCCGATTTTCGACCCCCTCGGTCGATTGGCTGCGGTGCTCGATACCTCATCGATGAACCCGCAGACCACAGAGCAGTCCCTCTCTTTGGCTATGGCTGCAACAAAAGTATCGGCCCGGGGTGTTGAGGAGCGTATATTCCGCGAGTATTTCCGCCATGCATGGAACATTGCAGCCGCTCCGTGCGGGGATAGTGATGCAGCGGTTCTACTCGCAGTCGACAATGATCAACGAATTCTGGGCGCAGACCAGATCGCTCGTCGGGTCTTCAGTCTTAATGACGAAGCGCTGAACCGTGGCGTGGTTATGGCGACGATCTTCGAGTATGACTTCTCGATCTTTCGTTGCAAGCGGATGCAAGATGTGGCGGCTCGTCTGTTTCGGACAGGAACTGATGAGCAATGGAATGCCTTGATCACTCCCCCAGCTTGTAAGATGAGTGGCTGGTGTTCTCCCACTGACGCCCTGCTTCATTCACGACCTCGACTTGGAATGCTCGCGCACCTGCCACTCTCGGTGGATCCGCCGACGAATCGCGGGGGCCTTGCCCCCGCACGCGCTAATCGCATTTGCCAATACATCGATTCGCATCTGCAGGAAAATATCGCTCTGGAAGAGCTCGCCGACATCGCAGAGTTGTCGGTCCATCATTTTGCCCGCGCGTTCCGTCAGTCGCTCGGGATACCGCCCCACAACTACATAGTGCAACGACGGGTCGAGCATGCACAGCAGCTGCTCCGAAACACCGACCTTCCGCTTTCGGAGATTGCGATTGTGGCAGGTTTCACGGACCAAAGTCACCTTGCCCGGCATTTCCGGACAATTACCGGCGTCTCTCCTGGCCTAGCTCGCCATCGATTCAAGACTGGGCCCGACGCCGTTCCGCTTCGCCCCGCGCCCATCGGAAGCTAACAATTCAGCAAGAACGTACCGATCACGTCCCCTTCATCCAAGACACAGAGTCCCATCTTTGCGACCATCGCCTCACTGTGGGGAAACAAAGGAGCCTGAAAAATTGGTTCTATCCGCAGAATGGTCTGAGTCCAGGAGGGGATACGCCATGAACAGTGATTTTGAACTGAACGCAAATGCGATGCTTATCGCACCAGGGCGCCTCCGCGATGCGATCCGGCATGCTATCGGGGGAATTCAAGGAGTGTTCCGTCACCCTCAAGGGGAACGGTCGGATCGTCTCCACATGCAGGAACGTTGCAGAGACTGTGCGCGTATCGCAAACGAGTTGCACGACACTTTGTTCCAGGGCTTTCTCGGCGCATCGGTGCTGCTTCCGGAGTCGGTGGAGCAAACGCCCGCCGACTCACCCGATAAACTCTGGCTTGAACGCTCCATTCACCTCGTGGATCGAGCCGTTCACGACGGGCGCGTTGTTCTGCAAAGGCTTCCCCCGGCTGCGAGCCCGCCCCCAAGTCTCGAGCAAGCTCTTTCAGAACTTAGAAACGAATTCACATCCGGCAAGGGCGTGCGCTTTCGAATCTTGATCACGGGAAAGCCGAAAGCGTTGAATCCGGGTATTCGGGAGCAAATGTTTCTGATCTGCCGGGAAGCAGTCGTCAACGCGTTGCGGCATTCCGAAGCAACGAACATCGAGGTTGAAGTTGAGTATCTTCGCAGCCGAACGCGTGTATTGGTTCGTGACGATGGCTGCGGGATGGATCCAAAAGTAGTGCGATCGGGATGGAACTCACACCGCGGTCTTCGGGCAATGCGGGAGCGGGCCGAGAACATCGGTGCACAGTTCCGCATATGGAGCAAGCCCGGGGCTGGCACAGAAGTCGAAATCTGTGTCTCGGGCTGATATTCAGCTGGCTTGTCCCGAGCTTACCGACTGTTGCGCCTGACGTGCTCGTGCCGCACGCCGTCGAGGATTTGAAATAGATGTTCTCGGCACTATGGGCATGTGAACCCCTGGTCTGGGACTGCCATTCGGGGACTTACATTCACCCCTGAATGAGGTGATTGAGCAGGACTGAGAAGGTCGAAGCATCACTCTACAAGATTGAAAACATTCAGCACGACTCCCGAATCCCGTTTTCGGGACCAGGGGGTCGGAGGTTCAAATCCTCTCTCCCCGACCAAAAATCCCAAGTCTCTGATTCCTCAAGCTTTCCGCATTCTGACCCATCCGAGAGCGCCAAGAGCAAGGTTCACGAACAAGGCGCTTCGGGAAAGGGTCAAAATGACGAAGCCAAACTACCGTTGGAACACCGACCGAAACAACCCCGGAATGGACTGGCCGGAGGCAGAAACCGCGTTTTTGCGCAGTAGACGCCTTGGGATTCATGGAGCCTACCGCGCTGTCAAACCAAGGACGATTGAAGAGTACCGATGGGACCTGAAGCCATTCTTCGACTTCATGCGGTCCCGGCAGGTCAGCCACTACAACGAAGCCAATGAGAAGCACTTCTTTGATTTCATTGAGCACCTTCAGGGGAATGGATGGAGTCCTGCCACTCAGCGAAAGCACCTGATCTCGCTCAAAGCCTTTCTGCGATGCGTTGAGCGGGACCCCGATTGCAAAGCGGCTCAGATGCAGAGCTATGTCCGATGTCTGCCGCGCATCGGGAAGGAGATCAGAAGAACGTTCATTCCTTCGCCTGAGCAGATGCAGGTCTTCGTGCGGCACTGCCACGACAGATCCCAGTTCCGGCGGCTGAATCGCTCGTGGCTCGGGTGAGTCCTTCCCCAACCAAAGATGTGTTCTAGATCGGTGATAGTAATCGAAATACGAATTGAGCGTTCGTCGCAACGGTGGAAAGGTTTCTAGGGAGGGAGCAATGACCTACACGCGGGTGAGCTGAGGAAGGACGTCAAAGTGCGTGTCACGGGCAAAGAGGACGAGCGAGTGTTGCAGGACGAGGGCTGCGATCCACATATCGTTCGTTGGGATGGGGGTACCTTGCTTGCGCAGTTGCCGGTAAATGGCGGCGTAATGGTGCGTAGTCTGCACGTCGGCATAGAGTACGCCGACGCCGGACTTCAGGAGAAAACGGCGGAGGACGGCTTCGTTGTGCGGTCCCTGGCTGCCCACGGCAAATCCGGCGCGCAACTCTCCCAGCACGATGAACGGCAACCAGACTTCATCGGCGAGCTCGACCGTCCCGACGACGGATGCATTGCCCCGACAGAGGTCGGTGTAGCGGTTCGTGTCGAGCGCGAGCCTCACTGCCACATCTCTTCGTCAATGGTGTCCTGCGCGGCCAGAGCGCTGTTGAACGCGGGATCTTTGCGCCAGGTGCCTGCGATGTCGTTGAGATCGCGCTGCCGGCCGCGCTCGCCTGTAACGCCAGCACCCCGGGCCAGGGCTTCAATGGCTACGTCGTTCAGGCTTTTGCCCTGCTCACGAGCAGCCCGGCGAAGAGCTTCGTCCAAAGTAACCGGCACGTTGCGGATGGTGTATTGCATGCAAATATTGTAGGCGTTGCAGGCGATAAATGCAAGCAACAGTCTCCAAGGGGGGTCACCTACAATTGTAGTTTTATAGGGCTGGCCGTAGAGAGATCGCGTTCGGTACAACTTCGGTACAGCTGAGGGAGAGAAAGAAGGGCTTGCTAGTTCCTAAGCGACACCAAATGAAGCACTTGGAATTTTGACTTTCATAGTTCGGGACCAGGGGGTCGGAGGTTCAAATCCTCTCTCCCCGACCAATTATCTCGCGCCATCTTAAGAGGTTACAGCGTAACTTCCTGGGGCAGTTTTCACCCGGTTTTCGGTACATTCGGTACAATCGCGATTATTCGAATTTTCTCGCATCAATCTTTTCAAGAGCTTATAGAACCTACTCCGCGCACGTTGCTGGCGGGATCGAAAGCCTCGTCAGCGCGATCCTCTCTGAAATCAGACATATAATAAAGGATGGCGGATAATGACCGCCTAGTACGTTGCCAAGGGGTCAGCCCCGATCGAACCTTGATAAGCGACTGTTCGGACATTGTCCGTGTGGCCGAGATGGATCGCAATTAATGTTCCCAGATGTTCCCCGTTCCGCCTGCTCTGCGCGTTCAGGAGGTAAATCACTGTGGATGTAAGCACTGCCAAGCAGCTCAGGACAAAAGCGCCGACTTTATCTTCCGTACTCATAAGTTCGTCTCGTCATTTCGGACATAACTTTCCACATAGGCGGCGACCCCTGGCCTTTGCACTGGATTCTCGGGTGTGCGGTTAAGGAACTGTTTCACCTGCAAATGCTGGCTTGCCCGTATCTCATCCTTTGTCCCGACCGCGAGGAGTCTGCCGTTGACGAGCGTCGCGATCCGGTCGGCGATCCGGAATGCGCTGGGCAACTCATGAGTAACGACCGGCGCCGTTATCTGAAACGTATCCTTGAGGAACAGAATGAGTTCGTCCAGTTCCGCCGCGACAATGGGATCAAGCCCGGCGGAGGGTTCGTCGAACACCAGGATCTCAGGATCCAGTGCAAGCGCCCGTGCAGCTGCCGCGCGCTTTTTCATGCTGCCCGAGAGCTCTTGCGGGTGCAGTTTGCCGAAATCCTCCAGACCGACCACCGCCAACTTCATCCACACGATCAGGTAATAATGGATGGGGCGAGTGCAGTGTGCTCCCGCAAGTTGAGGGCAACATTGTCTTCCAGCGATAGCGAGTTTAATAATGCCGCGCTTTGGAAAATCACTCCCATCGCGCCGCACTTTCGTCAACTCCGCTCGCGAGCATCGGGTAATGTCTGTGTCTTTAATAAAGATGCTGCCCGAAATAAAGATGCTGCCCGACTGCGGACGCTCAAGACCAAGGATTTGTCGCAGCAACGTGCTCGTTCAAATAAATATACAAGTTATTTATGACTCAGGAGACTAGTTATCTTGCGTTAGCTGGAATTCGGCGGCGATCATTGCGGTCTATTCACAATCGAGACGATATTCTAAAATATCCCCGCAGCCGCGGAGTCCGAAAACCGCGCGCGTTTGGAATGGTGAGGAGAAAGTACGGAGGGCAGACCGTTTACCGATGAGGAAATCTCAAAGATCGTTGCGAACCCATTTTACTGTTTGAGCAGCGTGAATCCGATCTTTGCACAACATCACGAGACGCTAATCAGCGAGGAAATGTGGATAGAGGCTGCCGCAGCTGCGGTCAAAGACATGGGCGCAGAGAAGTTTCTTCGATTGCTTCTCGAGAACCTGAAGGGAAACTACGTTGCTTCTTGATAGATGCGCTTACAAACCATCTCGTCCGTGTTTTTCTGGAGAAAGAAAGTGGCGAGCGTAGGCTTCTTCGACAGCACGGTCGCCCGTCTTGGAAAAGTCTAGTAACGTCCGAGGACCCCTGGTCCAACGTTTATAGACGGTGGGAACCGGTTTGAGATCCAAATCGTGAGCGTGCATCCGCAAAATACGTAAGATTCGGTTGGCTTTGCTCAGATTGCACTGTATAGCCCTCTCCAGATAGGGAATGCGGCCACGCCTCCAGTTCTCTACCGATGCCGGGGAAAGCAGGTCCATTCGGATGAACAGCTCTATGGGGGCAACGAATCCCTTTTCTCGAAGCAGATCCTCAGTCGCTTTCACAATTCGGGCGTAATACCGATCGTGCCGGTAATTAGTGAGTGTGATTTTTCTCAAGAGCGTGATCCTAAAACATCTCTTCAACCGCGAAGAGTTTAATTTGAGACATACCGCTACCCTCCATCAGAGGCCGAAATGCAGCACTCCGGAATTAGCAAGTCAACAAAATGGCCTGCGCTCGCACAGCCTCTCAGCTCTCCACTGCGCTGCTCCCGCAGCGAAAAGTACGTTCTGGCGGGACAGACGAAACCGGGGGAATTCCCGGAGCCTCGGCTCTCGACCGGATTTTTTAACGACGTACGGCGTTCTCGGCCGGATGCCGATCCTTATTTATATTTACTCCCTTTTGCAGGCTTTGCCCGGAGACCGACGCTACCCCGATCCCCTGATTTCTCACAAGCCCTTTCTAATGGTCAGGCTCCGGATAGCCGACCAACCCAGACAAAGAGCGCATGGTCAGCGTGGTTGGGTTCTTTTCCGTGTCGCTGACATGTAGAGTGTGGGACGCCGCCCAGTAAGCGAACTTTGACCTGTGGAGCTAAAAGCGGAGCAGGCTCTCTGCGGCTTCCGATCCAGGCCTACTCGAAAAGGGATCATCAGCCCGAAACTGCAATTATTGAGTGGCCACTCCAAGGAGAAAAGCCTGGCGATCTACCCCCATTTGGCCTTGGCTGACGTCCGCCGGAGTATCAGGAAGCCATTTGGATGTTCCGTTCGCTGAGCTGGGTCTGTTATTGCGTCCCATCGCAGCTTCCCTTGTGCTAACCCCATGGAGAAGATTTGTATCGCAGGATATTCCGCTCAACAGCGTCCTCGGCTCCTCCGTCAGGATGGAATACGCCATCGTAGGCCTGGGAAGCGCGCGTAGTCTCGATCAAGGGTAATCCACTCGCAGCTGGACTCGACGGCTAGGGCTGCATACCATGCGTCGGGCACGAGGTTGCCATTAGCACCCGCCTCTCGACACAGTCGCGTAAATATGGACCAGTGCTGGGCCGCAGGTTCAATGAGAACACAATGGCTCGGCTCCATGACCAGCTCACAAAATTGTATGCTTTCAGCAAGACTGCTCGGTTTTACAAAGATCTTAGGGTGCGTCACAACTCGAATAACGCCTCTTAGAACTTGCGGGGAGATACCATAGCGTGAGTCCCCGTTGACGACCGCGTTCAGCCAACGGCGGCATAAGGCATGGTCAGTGGAATCGGGCCGGAATGCGTTAACGAGAACGTTGACGTCGGGAAGGATCAAAGGCCGGCCATCCGGTCTTCAAGTTCGCTGGACCGATTCAGGTCAACTCCCGGCAGAGTTCCGCCGGACGCCTTCGAGATAGGCAAATGCACACGCGAGTGTTGGGCACGCTGCGGCTCGGCCAGAATTATCTTAAGCCCATCTTCGATTAGCGAGGTCAACGTCCGCCCTTTTTCCGCCGCTTTCTTCTTAGCCCTGCGCAGCAGGTCATCAGAAAGCCGAATCGTAGTTCTCATGCATCAAAGCATACAATATAGACATATATATGTCAATCCAACAACCTGCCCAGTGTCGCGGGGACCTCCACAAGACGCCGCTTCCCGCGTTACACTTGCACTGCACCGGTGCAGGGAAACCCTATGCGGGAAATTAAGGAACCTGATTGGAAAGTGCTGCGGCGCGTGCATCCGCTAGCGCTCGAACGCTTCTGCGAGGGTGTCCTTGCCGAGATTGGCCGCGTCGCGCGTGATGGCGAGAAGAGTCACCATGCGCGCTACCTCCAAATCTTCAGGATTATCAAACAAAGTGATGTGGAGATAGCGCGCCTCTTCGACAATCCGCGGCGCTCTCATGCACTAACGATGCTGGCCCAGATTCGGTCGCAGGGCTTGCTCACGGAGGATGAATTTTTCCAGTCTGAGCCCAGAAACGCGGGGTGCCATTCAAATGCTGCTCGGCGCAGAATAAAGCACCATATGGCTGCACGGTCTCGCTTCTCCACATCCACCGTTATCGATTCCGAATCCCTCGTCCCGTGGCTCTCCGCAGAAGGCCCCCTGGCCCACACCCCCACCAAGCCGCCGGCTAGGGACTACTTCTTCCAGTACACCTGGATCCTCCCGGGGATCTTCAATCCGCAGGTCAATCTGTGCGAGCATCGCTACTTCGGCAGTCCCCTCAAGGACAGGGCACGCTTCCTTTTCGACTTCTGGGCAAATGCCCGTAGAGGAGATGGACCGGCGCTAGAAAGATACTGCCAGTTCGGATTCTTTTCGGACAACGAGTTGAGGACGCCGATGGCGGCCTATCGTCATGTCCGCGACTATCGCGACACACCCGGATTTCTGCTCATTCAACATGGTAGTTATCAGTGGATCTCCCTGGAGGATCAGCCGAGCATCCCAGCGCGGAGAGGTCTGGCTTTATCGGGGCATCGGACAGGCCCCTCGGGTCCGCTGCTTGCGATTCCGGCCCGAAGAACTCTCGCCCGCGAACGGGGAAATATGGCGAAAGTACCTGCGCGTCCAAGCAGGCATGTTGTCAAACTCGATCCTGTCTTTCAACACGATCCATGACCGCGTCAAGCGCTGCGAGACCGAAGGCCTGCGCGACGGGACTTGGGTGGGCGACGAGCTGGCCACGCAAGCCGGGTTAGACATTCAATCGCCAGGCTTCGCCAGAGATCTTTGCCACGCCGCACAGCAGTCGTATTCGCTCGCACGGGTAATGGGAGTAGTGAAGTTCGGTCCCCACCATGTCGTCGTCAAGACCTCTCTGAGCAACATCCGGATCACGACGTTCTTCGCGGGTGAGTGGGAAGCAAAGATAGTGGATCCGAGCCGGATCTCGGAAGTGCAAGCGGTCGGCTGTGAGGTGGATTTCGCCCCTCCATTAGAATAATCACCCTATGACTCCCTATACGTCATGTTGACGAAACCGAGCACCGAGCTGACGCTGTTCGACATACTTTCGCGACTCACTTTCAGCAGAGCGGCGAAGCTACTCGGCCCCAAGGGTAGCCACCTCATCGTCACGGGCGGCAAATTCGACATTGACCTCACCAGTCAGGTCAAATTCGATCGGGACATGTTTTGGCTGACTCTGGATGGCGCGGCGGTCACGCTGACTTTGAGTCCGGCCGCCCGCCATCGTCTCGAATGGCGCTGCGACACGTGCGAGGTGCCGTGTGAGCACGCCGGGGCGGCCTTCTCTCTGATTCTGGAAGAGAAGCTCGCGCTGGGATTGGCCGGAGCGCCACCCGTGCGGGCGCCAGCTGAAAGCTTGAGCGAGGAGACGCTGATCGCGCAAGCGCTCGCGGAGCGGGCAGAACGCGCCCGGGCCGAGAAAATGCGGCTCACGTCTCTCGACGGTCGCGAGATCTGGACCGACTACACATTGACCAATGCAGCCTCTGGCAAGTCGTACAGGGTCGCTCTGCGAGGGTGGCAGCCGGGACAGTCGTACTGCTCGTGCCCGGATTTCCGTAAGAACACGCTCGGCACCTGCAAACATATCCTTCATGCGCTCGAAAAAGTCCGAAGACGATTCTCGGACTCGCAGCGCAATCGACCGTATCGGCGCCGGGACATCAGCGTGCATCTGTCATATGGGCAGAAGCTGGAATTGCGGATCTCGTTGCCACCCCAACTCGATGACGTGACCAGCGGCATCGTGTACCCGATCCGCGATAGGCCGATCACCGATCTTCCGGATCTGCTAAAACGCATCCGTCAACTCGAAGCACACGACGTCGCCGTGACGCTCTATCCCGATGCGGAGGAGTACATCCAGACCCGTCTGCTGCTGCAGCGCATCGCGGCAAAGGTCGCCGAGATCCGGCGCAATCCGAAATCTCATCCACTGCGCAGGACGCTGCTGAAGGTGGAGATCCTTCCCTATCAGCTGGACGGCATCGCTTTCGCAGCAGGCGCTGGGCGCGCGATCCTGGCTGATGACATGGGACTCGGGAAGACCCTTCAGGGTATTGGTATGGCGGAGCTGCTGGCGCGCGAAGCGGGCATCCGCAAAGTCCTGGTCGTTTGCCCGGCATCCGTGAAAGCCCAGTGGCGCAGCGAGGTTCTCCGCTTCTCGGGGCGCGATTGCCAGATCGTGTTAGGGAGCGCTGCGGGGCGGAGCGGTCAGTACGAGAAGGAATGCTTTTTCACCATCTGCAACTACGAGCAGGTATTGCGTGACATTATCGCGATCGAACGCGTGAGGTGGGATCTGATTGTTCTGGATGAGGGCCAGCGCATCAAGAACTGGGAAGCGAGGACGGCTCAGACCATCAAGAGCCTGCGTTCACCGTTCGCGCTCGTGCTCTCCGGCACACCGCTGGAGAATCGGCTCGACGATCTTTTCTCCGTCGCCGAGTTCATCGACGACCGGCGTCTCGGGCCTGCATTTCGATT
>Ga0126384_10002481_pt1 | contig 11194 bp, 8 predicted proteins | sample PanSoiMetPlot_36_FD_92543 | JGI IMG/M metagenome (GOLD analysis project Ga0126384, IMG submission 92543) | Tropical forest soil microbial communities from Panama - MetaG Plot_36 | ecosystem: Environmental > Terrestrial > Soil > Tropical forest > Bulk soil | place: Panama | collected 2016-02-17 | reverse complement strand
CCCCTACTCTTGGGCAGACAGATTCACTTACTGTTCGCTAGGGTAAAGAACAGCAAGAGCAATGCCAAGAGTAGGGGAGCCGCTTGGTGCGGGCAACCCCTGAAAATACACACCAAAGGGGAGGCCAGAAGCGAGGCCTACCCTCGCTGCTTAGCAGAGTGTCCGGGTGTCTCGGACAGTTTGCGCTCCCACGTGGTGCTCCTGTAGAGAAAAGCGCTAGCGGGACGCATTATCCTTGAGTTTCCAGGTGTCCAGCCTCGGTGTCCGGCTCAGCCGGACACTCCCTGCCCCTCCTAAATCGAAACACGCGACATTGGTACACATTACGATGTAACCGTCAACAGTGTCATTCTGAGCGTAGCGAAGAATCTGACTGTGAGACCCTTCGCTGCGCTCAGGGTGACAAACCTGGTATGCCAAGCCCTTGTGGTCTGACTTAGTTTTCCTACGGCCCAGAATTAAAGGCGTAGCGTTTGAGTCGTTCATAGAGGGTAGAGCGGCTGATACCCAGCAATTTGGCGGCCCGAGAGCGATTGCCACGTGTCTGCTCTAGGGCCACTTGCAGCTTTTCGCGTTCGGCCCCATCTAACACGGCCCGGGCGTGGCTCAGGCCGGCTGAGGTGGGGAGCCTCATTCCTTCCCCAGCGGACGACCCAAAGAGGAGACCCTGGGGTTGAATCTCAGGGCCGGGGCTTAAGAGGACCGCCCGCTCGATAGTATGCTCCAGTTCGCGGACATTGCCAGGCCAAGGAGCGGCCATCAATAGTCGGAGCACCGCTGGTGATATTCTTTTGAGGGGCAGGTTATTGCGTTCGCAGGATTGCCGCACGAAGTGCTCGGCCAACAGAGGAATATCCTCGTGTCGGTCGCGCAGCAAAGGGAAGTAGAGAGGGACAACGGCCAAGCGGTAGTACAGATCATCGCGAAACTGGCGCTCGGCCACTAGCTTTTTGAGATCTTTGTTAGTGGCGGCAATCACGCGCACATCGATGGTTAGACGTTTAGTGCTGCCCACAGGCCGAATCTCTCGTGTCTGCAGAACGCGAAGTAATTTGGCCTGAAACAGCGGCGTGATATCGCCGATTTCGTCCAAAAACAGGGTGCCGCCATGCGCTTCTTCAAAGAGGCCTTTCTTAGTGGTGGCAGCCCCGGTAAAGGCTCCTTTGACGTGACCGAATAACTCAGTTTCAAGCAAACTCTCGGGCACCGTACCGCAATCAATCACAACAAAGGGGCGCTCACGTCGTGGGCTATGGTCGTGGATGGCCCGTGCTACCAGTTCCTTGCCCGTTCCGGATTCACCCTGCAGCAAGACAGTCGTGTCGCTGGCCGCTACCAGTTTGACCTGGCGCAGTAGCGCGCGCATCGCCTTGCTGCGAGCAATGAGGCCGGGGAAAGTCGGCTCCTCACTAGCCAACTGCTCCCGCAGACGCTCCACCTCGCGGCTCAAGCGGCACACTTCCAAGGCTTTCTCAACCACGAGTTTGAGCTCGTCCATGTTGACCGGTTTAGTCAAATAATCGGTTGCACCTTCTTTCATAGCGGCCACAGCGGACGGCACACTCCCATGGCCCGTCATGAGGATGTAAGAGAGGGTGGGATACACGGTCTTGACCTGTCGCAACAACTCAATCCCGTCCATCATGCCTGGCGGTAACTTCCAATCTGAGATCATCAAATCAAACTCTTGTCCCGTCAGCAGGTGCAGTGCCTCTTCCCCAGAAGAGGCACACACTACGGCATACCCCTCTTTACTCAGCACACTCTCAAACAAGGCAAGTGTGTTCTCGTCATCGTCCACGACTAAAATGCGTTCACGGATCACCTGCATCGGTTCGCCCTTCACATTTGGCAATAACAGCTCCTTCCCGCCCCTCGTTGTAGGAGCGGTGCCCGAGACTAACGACAGTTCTCAAGGGAGATCACATTAAAAAATAAAGCAAAATCTGTTCCAACGACTGGATACTAACGAAGATCTAGGACGGGGCTACCGCCGGCAGCAGAAACCACTCCAGGTCTCCTTGAAGCTCCATTCAGAACGGCACTCGCTTCCACTGAGGACTGGGTAACCGTTCCCCCCCAGGCAGCCAGATGGAAAAGGTCGATCCCTGGCCTAGGGCGCTGTCCACTAGGAGACGGCCTCCATGTGCATGCACGATGCCTTGGCAGATTGCTAACCCTAGCCCTATACACCCTTGCGACTTGGTAGTGAAGAAGGGTTGAAAAATCTTCTTACAATTCTCGCTGGCAATCCCTCCGCCGGTGTCGGTGACAGTAATCACCACTGCGGGAGCATCAATACCGCCTGTCGCCTCAGGCTCGCTAACTACCTTGGTCTTGATGGTCAGCTGCCCTCCCTGTGGCATTGCCTCTAGGGCGTTAGAAATGAGGTGGAGTAGGACCTGTTGCAGTTGCTGGGCATCCACATATAACAGAGGGAGGCTCGGCAGCAAATCGACCGCTGTGGTGATCTGCGGTTGTCGCAGGCGGCTAGCGACCACGGCTAGACTCCGGTCGATCACATGGGAAAGATCCGCCCACACCAGCGTAGGGGGGGTGGGACAGGTAAAGTCTCCAAGTTGGCGGAGAAGGTGTATACACCGCTGGGCCTCGCTTTCGATGCTCCGTAGGTGCCGATAGAAAGGAGTCCCTTCCCCTACTTCTTGCAGCAAAACCTGAGCAAACCCGACGATAACCCCCAACGGATTGTTTAATTCGTGCATAACCGTCTCGACTAACTTCTCCACCTTCCCTTTCTCTTCGGTCTCGTACCATTGATGCTCTGGTTCCAACACAGGGGTGGGCTGAGCTGAGGCTTGTTTGCGTTTACTGATGTCGATGGCGGTCCCAGCCAACCCGCTCAGGGCACCTCGCGCATCGTAGGTAGGGGTAACCGTGAGTTCGCAAAAAAAGGTTATCTCATCAACCGTGAGGCGCACTTCTGCGCGCTCATTGAGGCCCCGCTCCAGGGCGCGACGTTTGATACGGGTCAGGGTGACGGCCTCCTCGGGTGGCAGCAGGTCTCGATCGTGCTTCCCTAAGCAATCGACTTTGCTCAGGTGTGGATCAGTAGTGTATATCCAGGTGTAACGTAAGTTGTAATCCTGATGAAACAAGGTAATCGGCGTGTGCCGCAGGGCGAGGCGAAAGTTGGCCTCACTCTCCTGGAGGGCGGCCACTTCTCTTGGGGCCCCAAGGAGCGGAGAGGGGTCGAGAAGTGATGTTAAGGATTGAGATCGCCGAGCCTTCCTAGCCCGGCCAGGACGTTTGGATGCCATCCATCCCTCCTCACGGTCCTTTAAGCTGAAAACTCCTCTGACTTCAGTCAATCTGCACGATGAAGCCGTTATTGGTGTCACTACAGATCCCCTGGGTATCTCCACGGCTGGAGCCGCAAGAGAGCAGGGTGGAGGGGCTTTCTCAATTGTAAAGGTCAAAGTCCCTGCCGTACGCTTCCCGCCAGAGACCTATCCGATATGGTTGACGCAGGCTTGGTAATGAGGATTCTCAAGGGCAACTCAAGTGTACGGGGCTATGGGAGAAAAGACGGAACAGGTTAAGAACAGCAGAAAGATAGCAACGCATGCAAGTTTCCTTTCGAGTGGTTTTACCTTTCTTTCGGCACTTTCCTTACCTTGATTAATAAAGCGCTCGTTCCATCTACTAACCGTCCGCGCAGAGTGTAGCCCATATGACTAAAGGATTAAGGGGCAGATTTTTATTCCTGAATAATCTTCTCTAGCCCTTCCACCTACACTACCTTTGCGGCAACCGGTAGGGGAATCTTTTTTGCGCTGGGGAGAAACCACACACCCCCGCCCTTCGACTTCGCTGCGCTACGCTCAGGGTGAACGGTCGCCTTTACTCGCTCATTTCTCCTTGAACCCGAAAAGAATCGATAGGTTTCCCACTCGGATCGAACAACGACGCTGTATCTCCGTCATTGTTCCAGATTGGCCCGTTGCCCCAATGAAAAAGGAGCTGCCCCCGCCGGGTCACGTCCTGCCCTTTGCCACTGAGTAAGAGGGCGGTATAGCCAGGGTCCAAGATCCCCTCGGGGAATACGTAGCGGTGATCGGCGGCGTCTTGGATCCGGAAGCCTTCCAGCTCGACCGAACTGTCGCTCACATTGCAGACTCGCACATACTCGCCGTTAGGGTTATGTCGATCATCTCCTGCGGCATCAGCATGCACAGTGGTGATCAGCAAAGGACCAGACACACCTCCGAGATGCCACATTCCTTTGTGTTGTCTTTGCGCGTCTTTCTGCAAGCGCAGCCATTCTTCATAGTGCTCAAAAGGGCCAAGCACAAAAAGATGACCTAACCCCTCGGCAATCAGGCGGGCGTTGACTAGCGCGTCGCCAGCGTAAACGTAGGCGAGCACGCGTCCAAAAGCATCACGCTCGGGCTTGTTTTCTGCCAAACGGACTTCTTTATGCAAGACCAGTTTTTCGTTATACCGTTTCGCCTCTTCGTAGAAAGGCTGACTGTGTTCCGGGGTGTTGACCCCTAAGTAGCGCACCCTAGTGCCATCGGTCAGCATTATGGTGTCACCATCGATCACCACGGCCACTGTGGCGGCCGATACTGGAGAGGAGAAAAAGGAAAGAGGGAAAAAGGTGCAGAGGAAAAGAAGAGAAGAGATGATACGCCAACGCTGAAGAATGGGCTTCGCCAATATCGCCTCGCTCGGCTACAGCAATTTCTATAGGTTTCCCAATTCATTTGTGGATAATGCCGTTCATGCTTCGACTTCACCCTACGGGTTACGCTCAGCACGAACGGGGCTCTAAACCCGCTCGTCCTGAGCGTAGAGCGAAGTCGAAGGGCGAACAGAGAGTATTTATTACCCAGCTCAGAAAGGAGCCCAATAGAGGCGTAGCATGTTCGCTCTTACTCAGTCAACCTGCTCATGGTGGATAGTGTTCGCGTCCCTCAGCCCCTCACGACACAGGGCAAGCGGGTAGCAAGTTTTTCTTCCGGCTGTTCTTTCTAAGCTGAATGTTCTCGGATCCGCGCGAGTTCACGGATCACCAAGTCAACGTTCTCATCGCGCAAAAGTGGTGACGCGATCCGTTTACGCCGAACTGTATCCAGAGAGAGTTCGGCTGTGAGCAGATCTTCTTCATAATACCGTCCTTTCGCCAAACGGCGACCGAAGGGGTCGATAATTTCCGAGCCGCCCCAAAATCCCACTCCATCCTCAAACCCGACCCGATTGGCGTAAGCGACAAAGAGGCTAAAGGTTTCCGCGTACATACGATTGAGTAATTCCCAATAGCGAGCGTTGTCATCCTGAGGTTCACCGTCGGAGAGACCTCGTAGCGGGCTCGTCGAAGGACAGACGATAAGCAACGCCTGGTCGAGCGCCGCCAGGTAAGCAGTCGAAGGATGCCACAAATCTTCACAGATCAAGAGACTCACGCGCCCAAAAGGTGCGTCAAATGCGCGTATCTGCTCGCCCCGGGCAAAATACCGCTGTTCGTCGAACATGCCGTAAGTTGGCAGATAAACTTTCCGATGGAGATGCTGAATCTCACCGCCGGCCAGGTAGACGGCGGTATTATAGAACCGATAGTCGGGGCTTTCTTCCACGAGTCCGGCGATGAAAGGCACGGCTCGGCTGAACTCCTTGAGCCTGGCCATTTCCGGGGAATCAAGGCGCAAAGCTACTGCTGGTACCATGTCACGCAAATGGTAGCCGGTCAGACTCAGTTCGGGAAACACCAGTAAGTCGAGACCTTGACCCTTCACCTGACGGAGATACTTTTCATAAAGGGAAAAGTTTGCCTCCAAGTCTCCTAAGCGCGGGTTGAGCTGGGCGATACCCAGAGCAATCTTTGTCTTCACAAATCAGCGCTACCCCTTTGCCACCATTGTCACAGGAAAGGGCAAAAAACAAGACTCTGAAGGATTTCCACGTTAGACAACCAGCACGTTGTCTGGCGAATAGATTGCGCTGGTGCCGGTCCCTAGGGTTCTGCGCTTTGTCTGGTGCATGCTCCGCCGAGGCGTTCAATAAACTCTTCGGTCAGATGCAGAATCTCATTACGAGCGTCTCGGTCCTCAGGACGCGAGGAGAGGCTGACTGGCAATCGGCGTTCGGGGGCTTCTGCGAAACGCACGGCTTCACTGATGAAGTTTTTGAATACCAACTCTGGGTTCGTGCGGTATACTTCCTGAATGCGTCGCTCATGCAGGTCAACAAAGCGCAGAGGGCTGCGGCTACGTACTCGCACGCGGGTGAAGACAATCCCCTTAAGTTCCGGTCCGGTGAACGTCCCGCCAGACGGAGCCAACGCCTGACGGATCTGGTAAGAAAAGCGCTCGACTTCTCCCTGGATCAGGTTAATACCCAAAGTTGAGAGATAGTCTGGAATAGCCGGGATCAGATAAGCGTCGCTGGCAAAGAGGCCGTTCTGCGTGACTAGGTTAAAGTTGGGAGGACAGTCGAAAATAACATAGTCATATTGCTCCTGGACCTGCTGAAGAGCTTGGCGAATGATGGCCAGGTTACTGAAAATCTCTTCCCCCGTAGCCGTCCTGGTCGCAAGCTGGACGTCAACTTGGATTAGCGCAAGGTGCGAGGGCAGCAAGTCAAGCTCAGGAGCCAAAGAGTTGCCTGCGTGGGAGAGGAGGTCTTTCTTGATCACTTGGGAGACATTGAAACTGGCTCCGTGGCCAGCCAAATACGCCTCGAAAAGGGTTTTAATGGAGCCGTTGGTTTCTTGCCAACTCTGCCATTTAGGATGATCCATGAGATAAAATGTCGCATTGGTCTGAGGGTCGAGATCGACTAGCAGGACCCGTTTGCTGAAATGCTTAGCGAGAGAAGCGGCGATCTCAACTGCAAGTGTGCTCTTTCCCACACCTCCTTTGAAGTTGATGAAACTGATGAACCGAGCCGTGCGTTCCTGTCCGAGGGTTGACTGTAGCGTGCTGGTTATTGCCTCTTTCATGCTCCCGCCTCCGTATTGCCCAGAGCCGTTGGTAAGCATCTGAGCAGGAGCCGGAGAATCGTGCTGCTTGCTTCTATAGTCCTCGGTACTCAACCCAAACGGACTCGTTGCCGTGTGGGTGGGGAAACTCTGGGTCGATGAGGAGAACCCTGTGAGCTCAGACTGACTGCGCACCGAGTTTCCGTTAGCTGGTGTAGCCCGCACTGGGAGGCGGCCTGCGGGTTTCGTGCCCACCTCGCGAAAGAGCGCGCGCAACAAGAAGACCGCAGTCCCTCCAGCTCCTAGGCCAATCACGATCACAATGAGGTCAATTCCGGACATAGGGACGGCTCCTTTCTCGCCCTGTCGCTTTTGGCTTCCAGGGGAGTGCTACGTTCCATATACCTATGATCGGAGGAATGACCCGGAACTTAAAGGAGATCTGTAGTGCAGAGCGGCTTGCTGCTTATTAATGACCAGCAAGCGAACCGGCTACCTCGATCCGCACTTGCGCCCGTTGGCGTGCCGCCTGTGCCGCAGCAAAAGCGGGGTCGGTTACCGCCAGGGTTTTAAGGCTTTCTTCGGCCGCCCGTAAAGCCGCACGCGCCCGTTCGACATCGATCTCGTCGGCGAACTCGGCGCTGTCGGTCAGGACGGTCATCATGTTGTCCATAACCTCGGCAAAACCGCCACTGACTGCCAAGAGATGGGCCTGCCCGCCTCGCCTATAACCTAGCCGGCCGGGCTGGAGAGAAGAAAGAAAGGTGACGTGATTAGGCAGTACGCCGAACTCACCAATTGTGCCAGGAGCGGTGACCTCGTCCACTTCCTCGTCGAGGAGTAGACGTTCAGGCGTGACCACGCGAAGATGGAGAGTGTCTGCCATAAGCGTAAAGAGTGAAAAATGAAGAGTGAAGAGTGAAGAACTTTTAACTCTTCACTCATACCCTTTCACGGTTTAGGCCGCCAGCCGTTTCGCTTTCTCGATCGCATCCTCGATGGTGCCAACCATGTAGAACGCCTGCTCGGGCAGGTCATCGTGTTTCCCGTCGACCAGCTCCTTGAAACTGCGGATGGTGTCTTTCACCTGCACGAACACCCCTTTGGCGTTAGTGAACTGCTCGGCCACATGAAACGGCTGCGAGAGGAAACGCTCGATTTTCCGGGCGCGCGCTACCACGATCTTGTCCTCTTCGGACAGCTCGTCGATGCCGAGAATGGCGATGATATCTTGCAGGTCCTTGTAGCGCTGCAACACTTCCTGCACCCGACGCGCGACCTGGTAGTGCTCCTCGCCAATGATGTTAGGATCAAGCATGCGTGAGGTGGAATCGAGAGGATCCACCGCCGGATAAATGCCCTTCTCGACGATCTGACGCGAGAGGACAGTAGTCGCGTCGAGGTGGGAAAACGTCGTGGCTGGCGCTGGGTCGGTCAGGTCGTCAGCGGGTACGTAAATTGCCTGCACGGAGGTAATCGAACCGTTCTTGGTCGAGGTAATACGCTCCTGTAACTCGCCCAGGTCGGTAGATAAAGTCGGCTGATAGCCCACGGCCGAGGGGATGCGGCCGAGTAAGGTAGACACCTCCGAGTTCGCTTGGACGAAGCGGAAGATGTTATCGATGAAGAGCAGCACGTCTTTGTGTTCTTCATCACGGAAATGCTCGGCGAGCGTCAGAGCAGAGAGCCCGACGCGCGCGCGGGCGCCGGGCGGCTCGTTCATCTGGCCAAAAACCAGGGCCGCTTTATTAATCACGCCCGACTCCTTCATTTCCAGCCACAGGTCGTTCCCTTCACGAGTGCGCTCGCCTACGCCACCGAAGACCGAGTAGCCACCATGCTGGGTGGCGATGTTATTAATCAGTTCCTGAAGAATGACAGTCTTGCCCACACCGGCGCCACCGAATAGACCGATTTTCCCTCCCAGGGGGTATGGAGCGAGCAGATCGACAACCTTAATGCCGGTCTCCAGGATTTTTGTTTCGGTTGATTGGTCAACAAAGGCCGGAACTGGCCGATGAATAGGGGAGCGTTTGACATGGGCCAGCGAAGGACCCTCATCCACAGGCTCACCCACGACGTTGAGGATCCGGCCCAGGGTCTCTTCGCCAACCGGCACGGTGATCACGTTGCCGGTGTCGCGCACTACTATGCCACGGACCAGACCTTCGGCGCTGTCCATGGCAATACAGCGGACCGTGTTCTCACCCAAATGCTGGGCGACTTCAAGGATGAGGTTCCACTCTTGGTCGTTGATCGTAGGGTTGGTAACCTGCAGGGCATTGTAAATGGGAGGGAGAGAGCTGTTCTCGAACTCCACGTCTACTACCGCTCCCATCACCTGGGTGATCTTTCCGACGTTCATATCCGTTCTCTCCTAGCCTTTGAGTGCCTCACTGGTAGAGACAATCTCCAATAGTTCTCGCGTAATACCGGCCTGACGGGCACGGTTCATGTCCAGGGTCAGACGTTCGATCATGTCTACCGCGTTGTTAGTCGCATTATCCATGGCAGTCATGCGCGCGCCGTGCTCGCTGGCAACGGATTCGAGCATGGCCCGATAGATGAGCATGTCAATGTAACGGGCGAGCAAACTAGCCAGCAATGCCTGCGGCTCCGGCTCGTACAGATATTCGAGCGGAGCCTGGGATGTCGAGCGTTCTTTGGCGGTGACCGGCAGGACGCGGTCGATGGTGGGAACCTGGACCAGCGCCGAACGGAAACGGGCGTACAGGACGTACACGCCGTCCGCTTCATCATTGAGGAATCGCTGACTCATACGGGTGCCAATCTCATGCGCCAGAGTCGGAGTCAGTCGGCCAAACAGATTGATATGCTGTTCGCCAAGTGTCACCGACCGGCGTTTGAAGTAATCGAACCCGCGCCGGCCGACCAGCGAAATAGTCACCTTCTGGCCAGGATGCTCACGCATAAATGCTTCGGCTGCCCGAACCAGATTGGCATTGAATCCGCCACACAGACCGCGATCGGAGGTAATAAGCAGAAGAGCGATATTCTTCTCTTCACGGGCAGTGAGGAGTGGATGCGCGAGGGCCTGGCTTTGGGTAGCAAGGTTCTGCAACACTGCTTCCAGCTTCTCGGCGTATGGCCGGGCGGCGAGCGCAGCCTCCTGCGCCCGGCGCAACCGGGCGGCCGAGACCATCTTCATCGCCTTGGTAATCTGCTGGATGTTGCGGACCGAAGAGACGCGTCTACGGATCGCTTTGAGGGTAGCCATGAGGGTTTTTACACGGTAAAGCTTTCGTTAAACTCCTTAAAGGCTGCATCGATGCGTTCTCTAAGGTCATCAGTCAATTCTTTCTTCGTACGGATATCGTTGTAAATGTCCGGGTAACGGTTCTCGACGAAGCGGCTGAGTTCCGTCTCGTACCTCTTCAGTACAGTTTCGGACAGATGATCAACAAAACCATTGGTTCCAGCATAGATGATGAGGATTTGCCTTTCGACCGGGAGTGGTTGATATTGCCCTTGCTTGAGAATCTCGACCAAACGAGTGCCGCGTGCAAGCATGCGCTGGGTAGCCGCATCAAGGTCCGAGCCGAACTGGGCAAACGCCGCCATGTCACGGTACTGCGCAAGGTCAAGACGAAGCGACCCGGCTATTTGCTTCATGGCTTTGATCTGTGCCGACCCACCTACACGGGACACTGAGATGCCGACATTCACCGCCGGCCGGACACCCGCATAGAACAGGTCAGTTTCCAAAAAGATCTGACCGTCGGTGATCGAAATCACGTTGGTTGGAATATAGGCGGAGACGTCCCCGGCTTGCGTCTCAATCACTGGTAAGGCAGTGAGGGAACCACCGCCCTGCTCCTTGCTCATCTTGGCCGCGCGTTCGAGCAGGCGAGAGTGGAGGTAGAACACGTCCCCAGGATACGCCTCACGCCCAGGCGGCCGACGCAGCAAGAGCGAAAGCTGTCGGTAAGCGACTGCGTGCTTCGACAGGTCGTCATACACCACCAACGCGTGCCGCCCGGTATCGCGGAAGTACTCCCCCATGGCACAACCGGCGTAGGGGGCAATGTATTGTACAGGTGCCGCTTCCGACGCGCTCGCTGCCACCACGACGGTGTAGTCCATTGCGCCCGCATCAGTCAACCGCTTGACGACTTGGGCAACAGTCGATTGTTTCTGCCCGATCGCGACATAGATACAAAAAACATCTCCACCCTTCTGGTTGATAATCGTGTCGATGATCAGAGCGGTTTTCCCGGTCTGGCGGTCACCAAT
>Ga0126384_10002480_pt1 | contig 11196 bp, 8 predicted proteins | sample PanSoiMetPlot_36_FD_92543 | JGI IMG/M metagenome (GOLD analysis project Ga0126384, IMG submission 92543) | Tropical forest soil microbial communities from Panama - MetaG Plot_36 | ecosystem: Environmental > Terrestrial > Soil > Tropical forest > Bulk soil | place: Panama | collected 2016-02-17 | reverse complement strand
CTTTCGCTCTCATCGCCGCAAGCAGGCCGGCGAGTGTGACCGCACCGGTGCCCTGGATGTCATCGTTGAAAGTGCATAGCCTGTCGCGATACCGTTCGAGCAAACGGGTAGCGTTGTTCTTCGCAAAGTCTTCCCACTGGAGGAGTACATTTGGAAAACGATTAATCACCGCTATTACAAAAGCTTCAACGAAGTCATCATAATCCTGACCCCTCACGCGTTCGTGTCGCCATCCGAGGTACAACGGATCCTGAAGCAACTCCTGGTTATCAGTCCCGACATCCAGGATGATTGGGAGGGTTCTGGAAGGGGGAACACCGGCGCAGAGGGAATAAAGTGAGAGCTTGCCAACGGGGATTCCCATTCCGCCGACTCCAAGATCTCCCAATCCGAGGATCCGCTCACCATCAGTCACCACAATCACATCTACCTTCTTATTAGGTGCATTTGAGAGCAGCGTCGCGATATGTTCTCGTTGGTTGTAAGAGATGTATAAACCGCGAGGCCTTCGATAGATGCGGCTATACTGCTTGCATCCCTCACCGACTACCGGCGTGTAGATTATCGGCATCATCTCGGTGATATGTTCCTGCAATAATCGATAAAACAGCGTTTCGTTGCGGTCCTGAAGGCTAACCAGGTAGATGTAGCGTTCGATGTCGCTATTCTTTTGTGCATAGCTTCCGTAGGTTCGCGCGAGCTGTTCGTCGGTAGAAGATATATGCGGCGGCACGAGTCCCATTAGTCCGAATTCGCGTCTTTCCTCTTCCGAAAATGCGCTCCCTTTGTTCAGGAGCGGGTTCTCTAACAACGCCTGACCAGTGAGTGAGACCTCTATTATCTCTTCCTGAGCATCCGCCACCGTTGACGTCATACAACTCTCCTTCCAGGCTGACAATAACACGGCGAGTCATACAGCGAAACTCTGCTTTTTGCGCTCACAAACGGCCGCAGCCACCAGGCCTTTATTCGCACCGCCCGAATATTGCAGGAACTAAGCCCAGAAACACGGTTGCGGCCACTTACGATTCTCAAACAAGTCGGCTGCGGCTCTCTAGCGCCAGCATCACATATTGATGTGATGAACGTCACGTAGGCGTTCTGTAGTGATTCGGGCTTTACCCTTTCAGACGGTGTGGACCGTCACAACAAGCTGTGACCGAGGTCATAGATTCTGATTCGTCACACCCTTTATCATACGCAACGTAAACAACGATGTGAGGCAGTAGATTGAGATATCCGGTGGGGCGACCAGCATTGCGATTCGAGCAAATGTGAGCCACTGGTCCGACCGCCAAAGGAATCTGCGGTATTAGGCGAGACGACTCTTCGCCTAATCACCGAAGCTTGAATGTAAGGAGGAATAACCATGCAACCCACTACCGCGCTGGCTCCGATCAAGAACCTGCGGAGTCTGCTCACAGCCGACCCAATTTTCCTATTTCAAAACAGGTTGAATCGCCTCTTCGAACCGTTCGTGGACGAGGCACTTCCCCTAACCAATTGGATACCGGCCTGTGATATCTACGAGACCGATAAAGACATCGTCGTCAAAGCCGAACTTCCCGGTCTTAAGAAAGAAGACGTATCCGTTAGCATCGAGAACAACGTGTTGATGTTGAGGGGCGAAAGGAAGTTCAGTGATGAGGTCAAGCGTGAGAATTTCCATCGTGTTGAGCGCACTTATGGCGAGTTCTTACGAAGCTTTACGCTGCCGGCTTTCGTCGACACTACAAATATCCTTGCAGAGTTCAAGGATGGAATCTTGATGGTCACCTTGCCAAAACGCGAGGAGGCTAAACCGAAACAAATCGAGGTAAAAGTCAAATAGCTTCATAACGAACCTCCTGTCATGTTTTTTGGGTAGGTCGCCCATTCAGCCGCAGGTCATTTCTCCTTCCACCTGCGGCTGATTTTTTTCGGAGAACGGTCCTGTGACTGCTATCACACTTGATGGTGTCCGCGGTCACAGATTTTCTCCAGAGAGGACCTTATGATTCACTCGGAGGTTAAAGCTGCGAGTTCTAACAACCCGCGTGACTACCGAAATGGAGGTCGAGGGTTGGCGGAGGCGGGGGTTAGATTCGTCCATTGCTTTGTTACTCATATCCAGAGGTGGAGGCAGTCGGCTTCAACCGCTCAATAGAGATAATCCGCGCGTTCATTAGCGACGGATGGACTTTTAAGTTCTTGCGGTCAAGTCGGCTCACCTCCACCTCTGCTCTTTTCTAGCGTCCCAATCTGAGTGCCGCATCCGCGAAGGAACCTCTATGAAACAAAGCTCCGTCGTGGCGCTTCGCTAAGCTCCGAAATCATTGAATCGAGCGTCGCTGAGATTGCTTCGCGATCAAACTTCAAACCTATGCTGGGTATGAACACTCTGCGGCGGACCTTACCATTTATCTCTTTAAGCAATACCCTACAGAATGCCGCCACAACGTTAATATCAAACTGTTTTCCCGCATGCTTTCTCAAATCAGACAGCGTCTGCTCGAGGGTCAATCGAGATCTATACGGACGGTCGGTCATCATCGCATCGAAAGAATCGGCTAGAGTCACTATTTTTGAGCCAAGCGGAATCTGATCTCCAAAAAGACCCTGCGGATAACCGGTCCCATCAACCTTTTCATGGTGACACTTGGTCATATAAGCGATCTCATCCCACGGTCGTCTGATATTTGAGAGTATTTCGAAGCCAGTAGTCACGTGCTTATTCAGTTCAACGAATTCCTTGTCGGTCAACGGTCGCGGATTGTTGATGATCGCCCGATCGACAGTGATTTTACCGATGTCGTGCAGGTAGCCCGCGACTCCAATATGCTCAAGCTCCAGACCAGTCAGGCCCATCTCGCGGGCGATAGCTTCGGCGTATCGGGCCACGCGATCCGAATGACCGGCGGTGTATGCGTCTTTCAAATCGATCGCCGCTCCGAAAGCACGCACGGTATCACGATAAATGTGACGCATTTCTCCGTACAGCCGCCGGTTCTCATCCGCCTTGCGCTTGTGCATGATCATTAACCGGTGGTTGTAGAACGCAATCGCGATGCTGCGTGAGATCGCACCCACCACTTCAATGTCCTCTTCACTGTATTCCTGCCGAGTGAATTTTTCGGATAGGACTATCAATCCCAGCAACTCGCCACGCGCAATCATCGGGACGGAAATGTGAGCTCGCATTCGTCTAAATAACTCGCCGTTCCGCTCGACAAAACCTGCGAGCCCATTGTTTTCTGCTTTGATTGAAATCGGGCGGGCACGCTTTGTAAGGCGCTCTACTTCGACCTGGTCGAGCGCTATTCGTTCGCCGACGGCGCCGGCCAGTCCCTTTGCCGCGACAATCTTCAGCTGACGAGGATTTGTCGTATATCTTGCGATTGCGCCACGAGGGATCGCCAACGCGCCGAGCAGGGTGTGCAGAGACGAACGCGTGACTTCGGCAAAATTGTGAGTTGAGCTGATTTCGGCAGCAAGATCGGTGAGTGCGCCGAAGTTGTGCAGCAACTTTCTGAGCGTGAGGTCCATCAGGTCTCCTTAGGGTTTTCGGATTTCGGATTCCAAAATTTGGATTCAGATTCAGATTCAAATTCTGATTTCAATTTCAAACTCATTTCAAATTCGGATTCAGATTCAGATTCAGACTCAAATTCGGATCCAGTTTCAAACTCATTGCAAATTCGGATTCCAGTTTCAAACTCACTGCAAATTCGGATTCCAGATGCGGATTCAGCCTCTGATTCACTCTTAAGTTCAGACTTCAGATTTGAATCTGAATTCGGAATCTGACTTCGGAATCTGACTTCGGAATCTGCATTCTGAATCTGAATCTGAATTCTGAATCTGAATTAAGAACTCAAAATTACTCCGCTCAACAATCTGACTACCTTCTACGTTGCGCTTCCTACAGTTTCTTCGGAAAGGCTCAGAAGCGCCAACTCTTCGGTGGCTGCCATCTCCACGTGAGATCCGAGCCCGAGCATCTCAAACAGCTCTCGATTCGAATCGTTAAGATTCGAAAGAACAAGAGCGCCTCTGGCATTGTTCACCGATTCAATCACACCCAATAGTATCGAAATGCCGATGCTGTTTATCAGTTCGGTTTCTTGAAAGTTAACCACGATTCGCCGGATGCCACGGTCGAGAAATTCCTGACATACCGACTCTATTCTTTCTCCACGTAACTGATTCAGGTAGGCCCCGGGATAGATGACCGCCGCGCCTTCAGTCAATCTCGTCTTTATCTCAGCAGCACTCATAGCGTCCTCCGACTTAACAGCAGACGAGTCATACGACTACAAGCGTCATTCGAACATCGTAACTGCTGTTTGTGGAATCTTCCTGCTATTGATTGCTGGGGCGTTTGAAGTACTTGGTCATCACGAGTCGAGCGCCCTCGTCGGTGCGTTCAAACTCGACCTGATCCATAAGCGCTCGGATTATTCGCAATCCACGGCCGCGCGAATTCTTCGAACTTCTTACTGAGGGGGCAGATTGTCCGTTCGCCTTGCCAAATATCTTACCACGATTTGATACCGTTATTATAAGCTTATCTTCGTCGATTGCGAAGCGCTGATGAATTTTTCTGTCGGGACTGTCGCTGTGTTCGGCGGCATTGATGCAAGCCTCGATCAAGGCGGTCTTAATCTGATTGATTGATTCCTGATCGAAGTCTGCGGCACGGGCAATCTGTTCTGCCGTCCTCGCAGCGATCAACTCAGCCTCGTCCTCTATCGGAATTACGAGCTCGAATTCACTCGCCGGTCGCGTCGCACCCGATAATGCGAGTCTGGTTAGATAGTCCTGCAAGAGATCGAGGTGAGAGTACGAAGATCGATAAGCGTGAGCATTCGCCAGGCGCTCCGCAGCTATCGCAGAAAATCCTTCCTTGCTTACGTACCATCTGACAGCGTGGGAAAGTACTCCCGACTTCCCGACTTTGCTGCGAATCGAGGGCTCGAGCCGCTGATCGATTCGGCCAAGCGATTCAACATCCAAAGGCTCTTTGGAATTGATCAGGGCGATCACCCAGAGAACCTCGTTGGCCTCTGTGTAGATGCCGCCCTCAAACCCCGAGGCGGCAAAAAGGCGCCAATTCACTCCCGGCTGCTCGCCGCCACCGAGATCGTGCACAAAAACGATTTGCGGCAACCGCACGCGGTCCTTCTCGTCATCAAGGCCGCGCCGGACCTGCACACGACTAACTCCTCGATAGCGCTTTTCATATTCGTCCTGATCGAACAGACTCGCCGGCACGGACTGAAAATCAAATCGCGATAGCAGTTGTACGAGCTGAGATTCGATCCCCCGGTTGAATCTCGACATCATCAAGCGGTATGAGTGCTTGAGCTTTTCTCCAAGTAGCTCCTGACCTGCAATCGGTCGCGGCGCGCCCGCAATCTCGCTGCGATGCCTGGCCCGCACGTAGTCACTGAGAACAGGATCTCCCGATGGGCTCACAAAACCATAATTAACATCTATCAGTTCTCGCGAGTGGAGCCTATCCAATAACGCTTCGGCCTGGTCCGCGGGAATCCCCATGCGTTCCGCAACTGCATCAAGCGGCACAGGACAACCTGCCTCATTTATCAATGCAATGGCTTCAAGCGCCGCCCGGCCGTCGCGGGGTAAAACCGCAGCTTCTCTCAAAGAAGCATCGAGGTAGTGTCCGATTCTCCCGGTTAACACTTCAGCTGTGTAGACTCGCTCGAATTCGATGAACGTCTTCAATGAGACTCCACCGGAAGCCGCCGCGTCTATGATTGCGCTCGCATAAAAAAAGTCGCAATCCAGCTGTTGGGACATCAACTCGATGGTTGAATCGCTGGTTTCGACACCCAACCGCTCGGCGCGCATTCTTGTGAACTTCTCGACAACAGCGTCCTTTGTTCGCTCTATATTGATTACTTTGATCCGACTAAATAATTCTTGATCGGGCGGAATCAGTTTAATCAATGGCCGGCGCAACCCAGTCAGCGCATAGCTTGCTCGAGGGGATCGCATGGGACCTGAGCCTAGTGTCCCTGAAATAGCAGAGTCCAGATCTGTCCCAATGATTAGTTCGCAGTTGTCCATCATCACCAGAGCATTCAGTTGTGCATGCTCGGCAAACAGCGCCGGAGCCGATAACGCCAATCGCACCATCATTGCTGGTTTGTTGTCTTCCGCCGCTTTGGTGAAGGAATCGATAACTTGTTTGACTGAGGAATAGTCTTCGGGAAGCGCCGCACGATGGATAATCGACAGGGGTTGATCTGCAGCTTCAATCAGTTGAGGATCATTGCGTCTGAATGCGACGAACTGTGACAGAAACTGAGAGAAACAGTCGCGGGCGAATTCTTCCGAGGCGAGCCGCGAACGCCTGAGCGCGTAAAAGAACGGCGCCGCTCCCCCATTCTCATTGAACAATCTATCAAAACAATTACGAAGTAATTCGGACTTTCCTACGCGAGGCAATCCAAGTAATAGCCCGATTAGAGTCGGCGAATCAAAATCATCAGACGCGCGAACAATCAGGTCAAAGACTGCCTCAATCTCACTTTCGCGGTCAGAAAACTCTCCGTAGAAAAGCCGACTCAGAATCCTTCGTTGATTTAGATCAGTCATTTTCAGCAATCGGCGATCGTGGGAGTACTAATCAGCGGCGTGCACATCCTCGTAAACCGCCACGCAATTTCGGCCTCTTGTCTTTGCCTGATAGAGAGCCCTGTCAGCCGTCTCTACAATTGCAAGCGGGCTCTGCCGCGAACCGCTAAAGGAAGAGATCCCGGTGCTGATCGTCACTTGCCCCATCAACTCGCCCTGCTCGGTTCTGTATTCCGTCTCTGATATTGTCTTGCGCAAGCGTTCAGCTATTCGTGCGGCGTCACCGAGCTCGGTCTCGGGCAGTATGATGCAAAACTCATCTCCGGCGAACCTCGCCGACATATCAATCGCCCGAATCGAGCCGCGAAGGAGGTGGGCAGTCTGAACAAGAACGCGATCCGCATTTGTATGCCCGTAGATGTCGTTGTATGACTTGAATCTGTCTACGTCAATGATCATGAAAGACAACGGCGTCTCATAGCGCTTCGAACGTTCGACTTCCTCAAACAACCTGTCCTGTAGATATCGACGGTTCGGTAATCCGGTCAAAGGATCTGTCAGAGACATCTGCTGAAACGTCTCTGCTTTTTTCGCCCACTCAGTCCTGTCGATGATTAGCGCAAGCTGAGGCGCTATCATTTCCAGCATCATCAGATCATCGTTTTCGTAAGGGACGCCTCCCGTGCGTTCTGTCAGATTTATGACGCCTACCTTGCGCACCCCGAGCGTAAGGGGATAGCTGATAAATGACTTGGTCTTATAGCTGCCGGGGCGATCAGGTGGAATGCGCGAATCCTTCTCTGCATCCGATACCACGAGAGGAGTACCGCTTGCGAGAACAGCTCCTGCAATTGAATCACCGAGCTTTTGTCGAATGGGCCCGCCCGCTTCCAGGTCAGCACCGAGCGCGGCTTCCAGCGCAAGCTCGTTCGATTCCTGGTTCAGAATCATGAGTGAGCTGCGTTCCGCGCTCATCATCCCGCTAAACTCCTGGAGTAACGAATGATACACTCGTTGGGAATCGAGAGTTGCAGAAATTCCGCGGAGGAACTCATAGAATTGTCCTATGGATTTCCTTCTATTCTCCAGCTGATCGGTCAGGCGAACTATCTCGAGTTGGGCGTCCAACAAACCCGGGCCTTGCGAGGACTCTGCCTGCTGTTCCGGCTTTCGAGCACTTTGAAAATGATATGAGGCAGTTGAGCCAACCAGGTCTGAGGCTTCTCTGAGTTCACGGGAATCGACGAACTTGATGTTCTTGAGACAATCCCCACTTTCCCCTGAGGCAAGTTCACTGTAACCACTCAGGAACTGCGAAAACTCGGCTGTTGAAGTGAACGCCCTACCCCCAAGAATCACAAGCTGCTTTTGATCGATAGCTACAGGAATGGCAAAACAGTGGAGTCCTGCGTGACAGGTAAAATCAAATTGATTATCCGCCTCTATAGCATTGCTGTATGCTGCTCCGCAATCGGCGGCGCACAGAGGGGCATGCTCGGCAGAAACGCGCATTGCCCTGCAAATGCTGTTGTCATTCTCAATCCGTCCTATCACCGCGCTGTCGCGGCTGAGGGTCATCAGCGCAATTCCGTTCTTTTCGGCGAGGGATCTTTGTAGACGCAACCATACTGCAAGGGAGTTGTCAGGATCCAACGCACCTGCTGAAGACCTGCCCTTTCTTGCGGTTTCTTTGATCAACGCTTAGCAGGCCTCCGAGGCCCTTACCTCCATCGCTCTCCGGGCATAGGTCACTAATAACATACGGGCGACGTCTTAAGACAACGCCGAGCATGCAACATTGTTACCCACGATCTCAACCGAGACGGCCTAGACGATGGCACGGGAGAATGAGAGAACGCGTATACATCCGCAGGCCAACTCTCGGCCGCAACCTAGCATAGCAGCATCGTATTTTTCAATGAAAAGGTAAATTACCAGTTCGGGTAATGCGATTCGGTTGATAAATTATGACCCGTCGACAGGGTGAGTACCAGAAAATGGAAGATCAATTCTGACTTCGCCTTGGGTTGACTAAATTAGTCTTCTTGGCGTCAGCGTAATGTCCAACGTCTTCTCGCCGCGTCGTACTGAGATCTTTCTTGTTGAGGGCTTCTCTAACAACTCATGAAGATTCGTTAGCGTGAATTCTGCCGCCGGACGTCCGTCGACCGTCAGTACAACGTCTCCTGTTTGAAATCCAGCTTCCGTAGCCGGTGATCCTTCTAACAATTCGTCGACTCGATATGTCTTGTAATCGGAGCCCTCGGCAATGATCCTCAGCCCACTACCTGCGGGAAGAATCAACTCGGGAAGACTGGAATTCGGTTCGAGGATCATCCGAGCGCGCGAGTACTCAAATATTACTTTGAACTTAGACAGGATCAGCGCTCCGATATTTCCCTGCAATTCTGAATTCGCAAAGGCGCCAGTCTTATCTTCCGAAAACAACGTCGGTAGGTTTTCAATCAGGAATTTTCCGATCCTGATGCCTGCGATCCTGCCTGAGCGTCCCGTAACCTTTCCGCCAGCACCACCAGTCCCTATTGCTCTAATTGTTTTGGGTGTAGCAGCCAGCAGCTCCTCCCGCTCGACAAAAGGCCTGTGGAGCGCAAGTGCTGCACCTGAACCAATATCGATGACAAACCGGCCCGTAATTGGTTGCCGGCCAGCAATCAAAATCTCAGAAGAAATCACAGGATATCCACCATTGACGAATGTCAGTGGAATCGCTTCGCCTGAGCCCGAGTATTCGAATTTCGCTTTATCGTAAAATCGAAGGACTCTTCCGGGATAATCAATCTCCAGCGCAAACTGTCCGATAAAGTCAGCTCCGATTATTCCGTCAATCGCGTGGCCAAATCTTGGTGCGAGCCCATCCAACGGAATGGCCATCACGACCGGTTGTGTAATCCCGTCGAGACCAACAACGTTGAGCGAGGCGTCGCGAACCATCGACCCCTTCAACGTCCCTGCGCCTGCACCACCTACGTTGACTGAACCTTCAAGTGTCAGGCCCAGGGATCTCGCTTTGCCGAGATCTACGACGGCCACTTTGTCACCAGTGTCAAGAATGAATGACAGGGGCGCCGAATTGTTGATTCGAACCTTAATCAAGATGTGCCGCGTAACAAACTCAAAAGGAATCACAACCGGAACAGGAGAGGCGGTCTTGTGGGCGGCATTCACGTTCTGTGTTGAAACGCTCGCAGCTTGCGTGAAGAGAACTAACAGCAGCGCGGCTAATGTTCGACGAATCATTTTCTTCTCCTATGCCAGCAAGACGCGGTCGCCGCCTACGAACCGCGAGATATATTTTTCGTGAGCCAGAACTAATCTAATTTGGAGCACACTTATCCCTTTTTCCGAGAATGCCGTCAACGAATACACGGCGGCGAGAACTTTTGGTTCCTAAAGTGTTAGTACAAAATGAGGAACGCGGGTTTAGTCAGGGCCAAATAGTATCCTGCTGATGTAACCCCCGTTGCGAATTCAATTCTGATCATTTTAATTAGTTTGACGCTTTGAAGACCTGTCTGTTGGCGTCAATTCGAGCCATCTCATAAGCCCCTTCCAGGCTGTATTTAGCCAGTTGCAGTGGGTCAGCACTCTCCGCCGCCTGCAGCTGCCGCAGTAACCGCTCTCGACGAGTTTTTTCTCTTAAGTCGGTATCAGCAGCGGAGATAAGAACCCTCAAGTCACTTTCAGTATCTTCTTTGGTGTCGTTCTTGAGGCACAACAGAGCCAGACCGGCAAGCTGGAAACGATCGAACGCTTCCATCAGGAAATCCCGAAGCGCCGGGCTGTTTCGCAGATGAAAGCGGATGGTTTGTTCGACGCTACGAACGGGGTACTGTGGGAATGCTGCGGAGTGAATTATCGAAGAAGCGAAGTTATTTAGGAGCAGCTCTGCGAACGCCTTGACTTCATCAGGACTCGCCGTGTCGCCCTTTAGCCACGACGTGTTCTCATAAAAGTAAGGTCTAAGATAAGGTTTTTCGATGAGAATCCGAAGGTGATCCGAAGCTTCGTCCATAGCCCTCTGAACCAATTGTATTTCCGGCTGTTGACGAGCGCTATCGAGCTGTCGGCGTGCAGTTTCCAGCTGTTCCCTCGCCGCGCGCAACTGTCTCACGAAAACCGAGTAGTTGAGCAGACCTGTTACGACAAGTAAGAGCGTCCCGCCGATGGTGAGTAACGAGATCACCACATCAATGCTCACGATCTAGTCCTCCCGTTAAGTAACGTGGACCGCCCGTTCTGCGTGCGGCTTTGGGTCCCTATGATTCTCAACTTCCGCAGACTAGACAGTCTACGGCACATCCTAAAAGTGTCGAATCTTGACAAAGCATACCACCTAATATAGCTTTCGGACTGCGAGAGCTTCCTCAGTTTATTGACTTTTTATTAACTTTCGGTTCCAAGCATGAAGATCTGCCCGCAATGCGGCAAGGCCCACGACGATGCGATACAAGTCTGTCCCAGTGACCACTCGCAACTGATCCTGATCAACCCGTCTGATGATCCGATGATCGGTAAGCTTATCGATGATCGATACCGGCTTATTCGCAAGATCGGCGAAGGCGGGATGGGAGCAATTTACCGCGCCGTTCATGT
>Ga0126384_10002479_pt1 | contig 11197 bp, 10 predicted proteins | sample PanSoiMetPlot_36_FD_92543 | JGI IMG/M metagenome (GOLD analysis project Ga0126384, IMG submission 92543) | Tropical forest soil microbial communities from Panama - MetaG Plot_36 | ecosystem: Environmental > Terrestrial > Soil > Tropical forest > Bulk soil | place: Panama | collected 2016-02-17 | reverse complement strand
CGCCGACTCGGGGTTGCTCTCTGCCAAGATCGTCAAGAACGCCAAGCTGGTTGTTTACAAAGGTGCGCCCCACGGGATGTGCACGACGCTCAAGGACAGAGTCAACGAGGAGCTGCTTGAGTTCATCAAGGGTGCTTGAGCTCAGGGGTCAACGTTTTTGGTTCCCTTCTACTTACTCATAGAAGATCATGCCCAACTATCTCAAGCTCTACACCCCGCAGGACAGCGCCGTCGTGTTCATCGATCATCAGCCGCAGATGACCTTCGGGGTGGCCAACATCGATCGCTCGCTGTTGATGAACAACGTCACGATGCTCGCCAAGGTCGCGAAAGAGTACAGGGTGCCGGTGGTCCTGACTGCCGTGGAAACGGAAGGTTTCAGCGGTTACGTCTGGCCGCAGTTGCTCGACGTCTTTCCGGGTCAGCCGGTCGTCGAGCGCAGCAGCATGAACGCCTGGGACGACGCAGGTTTCCGCAAGGCGATCGAGGCCACCGGCCGCAAGAACATCATCCTCACTGGACTGTGGACCGAGGTGTGCGTCACTTGGCCTGCCATTTCCATGCTTGCCGCCGGTTACACGATCTACGTCGTCGAAGACTGTTGCGGCGCTACGTCACCCGCCGCACAGGATGCTGCGCTCTCGCGCATGGTCCAGGCCGGCGCGATCCGGCTCACTACGGTCGCGGCGCTCCTCGAATGGCAGCGCGACTGGGCCAACCACGAGCACTACGACGCCTTGATGGGCATCCTCAAGCAGCATGCCGGCGCCTACGGCAGCGGCGTCGAGTACGCGTACACGATGGTGCACAAGGCGCCGCAAAGCGCGAAGGTCCCGCAGACCGTGAAGAAAGCGGCAGTGGCCGCGTAGGGACCATATGCTCGACATCCGGAAATCCGCCGAGCGGGGCACCGCCGATCTAGGCTGGCTCTTCAGCAGGCACACGTTCTCCTTCAGCAACTACTACGACCCTGAGCACATGGGCTTCGGGCCGCTGCGGGTGATCAACGAAGATCGCGTTCAGCCCGGGCAAGGCTTCGGTACGCACGGCCACCGCGACATGGAGATCATCTCGTATGTGCTCGAAGGCGCCCTGGAGCACAAGGACAGCATCGGCACCGGCTCGGTCATCCGCCCGGGCGACGTGCAGGTGATGTCAGCCGGCACTGGCATTCGTCACAGCGAGTTCAACCACTCGAAGACGGAGTTGGTCCACTTTCTGCAGATCTGGATCATCCCCGATCGCGATGGGATCAAGCCGCGTTACGACCAAAAGAAATTCCCCGATTCCGAAAAACGCGGGCGCCTGCGGCTCGTTGGCTCCGCCGACGGACGCGAGGGCTCGATCGTGATCCACCAGGACGTCGAGCTCTTCGCCGGGATCCTCGATCGCGGCGAGCAGGCAACGCACGCCTTCCGCAGCGGACGCAAGGGATGGCTTCAGGTCGCGCGCGGATCGATCGAAGCGAATGGGCAGCGTCTCGACGCTGGCGATGGCGCTGCAGTATCGGATGAAGCGACGATCGTCCTGAAGGGGCAGGGCGATGGGAGCGAGGTTCTTGTCTTCGACCTGCCGTAGAGCGGTTGCGATCCAAAATCGCTTTCGTCGCTGGAATCCCCTGAGATCATGACCGATACGATCCTCTTCAACGGGCGGATCGCGACCCTCGATCCCGCCCGTCCAGGCGCCACCGCGGTGGCAATCAAGAATGGCTTGTTCTCAACTGTAGGCAGTGACCGCGACATCATGGCGATGCGCGACCCGGAGACGCGGCTCATCGATCTGCGCGGCGGAACCGTTGTCCCGGGACTTAACGACAGTCACACGCATCTGATCCGCGGCGGCCTCAACTACAACATGGAGCTGCGCTGGGACGGCGTCCCTTCGCTTGCGCTCGCACTTGAAATGCTGCGCGAGCAGGCTCGCCGCACGCCGGCGCCACAATGGGTTCGCGTCGTGGGCGGCTGGACCGAGTTCCAATTCGCCGAGCGCCGCATGCCTACGCTTGCCGAGATCAATACCGCGGCGCCTGACACGCCGGTGTTCGTCCTGCACCTCTACGCGCGCGCGATGCTCAATGCGGCTGCGCTGCGCGCGGTCGGCTACACAAAAGACACGCCGAACCCTCCGGGCGGCGAAATCGCGCACGACGCGCGCGGCAGCCCGACCGGAATGCTGATCGCCAAGCCGAATGCGGCGATTCTCTACGCCACGCTGGGCAAGGGACCGAAGCTGCCGTTGGAATACCAGCTCAACTCGACCCGGCACTTCATGCGCGAGTTGAACCGGCTCGGCGTCACCAGCGTGATCGATGCGGGCGGCGGGTCCCAGAACTACCCCGATGACTACGAAGTGATCGAGCGACTGCATCGCGACGACCAGCTCACAGTGCGCATCGCCTACAACCTGTTTACCCAGAAGCCAAAGGAGGAACTCGCCGACTTCGAGGGCTGGACCCGCAGCGTGAAACCCGGCCAAGGCGACGCGATGTACAGGCACAACGGCGGTGGCGAGATGCTCGTCTACTCGGCTGCCGACTTCGAGGATTTCCTCGAGCCCCGGCCGGATCTTCCGTCTTCAATGGAAGAGGAGCTCTATCCCGTCGTTCGATTGCTGGCGGAGAAACGCTGGCCGTTCCGGTTGCATGCCACCTACGATCAGACGATTGCGCGGGCATTGACCGTATTTGAGCGAGTGAATCGCGAAGTTCCGATCGATGGCCTGCACTGGATCATCGACCATGCGGAAACGATTTCCCCGCGCAGCATCGAGCGAGTCAAAGCGCTCGGCGGCGGGATCTCCGTCCAACATCGCATGGCCTATCAGGGCGAATATTTCGTCGATCGCTACGGCGCCAGGGCGGCGGAAGCGACGCCACCTGTCCGCCGCATGCTCGACATGGGCGTGCCGGTGGGGGCCGGCACGGACGCGACGCGCGTGGCCAGCTACAACCCATGGATCGCGCTCTATTGGTTGGTTAGTGGCCGAACCGTCGGTGGGCTCCGCCTCACCGAGGAATCGGCAACGCTCGATCGCACGGCCGCGTTGCGCTTGTGGACCGAAGGCGGCGCGTGGTTCTCGACCGAGGACGGCAAGAAAGGGCGCATCACCCCGGGACAATTCGCCGATCTCGCGGTGCTCGATGCTGACTATTTCTCGGTGCCAGAGGAAGAGATCAAATCCATTGCCTCGGTGCTGACCGTAGTCGGTGGGCGGATCGTGCACGGCGATCGGGAGTTCGCCGATCTCGCGCCAACATTGCCCTCAGCTATGCCGGAGTGGTCTCCGGTACGCGCCTACGGTGGCTACCATCGACATGGCGAGACGGCGGTGACGGCCACGCGTTGCTCCGTGCATCGCCACACCCATGCAACCGTAGCACGTCTCCCCATTCGTCCTGAGGATGCAAACGGATTCTGGGCGGCGCTTGGTTGTGGCTGCTTTGCCTTCTAGCAAGGTGCTCGCAATGGCACCTACCGTCATCGGGCTTATAGTCCAGCCGAAACTGATTGGAGAACAGCATGGGCACTCCGACTTCCGCGGCCACGAAGCATGAGGACCGAGATGGCCCGCTGCCGCAGCTGCTGCTGATTCTTACCTTCGTCACCGGGCTGGTGGACGCCATCAGCTACCTCAAGCTCGACCACGTGTTCGTGGCGAACATGACCGGCAACATTGTCTTTCTCGGTTTCGCGGTCGCGGGAGCACAGGATTTCTCCGCTCCGGCGTCACTTGCGGCGATCGCGGGGTTCCTGGTCGGCGCCTCTGCGGGTGGCCGCCTGGGCTCAACGATGGGAAAGCATCGTGGGCGATTCCTGGCGATGGCGATGCTGGTGAAAATTCTGCTCGTAGGTGCGGCGCTCGTCGTCGCGGTGGTAGTCGCAGATCTCGACAATCAACTCCTCCGCTATTCGTTGATCATCCTGCTCGCATTGGCCATGGGGGTTCAGAACGCGACGGCACGGCGCTTGGCCGTCGCGGACCTGACGACGACGGTGCTGACTCTTACGCTTACGGGACTCGCTGCCGACTCGACGTTCGCGGGTGGCAACAATCCTCGTCCGGGCCGGCGATTGATGGCTATGTTAGCGATGTTCTTGGGCGCGGCCGTCGGTGCGTACTTCGTTCTCCATGTTGGAGTTGCCCCTGTGCTTGCACTGACACTGGCACTGCTCGCATTGAACGGGGTCGTGACCTACCGAGCATGGTCATCGACCGAAGCCTGGACAGCAGGAGTTTGAACTGGAAAGGGCCTGCATCGCTGCAGGGGCGATTCTATGGGCGCTGCAATTGCACCATGGCGCCCGGCTTGCCATCCTTTACCGGGGCGATCACGAGATAGCGGCGCTGGGACAGCGTATCCGGTGTGACGAGCTGACGGATCGGCCCAACGGCATTCACCACCGCGGCGCCGGCCGGATTGGTTGAAAAGGCGGCCAGCTCCTGAAGCGGAGGATTGCCCGCCGGATTATCGGCGAGCGCCAGGACGTACGCTGTCTTCGGCGCGAGTCCGCTCACCGCAACCTGCATGACTTGCGTCAGACCCTGGTCGAACAGAGCGACGCTGGTTGCCGCTTCCGCAGCGCCCGGTGCCGAAAGCGTCAGATATGTTGCCATTGCCGCCTCGCCCAGCGGTTGAAGACCGGAGCGCCCATCGCCGACGGGCACCGCGTTGGGAACGTAGACCACTGCCTGCGCGGCTTGACCCGAAGGAATCGTCGCGACGACTTTCTGGAGCTTCGTGTCGATCGCACTGACCGCATCGCCGTTCTCGATCCCGACATAGATCCGCGTGCCGTCGCCCGATGGCCAGATACCGTGCGGAAGCGGACCCGTGGGGATCGTGGCGATCCTCTCGAAGGTGTCGGTACGGAACACCTGAACCTGATTGAGTCCACCGATCGTGACGTAGGCGAGTTGCCCCTGTTCGGTGACCGCAAAATTCACATGGTTGGTCAGCGGTCCGGTGTCGATCTCGCGCAGTACGTTAAAGGGCGGCCGCGCATTGAACACGACCGTCTTACCGACGTCCTTCAGCGTGAACCACACCTGGTCCCCGCGGGGCGCGGCAGCAATGTTGGGGCAGAACGGCGATGGCTGCGTCACGCGACCCGCGACGCGACGCGTGCGCACTTCGAACACGAGCGTCTCTGGAGTGAAGCTCGAGCATACGTAGCCGTAGCGGCCATCCGGAGAGAAGATGACCATGCCGGGCCCGTTGGGCACTGGAATGCGGACGATCTCGCCGTAACGCTTCGCGTCGAGCACGGCGATGTAATCCTCGCCTCGCACGCTCACCCAGACCTCGCGCCCGTCGGGCGTGAAGAAGGCCTCGTGCGGCGAACGGCCGACGTAGGTGACGTGCTTCACCGCGTTGCTGGCCGTGTCGATGAATGTCACCGAGTTCGATCCGATCGATACGGCGACCAAGGTGCGATGGTCCGGCGAAAAGCCAAGCCCGTGCACGAGCAACTGCCCGCGGTACAGCGGGCTAAGGTTAGCCGGCTGCGGGTCACCGAGACGAATCGCGCCAAGAGCGGTATTGCTTGCCGGGTCGACGACCGAAATCGTGTTTGAGAACTGCTCACCGAGGTACACGCGGTCGCGCGAGCTTACGGGCACGTCCGGCGCCGAAGCGGGCGACGGCGCCTGACCGGCGAGCGCCAATCCGGCGGAGGCTGCGAACAGCAGAATCGCGGGAAAAAGATGACGCGTAGCCATGATGGAATCCTTCCGCTTCAGGGATTGAAACCACCGGATATCGACGAGCTGCTTGCAACAAGGCTGCGCAGCAATGCGATCTCCTGCGACTGCTCGACTACGATGCCTTGCGCGAGTCGGCGCAGGCGGGCGTCGCGGCCGTACAGAAGCTCGAGCCGAGCCATCTCGATCGCGCCTTGATGATGTGGAATCATCGTGCGCGCAAAATCGCGGTCTGCGTCTCCGCTCGGCGTAATGCACATTCCGGCGTCCATCTGGACCATGACGGCGCGCAGCGCACCGTTGAATTCATTTGCAAGGGCAGGTCGCGAAGCGGAGAGCAGCTCACTCTTGCCGTCGGTCGGCAGCGACGCCCAGACCATCGTGATTGCAACGCCGGCAACGAGGGCGCAGGCGTGCGTGACAAGGTTTCGTACCATGTTCCCTCTCCAAATTGGCGGCTGCATGCTAGAGGAGCTGTTCCGGCACGAACGGTGCGAGCAGCATGTTGCGGAACTCCATGGCCGGCGTGACATCTGGCTCCGATCTAAAAATCTCCTCCGGTTCCTTGCCCATGAGCCGCCATTCCAGGCTCTTTCCATCGGGGCCGAATGCCACAAGATACGAGCTGTGCAAGCGGCTCATATCAATCGCGCGGCTCACATCCCGTGCGAGGTCCGGACATCGCACGAAGATTCCAAGCTCGGTATTGGTGCTGTCGGACCGCGGATCGAGATTCATCGAGCCGATGTAGACCATGGTCTGGTCGACCACGGCCGCCTTCGCGTGGAGACGGCCCAATGACATGCTCGGGACAGCGACGGGCTCGTCGCGTTCGACGCCTGAGCGACTCAGCTCGTAGATCTCGACGCCTGTTTGGAGCAGGGGGACGCGATAGCGGGAATACCCGATGTGGACGACCGGGACGTCGTTCGCGGCGAACGAGTTGGTCAATATGACGACCTTGACGCCCCGTCGTCTCAGTCCGGCGAATGCGTCCACGCCTTCCGTGCCCGGGACGAAGTACGGGGACGAGATCAAGACTTCCCGTTTCGACTCGGCGACGCGATCCATGACATTCATCTGCACGCTCATGGCACGTGCCTCTTCAGCCGAAGCCGCCATCACTTTTCGAGGCTGATCCGCGAACGCGTTGGCCGTCCCCCAGGCAAGCTCGAGGCGTCCGGAATCCAGGTCGGTGCCGAGGAGTCGGTGACCCATCATGTCGCTCGGCGGTACCTTTACCGCCATCATCTGCTCACCGTCGTCGACAAGGTGATTGAAGCTCTGTCGGGCCGCGTCAGCGTCCGCGGGCGTGCCAAGGATCGAGTCGACGGGATAAGCCTGGTGACTGTTCCAGTACATGTCGAAAATCGATGCCAGGTGTGGCACGACGTCGCCGACGACGAGGACATCCATGTCCACGAAATTGCTGGTCGAGCTCCGGGCGAAGTATTCGTCGGCGATGTTCCGACCGCCCATGACGGCGACCGCTCCATCGGCGATGAATAGCTTGTTGTGCATCCGATGGTTGAGCCGCCGGAATTCTCCCAGCGACGCCGCGTACCGGCTCGTCAGGCTCTGGCGCGCGCAGCAAAAGGGATTGAAGAGCCGTACCTCGACGTTGGGGAAGGCCGCCAGCCCGAGGAACATCGGGTCTCCGCCAACCGTGTTGAGATCGTCGACCAGCAACCGCACGCGCACACCGCGCATGGCCGCGTCGCGCAGGCTGCGCATGAACAGCCGTCCAGTACGATCGTTCTCGATCAGGTAGTACTGAACGTCGAGGGAATCGCGAGCTCTGTGCACCAGCTCGATCCGCGCATCGAGCGAGTAGTAGCCGCCCGCCATGAGCCGAAAACCGCTCAGGGACGTGTTGGTCGAGGAGTCGTGCGCGATGCGAGCGAGAGGGCTGTCGGCCGAAGGCGGCAATGCGTGCGAAGGCAGCTGCTCCGGCTGCGGTGGCAGCGTGCCGCATCCCGACAGGCCGACTGCCATGACCAACACCAAAGCACGAAGATCCAGAACCGCCATTGGCGAGCCGCCGAGCAACGAGCTTCCGCCGATCCCGGGCAGGCAACTTGCGTACGCGCGGCCTTGTCCCCGCAAGAATGGCACCGATCAGCGCAAGCCGCCCGGCGCCCCTTTGTCGCGGGTCGGGGCCAGCCTGGCGGCCATGTCGACCAGATGAGGCAGTGAACGAGCCTCCATCTTGCGCATCATCCTGCCGCGGTGAGCTTTCACGGTGATTTCGCTGATGCCGAGCTCGCTGGCGACCTGTTTGTTCAACCGTCCGGCAACGACCAGCGCCATGACTTCGCGTTCTCGACGACTGAGCGATGCGTGCCGTTCTCGGAGAGCCCCCATCTCGGTCTCGTAACAGAGCGCCGTGTGACTTCGCTCGAGCGCCTGCCCGATAGCCTCCAACAACACGTTATCGCGGAATGGCTTGATCAGGAACTCGATGGCCCCGCTTTTCATGGCTCGCACGGTCATCGGCACATCGCCATTGCCCGTGATAAAGATGATCGGCATGTCGACGTGGTCCGCGGCGATGCGCTCCTGTAAATCGAGACCGTTGAGGTCGGGTAGCCAAACATCGAGCACCAGACAGCTCGGGGAAAGCGGGCGCGGGCTGGCGAGGAACTCCATCGCGGAGGCGAACGTCTTCGGCTGCCAGCCGGCAGACTCTATCAGCAACTTCAGCGATCGCCGCACCGAGACATCATCATCGACTACGTAAACGATGGCTGTGTCGTGCGCCGGGCCCGCGGAGCTCGAGTCATGGTCGGCCGCGTTCCCCGAAGTCGGAAACAGTGACATGGCAATGCCTCGCTTTCACGCTTGCCACCCGGATGCGCGAGCCAATCCGGGAAGCGTTGGAGGCTGATGCTACTCCAAGTGCAAACGAGGCGTAACCCGAGTGTAAGCCCATGCTGTCACCGCGGTTTTCTTTAAATCGTCTCTCTAGTGTTGCTGGCGGCGTGCGAACGAGAGCGCGTAAACACTCGTTCGCAGAGCAGGGAACGGATCATCAGACAGTTCGATGCCGTCGGTCAGGTTGGTTGGAAAGAACACCAAGGTCTTTTGGGCTGCGTCGCTGTCGGCGACCACGGAGTTGATGCTGATCATGCCGAGGTCAATCGTCCTGCGGTCGTCGGGCCAAACCAGCGAGGGATCGTTCGTGGGATCTCCTGCGTTGGCGAGCTGGACAATCATGTGATAGTTGATTGGACCGCTCGCCAGACGCGTCTTCAGCTCGTCAACGAGAAAATTAGGCGATTTGGCTTTGGCGTCCGCCTCGCTGAGGTTCTGCACGCCTGCCACCGGAAGAATCTTGTAGCGTCCTGCCTGCTTTTGCTCCTGGTTGTTAACGAAAATGAATGCGTCGTTGGAGAAGAAAGCTGCGGTCCCGTAGCTGGCAGGCGTTACCTGGACCTCCTGTACGAATTTCGCAGCGATCGGATGTGAGCCTATGAACGCCTCGATGGGCCATGGGTGAGGTTTGCTGGGATCGGTCGTCGCGATGGCCTTTTGAAGGGCCAGAAAATCTTCACCCGTGCCCACGATGAACCCGTTGTGCGAGAGCGAGACGATATCGGTCTCGCGGCCACTGGGGAGGCGAAAGCGAATGGCCATTCCGCGCGGGTTACCGGCGGCGTTGTCGGGGATGAAGGGGTCCTGCGATGCGTTCGAGAAGCGAACAGTGATCGGGATCGAGCCGCCTTGGAAGTGAGCCGCCTTGGAGAGACTGGCCGCCTCTTTGGAAGGAGTGAAGGTTCCCTGGCATACGACGCCTTTGGCGTGCGCAGTTCGAAAGGCCGGATTGGCCCCGTGCACTTGAATCATGGCCTCGAAGATCTGCTGGGCGAGACTCTTGTCGTCCGCGCCACTGGCCATGCCCGTCCAGAACACAGCCGCAGCCAGAAATCCCACACCAGCAAGCCGCCGCAGATTTGAAAATGAAGGGTTCATGGCGTAGTTGCCTCCTATTTCTTCGGATACCGGGCAAACACTTGCTCTCCTTATCACACCTCAAGCCTCGTCGGGAATCTATTGGACGCTGGTGTCGGTCGTCGTCGATGCCGATTTGATACCAAAGTGCAATGGCATTTAGGCATAAAACGCGCCACTGTCGAATCATGTCCCCTGAGGGTTTCTAACGAGGAACGAGGCAGCTATGGCCTATCGACTCAAGATCAACGGAACAGTACGCAGCGTCGATGTCGACGACGACACGCCTCTGCTGTGGGTGCTGCGTGATGTGCTCGGGATGACCGGCACGAAGTTCGGCTGCGGCCGCGCGCTTTGCGGCGCGTGCACCGTGCACATCGACGGCGCGCCGGCGCGCTCCTGCATCACCGCCATTTCCACCGTCGGCGACAAAGCCGTCACCACCATCGAGGCTATCGGGAAGACGCGCCATGGTCGTGCGATACAGCAGGCCTGGCTGGAAATCGACGTTCCGCAGTGCGGCTATTGCCAGTCGGGACAGATCATGTCGGCCTCGGCGCTGCTGGCGAGCAAGCCACGGCCCACCGACGCGGACATTGATGCGGCGATGTCCGGAAACATCTGCCGCTGCGGCACCTATATCCGGATTCGCGAAGCAATCAAGCGCGCGGCACAGGCGAACGGGAAGGGAGCGTGACCATGAGCCGCGATCCGGTTTTTCGAGCGACCCGGTCGACTCCGACCACCGATCTTTCCCGGCGAAGGTTCCTGCAGGCCAGCGCGGCCGCGGGCGGAGGTCTGCTGCTGAGCTTCACGCTGCCGTTCGCCGCAAGCGACGCCGAGGCAGCCGATGCGGTCCCCTTCGCGCCCAACGCCTTCATCCGCATCGGGCGCGACGGAAAGATCGTCCTGGTCATGCCCTATGTCGAGATGGGGCAAGGCACCTACACCTCGATCCCGATGCTGATCGCTGAAGAGCTGGAGGTGGACCTTTCACAGGTGAGCCTCGAGCACGCTCCGCCGAACGAGAAGCTCTACGTCAATCCGCTGCTCGGAGTGCAGGCCACGGGCAACTCGAATGCGGTACGCGCGGCGTGGAAGCCTTTGCGCGAAGCTGGTGCGACGGCGCGAACAATGCTGATCGCCGCCGCGGCCAAGAAATGGAATGTCGATCCCTCCGCCTGCCGCGTGCAAACAGGCATGGTGCTCCACGAACCGACGCGACGAAGCGCGAAATATGGCGAGCTGTCCGCCGACGCAGCGCGCGTGCCCGTGCCGGAGAAGGTGGCGGTCAAGCGACCCGAGGAGTTTAGCCTCATCGGCACGCCCGCCAAGCGGCTGGATACGCCGGGGAAGGTCAACGGCACTGCCGTCTATGGCATCGACGTTCGCCCGCCGGGCGTGAAGATCGCGACACTTGCTCAGTCACCTGTCTTCGGCGGTCGCGTGAAGAGCGTCGATGACAAGGCCGCGAAGGGTGTCAAGGGTGTGCGCCAAATCGTGCGGCTCGACGACGCCGTTGCCGTCGTGGCCGACCACATGG
>Ga0126384_10002478_pt1 | contig 11203 bp, 9 predicted proteins | sample PanSoiMetPlot_36_FD_92543 | JGI IMG/M metagenome (GOLD analysis project Ga0126384, IMG submission 92543) | Tropical forest soil microbial communities from Panama - MetaG Plot_36 | ecosystem: Environmental > Terrestrial > Soil > Tropical forest > Bulk soil | place: Panama | collected 2016-02-17 | reverse complement strand
CACGAATCCGATCGCATCCGCCGTGCGATGCGCACGCTGTACCACCAGTTCGACCGTGTGTTCGTGCTGAATAGCGATCATTGCCGATGGCTGACAGGTAACCAGGTGGGGCTATCGAAGGAGAGGGTTCGTCTTACCGCGCATCATGTCGAACGGCCGAAGCCGCAGAGCGTCGCGCCGGTCAGGAAGAGTCAGGTGATTCCGGGCGCGACCGACGATACGCCGGTCATTTTTACGGCCTGCCGCATCAGCAAGGAAAAGGGCGTCCTCGAGCTGCCGGAAATCTATCGGCGCGCGAAGGGCGAGGTTCCGGACCTCCGCATCGTCATCGCTGGAAGCGGGCCCGCGGAGGAAGAGCTCAGGCGGGTGCTCCCCGAGGCGACTTTCCTAGGGTGGCTGAGCCGCGAGCGCCTCGACGAACTCTACGCCGGGCTAGACCTTTTCGTGTTTCCATCGAAGTTCGACACCTTCGGCAATGTCGTGCTTGAGGCCTTTTCGCTCGGCATGCCGGTGCTCGCGTATGACTGCAAAGGCCCGAAAGATATCGTCGAGCATGGCAGGAACGGCTATCTAGTCGACACCATCGACGAGATGGCAGCGCAGGTCGTGGATCACTTCCGCACAACGTCGCGCCACGCCCGCATGCGCAAGGCGGCCTTGCGCCGGACGGAGGATTACCAGGCCGGCCCGATCATGCGTCGCTTCATGCAGGACCTTGGCGTTCTGTCGGTGGACGACGAGGTTGCCGCACCTGTCGCGGCGGTTGCCGCATGAGTTGTCACACATACGCATGATCACCGCGCTGCGTGAGCTGTCGCAACAGGAACGGATCAATTTCCTGCTCACCAACCGCGTCCCACGCAAGGCGCTGACGCACCTGGTCGGCTGGTGGAGCCGCATCGAGAGCCCGCTGCTTACGCGCGCGTCGATCGCCGTATGGAGACTGTTGACCGACCTCGATCTCTCTGATGCGGAGAGCCAGCACTTTACCAGCCTGCGCGCGTGCTTCACGCGGCAGCTGATACCCGGCGCGCGCACGGTCGATCCCCGACCGAACGTAGTAACCAGTCCATGCGATGCGATCGTGGGTGAGTGTGGAGATGTCGCTGGCACGACCGTCTTTCAGGCGAAGGGCTTTCCGTACGACCTCGAGGACTTAATTCCCGAGCGACGGCTCCGGCGGGACTTTGAGAATGGCCGCTATGTGACGCTCCGCCTGAAGTCGAGCATGTATCACCGCTTCCATGCTCCGGTGGACTGCGCGACGGAAGAGATCCATTACATCTCGGGCGACACGTGGAACGTCAACCCGATCACGCTCAAACGCGTCGAGCGGCTGTTCTGTCGCAATGAGCGCGCAGTGGTGCCACTGGAACCCGCGGCGACTACCGGCAGGATCTGCCTTGTACCGGTGGCGGCAATCCTGGTTGCGAGCATGAAGTTCACCGGCATCGAGGAGGCGCTCGACCTGCGCTACATGGGCCCGAGGCGCATCTCCTACAACCTGTCGTTCCGCAAGGGCGATGAGATGGGGTATTTCCAACAGGGCTCGACCATCATCCTCTTCGCCACTGGCAACTACGCGCTGTGCGAGGACATCGAGCCCGGTACCACGATCCGTATGGGCCAGGCGCTCCTGGCCGACACGGCGTTCAGGCATGATCAGGAGACAAGCACATGACGTTTTCCGAAGAGCTTCACCGACAGCGCTGGGACGATCATCGCTATTACCACCACAACCGAATCAACCAACTGCTCCACTTGGTCAGCGCCACGTGCTTCCTCGCGAGCTACGTGCTGATCTTCGTCAGTCCAATCGCTGCGGTCATCGCCGCCTGGCCCCTGGCGATGATCGTGCGGCAGATCGGGCACTTCTTCTTCGAACCGAAGACCTACGACGAAGTAAACCAGGCGACGCACGAGTACAAGGAGAGCGTGAAGGTGGGTTACAACTTGCGCCGCAAGGCCGTGCTTCTGTCCATCTGGGCGGCTGCGCCCGTGTTGCTGTACTTCGACGAGACGTTCTTCGGCTTCTTCAACGCCAACGAGGTCGGGCGCGGCTTTCTCTACAACCTCTCGATTCTCTGGCTCATCATCGGCATCGGCGCGGTGATCGTCCGCACCGTGCACCTCTTCCTCCTGATGGGCGTGCAGTCGGGAATCGTCTGGGCGACAAAGATCCTCACCGATCCGTTCCACGACTGGAAGATCTACCATAAGGCGCCGCACTACATCCGGAAAGGCGAGATGTACGACGATATGAAAGAGTGGTACCGCGCTACGCCGGAGCAGGAGCCTGCGTGAGTCTGGGGCCGGCCGGCGCGCAGTCGACCTCAACGAATCGTACAATCTCCGCGGCCAGCGACTCGGGATCGCGGAACATGGCTAGGTGCTCACCCGGTAACGTGACGCTTCGCGCGTGTATGCAGTATCGCCGAATCTCGTCGGCGCGCCACGTCGGAACGACATCATCCGCGTCGTAGGTAATCCACAGGAGCGGCTGCTGACATCGGCTCAAGACTTCGCGTACATCCGCCCCGAGCGCCGCGCGCGCTCGGCCGGCCAACCCATGCGCGGAGACACGCGACCAGGTTTCCTGCTTTGCAATTCGTAGGGCGTCCTCCCGCGGTCGAAGGATCCAGATCGGCAAACGCCGCGCCAGTCGAAGCACCGCGACCAGCGGTGTGCGCACAGCGAAGCTCAGGCGAGCAAGCGGGAGGCTCGGTGACGACACGAATGTCGCAGCGAGGATCATGCCGCGAACCTTGCGCGGCTCGGCCGCCGCCAACATTACGGCAAGTGGGCCCGAGAACGACGATGCGAGAACCACACAGTGCGGAATATCGGCAAGCTGCCCGCGCACGAAATCGAGCAGCGCACGATAGTCGTACGGGCCGGCATCGGGGTAGTTCAGCGCTAGCGGGCGAATCGTCGCCGGCAAGCGTTTCATGAGCGGTCGGAAAAATACCTCCGTGCCGTCGAGGCCTGGAAGCAGGACGAGGGTTGTTTCAATCACGACAATCGCGTGAAAAGTTCAAGGTCCTGCAAGGTTGGCCAGCCTTCGCCCACTCCGATAGTAGCTTGGGAGCTCGACCAATCGATGATGCACCCCCACCGGTAGCAGATTTATTACGGTCGGAAAGAATGATCCACCGCTCGCCATGAGCGCTCGAGTCAAATCCGCTCTTGTGGACGCTGGCGCTGGCTCTCCTATCCTGGGCGGCAACGGTCGCAGTGATCTGCAGCGGCAGCGGCGATCGCGGGCTGTGGCGGGACACCCGTTTGCATCCTATCCTGAGCGCGAGAACGAGGAAGAACGGACGAGCGACTCTGATAGCTCGCCTACGTTGCAACAATGAAATTGAAGCTGATTTTCAACCCGATGGCGGGGCGCGGTCGCGCTCGAAAACAGATCGGCAAGGCTCTTACGTACCTGCGAGCGGGCGGTGCCGATGTCGACTGTGTACCGAGCGCGAGTCCCGCCGACATGACGCGCATCGCCGCGGAGAGCTCGCGCAGCGAATGGGATCGGGTGGTCGTCTGCGGCGGTGACGGGTCGCTACACCTCGCCGTGCGCGACTTCGATCTCCATCGCGGCACGCTGGCACTGCTGCCGCTAGGATCGGGCAACGATTTCGCCCGAGTGGCGGGGATTCCACGAACGATCATCGGTGCATGCGACGCGATACTGTACGGGAAAACTCGTGAGGTCGACGTCGCTATGGCGAACGATCTCCGCTACCTCGGCGTGGCGGGACTCGGATTCGACTCCGAAGTCGCGAAGTACGCCAACGAAAACGCGAAGTTCCTGCGCGGATCGCTCGTCTACCTGTATTCGATTCTTCGCGTGCTGCCGCGCTTCACGTCGTACCGCGTGCGCATGAACGGCGTTCGTGCGGAGGAGATCATGTTCGCGTGCGTCGGGAACACGACGCAGTACGGCGGCGGCATTCGCATCACTCCGAATGCGCAGATCGATGACGGTCTTCTCGATCTCTGCCTCGTGCATCGCACGACGCGCGTGCAACTGCTGAAGACGCTGCCCCGCGCATACACCGGCTCGCACGTGCAAAGCCGTTTCGTCGAGACCGCGCGCGGGAGGCAATTCACGTTCGAGAGCGAGCGTCCGATGGACGTGTACGCCGATGGGGAGCGGCTCACGAGCACGCCAGTGACGTTCGCGTTAGCACGCGAAAAATTGCGGATCGTTGTGCCATGATCGGAAAAGAGGATCGGCGAAGTTCTGAGCCCATAGTTAACGAGGGACCATAAACTGCTTTTTTACGAGATCCGCCGATGACCTGCCGTGAGCGGCTGTCATCTTCGTAATGAAGCGGCTAGTCGAACGGCCTCCCACCCAGAATCAAGGCAGGAGCGCCCGGGGTCGTCTTCATGTACCGTTGCGATCATGACTGCGACGCAAAGCTTCCATGCCATTGCCTTCGTCGAGAACCTGAGCCTCAAGGAGGCCGCCAGCGCCTATCCGGAGGCGCGGCGGTCTGCGCGCGAGCTCTGGTATTCGACGCCGTCCGGCGGAACCGTGTTCGTCTATCCGTTCGGCGCGATGACGCTCCACAACGTGCCGCCTGCCGAGCGCGAACATCACCTGGCCCGGCTTCGCGCCGCGAAACCGGTGCTCCACGAAGCGAACACGTCGGAGGACCTCGTCGTGCGCGAGGAACCGGTGGCCCGTCCCAATATGTGTGATGGTGAGCTCGTGGTCGACAGCCTCGGCGCCGAAGGAGCAAGCGTCGTCGCGATGACAGTAGCGCAGAGTGCCGCGATGGACTATTACGAGCGGATCGTCGACGAGATGTTCTCGCGCACCGACCACCTCGTGGAGCGCCTGGAGGTCTCCGGACGAGGTCCTCTTGCTACCCGCCCACTGCACCGCTTCATCGGGACGGCGATCGGCACGCGCAATGAAGTACTCTCGATCCTCCACTTGCTCGACAAGCCCGACGCCGTGTGGGAGGACACGACAGCCGATCGGATCTACCAGGAGCTGCGTGCCGAGTTTGACCTCGCCGACCGCTACCTATCCCTCGAGCACAAGCTGCGCAGCGTCCAGGAGGCGCTGGAGCTCGTGCTCGACATGTCGCGCGACTATCGGTTGGTGGCTCTTGAGGTCGCCATCGTGGCGCTCATCATCGTGGAGATAGTCATCAGCCTCACGCGGCACTGACGCAGCCTGGAAGGCGGCGGGTTCCTCGGTTTCAGCGGCGTGCGCGTCAGCGACAAGGAGCAGGCATTCGATCAGACCGTTGACGCCAGTCTTGCTCAACCCCTTTCTCATCGACTTCGAACGTGATCAAAACGCGCTTTTCGTTCTCAGACACGTAACAGTTGATGCTCCCGTCCTTGCCAAGATCGAATTTCCTTGTCTTGCCTTCAGCCATGAGGGAATCCTTGAACCGGAATGTGTCGTGATCCCTATCGCAGCTTACGGGAGATGGGTACAGATCCCGCCGTCGGCTCGCGGCTTTCGCTCAACCCTGCTCGTTGGACACCGCAGGTCGTCGTACTCGCAGGCCCGCAGCCTCTCCTCGTGAAAGCATCGCCACGCTATGTCGTTCTGCTTCCGGAACGGATGTCGCCTCGAGCCATGGCATAACGCTGTGACACTCGAACTGTGCGCTACGCGCGAAGCATGCAGGCGGAACAGGATGCGTAATCGTAGTGGGTAGCAGCTTCGCCTAAGCGGGCGTCTGCTTTGGGTCGGAAGCGGACAGCCTTGCGTATTGTTAGCTTCAACCCATCGCTTCATTTGAAGGAGGTTATCGAAACGCGCCGGAGCCCTCGGCGGTGGTCTACAGAGCTAAACCGAGGAAATCGGCGAGGCTTAACGAATCGCTTGGGGAAGTTCTGTGGTGCCGGGGGAGGGACTCGAACCCTCACTCTGTTACCAGAACTGGATTTTGAGTCCAGCGCGTCTACCAATTCCGCCATCCCGGCTGTCCCGTCCGAGCCGCGGGCCAGGTTCAAGCCGGGCGTTGCCCGCGCGCGGTGGAGGCGGCATTATCGCGGAAACGGCCACCCGCTTCAAACCTCGAGCCGCGCCGCCATGTCCCAGCGACCGGCCTACCGTCTCTCCGATTTCGACTACGAGCTGCCGCAGGAGCTGATCGCGCAAAGGCCCGCGCCTGCGCGATCGCAGAGTCGATTGCTGCACGTGGGCCACGAAAGCCTGGCAGACCTGACGTTCGCCGCCCTCCCCGACCTTGTTCGCCCGGGCGAACTGCTCGTTGTCAACGACACCAAAGTGATTCGTTCCCGCCTGCGAGGGCGCCGCGAGAGCGGAGGCAAGGTCGAGCTTCTGCTCGAGCGGGTCGTCGGCCCCGACGAGGCGTGGATGCAGCTCGCGGCGAGTCATCCGCCGAAACCCGGCGGACGCATTCTGCTCGACGGCGGCGCCGCTGCAACCGTGCTCGAGCGCGACGGGCGCTTTGTTCGCTTGCGCCTCGTGGGGGACACCTCGCTCGACGAGTATCTCGATCGTTTCGGGGAAGTGCCGTTGCCGCCGTACATCGCTCGATCGGCGGAGCCGTTCGATGCCGAGCGCTACCAGACGGTCTACGCCCGCCAGCGCGGCGCGGTCGCAGCGCCGACGGCCGGGCTGCATTTCGACGATGCGATGCTCGCCACGCTCCGCCAGCGTGGCGTCGCGATCGCTGCCGTGACTCTGCATGTCGGCGCTGGCACATTCCAGCCGGTCGACGACGAAGACCTGTCGCGGCATCGCATGCACAGCGAACGCTACGAGATCTCGCCAGAGACCGCGGCCGCGATCGCCGCTGCGAGCGCGGCGGGCCGCGCGATCGTCGCGGTCGGAACCACCACGCTGCGCGCGCTCGAATCCTCAGCCGCGGGAGAGGGGGTGCGTCCCGGAGCAGCGGAGACTTCGCTCTTCATCACGCCGGGATTCCGCTTTCGCGTCGCCGATCGCCTGCTGACCAACTTTCACCTACCGCGCTCGACCTTGCTGATGCTGGTGTCCGCGTTCGCGGGCTACGACAGGATTCGCGCGGCGTACGCGCACGCGGTTCGCGAACGATATCGCTTTTTCAGCTACGGCGACGCGATGCTTCTCGAGCGTGAATCCGGCACAACGAGCTAGATAGGACCGCGCTGCTACAATCGGTCGATGCAATTCGAGGTCATCGCGCAATGCGGTGCGGCGCGCCGCGGCCGACTAGCCCTTGCGCACGGCACGGTCGAGACGCCCGCGTTCATGCCGGTTGGAACCTATGGGACCGTCAAGGCGATGTCACCTGCCGAGCTCGAAGCGCTCGGCGCACAGATCGTCCTCGGCAATACATTTCACCTGTGGCTGAGGCCGGGAACCGAGGTCATCGCCGCACACGCTGGATTGCACGGTTTCATGGGCTGGCGTCGTCCCATCTTGACCGACTCCGGCGGATACCAGGTGTTCAGCCTCGGTCCGCTGCGCAAGGTGCGCGAAGAAGGCGTGAGCTTCGCCTCGCCCGTCGACGGCGACAAGCTCCTGCTGACGCCAGAGCTATCGATGCAGATCCAGCGCGCGCTGGACTCGGACATTGCCATGGTGTTCGATGAATGCACGCCGTATCCCGCGTCTCGCGACGAGACCGCCGACTCGATGCGTCTGTCGCTGCGCTGGGCGGCACGGTGCAGGCAGGCGCATGCCGACAACCCCAACGCGCTGTTCGGGATCGTGCAGGGAGGCATGTTCGAAGACCTGCGCGATGAATCGCTTGGCGCGCTGGCCGAGAGCGGCTTCGATGGCTACGCCATCGGCGGTCTCTCGGTCGGCGAGCCCAAGGAGGACATGCGGCGGATCGAAGCGCACGTCACGCCGCGCCTGCCTGCCAATCGGCCACGCTATCTGATGGGCGTCGGGACCCCGGAGGATATCGTCGAAGCGGTCTGCAACGGCATCGACATGTTCGACTGTGTGCTTCCAACCCGCAACGCACGCAATGGGTGGCTCTTCACCCGCTATGGCGATGCCAAGATACGGAATGCGCGGTACCGCAACGACACGCGACCGCTCGACGAAGGCTGCAGTTGCTATGCCTGCACGCAATTCAGCCGGGCCTACCTCCATCACCTGCAGCGCACGAACGAAATCCTCGGCGCGAGGCTCAATACGGTCCACAACCTGCATTACTATCTGGCGCTGCTCGCCGAGTTGAGGCAGGCGATTGCCGACGGCACGCTGATGGACTACGTGGCTCGCTTCCGGTCGGACCGCGCCCGCATGCTAGAATAATCGGCTGCCACGTTGAACACGGCGCTCGCGCGCCGGTCAACGCGGCACCACCCCGTCGGTAATTACTCTGGCCCGCGTGTCACGGCGCAGGCGACCGTGAAGGAGGATCTACCCGTGTTCATCACCCCCGCCTATGCGCAGGCCTCCGGTGCCACGCCCGGTGGCGATCTGATGGCGTTTCTGCCGATGGTTGCCATCATCGTGGTGTTCTACTTTCTGTTGATCCGCCCGCAACAAAAGCGCGCCAAGGAAACCAAGGCGATGCTCACGGCACTGCAGAAGGGCGACGAAATCGTCACCGCCGGCGGCGTCGTCGGCAGAATCGCCAAACTGAACGACGCGTACGCGAGCGTCGAGATCGCGCCGAACGTCGAGGTCACCGTGCAGCGCAACGCGATTTCGCTCGTGCTGCCCAAGGGCACGATCAAGACACTGTAGGAACGCTGTGAACCGTTACCCAGCCTGGAAGTACGCGCTGATCGCGATCGCGCTCGTCATCGGCATTGTCTATACGGTGCCCAACTTCTTCCCCGAGGTGCCTGCGGTCCAGGTGTCGACCAGCAAGTCCAACATCAAGATCGACACGGCGACGCTGCAGACGGTCGAAGACGCGCTGAAGGCCGCAAACATTTCCTACCGCGGCGCGTCAGTCGATCCAACCGGCGTCAAGGTGCGCTTCGCAGACGCAGACACCCAGCTGAGAGCGAAGGAGGTGCTTCAAAAGGCGCTGGGCGACAACTACATCGTGGCGTTGAACCTGCTCTCGAGCTCTCCGCGATGGCTGGCGAGCATCGGCGCGCTGCCAATGTACCTTGGGCTCGACCTTCGCGGTGGCGTCCACTTCCTCCTGCAAGTCGACATGAACGCAGCGCTCGGCAAGGCAGCGGACCGGTACCTGACCGACATCCGCTCTCTCCTGCGCGACAAGAAAATCGTCTATTCCGGCATCGCTCGCGAAGGCTACAACGTCGGGATCCGCTTCCGTGACGGAGCAGAGCGTGCACGCGCCTACAAGGAGATCAACGACGCTTTCCCCGATCTGCTTGTCACCGCGCTCGACGCCGCCGGTGGAGAGTCCAAGCTCGTCGTGGGTTTGAAACCCGAGGCACAAAAACGCATTCAGGAAGGTGCGGTGCAGCAGAACATCACCATCCTGCGCAACCGCGTCAACGAGCTAGGTGTCGCGGAGCCGATCGTGCAGCAGCAGGGTGCCGATCGTGTCGTCGTGCAGCTCCCCGGCGTGCAGGATACGGCGCGAGCGAAGGATATTCTTGGCCGTACCGCGAGCCTCGAAATACGCATGGTTAACGACGACCCCGGCGCCCTGCAGCAGGCAATGGCAGGCCAGGTGCCGTTCGGCGACGATCTCCTGTACGAGCGCACCGGGCAGCCCGTGTTGGTCAAACGTCAGGTTGTTTTGACCGGCGATCGCATCAACGACGCACAGCCTGGATTCGACGGACGTACGAACGAGCCCGCCGTGCACGTCAATCTCGACGGAACCGGAGCACGCATTTTCAAGGAGCTTACCCGCGACAACGTCGGCAAACGTATGGCGGTCGTGCTGGTCGAGAAGGGCAAGGCGGAGGTGATCACAGCGCCTGTGATTCGCGAGGAAATCGGAGGCGGCCGCGTTCAGATCAGCGGGCGCATGTCCACGCGCGAATCGACCGATATCGCGCTGCTGATGCGCGCCGGCGCGCTCGCGGCACCGATGGAGATCGTCGAGGAACGAACGGTCGGGCCTTCGCTAGGCAAGGAGAACATTGACAAGGGCTTCGACTCGGTCCTTTACGGGTTCGTCGTGCTGGCGATTTTCATCTGTGTCTACTACCAATTGATGGGCGTGATCTCGACTATTTCGCTGGCGATCAACCTGCTTCTGCTGGTGGCCATCCTGTCGATGCTGCAAGCAACTCTGACCTTGCCTGGCATCGCTGCAGTTGCTCTCACGCTTGGTATGGCAATCGACGCCAACGTGCTGATCAACGAGCGCATTCGCGAGGAGCTCCGCTGGGGCGACACGCCGCACGCCGCAATCCAGGCCGGCTATGAGCGTGCGTGGAACACGATTCTCGACTCGAACGTGACGACGCTGATCGCGGGCATCGCGCTGCTCATCTTCGGCACCGGCCCGGTGCGCGGTTTCGCGGTCGTGCATTGCCTGGGCATCCTGACTTCGATGTTCTCGGCCGTGTTCGTCTCACGCGGGCTGGTGGCAATCATCTACGGCGGGCGCAAGAGACTCGAGAAGATATCGATCGGGCAGGTGTGGAAGCCGGCAACCGCTGGCGCGCCCAGCGAGTAGGCTTTCGCCGACAACTAGAGACCGACGATGGAATTCTTCCGCATCAAGCATGACATCCCGTTCATGCGGCACGCGCTGGTGTTCAACGTGATTTCGGCGATCACGTTCCTGCTGGCGGTGCTTTTCCTCGCCACCCGCGGCCTCAACCTCGGCGTCGACTTCCGCGGTGGGACGCTGATCGAAATCGCCTACGACCATCCAGCGGATCTCGGCCGCGTTCGCGCAGCGATCGACAAGTTGAATCTAGGTGAGTTCGCGGTGCAGAGCTTCGGTAATGCGAGGAGCGCGCTGGTCCGCGTGCCATTGAAGCAGGGTCTGTCCACGGCGCAGCTTTCGGAACAGGTCATGAGCGTCCTCAAGGCGGACGATCCGAGCGTGACCCAGCAGCGCGTCGAGTTCGTCGGCCCGCAGGTCGGCAAAGAGCTCTACGAGAACGGCGCGCTCGCGCTGCTCCTCGTGTCGATCGGCATCGTCGCTTACCTCGCGCTGCGTTTCGAGTGGCGCTTCGCCGTGTCCGCCATCATCGCCAACCTGCACGACGTGGTGATCATCCTCGGCTTCTTCGCTTTCTTTCAATGGGAATTCTCGCTCCCGGTGCTGGCCGCCGTGCTCGCGGTGCTCGGCTACTCGGTCAACGAATCGGT
>Ga0126384_10002477_pt1 | contig 11208 bp, 12 predicted proteins | sample PanSoiMetPlot_36_FD_92543 | JGI IMG/M metagenome (GOLD analysis project Ga0126384, IMG submission 92543) | Tropical forest soil microbial communities from Panama - MetaG Plot_36 | ecosystem: Environmental > Terrestrial > Soil > Tropical forest > Bulk soil | place: Panama | collected 2016-02-17 | reverse complement strand
TGGGAAGCGAAGTTCGCTGCGATTCAGGATGAGACGATTCGCGAGCGAACCGACGATATCGTCGATTTGGCCCGGCGAGTTTTGCGCCAACTGGAAGGCGCAGATGTTTTCGGACTCGCGGCCATGCCCGCAGGTAGCGTGCTGGTAACCCAGCGGCTGCTGCCATCAGATGTCGTCGCCCTCTCGCCGCGAGACGTGAAAGCGGTTGTCGTTGAGTCATTAGGGCAGGGCTCGCACGCCGCTCTGATCACTCGTGAAAAAGGCATTCCAACGTTAGCCGGCTTGCCCGGGTTACTTGGCCAGATTCATAGCGGCGATGAGGTGCTGGTCGATGCTTTTCGCGAGGCACTAATAATTTCACCCAGCCCCAACACACGTCGCGACTTTGACCAGCGACTCGAAGAGTATCGCGCCAGCTTATTCATCTGTAAAGGGAACTGCCACAAGCCAGCTATCACACGTGATGGCCAGAAGATATCTGTTGAGGCGAATCTTGCCGCACATGCAAGCGTCGAAACCGTCATCGAGAACGGCGCTGACGGTGTGGGTTTGTTTCGCATTGAGGAGCTCTACTTCTCGCGTGAGGTACCGCCATCGGAAGAAGAGCTTTTCAGCGAGCTGCAACACCTCGTTGCTCCTCTGCGCGAGAAACCGGTGACGATCCGGCTCCTGGACGTCGGCGGGGATAAGGCGATTCCGTCCCTGCGGCTTCCAGTTCAATCAAACGCGCTTCTCGGCAGACGAGGAGTGCGTCTGCTGCTCGACTATCCGCAGCTTGCGCGCACACAGCTTAAGAGCTTACTGCGGCTCTCTCAGGCCCAAGACATTCGCATCCTCGTCCCGATGGTCACCTTGGACCGTGAAATGCAACAGATGCGCGAGCTGCTCATGGCGACCGCTCACGAAATGGGGATCCAGAAGCTTCCGCCGCTCGGCGCGATGATCGAAACGCCCGCGGCGGCCTTGTCCGTCGCGCAAATTGCCAAACACGCCGATTTCCTTTCCGTTGGGACAAACGACCTGACTCAATACACCATGGCCGCGGGACGCGATGACGCCACAGTCGCTGAATATTATGACGAGACGCACTCCTCAGTCATTCGATTGCTCGGCATTATCATTGGCGATGCCTCGGGAAAGCCAATCACGATCTGCGGAGAGCTAGCGGGCAGAGCGGAACTTATCCCAACACTACTCGAACTCGGGTTTCGTGGACTCAGTATTTCTCCGCCTCTGATCCCGACAACGAAAGAGCTAATCAGATCGATTGATACCAGAAACCTGCGGGCCAACGGTGATTGAGGTCTGCCTGGACGGCACTGTCGACATGTTTTCAATGCTGACGGCGTGGCGCTGTTCGCCTATACAACGCCAAACGAAGTCGTACGAGTCGATGCTGACCGTAGCGCACCGCATGCGAAACCGCAGCCCGCTCCAAGTCATCCCCGATGGAAAAAAAGCATAGGTGTCGAACGCCGATTGCACTGTTGCACACCACTAGCTGCGTACGTTCATATTGACTATAGGGCAGCGTAAGCTAACCTTAATTCAAGTAAAAATTTCCTGAGGAGGAGTCGACGGCTCCGAAATCATCGCGAACAGAGTCCACGCTCCAAGGAAACACGAACATGTCTAAAGTAGTTACTTTTGGAGAGCAAGGAAATGGCGATGTTTCGGAGGAGTCCCTAACCCGAGAAGATTTAGAGAAGGCGCTTAACAAGGCGAAGAAATCGGAGGCGCAGCTCGTTGAGTCGGAAGCGAGGCTTCGGACAATCATCGACATGGTTCCGTCCTTCTTGTGGACCAGTTTTCGTGACGGATCCAAGGAGTATCTCAACAAACGCTGGTATGACTACACGGGCCTATCTTTGGAGGAAGGACAAGGGTGGGGATGGAAGGTCGTTGTTCACCCGGAAGACTTGGACAGACTGGTCGGGGAGTGGCTTGCTCTCGTGGATTCGCGCAGGCCGGGCGAGTTAGAAACGCGTATCCGGCGTTATGACGGAGCGTATCGGTGGTTTCTCATTCGCGTGGTTCCCCTACTCGACGAGCAGGGAAATGTCGTCAAGTGGTTTGGCAGCAACACCGACATCGAGGACCGAAAGCGGGCGGAAGAGAAGCTCCGGCAAGACGAGATCGAGCTTCGGCAGATAGCGGATGCCATACCTCACAACATCGTCGTGATACGACCCGATGGCACTCGTCTTTATGCGAATCGGACGTTTCTCGAATACACCGGCGTTAAGCCGAAAGACGTCCATTCGGAAGGCCTTTACGCGCAAAAATTGCATCCGGATGACTTGGAACGATCGAATAAACAAAGGCAGACGGGCCTGGAACGTGGCGAGCCTTTTGAAATCGAATATCGCATGCTCGGGAAGGATGGGCGGTATCGTTGGTTCCTCGTCCGATACAACCCACTTCTCGATCAAGAGCGCCACGTTGTTCGCTGGTACGCGACGGCAACGGACATTGACGACCGCAAACGCAGGGAGGAACGGACGCAAAATGAAAATCTCGTGTTGCGCGAAGACATTGTACACTCTTCCATGTTCGAGGAAATCATCGGCTCCTCTGAAGCACTGCGTCAGGTACTGGCGCAAGTCTCGAAAGTGGCTCCCACCGATTCGACGGTCCTGATCTTAGGTGAGACTGGAACCGGAAAAGAGCTGATTGCCCGCGCCATTCATAATCGATCCAAGCGTTCGGCCCGCGCCTTCATTCGGGTGAACTGCGGGGCTATTTCGCCTTCGCTCATTGCCTCCGAACTGTTCGGTCATGAAAAAGGCTCGTTCACAGGAGCTCTGCAGCGGCGATTGGGACGCTTTGAGTCGGCCGACGGCGGAACAATTTTCCTCGACGAAGTAGGTGACCTCCCGCCAGAAACGCAGGTTGCCTTGCTACGAGTTCTCCAAGAGCGGGAGTTCGAGCGCGTGGGTGGGAGCCAAACGGTTTCGGTGGATGTCCGAGTGCTCGCAGCTACGAATCGGGACTTGAGTGCAGCCGTGGGTGAAGGCACGTTCCGTCAGGATTTATTTTATCGTCTCAATATTTTTCCGATCCGAATACCGGCATTGCGCGAGCGCGTTGACGACATTCCGTTATTGGTCGGATACCTGATCGATCGTTACGCCAAGAAGGCTGGTAAAAAGATTCGCAACGTAAACAAGAAAACCTTGGACCTGCTCCAGACGTATGACTGGCCGGGCAATATTCGCGAGTTGCAGAATGTAATCGAACGCGCGGTAATTCTATGCGACGGGGAAACCCTCTCCGTAGATGAAGCCTGGCTTACGCGAGTGGCTCCCAAATCACATGCGACGTCTGTTCCGCTGGTTGCCAATCTCGTCGCGCGCGAAAGAGAAATGCTCGAAACCGCGCTGCGGGAAGCCAAGGGCATGGTCGGAGGTCCAACCGGCGCCGCTGCCAAGCTGGGCATTCCCAGACAGACACTCGAATCGAAGATCAAGAAACTAGGAATCAACCGGCACCGATTCAAAACCCCGTAACCTCTCTTCCTTTTATAAGACCGCTGAAGTTACCGCTCGATACCCGCTGCCCAAGGTCTGTTGCCTTTGACGTAGCCCTCGGCACTTTCGCCTGCCGCAATCGGACTGCTGAACTGATTCTGCTGAAAAACGCCTCGGAGTCCTTCGACAGAGCTCAGGACGAACGGATCTGATATTGAAATTGTTGAGAAAAAATCCGTTCATGCTGAGCCTAGTCGAAGCATTCTTAGGATTTTTTATCCGACTGCTGGAATCAAATCTGACCGCGCGGAGGATGTTTGAGGCCGAAATTTCGGCCGATGCCGAAAAAGCGGCTCGGCCTCAACGTTTAAGTGCCGGTAATTCATATGATTTGCGAATGGCGCTGGCATTGCAATTCGTTCGAGCGTGGAACGTCAGACGGATCGAACGTGACATTAAAAATCGAAAGGTATTCCGATGGGCTCAGCACGACGATTCGACTCATTGGCCGAATGCGAGCGGAGCACTTGGAGGAATTGAAGACGCAGATCGGGGAGAGCGGATCAAAGATTGCGCTGGACTTGGAAGAAGTGAGCCTCGTCGATGTAGATGTCATTCGCTTCCTGGGGACCTGTCAAAGAGAAGGCGTATGTCTCCTTCACTGTCCTTCCTACATCAGCGATTGGATCGCCAAGGAGCGAGGTCGAGAAAAATAAACCCCGAGGAGAACTGAGATGAATAAGCCCGTTGTTTTGATTACTGGCGCACTCACAGGTATCGGGCGAGCCACGGCACTGGCCTTCGCGCACGAAGGCGCGCGCGTCGTTATCTCAGGTCGACGCGAGGAAGCTGGCAATAAATTGGTCGCCGAACTCCGCGAGATTGGCGCTGAGGCGGAGTATTGGCGCGCCGACGTGCGCCATGAAGACGATGTGCGCGAGCTGGTCAACAAAACTGTCACTCGCTTTGGTCGCCTGGATGTGGCGATCAATAACGCCGGCACTGAGGGCAAGCCCGGTCCGGTCACGGAGCAATCTGCCGAGAGCTACGCGGCCACCTTCGACACCAAGTGCTCGGCACGCTACTGAGTATGAAGCACGAACTGCGTGTGATGCAGGCGCAAGGGCATGGCAACATCGTGAATCTGTCCTCAACCACGGGATCGAAGGCTGCGCCGGGCGCATCCGTGTACACGGCCAGCAAGCACGCGGTCGAGGGGCTGACGAAATCGGCGGCGCTCGAAGCGGCAGCGTTCGGCGTGCGTGTCAACGCAGTCGCCCCTGGTCCGGTCGAAACCGAGATGCTGAGCCGATTCACCGGCAGCGCCGAACGGAAGGCCGGTTTGATATCGGGCGTGCCACTAAAACGCTCGGGAACACCCGAGGAGATCGCCCAAACCATCGTGTTTATAACGTCCGACAAAGCGTCTTTCATTACGGGTCACATCATCGCCGTCGACGGCGGCAAGTTGGCATCGTAACGCGCGTGTTCAAATGACGATCTTAGCGCAGTAAGGGGTTCGCGCATAATCAGCACAGGAAGGAAGTCGAAGCTATGAAGGAGAGGCAGATAAGAGTCCCAGGGCCGGATCATCCCATCACTATAGAGCGAAACCCGGTACGAGTGGTCGTGTCCGTCGCGGGACGTGTGATCGCCGATACTCGGGACGCTCTGACGCTGCGTGAGTCAACCTACCCGCCGGTCCAATACATTCCCCCTCAAGGATGTCGACATGTCATTGCTGGAACCAACGGACCATTCTACATACTGCCCCTACAAGGGCGATTGCGCCTACTACAGCATCCCCATCGGAGGGGACAAGTCAATGAATGCCGTGTGGACCTACGAAGTTCCCTTTGCAGCGGTCGCCGAGATCAAGGACCACTTCGCCTTCTACCCCGATCGCGTCGATGAGATAGCGTTGCAGCCACTTTCGTGAACCATGAATCGGAGAATCAGATGAATCAGACCATTGAATCGAAAAACAAAGCGCTTGTCCTTGAAGCTTTCGATACACTGTTCAATAAGCGTAACTACGTAGCGGCTGAGCGCTATTGGTCGCCCAACTACGTTCAGCACAGCGCACACATTGCGCCAGGCAGAGAAGGGCTCTTCAATCTTATTAAGGGTCTTCCATCAACGTTGAAGTATGAACCAGGAACGATCGTGGCTGAGGGAGATTTTGTGATCGTCCACGGACGATTTTCGAACTTCGGCCTGCCGGTGAACTGGATTGCAGCGGATATTCTTCGCATCAAGGACGGAATTCTAGTTGAGCATTGGGACGTGATCCAAGACGAAGCCACAAGAGAGCAGTCAAAGAGCGGCCTGCCCATGTTCGGGGACGCGTTTCCGAAGTGAGCGCTAGCGGCATCGGCTAGGCCCAACACATTAGTTCATCACAACTCAGAACAAAAGAAAAACCATGTCCAAGAAACTTGAAGGTAAGATTGCGGTCATCACGGGAGGGAGCAGTGGGATAGGGTTCGCGACAGCTAAGCTGTTTGTTGACGAAGGTGCCTACGTCTTCATCACAGGCCGTCGCCAGAAGGAACTCGACGAGGCCGTGAAGGCAATCGGCCGAAACGTTACAGGCGTTCAGGGAGACGTCGCCAAACTGGCCGACGTTGATCGTCTCTATGAAATCGTCAAGGCGAATGGGCGAATCGATATTCTTTTCGCTAACGCCGGTATCGCTGAGTTTGCTGCGTTGGGAAAGATCACGGAAGAGCATTTCGACAAACTATTCAACATCAATGTAAAGGGAACACTCTTCACGGTACAAAAGGCCTTACCGCTACTGAATGATGGTGACTCTATCATTCTGACCGGCTCCGTTGGGAGTGTCAAAGGTACTCCCGCATTCGGCGTCTACGGCGCGACGAAGGCCGCCATTCGGAATTTCGTGCGGGCCTGGACCGTGGAGCTGAAGGACCGTCGTATCCGTTCAAACGTCCTTAGCCCCGGTCCGACCGATACACCGATTGTGGATCAGCAACCTCAGGACGCCATTTCGAGGATTGTGTCCACGATCCCGATGGGACGCATGGGGGAGCCCGACGAAATTGCCAAGGCGGCGCTGTTTCTGGCCTCGGATGATTCCAGTTTCGTCACCGGCATCGAACTCTTCGTTGATGGCGGTAGAGCCCAGATCTAACCGAAAGGGCGGAGACTTTTTTGGCGGGTTGTACCTACAAGAAGGAGAAACGGATATGAACAGCCTTAAAGACAACGTAGCTGTCGTAACAGACGCCATGTATGTGATTGTGGGGGCGAGCGGAAACACCGGCTCGATCATCGCCGATACCTTGCTATTGAAGGGCGAGAAGGTGCGCGTCATGGGGCGCGACGCGGGGCGACTGCAGCGCTTTGTACGCAAAGACGCGGAAGCGTTCACGGCCGAACTTAGCGATGCGGCTGCGCTCACCAAAGCCTTCAGCGGCGCGCGCGCGGCATACTTGATGTTGCCGCCAGCGAAATCCCGGGAGGACCAGGAGCGACAGAGCGATGCGATCGCGAAAGCCGTGAAGGAGTCCGGCTTGCGCTACGCGGTGCACTTGAGCAGCTATGGCGCGCAGGTTCCGGAAGGCACCGGGCCAATCGCGGGGCTGCATTCTTCGGAGCAAAAACTGAACGCGATCAGCACTTTGAACGTTCTGCACCTGCGCGCCGCGTATTTCATGGAGAACAATCTGGCGGCGATCGGCATGATTCATGGGATGGGAATAATCGGAAATGCGCTGCTACCCGACCTGAAGCTGCCCATGATCGCGACGCCCGACGTCGGCGACTACGCCGCGCAGCGCCTCTTGCACCTGGATTTTTCCGGCAAACAAACGCGCGAGCTGCTTGGCGAGCGCGATCTGTCGATGACGGAAGCTACCGCGGTGATTGCGCGCGGCATTGGCAAGCCGGATCTGCGTTACGAGCAGTTTCCGTATGACCAAGTGCAGCAGGTGTTGACGCAAATGGGTATTCCGCCGAAGGGAGCCGCGTTGTACATCGAGATGTACAAGGCCATCAACGCCGGAGTCCTCGTTCCGCAAGAGCCGCGTTCGCCGGAGAACAGCACACCGACTTCGTTTGAAAAATTTGTGCAGGATGTGTTTGCGGCTGCGTATCACGGGAAGGCTGCCACCGCTTAAGCTCAGCGCCGGGGTGGCGCCGGTCGCGCCTGTTTGCAGGCGAGAATTCCGGGAAGCAGCTGCTGAAAGTTGCAGATGCGGCGACAAGAGAGCAGAAATCACATGGTCACACCGACAGAAGACTATTATCCAGATCACGATCCGGGAAAGTTTGCTCCGGTCGAAGCTGCTACGGTAGCGACGTGGAAGGCGCCCGCATTCCTGGAGAACCTCGCGGTCGATGCAGACGGTGCGGTGTTTGTCACCGTCTATTCGCACAATCGCGTCGATCGCTGCGATCTGGCGACGCGCACGACGACCACATTCGCCGAGGTTCCGGCGCCGCCCATGGGACTTGCGTTTGATACCGGTGGCGTGCTTTGGGTAACGGGCGGCACGCTGTACGAGAGGCCGGGGTTCATCTGGCGAGTCGAGCGAAGCGGTGGTGTCCGGCAATGGTGTGAACTTCTGGACGCCAGCTTCATGAACGGATGCACGATGCATCCGAATGGGCGAACGCTTCTGGCCTGCGAGAGCGCCTCCGGCGACATCCTCGCGATCGATCTTGGCCAACCTGGCCGTTGGGACGTGTGGCTTCAGGGGGATCGACTCAGACCGGTTGTGCCCGGATATCCGGGGTCGAACGGGATCAAGATCCGCGAGGGCTGGGCGTGGATCAGTGTCTCAGGTCGCAGGTTGATGGTCCGCGTGCCAATACAATCGGATGGCTCCGCCGGCGCTATCGAAATTGCGGCAACGCGTCTCCAGGCCGACGACTTCGCATTCGGGATGTCCGGTTCGCTCTACATCACCACGCATCCCGAACACACTCTGATTCGCCTAGACCCCTCGGGCGCTCGCACAACATTGGCAGGCCCCGAACAGGGTATGGTCGGGAGCACGGCCTGCGCCTTCGGAAGAGCGCCCGGCGACGAGAAGGCGCTCTATGTAACAACCGATGGCGGCTTTCTGATTCCCCATGAAAGTGGCATCCAGGACGCCAAACTCGTACGGCTAGAAGTCGGTGAATCAGGCTGGCCCGTGCTGCAAGGAGTGTGACGGAAATGATCCGCATAGCCATCCTGGACGATTATCAAAACGTGTCGCTGGAGATGGCCGACTGGTCGCCGCTCGCCGGGCGCGCCGCGATCACCATTTTCAATGATCATTTGTCCAATCTCGACGACATCGTCGAGCGTCTCATGCCGTTCGACGTGGTCTGCGTAATGCGCGAGCGAACACCGCTGCCCCGTGACGTCATTGAGCGCCTTCCCAATCTCAAGCTCATTGCCTCGACGGGACCTGTAAACGCGGCGATCGATGTCGCCGCCGCGGGCGATCATGGGATCACAGTGGTTCACACGGGGTATAGGTCGGACCCGACGATCGAATTGACCTGGGCGCTGATCTTGGCCTCCGCGCGACATATCGTGACGGAGAGCAACTCCGTCCGATCCGGCGGCTGGCAGCAAACAGTGGGCACGGATCTCCGCGGAAAGACCCTGGGCGTTCTGGGACTTGGACGAATTGGATCACAGGTCGCGCGGATCGGGAGCGCTTTTGGAATGAATCTGATTGCCTGGAGCCAGAACATGACGCCCGAGGCCGCCAAAGCCGCGGGCGCAATCCTGGTTTCCAAGGACCAGCTGTTCGCGCGGGCCGACATCCTGACGATCCATTTGGTGTTGAGCAGACGTACGCGCGGCCTGGTAGGGGCCGCGGAGCTGGAGAGAATGAAGCCAACGGCCTGGTTGATCAATGCGTCGCGCGGGCCGATCGTCGAAGAGCAAGCTTTGATCAGCGTGTTGAAGAACAAGCAAATCGCCGGCGCGGCGATCGACGTATTCGACATTGAGCCGCTGCCTCCGTCTCATTCCTTCCGGACGCTGGACAACGTACTGGCAACGCCGCATATCGGCTACGTATCGGACGGTCTTTACAAGACGTTCTACGAGGATACCGTCTCGAATATCCGGAAGTGGCTCGACACCCATTAGGCACCCGTAGCATAAACGTAGTTTAACTAAGAGCAAAAACATGGCTGAGTCACTGAGCACCCTCGCGATCGTGTCGATCACCGGCGCGATCTCAGCGCCGAGGAAGAACAACCCGACGCGCCGCGGCATGCAGCGAAAACGGGTGGAATAAAGTCTATACTGGTAACCTCCTGATTCATTCGAACAGCAGTAGGAACGCAAAGGAGGAGGCTTACCGATGAGTGCATCGAACATACCATATGACGCAAACGAATTTACCGGCAAACGAGTCCTGGTCACGGGTGGCACCAGAGGAATCGGCGAGGCCATTGTGAATCGCCTGGTCCGCGGCGGCGGTACCGTGCTCACAACCGCCAGAACTATCCCGGCAGGCAGCAATCCCGAACAGTTCATTCAAGCGGACGTCAGCACGCGCGCGGGAGCGGATCACATCATCAAGACAACCTTCGACCGTCTCGGCGGGCTCGATATTTTGATCAACAGCGTTGGCGGTTCTTCTGCGCCTGGCGGCGGCGTGCTGGCGTTGACCGACGATATCTGGCAGCAAGAGTTCGAGTTGAATCTGTTTTCAGCGGTGCGCCTGGACCGCGGCTTTCTTCCAACGATGCTGAAGCAACGCTCCGGAGTCATAATCCATGTTTCGTCCATCCAGCGAACGCTGCCGTTGTTCGAAGCTACGTTGGGCTACGCCGCCGCTAAAGCCGCTCTGACTAATTATAGCAAAGGGCTGTCCAAAGAAGTGGCCCCGCACGGCATCCGCGTCAACAGTGTTGCGCCGGGATTCACCGAAACCAAAGCTGCCGACGCCTTGATCGAGCGGCTGGCGGCGGAAGCCGGCACTGACACGATTGCCGCGAGGCAGAGTTTGATGAATTCGCTAGGCGGGATTCCGCTCGGTCGCCCCAGCCGACCCGATGAAGTCGCAGAATTGATTGCATTTCTCGTTTCCGATCGAGCCTCTTCGATCACCGGAAGCGAATACGTCATTGACGGCGGAAACATCCCCACGATCTGAGAGAACAACAAGGTTTGAGGTCATAGTGAAAAAGGAAATAAAACTGCCCAAACCGGTTTACATCCGGGCAATCAACGCCCGTGATACTGATGTGTTTCAGTCTAGCTTCGCCCCTGATGCCGTTGTCCGAGACGTGGGGCGGGAAATTTGCGGCATCGTCGCGATCAGACAATGGGCCGATCAGGAGATCTTCGCCGTTAATGTCCCGCTCGACGTTATGGACGTAGACAAGCGTGATGGCCAGACCATTATAACCGTGAGGATTGACGGCACGTTCGACCACACCGGTCTGTCCGATCCGCTCCTGATGGATCACTTTTTCATCGTCGCTGCCGACCAGATCTCGGTTTTAACGTGTCGATTGGCCGCGAAAGCAGATATCGCAAGCCGCACTCGATGCCGAAAGGAGACAAGCCATGTCTTACAGCATATCGAACTTGCTGACCCGCAATCTTCACGACGTCTTCGGTGAAAACGACCCCGCGCGTCGACGCGCGGCCATTGACGAGATCTACACCGAAGATGGCGTGTTCTACGACCCCACTAGCGGCGTCTACCGTGGCCACGACGAGATCGATCGCATCGCGGGCGCGATCAGGGCT